>Ga0272441_10001821_pt1 | contig 44737 bp, 7 predicted proteins | sample SSMProp6N_FD_193582 | JGI IMG/M metagenome (GOLD analysis project Ga0272441, IMG submission 193582) | Marine sediment archaeal communities from Little Sippewissett salt marsh, Falmouth, MA, United States - SSM-Prop-6N | ecosystem: Environmental > Aquatic > Marine > Wetlands > Sediment ... | reverse complement strand
TCTCGACGTTCATAGCTCAGCCTCCGAGCAGATGACTTGCCAATCACTGCATCGTAGGCTTTCTGCGCGCAGCATGAATCGGGGGAGACTCCAGCCGCTTTGGCCAGGGACGGGCGGTGCGGGGAATGTCCGGGCGGGGGAAGCCGCACAACAAACAGGACAATCACGCGTGATACCGTATTGACGGATACCCACATGGTGGTATAGTAGACAAGACACTTGGCTGAGCAACGGAGGCGCTCGCATCGGTCTGGCAGGCAGGGCGTTCTGTCTGCGCAGTGGGTCTGTGGCACGATGGCTCGCTTAGGAGGTCCCAGCACGGCAGCCGTTCCGCTGTTTGAGGCACTGGAACGGCGTGTCCTTCTGGACGGCGCGCCCCCCGCGCCGTTGGAGGTGGATCTCCAGCCCGGCAGCGACACGGGGATTCACGACGACGACGACCTTACCAACGTGCCGACCGGCACGATCGACGTCCTCGCCGCCCAGGCGGGCGATACCGTCCGCATCTACCGCGACGGGACGCTGCTGGGCCAGGCCGCCCCGGTCTCCGGCACGGAGTACCAGTACACGTTCGGCCCGGGGGACCTTGCCGAGGGAGAGAACGCGATCACGGCGCGGAGCTTCGACGGCGCCGAGGAAAGCGCCGACTCGCCCGCCCTCGTGATCGACCTGGACACGGCCGGGCCGCGGCTCGTCTCCGCGACGCCCGCCGAGCCCGTGAATCTCCGGACCGACGTGCTCAGCGCCGTCGCCGTGCAGTTCAGCGAGGCGATCGACTACGACCCGGCCGGGGGGACCTTCTCCCTGGACGACATCACCCTCGTCGGTCCCGCCGGCGAGATTGCCGCCACGGCGATTACGCCGCTGGGGGGCGACGAGTACGAGGTCTCCTTCCCCGCCCAGACGCTCCGTGGACAGTACACGGTCTCGGTCGGCCCGGACGTCGCCGACCTGGCCGGGACGCTGATGGACCAGGACGACGACGGCACGGCCGGGGAGGCGGGGTCGGACGCCTTCCTGCTCCGCGTGGACGCCTATGACGCGGACACGGTGTTCTCCGGGGGCGCCGCCATCGCGGACGGAGACACAACCTATGATGGCCAAGATATTTGCGTACTCGGGGCGACGGTGTCTGTCGCCGGCGATCACCCCTTCGCCAGCGTGCAGTTGATCGACGGGGCGCGGCTGAACCAGTCGGAGGCCACGCTGACGGCCGGGGCGGTGGTCCTCGGCGGCGGCTCGACGCTCGACCTCGCCGGCGGGAGCACGCTGGCCGTGACCGGCGGGCTGGACGTGACGGGGGGATCGACGGTCCTTGCCCGGGGCAAGAACACGACCGCCCAGGTCGAGGGCGAGTGGGTCGGCGAGGGCGTGACGATCCAGGCGGTGGACGCGTATGTCGAGCTGGGATCGCAGATTACGGCGGACGGACAGGGCTACGCGGCCGTGCAGTGGTCCGCCGGGCGGGGTCCCGGCGGCGGGGCGTACGGCGACTGGAACGGTGGTGGGGGCGGAGGCCACGGCGGGGTCGGCGGGTACGGCAGCGCCTCGGTGGCCGGCGGGGGCGTGTACGGATCGGTGACCGAGCCGACGGCGCTGGGCTCTAGCGGCGGCTGTTACCGCGATACCTGGAGTGGTGCCGGCGGGGGCGCGATTCGCCTGCAGGTCAGCGGCGGGCTCGTGCTGGACGGGACGATCTCCGCCGACGGCGCCAACGGCACGGTCCACAGTGGCGGCGGTGCGGGCGGCTCGCTGTGGGTGACGGCGGGCACGCTGTCGGGCACAGGCCGGTTCACTGTCCGGGGCGGCAGTCGCCAAGCCGGGCATGTCGGCGGCGGGGGCGCGGGCGGGCGCATCGCGGTCTACTACGGAACGGATGACGGCTTCGCCGGATTCACCACGTCCACGGCCGCCGGGGCGGACGGCTATGGCCTCGGGGCGGTTGGCACGGTCGGTTTCTTCGACACATCGATAACCAATTACCATTTATCGGTTTACGAGAGCCTCCTCTTCCCGGACGAGCGGACGCTGCACTATGGGGCGATCACCGTCGATGACGGCGGGACGCTGACGTTGGGCGGCGTGACGACGGTGACGATCGACGGTGCGCTGACCGTGCGGGGCAACTCCTCGGTGATCTGCCGGACGCGGAACGCGGCCGGGGAGGTGGCCGGGGGCGTCACCATCGAGGCCGCCGACGTGACCGTCGAGTTGGGCTCGGAGATCACGGCGGACGGGCAGGGGTATCCGGGCGTGCAATGGTCGGCCGGCCTCGGGCCGGGCGGAGGGGCCTACGGCGACTGGAGCGGCGGCGGGGGCGGTGGGCACGGCGGGGTCGGCGGCAAGGGCAGCGGGACGATCGCCGGCGGGGGGGTGTACGGATCGGTGACCGAGCCGACGCAGCCGGGCTCCAGCGGCGGGTGCTACCGCGAATGCTGGAGCGGCGCGGGCGGGGGCGTGATCCGGTTGATCGTAACCGACACGCTGACGCTGGACGGGCGGATCAGCGCCGACGGCACGAACGGCACGATCCACAGCGGCGGCGGCTCGGGCGGGTCGATCTGGGTGACGACGAACGTCCTGACCGGGGCGGGCGCGTTCAGCGCGGCGGGCGGCAGCCGGCAGGCCGGCCACGTCGGCGGCGGCGGCGCGGGCGGGCGGATTGCGGTCTACTACGCCGACGGCGCCGGCTTCAGCGGCTTCAGCGCGTCCACCGCGGCAGGGGGCGACGGGGTCACGCCGGGTGGCGTCGGGACGGTGGGCTTCTTCGATACCTCCGTAACAAACTACCATTTCTACGTTTACGAGTATCTCCTGTTCCCGCAGGACGACAGCCCGCATTACGGCGCGGTGACGGTTGCCGATGGGGCGACCCTGACGCTGTCCGGCGGGGTGGCCTTGACGGTAGACGGCGAGTTGCGAATCCAGGAAGACTCGACGGTCGTGGCGCTGGGCAAGAACGCCAGTACGCCGGTCGACGGCCGATGGGCGGGCGAGGGCGTTGCGATCCACGCCGGGTCCGCCCTGATCGAGGCCGGCTCGGCCCTTACGGCGAACGGCCAGGGCTACGTCGGCACGACGTGGGAGCACGGGCGGGGCCCGGGGGCGGGCTGGTACGGGGACTGGAACGGCGGGGGCGGCGGCGGATACGGCGGCTCGGGGGGCTCCGGCAGCGGCGGGGGCGGGGGCTGGACGTACGGCTCGGCCGACGCGCCAACGGACCTGGGCTCCAGCGGCGGGGCCTATCGGGGCGCGACAACCGGCGCCGGCGGCGGGGCGATCCGGCTGATCGTGGACGGCACGCTGACGCTCGACGGGTCGATCTCCGCCAACGGCTCGGGCGCGTCCAGCCACAGCGGCGGCGGCTCGGGCGGGTCGGTCTGGATCACGGCCCATGCCGCCACCGGCGGGGGCACGGTTTCGGCGATCGGCGGGGACCGCGTGGCCGGACACCTCGGCGGCGGGGGCGGCGGCGGGCGGATCGCCATCGAATACTCCGAGTCCTTCGGGCTCGAGGCGGGCAGCCTCTCCGCCGCGGGCGGCGAGGGCTACAACGGCGGTGCGGCCGGAACGGTCGTCGTCCGGGACCTCTCTCCCGAGGGCCCCTACGTGGCGGACCTCAGCCCGCCTTCGCACACGAACGCGCCCAGCGTCCAGGCGATCTCGCTGACGCTGTCCGAGCCAGTGGTCGGCGCGGGCGCTCGCGACGCGGCGACGTATACCTTGCTCGCGCTGGGTCCGGACCGCGCCGTCGGCGGCGGGGACGATACCGAGATCGCCGTCACCCCGACCTACGCGGACGGCACGACGGAGATCGTGCTGGCGCTGCCGGCGGCGCTGGGCGAGGGGCTCTACCAGCTCACCGCCCAGGCGGGCGAGACGACGGGCCTGCGCGACGTGGGCGGCGCGCCGCTGGACCAGGATCAGGACGGCTACGCCGACGACCTCGTCGCGACGATCGAGGTGGACCTCACCGCGCCGATCGTGCAGGAAGTCTCCGTAGCGACATGCCTTACCTTCGACGGTAGCGACGACCGCGTCGAGCTGCCCTACAGTATTCTCCACGGCGGGACGGACCTGACCTACGAGTTCTGGTTCCGCTCGGGCCGGGAGGGCGCGGTTCTCAGCGCCGCGCGGTACGGCCAGCCCAACGAGCAGTTGATCTACCTCCGCGACGGGGAGATCCTGGACTACTACGACGCGGGCAGTCGGATGCCGTGGACCGGCCTGACGCTGCTGGACCAGCGGTGGCACCACGTGGCGATCGTGCGGGACGCGACGAACGGGCGCATCGCCCTGTACTTCGACGGGGTCGCCCAGGGCGAGCACACACGGGGCCTGTCGGCCGTGAGCCTCTCGCCCCGCGGGCTGTGGCTGGGCCAGGAGCAGGACATCGTCGCCGGGGGCTTCGCCACGGGTGAGAGCCTCCAGGGCCAACTGGCCGAGCTGCGCATCTGGAGCGTGGCGCGGAGCGAAGCGGAGGTCCAGGCCGATCGCTTCGCCCAGTTGGACGGCACGGAGGCGGGGCTGATCGGCTACTGGCCGATGGACGACGGGACGGGGACCGTCGTCGCAGACCGGTCCGGCAACGGCCACTACGGGGAGCTGGGCCGGCAGACGGCCTGGCGGCCGGCGTGGACCGCCTGCGACGCGCCCTACGAACGGGACACGGTCCGGGTGCGCTACAGCGACGCCGGCGGAATGGACGACGCGTCCGTGACCGACCCGGCCAACTACGCCCTGCTCGCCAGCGGCGGAGACGGCACGTTCAACGACGGCAACGAATCGCCCGTTGCCCCCGCCGCCGAGGTCCGCTACGACCCCGCCACCCAGACGGCCACGCTGGAATTCTCCGAGCCCCTCCCGGACGACTACTACCAGCTTACCGTCCTCGGCACGGCGACGGTGACGGACGCGGCCGGGAATGCCCTGCTCGACGGGGCGGACCACGTCACCGGCCCCTTGCCGTTCGAGGCGGACCTGGCGACGGTGGGCGTGGACCTCCAGCCGGGCAGCGACTCGGGCGTCAGCAACGCCGACGACATCACGAACGACACCACGCCGACGGTGGACGTGACGGTCAGCAAGCGGGGGCTGATCGAGGTGGACTTCGACGGGGACGGCACGTACGGCTCGCCGGCCGACGCGTCGCTGGCCGTGGAGGCCCCGGGCACGTACGCAATCACCGCGTCGTCGGCCCTGGCGGACGCCGTCTATACGGTCTCCGCCCGGCTGACGCCGTGGGTCGGCACGGAAGTTCTTGATTCAATCGCTGTTACGATCGACACGGCCGGGCCGACTGTCCCCGCCGTCGACCAGGGCGCCTGCCTGAGCTTCGGGCCCGAGGACCACGTCATCACCGAGGCCCGCAATTGGGGCTTTGCCGGCAGCGCGACGGTCTCGGCGTGGATCCGCACGACCAATGGGAACGCCGGCGCGGTCTTCTCCCTCGCCCACTCGGGCTACAAGGACGAGATCCTCTTATACGTCTGGGACGGCCTGGCCCGCATCTACCACCACAAGTCGGGCGGGAACTGGTGGACGCTGACCAGCGAGACGACCGTCAGCACGGGCGAGTGGGTGCACGTCGCGGGGGTGTTGGACGGGCCCGGCCTGGAGAACCTGCACGTCTTCGTCAACGGCGTGGAGGAGCGCGGCTCGGCGTGGCTGGACGGCTCTCCGAGCGAGATCGTCGACGACACGCCCCGGCGGGCGATCATCGGCTGGCGACAGAACTTCAGCGGCTCGGAAGACTTCAACGGGCAGATTGCCGAGGTCCGCCTCTGGGATCACGCCCGCATCGAGGCCGAGATCGCCGCGGACTTCCGCACGCAACTGACCGGCGCCGAGGCGGGGCTGGCCGGCTACTGGCGCCTCGACGACGGCGCGGGCACGACCGCCGCCGATTCCAGCGCCACCGGCGCCGACGCCACCTTCGGCGACGGCGACCCCGCCCGCTACCCGCAATGGGCCGCTTGCGACGCCCCCACCGAGCGCAGCACGATCCGGGTGACGTACGACGACTTCACCGCCGTGGACCCGGCGACGGCGACAGACGTAGCGAATTACACGCTGGAAGCCAGCGGCGGCGACGGGACGTTCGGCGACGGCAACGAGGTGGACCTGTCGGCGACGATCGCGCACGTGGTCTTCGACGAGGCCCGCCAGATCGCCACGCTACACCTGAGCCAACCGCTGGCCGATGAGTACTATCGCGTGATCGTCAACGGTACGGCGAGCGTGCTGGACCTGCCCCACAATCCCCTGCGGGACGGCCAGGACCACGTCAGCGAGGCGATGGCGGTCGTCACCGAGGCCCCGGCGGTCTCCGTGGACCTGCAGGCCGGCAGCGACTCGGGCGCGGCGGCCGACGACGACCGGACCCACGACACGACGCCCACCTTCGACGTGACGGTCAACCAGCGCGGGCGGATCGACGTGGACTTCGACGGCGACGGCGAGTCCGACGCCTTCCAGGACGTTCCCGCGGCGGGGGCGTATCCCTTCACGCCGGCCGGGGCGCTCGACGACGGCGACCACGCCGTGGCGGCGACGTTCACGCCGTGGGTCGGCGATACGGCGACGGCGACGCTGGCGGTGACGATCGACACGACGGGCCCGGCGCTGGTGGACATGCCCCAGGCCGTCCTGCCGCCGGTCTTCTCCCGCGAGCTGGCCTTCAACGAGCCGGTGGACCTCTCGACCTTCACGACCGCCGATCTCGTGATGACGGCGCCCGGCGGCCCGGTAGACCCGGCCGGGCTGACCCTCGCCGCGATCGGTGGCGGGCACGTGTTCCGGGCGCAGATCGACGGGCGCAGCCGGTTGGTCATCCAGGGCGGGACGGTGCAGTGGCGGCACCTGGCGAGCGATCGGCCGGGCAGGCACTACGCGACGTATCCGACAACCGTGGACGGCGAGACGTGGTGGCCGGACTGGCCCGGCGGGGAGTACTCCTCGACCTACGCCGGTCTCGCCCCGGCGATGCCCGCCGAGGAGTTCCTCGCCTCGGTGAACGTCCTGGAGGGCCGCGGGTCGGTGTCCATCGTCCAGCAGCCGCTGGCGGAGAACGGCTACACGCTCATCGTGGAGATCAACGACACGCCCGGCGGGGCGGCCTGGTACGAGATCGAGGTCCTCGGCTGGGCCCCGCCGGCCGACGGGGCGACGACATTCGCGGTGGGCTTCCCGGGTCAGTCGGCGGTCGGGGACTACGAGATCGCCGTCGGCCCGAACGTGCTGGACCTCGCGGGCAACGCGATGGACCAGGACGCCGACGGCACGAACGGCGAGGCCGAGCAGGACGTGTATGCCGACGCCTTCGCCGTCACGCTCCCACTGGCGCCGGGGCTGTGGATCACGCGGGTCCAGGCCCGCGGCTGGCCCATGCTGCCGGACAAGCTGGAGGTTGTCTTCAGCGCCCCGGTCGACGACGCGACGTTCGATGCCTCCGACGTGCAACTGCTGGACTCGCTGGGCACGCCGCTGGGGGCCGCCGTCGTCACGAAGCTCGCCGAGCAACGCTACGAGTTGGACTTCGGCGGGCTGCTCGGCGCGGGCGTCTACACGTTGATCGTCGGGCCGGACGTCTCCGCCGCCGCCGGCGGGGCCGCGATGGACCAGGACCGCAACGGCACGGGGGGCGAGGCGACGGACGCCTACGAGGCCCGGCTGATCACGACAGCCCTGAGCGTGCCCGCCGGCGACGCGACGTACGACGGGGCCAACCTGGTGGTGACCGGCACGACGCTGACGATCGACGGGGCGCACGATCTGGCCGGCCTGTACCTGCTGGGCGGGGCGACGGTCACGCACTCGCCCACGACGGCCGACGCCGAGCACTCGATGGCGCTGACCGTCACGGACGGCGTGTGGATCGACGGCACGTCGTCGATCGACGTGTCGGGCCGGGGCTACGTGGGCGGTCGGACGATCGGGAACATTGCCGGCTCGACGGGCGCCCAGGGCGGCAGCTACGGCGGGTTGGGGCACGGGCACGGCGGGTCGGTAACGGACGTATACGGCGACTACCGGGACCCCAACGAGCTCGGCTCTGGCGGCGGGGTGGGCGCGACGTCCGACGCCGGCCACGGCGGGGGGCTGGTGCGGATCAGTTCGGCGTGGACGGTCTTGGACGGCACGATCCGCGCCAACGGCGGCAGCGGCTGGAGCCCGAGCGGGCTGGACAACGCCGGCGGCTCGGGCGGCGGGGTTCGCCTGGACGCGGGCGTGCTGACGGGCACGGGCTGGATCCAGGCCAACGGCGGGGGCGTCAGCGGCGACGGGGGCGGCGGTGGTGGCGGCCGCGTGGCGATCTACTATGCCGAGGCGGACGCTTTCGATCTGGACCACGTCCAGGCGCTCGGCGGGGACGGGCACAGCGACCGCGACGCGTCGGTGGGCACGGTGTACCTGAAGGACACGGCCGGGGAGGGCGTGCTGGTCCTCGACAACCACGACAGCCCGGTGGGCCGGCACACGCCGCTGGGCGTGGCGGCCGACACGGAGTTCGTGGCGGACCGGCTGGTGGTTCGCGGGGCGGGCGTATGGGTCGCGCCGCACCACGGCATGGCGGTGACGGCGAACAACGTGGAGGTTCGCGAGGGCGCGACGCTCTTCCATCTGTCCACGACGTCGAGCCAGGAGTACGCGCTGGTGATGACCGTGGCGCACACGCTTACGGTCGACAGCACGTCGGCGATCGACGTGTCGGGCCGGGGCTACGTGGGCGGTCGGACGATCGGGAACGTGGCCGGCTCGACGGGCGCCCAGGGCGGCAGCTACGGCGGGTTGGGGCACGGGCACAGCGGGTCGGTGACGGACGTATACGGCGACTACCTGGACCCGAACGAGCCGGGCTCGGGCGGCGGGGTGGGCTCGAGTTCCGACGCGGGTCACGGCGGGGGGTTGGCGCGGATCACGGCGTCGGTGGCGGTGATCGACGGTGCGATCCGGGCAAACGGCAACAACGGCTACGCCGTAACCGGCATGGACACGGCGGCGGGCTCGGGCGGCGGGATTCGCCTGGACGTGGGCGTGCTGAGCGGGGCGGGTTGGATCACGGCCAACGGCGGGGATGTCCCCAGCGGCGACGGCGGCGCGGGCGGCGGCGGGCGGATCGCGATCTACTACGAGGACATGGCGGGCTTCGACGTAGAGCACGTCCGGGCCGTGGGCGGGAACGGCTACGGCAGCTACGACGCGTCGGTGGGCACGGTGTACCTGAAGGACACGGCCGGGGAGGGCGTGCTGGTCCTCGACAACCACGACAGCCCGGTGGGCCGGTACACGCCGCTGGGCGTGGCGGCCGACACGGAGTTCGTGGCGGACCGGCTGGTGGTTCGCGGGGCGGGCGTATGGGTCGCGCCGCACCACGGTATTGCGGTAACGGCGAACAACGTGGAGGTCCGCGAGGGCGCGGTCCTGTTCCACTGGACCACCACGACCACGCAGGAGTACTCCCTGGTGATGACGGTGGCCGAGGAGCTGATCGTCGATGCCGATTCGGCCATCGACGCGTCGGACCGCGGATACCGTGCCGGGCACACGGTGGGCAACACGACGACGGGCGGGGCGATGGACTGGGCGGGCGGCAGCTACGGCGGGTACGGGCACGGCTCGACGAACGACGTGTACGGCGACTACCGCGACCCGAACGAGCTGGGCGCGGGCGCCAGTGCGCGGTCCGGCAGCGGCCTGGGCGTCGGGGGCGGGCTGGTGCGGATCGCCGCCGAGACGATCACGCTGGACGGGGCGATTCGCGCCAACGGGCGAGAGGCCTGGTACGAGACCGGCGGGTGGTACAACGGCGGCGGCGCGGGCGGCGGCATTCGCCTGGACGTCGGCACGTTGGGCGGGTCGGGCTGGCTGACCGCCGACGGCGGCGGCACGTCGTCGTACCACGGCGGCGGCGGAGGCGGCGGTCGGATCGCGGTGTACTACGACACGCTCAGCGGGTTCGACACGGCGCACATCACGGCCCACGGCGGGGCGGACACCGGCGGCCAGGGCTACCACGGCGCGGTGGGCACGGTGTACCTCAAGCAGCGGGGCGGGGAGGGCGTGCTGCGGCTGGACAGCCACGGCGCGACGACGGGCAGCCACACGCCGCTGGGCCTGGCAGGCGAGACGAGCTTCACGGCGGACCGGCTGGTGATCTCCGGCGCGGGCGTGCAGGCCCGCCCGCACCACGAGGTCCCGATCTCGGCGAACAACGTCGAGGTCCTCAACGGCGCGGTGCTCTCGACGCGTGCCACGACGACCTCGGAAACCTACTCCCTGCTGATGACGGTCGCGGGGACGCTGACGGTCGATGCAGCGTCCGCCATCGACGTCAGCCAGCGCGGCTACCGGGAGAACTACACCCACCCGAACACGACGACGGGCGCGTCGGCGGACTGGTCCGGCGGCAGTTACGGCGGGCTCGGCGGGGGCCCGTCGCCCAACGCGGTGTACGGCGACTCGCTGGACCCGAACGAGCTCGGCAGCGGCGGCAATGCCCGGTCGGGCAGCGGCATTGGGCGGGGCGGCGGGCTGCTTCGGATCACGGCCTCGGCGCTGGCGCTGGCGGGCGCGATTCGCGCCGACGGCGGATCGGCGTGGTATGAGTCCGGCGGCTGGTACAACGGCGCGGGCTCGGGCGGCGGGATTCGCCTGGACGTCGGGACGTTCGCCGGGACGGGCACGGTCTCCGCGGCGGGCGGGGACACGTCGTCCTACTGGGGCGGCGCGGGCGGCGGCGGGCGCATCGCCGTGTACTGGTGGGAGGAGATGACCTTCCCGGCCGAGAATGTCTCCGCTACCGGCGGGACGGACACCGGCGGGTCGGGCCGCCACGGCGCGGCCGGTACCGTCGAGGTCCATGAGACCGACCGCGACACGACGCCGCCCATCGTGACCGGCTACACGCCCAGCGGCACGGTCAACGCGGACGTCGCGGTCGTACAGGTCCAGTTCAGCGAGGCCGTGCTCGATACGAGCTTCACCGCCGACGACGTCTGGATCAGCACGCCGGGTGGGGCGACCGACTCGGGCGACATCACGATCGTCGAGATCGACCCGACCAAGTTCGAGGTCCAGTTCCCCGCGCAGAGTGCGGACGGCCGGTACGAGTTCACCGTCGGGCCCGGGATTACGGACCTGGTGGGCAACCCGATGACGCTCGCCTACGAGGGCGCGTTCACGATCGACAAGACCGGGCCTCGCGTGGTGGCGATGAACCCGTCCGGCGACGTCTACCAGGCGATGGCGTGGATCGAGCTGACGTTCGACTCAGCCGTCGAGCCGTCGAGCTTCACGGCGGCGGACGTGTCGCTGACCGGTCCGGCGGGGGCGGTGACGGTCACGCAGGTCGAGCGGATCGCCTCGGCCCGCTACCGAGTGCGGTTCGCGCAGCAGACGGTGACGGGCGCATACACGCTGACGGCCGGGCCGGAGATCACGGACCTGGTCGGCAACGAGATGGACCAGAACGACAACGGCGTCAACGGCGAGGCGACCGTCGACGCGTTCACCGGCGCGCTGACGATGTACCACCCGGACCTGGCGGTCGCGGACGCGTTCCCGCCGGCCTCGGCGACGGTGGGACAAACCCTCTCCGTGAGCTGGATCGTCGAGAACGTCGGCAACCACCCGGCGACGGCGGACTTCTTCGACGCGGTGTACCTCTCGGCCGACGATACGCTGGACGGCGGCGACGTGGCGCTGGGCAGCGTGTGGATTCAGGACCAGACGCCCCTGCCGGCCGGGGAAAGCTACGCCGAGGAGGTGTCCGTCAGCGTGACGATCCCGATGGTCGCGCCGGGCCCGTGGTACCTGCTATTCCAGGCCGACCGGGACAACGACCAGGTGGAGGTCAACGAGGCCAACAACGTCCTGCCCCGGGCGATCCTGCTGGAGGGCTCGGACCTGGTCGTCTCCGAGCTGGCGTGGGACCTCGCGGAGATCGCCGACGGGCAGGTGGTGACGTTCTCGGCGAAGGTGGAGAACACCGGCTCGGTCGACGCGATCGGCAACTTCCGCGTGCGGTGGGAGCTCGACGGCCAGGAGATCGGCCTGCCGTGGGTCTACGGCGGCGTCGCGGCCGGCCAGCACGTGTGGGTCCACCAGACGTGGACCGCCGTGCCGGGCGCCCACGCGGTGCGGGCGGTCGCGGATTACACCGGCGCGATCTCCGAGGCCGACGAGACCAACAACGAGCGGAGCGTCGACCTGCCCGTCGTGCCGGGCCCGAACCTGATCGTGACCGACGTGAGCTGGGTCCCGCAGAGCGGCGCGGTGGACGGGCAGACCGTCACGCTGGCGGCGTCCGTCCAGAACGTCGGCACGGGCGACACGGCGAGGGACTTCGCCGTGCGGTTCGAGGTCGACGGCGCGTACGTCGGCCGGCGGACCGTCCACGGGCTGGCGGTCGGCGACCCGGTCGCCGTGGAGCTGTCCTGGACGGCCGGGCCGGGCAGCCACACGATCACCGCCCTCGTCGACGAGTACAACGCGGTGACGGAGTTGAGCGAGGCGGACAACGAGCGGTCGGAGGGCACGCTGGACGTGCCCGCGCCGGACATCGAGGTGCTGAGCGTCACGCCCGCGCCGACGCCGCTGATCGACGGCGGGGCGGTGACGCTGTCGGTCGTCGTGCGAAACAACGGCGCGCCCACCGTGCGGGACGTGGTGGTGCGGTTCGAGGTCGACGGCGCGTACGTCGGGCGGCGGAGCGTCCTGTCGGGCCTCGACACGGGCCAGACCGGGCAGGTGAGCCTGACGTGGCCGGCGGTTCCGGGCATCCACAGCGTGCGGGTGCTCGCCGACGAGTACGACGCGATCGCCGAGCCGAACGAGGCGGACAATGAGTTGATCCAGCCCCTGCCGGAGGTCTTTGCGGCCGACTTGCAGGTGACCGACGTGCAGGCCTCGCCCGCCGAGCCGTTCGACGGGCAGGCGGTGACGCTGACGGCCACCGTCGCCAACGCCGCGCCGGCCGCCGAGACCCTGCGGGACTTCGTCGTCCGCTTCGAGGTCGACGGGCAGTACGTCGGGCAGCAGACGGTCTGGGGCGGGCTGGAACCGGGCGAAACCGCGCAGGTCAGCGTGGGCTGGACGGCGGGGGCGGGCAGCCACACGGTCACGGCCGTCGTCGACGCGTACGGCGCGGTGACCGAGGCGGACGAGAACAACAACACGCGGGACGCCGCGGTGAACGTCCCCGCGCCGGACCTGCGGGCCGTGTCGGTGACCTGGACGCCCGAGACGGGCCTGCGGGAGTCGGAGCCGGTGACGTTCTCCGCGACGGTCCGCAACGAGGGCGACCCGACGACGCGGCCCTTCGTGGTGCGGTTCGACGTCGACGGCGCGGAGATCGGCCGGCAGACCGTCGCCGGCGGACTGGCGGCGGGCGGGCAGGTCGTGCTGACGCAGGCGTGGACGGCCACGCCGGGCGAGCACACGGTGACCGTGGTGGTGGACGCGACGGCGGCCGTCACCGAGAGCGACGAGGACAACAACGAGGCGGCGGGAGCCCTGCCCGTCGTCCTCGCGCCGGACCTGACGGTCGCGGGCCTGGCCTGGGACCCCGTGGCGATCACGGACCAGAACGAGGCGATCTTCACGGCGACGATCGAGAACCTCGGCCCGGGCGACACGGCGGGGGCGTTTCACGTCCGGTTCGAGCTGGACGGGCAGTTCCTCGCCCGCCAGCCGGTGACGGGCGGGCTTGCGTCGGGGGGCACGATCGACGTGACGGTTCCCTGGTCCCCCGTGCCGGGCGACCACACGGTGACGGCCGTCGTGGACGAGTACGACGCCGTCCGCGAGGGCGACGAGGACAACAACGACCGGACCGAGTCCCTGCCGACGATCCTGGACGAGACGGCCCCCGAGATCGTCTCGTTCACGCCGCTGGAGCACAGCAAGGTCAAGGGCAGCACGACGCTGCACGCGACGGCGTGGGACGTGGTGGGCGTGACGGGCTACACGTTCGAGCAGTCGCTGGACGAGCAGGCCTGGACGCCGCTGGGGGGCAACGCCGAAGGGCAGGTCCCGTGGGACACGACCGCCTTGGGCGAGACCGTCGTGTACGTTCGCGTGACGGCGATGGACGCGGCGGGCAACAGCTCGCAGCTCGTGCGAAGCTACCAGGTGGACAACACCGCGCCGCCGGCGGGAACGCTCGCGGCCGAGGGCGTCGAGTTCGGCGTGGCGCTGTCGTGGACGGAGACGGCCGCCGCGGACTTCGCTTACTACCGCCTGCACCGCGCGGCGGTCTCGGGCGGGCCGTACGAGGCGATCAACGGCGCGATGACGCAGACGAGCTTCGTCGACCGCACCGTGGCGGTGGGTGAGACGTACTTCTACGTGCTGGTGGTGTACGACCACGTGGGCAACGCGTCGGCGCATTCCAACGAGGTCGAGGCCGGGCCGCTCGACGACGCCACCGCGCCGGTAATCGGCTCGATGACGCCCGCCGACAGCACGCGGACGGCGACGGGCCTGGAGCTTCACGTCTCGGCAACGGACAACGTTGGCGTGACGAACTACGTTTTCGAGTACTCCGACGACGGGGCGACGTGGCTGCCGATCGCATCCGGCCTGGCCGCGACGGTCGCCTGGGACGTCGCCGGCGTGCCCAGCGGGCAGTACGCCGTCCACGCGACCGTCTACGACGCGCTGGGCAACGCCGCCGAGGCGAGCCGGACCTACGAGGTGGACCACGACCCGCCGGCCACGCCGGAGGACCTGGCGGTCAGCCCGGGGCAGATGCGGCTGGTGGTGTCCTGGTCGCCCGAGACGGCCGCGGACTTCCACCACTACGAGCTGTCGCGCTCGGTGGCGGGCGGGGCCTTCGAGGTCCTCGCCGCGGCGACCACGTCCACGGTGTACGTCGACACGGACGTGACCGCGGGCGAGGACCACACCTACCGCGTGGCGGCGGTGGACACGCTGGGCAACGCGTCGGCGGCCTCGGACGAGGCCTCGGGCCAACCGGAAACGGACACCACCCCGCCGGTCGTCCAGTCGCTGGCCCCGCCGGCGGGCTCGTACGTCGCGGGCGAGGCGGCGTTGACGGCCTCGGCCACCGACAACGTGCGGATCGCCGCGTTCGTCTTCGCGTACGCCCCCGAGGGCACGCAGGACTGGGTGGAGATCGGCCGGGACGACGCCCCCGCCCAGACGGCGGCGCAGCAGTGGAGCGGCTCGGCCACCTGGGACCCCGCCGCCGTGCCCGAGGGCCAGTACACGCTCCGCGTCGCGGCCGAGGACGACGGCGGCTCCGTCGCCTACCTTGCCCACACGGTGATCGTGGACCGGGCGCCGCCGCCGGCGCCGGGCCTGCCGACGGTCGTCAACCCCCGCAGCGGCGGGACGCTGGAGATCACCTGGGACGCCGTAGTGGACCCGGCCCTGGGCGGGTACGCCGTCTACCGCGCGGCCACGCCCGGCGGGCCGTACGTCCTGGCGGCCACGACGACCGGCGCCGCCTTCACCGACCGCGGGCTGACCGACGGCGTCGAGGTCCACTACGTGGTCCGGTCGCTGGATCGCGCGGGCAACGAGTCGAACCGCTCGCCGGAGGCGTCCGGCGTGCCCACGGCGGAGTGCGACCTGTCCGTCGAGGCGATCGGCTTCGTCCCGCCCGTGCCGGTGCTGAACGCCCCCTCGACGATCGACGCGACGATCCACAACGACGGCCCCGCGCCCGTCGAGGCCGACGTGCTCTTCTACGAGGGCGACGAGGCCACGGGCACGCTGCTGGGCACGGGGCACGTGAACGTCCCGGTTAGCGGGACCGCCACCGCCCAGATCGCCTGGACCCCCGCCGCCGCCGGCGCGACGACGATCACCGCCGTGCTGGCGAACGTGGCGGGCACGGACCTCGACGACACGAACGACACGCGCAGCGAGTCGCTGGCGGTGAACATCGCGCCCGTGGCCGTCACGGGCGGCGACCGCGCGGACGACTGGGCCGTGGCGATCGACTTCGACGCCGGCGCCAGCAGCGACGCCGACGGCGTGATCGCGGCCTACCACTGGGACTTCGGCGACGGCGAGACGGCCGACTTCCGCCAGGCCGCCCACGCCTACATGACCCCGGGCACGTTCCCCGTGACGCTGACGGTCACCGACGACCGCGGCGCGACGGCGACCGACACCTGCGAGGTGACCGTCCACGACACGCGCGCGGACCTGGTGATCGCGGACGTCTCGTGGGACCCGGCCGAGCCGGAGGAGCTGGACGAGGTCACGATCACCGCCACGATCGCCAACGAGGGCAACGGGCCGACGCGCTACGGGTTCTTCGCCACGTACTACATCGACGGGCTCTACCGCGGCTACCAGCGGGTCAACGAGCTGCTGGAGGTGGGCGAGTCAACGCAGGTGCAGTTCCTGTGGACCGCCCCGAAGGGCCTGCACACGATCCGGATCGTCGCCGACGACATCCAGAACAACATCCTCGAGACCGACGAGTCCAACAACGCCGCCGAGGCCGGGCTGACGCTGCAGCAGATCTACTTCCCCGACCTGGTCGTCACGGACCTGGCCTGCGACGTGCCGCCCGGCGAGGTCAACAGCGAGGTCCCGCTGCAGGCGACGGCGACGGTGCGCAACACGGGCACGGCCGACGCGTTCGACTTCTGGGTCAGCCTGTACGTCGACGGCGAGCTGGCCTCGCAGAAGCACGTGCCGGAGCTGGTCGTCGACGCCGAGAGGACGGTCACGTTCTCGTTCGACCCCACCGAGGGCGAGCACACGCTGGAGGTGATTGCCGACGACCCGGTCAGCCACGTGCTGGAGGGCGACGAGGCCAACAACGGCCGCGTCCTCGACCTGCCGGAGATCGTCCTGGCGTACCCGAACCTGACGCTGTCGGCCGTCACCGTGCTGCCCGCCCAGACGGTCCTGTCGGACGGCACGTCGTTCGACCTCAGCGCGACGGTGGTCAACGCGGGCACCGTCGCGGTCGAGCACAAGTTCTCCCTGAGCTACTACCTGGACGGCGAGTACGTCGGCTCGCGCGAGGTGACGTATCTTCCGGCCGGGACGAGCCAAACGCTGGCGGTCCAGGCCCGCGCGACGGAGGGCGAGCACACCGTGCTCGTGGTCGCCGACGAGGCGAACGTTATTCGGGAGGGGGTCGAGGAGGACAACGAGGCCGGCGCGGAGATCCCCGAGATCACCATCCTCTACCCGGACCTGGAGGTCACGGACGTCTTCTGGACCCCGCTGAACCCGCAGTACGGCAAGTCGGTCACGTTCCGGTGCATCGTCACGAACAACACGGTGGTCTCCACGCTGACGACCTCGTGGCTGAGCTTCTACGTCGACGACGTGCTGGTCGAGTCCGTCGAGCTGCCGAAGATTCGCGGCAACTCTTCCCAGCCGGTGGACGTAAGCTGGTCGGCGTTCGCGGACCCGACGGTCGATCACACGATCCGGGCCGTCGTGGACAGCCGCGACGACGTCCCCGAGGAGGACGAGGACAACAACCAGTACGACCTGCCGGCGGGGACGTCCTTCAGCATCGAGGACCACTTCGTGCTGGAGGTCGAGGCCCCCGGCGGCATGGAGGACATGTTTGAGAGGCTGTTCTACGGCTCCAGCAGCGCGGCGGAGTTTTACGCGACGGTGGAGATGGGCAGCGTCTCGGGCCCGCTGACGCCGGCGGACGGGGTGGAGGTGACCGTCACGATCACCCGCAACGGCTACTGGGGGGAGGACGAGTTCGGCGAGTCGAAGTGGTTCCCCAGCGAGGAGGTCCACTCCGAGCTGATGGCGTTCGACGCGGGCACGGCGCGGTACGGCGCGTCGGTGAGCCTCCTGGAGTACGAGACGCAGGAGTACACGGTCCGGTTCGTCGCGACGGACGGGCCGGAGACCGCCGTCCTCGAAAAGCAGATGACGATCGTCCAGGAGGTCCGCTTCTCCCTGACCACGGACAAGGAGACCTACCGGCGCGGCGAAGTCGTGCACGTCAGCGGGCAGGTGCTGACGCTCGAAGACGAGCCCGTCGATCCCGGCACGGAGGTGACGCTGATCCTGACCAAGGGCTGGGGGGACCTGTCCTCGCAGGTGGTGCTCTGGGGCCTGTTGGACAACACGGCCCGGACGTACGAGACGGTCGTGGGCGCGAACGGGACGTTCTCGTACGAGCTCCGGCCGGCGTGGGGCGACGCGGGCGACTTCAGCATTGACGGCTACGTGACGTCGGACATCTTCGGCACGGCGGGGCACACGGAGTTCGCCATCCTCGCGATGGACATGGACCCGGCCCGGCTGCACGTGACGACCTCGAAGAACCGCACGTACACGACGACGCTGACGCTCTCGAACCCGTCCGGCCTGCCGCTGACGGGGGTGACGGTGGCGCTGGAGGACGAGGTCCCGGACGACAACGTCACGGCGGTGATCGGCGGCGGGCTGTCGGGCGGGACGCTCGCGTCGGGCGCGCGCGTGCCGATCACGCTGACCGTGACAATCCCCGAGGACGCCCCGGACAGCACGTCGTTCAACGTGTACGTCTCGTCGGACGAGGGCGTCTCGGCGCTGTCGCGGGTGCGGTTCACGCTGAAGCCGGCCCGGCCCGCGCCGGACCTCGAGCCGGGGCAGGTGAAGGTCGGCGTGAACCCCGGCACGCTCCTCAGCCGGGAGATCACGCTGACCAACGACGGCATGGGGACGATGAGCGGCATTACGCTGATCGAGCCGCCGATCCTGCCCTGGGTGAGCCTCGCGGGCCTGGGCACGGACACGCTCGCGCCCGGCGAGAGCACCACGTTCGAGATCCTGATCGCCCCGGGCGAGGACGTCGCCCGCGGCGTCTACGCCGACAAGATCGTGGCCACCGACGGCGAGTACCGCGCGGAGATGGTCCTCACCGTGGAAGTCAGCTCGGCCAACCGCGGGTCCGTGTCGTTCGTGGTGACCAACGACAACAACGAGCAGGTCGGCGGCACGGAGCTGACGCTGGTCAGCAAGGAGGAGTTCCAGGTCGTCTACGGCAACGGGTACACGTCGACGTACCACAACGTCTTCACCGCGTTCGGCAGCGACCAGGGGATCGTCACCGTCGAGGACATCCCCATCGGCGAGTACGAGTACGCCCTCCGCGCGCCCGGGCACGAGACGATCCGCGGCGACGTGACGGTCATGCCGCAGAGCGAGGCGCAGATCGTCGCGGTGGAGATGGTCGCCGTGCTGATCCAGTACAAGTGGACCGTCAAGCCGATCATCATCGAGGATACGTACGACATCACGCTCAACCTGACGTTCGCCGCGGAGATCCCCACGCCGCAGTTCGCCTTCCTGCCCCCGTGGGTGACCATCCCCCACGACGTGCAGGACGGCTGGGGCGACCAGGTGGTGGTCCTGAACCCGAGCCTCATCGCCCTGCACGACGTGACCGTCGAGGTCGTCGGGGCGGAGGGCATCACGCTGTCGTCGAGCGGCCGGCTCGGGGACCTGGCGGCGCAGACGTCGACGGTCTTCGGGTACACCGTCGCGCCGGGCGACTACTCGTACCTCGACGGGCAGACGACCTACCTCCGCGTGCGGGGGACGTACGTGGAGTTCGACCCGGAGACGTACCTGCCCCTGCCCGAGGAGACGCTCCTGGAGGGGCGGATCCCGCTGGTCAACCCGTCCCGCTACACCGCCCGGGTCACCATGGGCGGGGACGACGGCGCGGAGATCGAGATCGAGATGCCCGAGGACGGCGACGGCGACGGCGAGGACTTCGACAAGTTCGGCCTGGAGGACTTCAACCTGCCCAAGGCGACCGTCACGGCGGTCGTCAAGATCGAGATCAAGCAGAAGGCCACGCTGGAGCGAGAGGGCTTCGACGCCCGACTGGAGCTGATCAACGGCATGGACAAGCCGATGGTCGGGCTGTCGATCTCGCCGCGGGTGATGGACGCCAGCGGCCTGGACGTGACCGACCGGTTCTACATCGTCCCGCCGGAGCTGACGGGCATCGGAGCGGTGGACGGCTCGGAGGCGCTGGGCAACTACGGCAAGATGACCGGGCGGTGGATCCTCATCCCCGGCGACGGCCTGGGCGGGACCGACCTGGAAGGTCAGAAGTACTACTGCAAGGCCGTCATGACCTACTTCCTCGACGGCCAGCTCAAGGAGACGCAGACCGACGCCGTCGAGATCACCGTCCACCCGCAGCCGAAGCTGTACCTGCACTACTACGTCCCGCGGGACGTGTTCGCGGACATCCCCTTCAAGCTCGGCGTGCTGGTGGAGAACGAGGGCGACGGGTACGCCTACAACTTCAAGATCGACTCGGGGCAGCCGGAGATCGTCGAGAACTTCGCCGGGCTGCTGATCGACTTCCGCATCGTCTCCAGCAGCTTCGGCAGCAAGACCGGGGACATCGTCCGGCTGGTGCTGGGCGACATTGCCCCGCACAGCACGGCCCACGGGTATTGGATCATGCAGTGCACGCTCGACGGGAAGTTCGTCGAGTTCACCGCCGAGCTGACCCACCGGGCGTACAAGGGCGTGCAGATCAACCCGCTGATCCTCGACGTGACCACGGAGATCATCGAGCGGGACAACCTCTTCGCCGACGCGCAGGACCCGAACAACAACTTCAGCCTCATCGACCGGGACGAGGACGGCTTCCCGGACTACCTGATCAACCTGTGGAGCGGCCTGCGGCTGCCGATCGAGATCCCGCAGAACGTCACGGTCTCCAAGGAGCCCAGCGACACGGACCGGACGATGGTGCTGGAGGTCCCCGAGACGGCGGGCTACGTGTGCATCGTCCTGCCGGACCAGTACCCGGAGTGGAACTACCGTTCCGTCAAGCGCCACGGCGCCGAGGGCGCGGAAGACACGTACCTCAGCGGGAACAACTTCTGGCGGGCGCACGGGAACATCTACTTCGTCGACGAGCTGGGGTACGTCGATCCGGACACGGGGCTGCGCGTGCCGACGGCGGGCACGTACACGCTGGACTTCCGCTCCGCCTTGACGCTGGAGGAGCTGAACGTCGCGCCGAAGGAGTTCAACATCGTCTGGAGCGACGACGCCGGGGCCCCCGAGTCGCTGATCCAGTACCTCGTCCACGACCCGCCGGAAGGCAGCGCGCTGACGACCTACGAGATCGAGCCGCCGGTCTTCTACATCGACATCCCGCCGACCGTGGGGCAGAAGGCGGCCGTCCAGGCCGTGGTCACCAACGACGGCGTCCTGCCCGAGAGCGGCGAGGTGGAGTTCTACGTGACCCCGCCGGACGGGCCCGAGGTGCGGATCGCCTCCGTGCCCGTCGAGGAGCTGTTCCCCTGGCGGCACGAGCGCCCGGTCATCGAGTGGGTGCCCCAGACGGCGGGCGAGCATATCCTCTCCGCCCGGCTGACCGTCGGTGGGGTCCTGAGCGACTCGCCCGACAACGAGCTGACGACCACGGTGACCGTCAACGACCCGCCGTACGCGGACGCGGGCGTGGCCTTCCACGCCGACGTCCGCACGCCGGCGACGTTTGACGGCTCCCGCTCCCTCGACGAGGACGGCTACCTCCGCACGTTCTTCTGGGACTTCGGCGACGGGGTCTGGGGCGGCGGCATGACGCCGACCCACACCTACGAGCACTCCGGCACGTACGAGGTGCGCCTGATCGTCAAGGACGACGACGGCGCGATGGACGAGTCGGCCATGATGCTCGTCACCATCGACGAGACGCGGGCGGACCTGGAGGTCCAGGACGTCACCGTCATTCCGGTGGACCCGGAGCTCGGCCCGCAGGAAGACGAGGACGTCACGATTGCCGCGACGATCCGCAACGGCGGGTACGCCGCACTCGACGAGACGTTCTACGTCGGCTTCTACATTGACGGGGCGTTCACCGAGCTCGTCGAGATCGCCGAGCCGCTTCCGATCGGCGGCACGACGGACGTGTCGTTCCCGTGGCACATCGCGATCGGCGACGTGGGCAACCACCTGTTCACGGTGGTCGCCGACGACATGGAGGACCTCGTCGACGAGGCCAACGAGGACAACAACGAGCGGACGGCCGCCATGCTGCCCGACCAGGTCTACTTCCCCGACCTCGTACCGGTGGACGTGGCGCTGTCCGTCACGGAGAGCGAGCCCACCCCGTGGGCCCAGCCGATCCTGCTGATCGCCCACGTCGAGAACCAGGGCACGGCGGCGGCGGGCGCGTTCCGGGTCAGCTTCTACGTGGACGCCCAGTTCGTCGGCTACGACGTGGTGGGCGGCCTGGGCGAGGGCGCGGCCGCCGCGGCGTCCATCGAGTGGGTACCCACCGCCGGCGAGCACCGGGCGTACGTCTTCGTGGACTACCCGCTCAGCCACGTGGTCGAGTCGAACGAGCGGAACAACACCTACGCCGAGGACATCCCGGAGCTGAACATCATCTACGGCGACCTGGCCGTGGAGTCGGTGGAGCTCTGGCCCGGCGACGCGCGGGTGAACCTGGGCGACTACCTGCGGATCTCGGCGTACGTCACCAACAGCAGCGACGTGGAGGTCCCCGTGGCGTTCGACGTCCGCTTCTACGTCGGCGACGAGTACGTCGGCAGCGAGACGATCGACGCCATGGCGCCGCGGGAAGGGCGGTACGTGTTCGTCCACGCCCCCGTCACGAGCGGCCACCAGGACGTCCGCGTTGTGGTCGACGAGGACGGCGCCGTTCCCGAGGCCAACGAGGACAACAACGCCCGGGTCCTGCCCTCCGTGCCCGTGCAGGTGCTGTACGCGGACCTGGCGGTCGGCCGGCTGACCTGGACACCGTCCGACCCGACGTACGGCGAGACGGCGCGGTTCTCGGTGCGGATCGACAACCTCGGCTCGGGGCGCGTGGGCGAGGCGTTCAACGTCGAGCTCTGGATCGACGACGAGCTGATCGACGTCCGCCGCCAGGGCAACCCGATCCTGGCCGGGGGATCGGCCTACTGGCTGGTGGACTGGACGGCGGACCTGATCGGCGGCGGCGCGGGCACGGTCACCGTGCGGGTGGATCCGCTGAACGAGATCGCCGAGTCGGACGAAGCCAACAACGTCTTGTCGGCCCCCCTCCAGGTCGACAGCGGGTTCGTCGCGGACGTCACGACGGCGGCGGCCGTCGAGGTGCTCCTGAGCGGCCCGGGCGACGAGGCGACGGCCTGGACGAAGCAGGACGTCTCGACCTACGCCACGAGCGACCGGATCGTGTTCGCCATCGGGCTGGCGGCCTCGGACGCGCCGGAGACGCCGCTGGGGGCGGGCGAGGCGACGGCGGCGCTGACCGTTCGGGACGGCGGCGGCGCGGAGGTCTACGCGGCGCCGATGATCTACGACGCCGACCGCGGCGAGTTCGTCGTCGAGCTGCCCCCCTCCGCCCTGCCGGAAGGCGACTACACCGCCACGATCGCCGTGACCGTCGGCGGCACGCCGCCCGGGCCGGCATCGGCCAGCGGGACACCGGTCCAGGAGACGGCCGCCGGCGTGCCGCTGGAGAAGACCCTCGCCTTCAGCCTGGCCGACGACTTCGAGGTGACGGTGGCGACGGACCGCCAGGTCTACGCCGCCGGGGAGGTCATCGCCATCGGGGGCACGGTGCAGCGAGGCGAGACGACGGGCGTCGACGCCGCGGCCGTGGAAATCCTGGTCGTCGGCCGGGGCTCACAGCGGGTGTTCGAGACGACGACCGCCCCCGACGGGACGTACGCGCTGGACTTCCTGCCCCTGCCCGGGCAGGGCGGGGTGTTCACGGTGACCGCGTCGGTCGAGCTGGACGGCGTGGAGCGGACGGCCACGACGGGCTTCCAGGTTCAGGGCCCGCAGATCGCCGCCGCCGAGCCGGGCGCGACGGAGGTGCCCACCAACGGCGGCAGCGAGGTCGTGCTGATGATCCGCAACGTCGGCAGCGTGCCGATGACGGGCCTGGTGTTCGCGCTGACGGACGAGGAACCCGGCGACCTCGTGGACGGCTCGCTGGACCTGACGGGTACGGCGGACGTGCTGGACGTCGGCGAGGAGACGACGGTCCGCGTGCAGATCGACGCCGACGTCGCCGCCGCGACGGGCACCACGGTGCGTTTCACCGTGGACGTCGGCTCGGCCGAGGGCCTCGACGCGACGTTCGACGTGGAGACGGAGATCGTCCTCGGCGAGCCGCTGCTGGTGGTCACGCCCATGAGCATCGACCTCGGCGTGGAGCGGGCCGGCGAGGCCGTCACGCGGGAGATCACCCTTACCAACGACGGCTACGCGGAGATGACCGGCCTGGACGTGACGGTCCCGGCGCTGCCGTGGCTGGCGCTGTCGGGCGCGATCCCGGCCTCGCTCGCCGTCGGCGAGGCGGTCACGCTGACGCTGACGATCGAGCCCGGTGCGGCCGTCGGGTTCGGCTTCTACGAGGAGTCGATCACCCTTTCGCACGCCGGCGGGAGCGTCACCGTCGACAGCCGCATCGAGGTCACCGACCGCGTCCTCGGCATGCTGGAGTTCTGGGCGACGGACGACATGGGCTTCCATGTCGACAACGCCGAGATCGACCTGTACCTGGAGAGCAGCCCGTACCTCAGCAGCGCGGACGCCGCGGTGGTCGCCGCGTGTCAGCACCTCCAGGCCGTGACCAACTCGGCGGGGCGGTACACGTTCACGGACATCCTGGCGGGGACCTATTCGTACACCGTGCAGGCGGCCTACCACGAGCCGGCCGAGGGGTCGGTGGTGCTCCAGCCGGGCGAGACGGCGCAGTCGTTCGAGGCGGAGATGGAGTTCCGCCCGTACCAGTTCGACTGGGGCGCGACGTCGTCGCAGCAGCCGCAGACGCTCGGGCAGCTCGAGATGAACGTGGTGATGACGGCCGACGACGCGGGCCGGCCCGCGCTCGTGCCCAACAAGCCCGCGGGCGAGTACTTCATCAAGCTGGACTCGGAGGGCGAGGACTACGCCGTGCTGTTCAGCGGGGGGACGAACTCCGCCAAGAACGCCCCGAGCAACTACGACACGCTCAAGGAGCTGTACCTCTCCCTCGTGCGGTTCGCCGGGCTGAAGCCCGAGAACATCTACGTGCTCTGCTCCGACGGGCGCGACCCCGGGCTCGATCGCGACGGGGGCCAGTCGAACTCCGACTGGAGCTTCGCGCTGAACGTGGAGCCGGCTACCGCGGGCGGCCTGTACTACCGGCTGGCCAGCCTCAGCAGCCGCATCGGCCAGGACGATAACTTCCTGTTCTTCGCCTATGGCGACGGGTGGGGCTACGCGCCCGAGCCGGACCTCCCCTCCTACTACATGCCGGGCGCCGAGGGGATCACGGACGAGGAGGAGCTGCTCGGCTGGAACGGGGACCGGGTCCGGGACGAGCTGCTGGGCCAGTACCTCAACGAGATCCACGCGAAGCACGCGACGTACATCTTCGGCGGCAACTTCAGCGGCGGGATGATCGACGAGCTGGACCTGGGCGAGGGCGAGTTTGCGGCCGCGGCCACGAACCACTATGAGTTCGACCGCACCCCGTGGGCGGGCCTGGACCACTTCGCCGGGTACTTCATCCGGGGGTTGGCGACGGGTCGGCGGAGCACGCACGACCTGTTCCAGTACGCCTACAACCAGTGTGACACGCACCGGGTGGAGCTGGGCGGCCCGGGCGGGCCGTACAACCTGCTGAAGCAGCACCCGTGGAAGGTCGGGGCGGACTTTGACATCTTCAACGGCACGGGGCTGGGCGGGGCGACGGCGGCGTCGCCCACCGTCCACCAGACGCGGGACAGCTTCAGCATCAACAACCTCGGCGACGAGGACATCACCGGCGTGCAGATCCATGCCGTCAACGTTCCGTACGGCGCGGTGGACTTCGGCGACGGGGCCCTGTCGGCCTCGGTGGCGAAGGTGGACCCGCACAGCTCGTTCATCTTCAGCATTCGGATCAACACCGACGCGCTGTGGAGCATCGACGAGGACACGATCCTGGACGGCGGGTATCTCCAGGTCAGCGGCTGGCGGGGCACGACGCCGGTGCAGACGATCATCCCCATCCGCATTCGCGTCGGCGCCAACGGCGGGCTATACAACGGCGAGCCGTACGTCGTCACGCCGTTCGTCGGGCCCTGGCCCTCCGGGCCGGTCCTCTACGGCAGCACGTTCATCGAGACGTGGTTCGACGGCGTCCCCAGCGGCGGGGTCAACAGCATCGGGCGGCTGGGCATCTCCCAGGAGATCAGCCTGGAGGAGGAGGTCTTCACGGCCAGCCTGACGCTGCGGAACGTCACGCTGGAACACGCCATGGAGAACGTCCACGCCGAGGTGATCATCACGGACGTGCCGCTGAACGCCGACGGGTCTCTCCCGGCCGGGGGGACCTACCTGAACAGCCGGTTCGACATCAGCGAGACCTCGCCGATGAACGCCTACGTCGGCGGGACGCTCAGCACGACGGGCGTCTGGCGGATCAAGCCGCTGGCGGGCGCGGGCGGGGATGCCGGCGGGACGTACTACGTGCACGTCCGCGTGCGGTTCTCCATCGAGGGCCGCGACGGCGCGTTCGCCTCGCAGGGCCGGCAGATCACCGTCCAGCCCGCCCCCGCGCTGATGCTCCGCTACGGCGTGCCGGTCCTCGGCCAGCCGCTGGAGACGAACGAGACGTTCCGGATCAACGTGACGGTCACCAACACGGGCACGGGGACGGCGAAGAACCTCAAGATCGCCTTCCCGGACGTGGAGATGGACACCTCGATCACCGCGGCCTTCACGACGTGGTCCGTGAGCAACTTCTCGCCGCGCGGCGCGGACCTGAACACGCTGAGCTTCGGCGACCTCGCGCCGGGGCAGACGAAGGAGGGCTGGTGGGAGGTCTTCGTGACCGGGCCCTGCCGCGTGGCCGCCCTGACGACGTCCTACGCGGCCAACGGCGGCAGCCAGGCGACCGTCGAGCTGGGCAGTCCGATCAAGGAGACCCTCGTCGGCGCGCACACGCAGGACGACCTGGCCAACGCGCTGACGGCCCTCTACAACGAGATGAAGGAGAAGCTCGACACCGACGTCAACCGCGTGGCCAACTACTTCGGCGAGATCATGGCCACGCGGCAGGACATGGAGCTGATCGCGACGATGTTCAACATCGTCACCGCGACGAACCAGCTGCTCTCGCTGATGTGGCTGTGCAAGACGGTGGCCAGCATGGCGACGCCGTCTTTCCATCCCGCCAGCCTGCCCGTCGGCTCGCCCGTCCTCAGCGCCATGGGCACGGCGTCCAGCAACCTCGGCGACGCCATCAACTTCAGCTCCGTCGTCGCGCCGTTCATCCAGCAGTTCCTCGACAAGCGCTACGGGTACGGGGACGCCTGGAAACGGGCGATGGATGAGATCATCGAGCGGGCCAACCTCGCCGCACGGGCACGGACCGGCAACCCCAACGCCGAGCCGGACGCCGACGAGCTGGAGGACGCCTTCCGCTGGTACGTGCAGTACAAGCTGACGGTCTGGCTGCCGCTGGACTACCTGCTGTGGGACGAGCTGGGCGACCTGACGGCGGGCGCGACCCACGCCGAGCTCGCCAGCCAGTTGGAGCAGCTGCTCGAGCAGGCCGGGGACGAATGGCCCAGCGTCAACGGCACGGAGGCCCTGTGGGAGCGCATCCGGCAGAACATGCTCGACGCGTACCTCACGCTGACCAACGGCGTGCTGCCCGCCTACTACCCCGTCGACGCGATGTACGAGCAGCTCGTCAAGATGACCGAGGACCTCGACCGGGCCGGGACCGGCCTCGGCGTCGGCGAGTACAACACCCAGACCGGAGAGAGGGTCCGCACGCCCACCGTCTGGTACTCCGTTGGCGAGAAGGGCGTCACCGGGCCGGGCGAGTGGCTGCCCGTCCACATGACCGGATGGGAATTCGGCACGACCTACGAGCCGAGCTACGTCCTCAACAAGCTGCTGGAGCACCAGTACTTCCAGTTCTCCCTGCACTACCAGCTCATCCAGCTCAAGTGGGCCGTGACGTTCGCGGCGACCATGGGCAACCTCATCGGCGTGACGGGACCGGCCGGGGCGGGGCTGGCGCTGATCAACAGCGTCACCGCCATGGCCGCCGACATCTCCCTGGACCTCGCGTCCTACCAGATCTACCAGGCCGAGATCTGGGGCTACGAGCACCTGACCGACCGGCTGCTCCGCCTGCTGAACGCGACGGCGAAGGAGCAGTCCGGCCTGTGGCGAATGAGCCACGACGTGCTGAACTACATCACCTACCTCGACGAGCGGCAACTGGTCGACCCGGCCGTGCCGCTGTTCGTCGAGAGCATCGACACGCCGAACATCGAGATCGCCGACGGCGAGCTGATCGGCCACCGCACCGGGCACGTGGTCGTCCGCAACGACTACGCCTCGGCGATCGAGGTCCGGCCGATCCTGAACGTCTTCAGCCTCAACGAGGACATCGGCGGGTTCTCCGCCCCCACGGTGACCATCCCCGCCGGCGAGGTCGCCGACCTCGACGTCCTCTACGGCGGCATCCTCTCCTCGATGGTGGACGTCGACGGCTACGAGGCCGTGCTCTACCTCGAGGCCATCGACCCCGCGACGATGAGCACCGTGCTCGTCGGCCCGTGGTACACGCACTTCTACGTGGGCACCCAGGACGAGCTGATCCAGTACGCCCAGCAGCCCCTGCGGGTGGCGCTGGCCGGCGAGATCAACCGGCGCGAGCGGCGGGAGGTGGCGATCGACCCGGCCGCCACGACGCGGCGGATGCGGGTCTTGCTCGTCCAGGACGAGACCAGCGACCTGGACCTGCACCTGTACGACGGCACGGGCGCGCACGTCGGCTGGAATGACGATACCGAGTCGGTGGACGAGGAGATCGCCGGCGCGACGTACTCGGGCGTGGACGCGAACGTCGAGTGGATCGAGGTGGTCGTCCCCGCGGGCGCGGAGTACACGCTGGCCGTCGAGGCCGTCGCGTGCGAGCTGGACGCCCTGTTCGCCGTCTCCGTCCTCGAGGCGGCCGAAATGCCCGCCGTGCTGCAGTCCCTCAACCCCGCGATCAGCCACAACACGAACCAGCGGGACGTCGAGCTGGCGCTCGGGGCGGCGGAGTTCGCCCGGCAGCGCGGCGTGGTCAACCTCGCGGTGGACGCCTCCGACCTGGCGGACGGGCAGGGCGGCGTGATCCCGGCGTCCGCGTTCGGCTTCGACCTGCCCGAGACGGCGATCCCCGCCGGCGGGCAGGTCTACTTCGCGGGCACGCTGACGATCCCGCTGGACGCCGCCGACGGGACCTACACGGGCACCCTCACGCTGCTCGGCGAGGACGCCGTCAGCGGCGAGGCCGTCTCGGCGACGATCGACGTGGAGGTCCTGCTCGACACGGTTGGCCCGGCCGCCCCGACGCTCGAGACCGTCGCCTCCCCCATCACCGGCGAGGTCACGCTGAGCGGAACCACCGAGCCCGGCACGAGCGTCGAGCTGCTGCTGGACGGCGAGCACCTCGGCTACACCCTGCCCTACGAGGGCGAGAACTACCAGCACACCGGCGTGCTGATCCCCGCCGGGACGCACACGCTGACCGCCGTCGCCCGGGACGAGTTCGGCAACGCCAGCGCCGCGTCCGACGGGGTGACCGTCGAGAGCTCCCTCGACCTGACCGCGCCGGAAACGACCGCCGTCGTCACCGGGGACCAGACGCCCGAGGGCGAGTATATCGTCTCGGCCTCGGTCGAGCTGTCCGCCGACGACGAGCCCGGCGGGTCCGGCCTGGTCGGGACCTGGTACTCCCTCGACGGCGGGATCGGCTGGGCCGAGTACGACGGCACGCTCATCGTCTTCACCACCGAGGGCGAGAACCGCCTGTGGTTCTACTCCGCCGACGCCGCGGGCAACGCCGAGGAAGCGGACCTGCTCACCGTGACCGTCCAGCGGACCTTCGCGCCCGTCGTCGCCGACGTCGTGCGGAACGACGGCTCCGACCGGATGTCCACGCTGGCCGCCCTGGCGTTCGTCTTCGACAAGGACGTGATCGTCGGCCCGGGCGCCCTGACCGTCTACAACCACACCACGGGCCTGGAGGTCGACGGCGCGGCCCTGCCGTTCACCTACGAGCCCGACACGTTCACCGCGGGGTGGGACCTGTCGGGGCTGGGTCTGCCGGTGGGGCACTACACGGCCGCCCTCGGCGCGGCGGGCGTTCGGGGCGCGGGCTCGTCGCTCCCGCTGGACGGCGACGGCGACCTGACCGGCGGCGACGACTACGAGCTGCCGCTGATCGTCACGTACGCCGGCGATACCGACGCCGACGGCGACGTGGACCGCGACGACCTGGCGGCCCTCGAGGCGGGCTTCGGAATCCTCAGCGGCGCCGGGTGGGCCCAGGGCGATACCGACGCCGACGGCGACGTGGACTTCTGGGACTACTTCGCCGTCAAGCGGCGACTGGGCGACGCGCTGGCGTCCGTCCCGCCGACGGTGGCCGCGCCCGAGATCAACGACGGCCCGTACATGCGGTCGGAGCTGCGGGCGATCTCCCTGACGTTCGACAAGCGCGTGACGGTGGACCCGGCCGGCCTGACGCTGCACAACGACTCGACCGGCGAGGACGTGGCCCTGCCCGCCGAGCAGGTCGACTTCACCTACGACCCCGCCACCCACACCGCGCGATGGGACGTGGCCCCGCTGGGCCTGCCCGCCGGCTACTACACCGCCACCCTCGCGCCCGAGGCCGTGGTGGACACCACCGCCCTGACGCTGGACGGCGACGGGGACGGCGCGGCGGGCGGGGCGTACGAGCTGACGCTGCTGGTGACCCTGCCCGGCGACGCCGACCTGGACGGCAGCGTGGACGCGTCGGACTGGGTGCCCTTCAACGAGCACTTCGGCACGGCGGCGGGCGCGACCTGGCTCCAGGGCGACTTCGACGGCGACGGCGACGTGGACGCCGCCGACGCGACGCTCTTGAACGACTACTTCGGCCAGCAGGTCGACCCCGCTGTCCCGCCGGGCACGCTGGGGCAACTGCAGGCCGAAACCCCCGCCGCGGAAGCCGAAGCGGCGTCGGCCCCGGCGCCCGCGGCGGCCCGGCCCTGCCTGCCGGAAATGCCCGGGCCCATGCCGAGCAGCTTCGTGACGACCCTGCGCGAGCCGCTGTCGCTGACGCGGGCCGGCGTCTCCGAAGCGACGGCCGCGGCACGCCAGAGGCTGCTCGCCCTGGCCGGGGCCGCGGAAGCATATCGCCGCACCGCGGTCGCCCGGCCCGGCCCCGTCGCGACGTCGTCCCTGCGCCGCGCCGCCGGCCCCCGCCGCGAGAACGCGTGGGCGTCTTGCGACGACGATCCCCTCGACGTCCTCCGCCTCCCCGACCTCGGCGTTCTCCCGACCGGCGTCTGAGACGCGTTGCGGCGAAATCTCGCCTGCCCCGCCCGCACGCCCAGCAACGCCGCCGCTGCTCCCACGACGGTACTTCCCAGCAGGACGCGGGTTTCGCATGGTGTGGCTCGGCAGAGCGAACCCCCGAGAGGAGACCCGACGTGGGCAACAGACGGACCCTACTCGCAACGGCCTTCATGGCGGCCGCCGCGCTGCCCTGCTCGCTCCGCGCGGGCGTCCAGCACGAGCTGATCCCGACGCTGGACCCGTTCTACACGCGGCACGTCACGGCCGGGGGGCTGCTGATCTCCAGCTCCCCGAAGGTCGATCCGCGGGCCCTGGCGGAGGCGGCGCACCTCGTGCGGCGGATGCTGGCCAAGCGGCCGGACGTGCTCAAGGCCCTGGTCGCCGGCAAGGTCCGCGTGGGCGTGATGGCCTACAACGAGATGACCACCGACCTCCCCGAGTGCCGACGGATGAGCCCGTGGTGGGACAAGCGGGCCCGCGGGCTGGGGGGCAACCCCGTCACGTGCGCCGAGGAGAACCTGCTGGCCTACCGCGGCGACCCGTACCGGGGCGAGAGCATCTTCCTCCACGAGTTCGCCCACATCGTTCACGGCCGGGGGATGCGGGCGGTGGACGAGACATTTCAGGCCAGGCTCACCGCCCTGTTCGAGGGCGCGAGGAATGCCGGTCGGTTCCGCGGCTACGGCATGACGAACGCGGGCGAGTTCTGGGCCGAGGGCGCCCAGTCGTGGTTCGACTGCAACCGCGCCGGCGGCCTGGCCGTCCGCGACGCCGACGGCAAGCGCTGGACGGAGATCAACACCCGCGAGGAGATGAAGAAGCACCTGCCGGACTTCGCCGCGTTCCTGGACCGGTCCTTCGGCCGCAACCCGTGGACGTACGTTCCCGTCGCCCGCCGCCTCGATCAGCCGCACCTGAGAGGCTACGACCCCGCCAAGGCCCCGGTCTTCCGCTGGCCCCAGAAGGTCCTCGACGCCTACAACCGTATCGAGGCCGAGAAACGAAAGAAGCGGCAGGCCCGGTAGCCAGCAGGGCGGCACTCACCGGGGCTCAGATCGCCAGCGCGCCCATCGGGTCCCAGGGGGGCAGGACGATGGGTTCGGTGTCCAGTGCGGCGAGGGCCTCGTCGGGGACGAACTCCTTGCCGACGGTGATCTCGAAGAGGTACTCGTCGAACCAGCGGTCGGACATGGTCATGTAGCCCTTGTCGCCGTGCTCGTCGCCCCAACTGTTCTCCACGCGCCACTTGACGGGCCGGCCTTCGTCGTCGAGGTCCACGCCGGTCAGGACCATCGCGTGGGTCATGCGGCTCTGCCCGTAGTTGAGCCGGCCGGCCTTGTCCAGGCCCAGCGGCGCGCCGTAGACCAGCTCGTAGTCGTAGGCGTCGGCGTCCAGCACGCCCAGCTCGCGGTCCATCATCTTGCCGACGTCGCAGCCGAACCAGACGGCCCGCCCGGCGGCGATCATGTCCACGGCCGCCCGCTTCAGGACGTTCATCTCCACGTTCAGGTACCGCACGACGTGCCCGCCGACGACGTTGCCCAGGTACTGCACCGTGTAGAGCTTGCCGAAGGGCTTGTCGGCCGTGGGGGCGTGAATGAGGCAGGCCATGCCGTCGAGGTTCACCCCGACGAACTGCTCGAAGAACTCCCGCGGCGTGATCTCGCCGTGGCGGTGGAACTCCTTGTCCTTGTCCCGCCATTCCCAGACGAACCGCCGCGGCGGCCGGCCCAGGTGAATGCAGAGCATCCGGTGGAACTGGCGCATCATGCGGCCCTTGGCGTCGCGGAGGGCGGCCGGGTCCGCGCCGCCGGCGTGCATCTCGCGCAGTTCGGCGGCGTCGGCCCGCAGGCGGGCGACGAGCGCGGCGTTCATCGGTCCGGACTTGCTGGAGCTGTGCGTCTCGGGCATGACGGTCTTGGGGACGACGCCGTACTTCTCGACGAGGTTGACGAACATGTCCCACTGCCCGCCGTCGGGGATGACGTTCGCCAGCAGCCACATCACCAGCCGTCCGTCGAGCGGCTCGTCGAGCGTGTCGAGGATGCTCTCGAGGAAGTAGTTGGCCTTCTCCAGCTTGTCCCAGAACATCAGGTAGGCCTGGGAGAGCTCGAACTTCTCGAGCTTCATCTGCTCCCTGGCGGCCAGGCGCAGCGTGTTGAGGCCCGCGAACAGCCAGCACCGCCCGCTGGACTTCTGGTTGGTGGCCTCGGGGGTCTCGATGAGGTGGGAGTAGGTGTGAGCGACGCGGGCGACCACGTCGCGGTTGAGGGCCACCGCGGCGATCCCGTTCTTGGTGACGGCGTTGAGGGCCAGGCGGTTGGCCGGCTCGGCGTCGAACGCCTCGTCGAAACGGGTGAGGTCTTCCGGCCGGATCGTCTCTTCCACGGAAAGGCTCCTTTTTGGCATGTCGGTGGGGTTGGCTGTGGGGGTCGCGGCGACGCGGAAAACGCCAGGGCACGTGGTGCAGCGCCGTGGCGGGCGCGATGGCTCGCCGTCCCATACTCATCTCCCGACGTCCGTCGGGATTCGTCGTCCGTCCTTCTTTGTGCTCTTGTCTCCGTGGTCCCGGGCCTCTGCGTTTCGTCACCCGGCTCAGAGGGTGACCATCTCGGCCGAGAACGTCCCGGCCGAGCCGGATGCCGGGCGGTAGATGGGCTTCTTCGCGCCGGCGAGCAGAGCCCGGCTGGCCCCGAAGATCGGGTCGCACACGCAGATGGACACGTTCACTCGCTTGCGACGAGACAACAGCCCCTTGCCCTTCTTCCAGCCTCTGACCACCTTTTCGAGGAGGATGGCGTGCCCGCCGCCGCCGCGCCAGCGAACGGCCGAGATGACGACGTTCTTCCCGGCGGCGGCGACGACCTGGGCCCAATTGACGTTGTTGCGGTACTGCGCGGGCACGCCGAGGGCGGTCAGCGTCCGGGCGATGTTGGGCAGGCAGGTCCCCGTGCCCTCACTGCCGAGGGTCTGCATCATCATGTCGGCGACCATGCGGTAGCGGAGGTCGCTGGTGTTCGCCCCGCCGTCCTGGGCCGACGGGCGATAATAGCCCGACCCGCCGTAGAGCTGCGACGCCTGGCGGGCCTCGTCCTCGGTCAGCGGCTTGTTAGTTACCGTCAGCCCGCGCTTCTGACGATAGCGCGCCCCCGCGCTGTTGAGCTTGTTCTTCCGCTGAAGGGCCATCAGCGTACACGCCAGCGCACAAGACTCCTCGCGCTGCTGGAAGTAGATGCGATGTCTGTGCTTTCCACAACGGCTCGTGCCCCAGGCCATGTCCACACTCCTTCTGCTATGGCTCGACCCTCCGTGCGAGCCGGGCTTCGCGACCGGGGCCGCGTCCGTCCATGGTATTGTTGTCCCCAACCGGCCTCGCCACAACCAGAAAGGCAGGTGGTGGGGCCGACGCGGGCATCGGCGATTCACGCATCGCGCGGACACGCGGTTCTGGTAAGCTGTCGGAGGTGCCGGAATCTTGGCCGGCCGCGCGGCGCGCGGCAAAGGACGTAACGCGAAGTGCAAGCCCCCAAGCGAATCCACGTGATTGCCTGCGGCGTGTTGGCGGTGGACCTGAAGGCGGCCGCCGAACGCCTCGGCTTGGACGTCTCCACCCAGTTCCTGCCCGGCGGGCTGCACAGCACGCCGCAAGAGCTGCGGCGGCGGCTCCAGGAGGCGATCGACCAGGCCTCCGCGGCGCGGTTGGGCGACGTGCTGGCCATCGGATACGGCGTCTGCGGGCTGGGCACGGTGGGCATCCACGCCCGCAACCTGCCGCTCGTCCTGCCCCGCGTGCAGGACTGCATCGCCCTGTTCCTCGGCTCGGACGCGGCCTACCGGGAACAGTTCGCCCGCTGCCCGGGCACGTACTACATCTCGGCCGGGTGGGTCGAGGAGAAGGCCCAGCCGCAGTCGGCCACGGCCCGCGGCCCGGAGGCCTCCCCGCAGCAGCGGCAGGAGGAGTTGGAGCGCCTGACGGCCAAGTACGGGCGCGAGAACGCCGAGGCGATCCGCTATTTCCTGACGAGCTGGCAGCGGAACTACCGGCGGGCGGCGTTTATCGACACGGGCGTCGGCGCGGCGCGGGGGAAGTACGCCGAGATCGCCCGCGCGATGGCCGACGAGTTCGGCTGGGAATACGAGCAGGTCCGCGGCACGGGCGAGCTGCTGGACAAGCTGCTGACCGCGCAGGGCTCGAACGACGAGGTGCTCGTCGTCCCGCCGCATCACGTGACGGTCTTCGACGCGGTGACCCGGGGCCTGAAGGCCGTGCCCGTCTGGGAGGGCGACGACGAGCGCGTCGGGCGGGCCCGGACGCTCGTGCTGGAGGGCGACGGCCCGGGCGAGCCGGCCGCCGGACCGGTCGTTCGCACGGGCCTGGGCATCGACGCCGGCGGGACGTACACCGACGCGGTCCTGTTCGACTTTCCCGCCGACCGGACGCTGGGCAAAGCCAAGGCCCTGACGACCAAGTGGGACCTCCGCGTGGGGATCGACGAGGCCCTCGACGGGCTGGACGGCGAGGCGCTGCGGCGCGTGGAGCTGGTGAGCATCTCGACGACGCTGGCGACCAACGCGATCGTCGAGGGCCGGGGGCAGAAGGTCGGCCTGCTGATCCTGCCGCCCTACGGCCTGTTCGAGCCGAGCGACATCGCCCACCGGCCCATCGCCGTCCTCGACGGGCGCCTGGAGATCGACGGCGCGGAGATCGCCCCCATCGACCCCGACCAGGTCCGCCGCGTCGCGCGGCGCATGGTGGACGAGCAGGAGGTCGCGTCCTTCGCGGTGGCGGGCTTCGCCAGCCATAACAACCCCGCCCACGAGCTGGGCGTCCAGCGGATCGTGCGGGCCGAGACGGGCCTGACGGTCACGTGCGGGCACGAGGTCTCCGAGGGCCTCAACTACCGCGTGCGGGCCGCGACGGCGGCGCTGAACGCCCGGATCATCCCCTGCCTCGCCGCGCTGCTGGAGGAGGTGCGGGCCTCGCTGCGGCGGCGCGGGATTCGGGCGGCGACGATGGTCGTCCGCAGCGACGGCTCGCTGATGAGCGTTCCGGCCGCCCTGGAGCGGCCGATCGAGACGATCCTCTCCGGCCCGGCGGCGAGCGTCGCCGGCGCGAGCCACCTCGCCGGCTGCGACGACGCCGTGGTGGTGGACGTCGGCGGGACCACGACGGACACCGCGGTGATCGAGGGCGGCGCGGTCCGCACGTGCGACGAGGGCGCGTCCGTCGGCGGCTGGCGGACGCACGTCCGCGCGCTGGACATGCGGACCCTCGGGCTCGGCGGCGACAGTCACGTCGTCCGCGAGAACGCCCGCCTGACCGTCGGCCCCCGGCGGGTCGCGCCGGTCTGCTGGCTCGCCGCCCGTCACGCCGGAACGGCCGAGGCGCTGGACTGGGTCGAGCGGCACCTGGACTACTTCCACGCGACGACGCGCGGCATGGACCTGCTGTCCGTCAACGGGCACCCGCACGCCCTGGCGCTGACGGACGACGAGCGGCGGATCGTGGCGCTGCTCTCCGAGCGCCCGCACAGCGCCGCCGAGCTGGCCGGGCGGCTGGGCGCGGTGGCGTGGCGGTTCCTGCCGCTCGGGCGGCTGGAGGAGGCCCACGTCGTCCAGCGGGCGGGCCTCACGCCGACCGACCTGCTGCACGTCACCGGGGCCGTCGCCCTCTGGGACGCCAACGCCGCGCGGCGCGCCTGCGCGCTGACCGCCCGCCTCGCCGGGACCGACGCCGAGACCTTCGCCCGCCGTACGCTCGGCGACGTCGTTCGCCGCCTGGCCGCCGAACTGCTCAAGAAACAGCTCGACGGGCAGGTGGACCCCGACGAGATGGACCGGTCGCCCGTCGCCGCCGCCCTCGTCGACAACTGCTTCGACGGCGGCTCCGACCGCCTCCGCGTGCGCGTCCAGCTCCGCCGGCCCGTCGTGGGCATCGGCGCGCCGGTGCACTGCTTCCTGCCCCAGGCCGCTAAGCTCCTGGAGACCGAGGCCGTCGTCCCGCCCCACGCGGACGTGGCCAACGCCATCGGGGCCGTCACCAGCCAGGTCCGCATCCGCCGGCAGGTGCGGATCGTCCCCAACGACCGCGGGCGCTACAGCCTCTACGGCCTGCCCGACGCGCCCAGCTTCGCCGACTTCGACGCCGCCCACGACTACGCCGTCGCCCACCTGCCCCGGATCGTCCGCGACCTGGCCCGGGCGGCCGGAACGCGACAGACCGCCGTGGAGATCGTCTACGAGGACCGCCTGGCAAGCACCGCCGACGGCGGGCAGCTCTTCATCGGCCGGACCGTCGAGGCCCGCCTGGCCGGACGACCCGACGTCGCGCGAATCGCCGCCGATACCTGACGGTCCGGTCACTTCGCGGGAAAGACGAGAAATCCCCCTTCGACCCTCCCGGCCGCGGGCTTGCCGTTGACGAGCAGCGCGGGCCTCGCCCCGCCGACGCGAAGCCGCATCGCCGACAGGCCCCGGGCCGTAACGCGCACGGTCCCGCCGGCGAGGCGAACGTGGGCGTAGTCGGCGAAGGTGAACCGCTCGCCGCCGCCGGCGAGTGTCAACGGCCTGGCCGCGTCGCCGGCCAGGCGGAGCAGGAGACGGTCCCGGAACGCCCCGGACTCGACGCGGACGCCGAGGCCCTCGCCGGTCTGCGCGATCCGCTCGAACCGCTCGATCCCTGGCCCCCCGGCCTCGAACGGCTCGTGCAGCGCGGCGAAGGCCGTGGCGCGGGCCTTTCGTGCGGCCAGGAGGGTTACCCCGCCGACCTCGCTGGGGACCTCGACAGTGACCTTCTTCTTGTCCACGCGCCGGGTCGCGAGCGGCTCGGGCGTGTCGGCGGCGAGGGGCCTCGTGCCCGGCTCGCCCAGCATCCGCAGGCGCACGCCGACCTTCCGGGCGTACCAGGACGCGGGCAGCTTCGCCTGCGACGGGTCGGCCAACGCGCAGACCTGGTCGACCATCGCCGCCCACGCCTCGCCGCCCGGCGCGATGCCGCGGACGTTCTTCAGCGGCTCGAGCTTCGCGGGCAGCGTCGCCGGCTTCCACCGGTTGCCCTCGTCCCGCAGCCGCCCGAGGGCGTGGACGATCCACGTGTACTCGTGCTCGTCGCCGGACGCCGCCCGGGTCACGTCCAGCAGGTACTCCCGCGTGAGCATCAGGGCCCGCGTCAAATCAACGCCTTCGAATACGTCCGTGCTCCGCGCGGCGACGAACCGGACAGGTCCCTCGAAGGCCTGTCGCGTGGCCGTCGCGTCGGTGAACTTCGGCTCGGCGCCGTCAACGGTCAGGCCGCAGTGGCTCTGGCTGCTGCGGGACCACCCCGAGGCGTAGCCGGGCCAAACCTGGCGGTTGAGGTAGATCGGGCGGTTGAAGGCGTAGTAGCCCAGCAGGGCGAAGGCGTCGCGGACGTTGTGGGCGTAGTTGCTCGCCAGGCGCATCGCGACCGCCGGAGCGGGCGAGGTCCAGTACGACGGCGTCTGCTCCGCCCGGAGCAGGACGATCCCGCGCTGCGGCCAGACCGCCGACGGCGCGGGCGGGGGCTTCACCCCGGCCGGGTCGATCGCCTCCAGGCCGAACCACAGCGACGGGATGTAGCGCTTCTCCCCCGGCGGGCGCATCTGCGCGAGAAACCACGCGTAGCCGTCGCCCGGCCAGCGCGTTGCCGCCAGCTCGAACCACAGCGGGAGCTGCATCTTCGGCGTGAAGTTGCCGTAGCCGTCCCATTGCGCGTGCCGGCCGCGTATCTGCCCGCCCCACGCGCCGTGGGCCCGCCAGCGGAGGTTCCCACCGACCCCGTCCGGCGTGTATCCCACCACCAGCCCGTGCTGGAAGGCGGGGCTGGGCAGGTTGTACGCCTGGCTCGAGCCGGCCTGGCGGAGGTCGCCCATCGTCACCATCGGCCCGTGCGGGCGGTCGCTGCCGACGTCCACGCGCGGGTAGCCCAGGTGGATGAGGCTGCGGATATGACCCCGCATGGTCGCGCCCTGCCGGCCCTCGTACCCGAAGCCCAGCTCGCCGAGCCCGAGGTGCTCGACGGCGAGGCAGTAGACGAGCATGGCCCCCGGCGTGGAGCCCATCTTGCTGAACTCCTCGCTGTAGAAGCCGACGTCGCAGAGGTACTCGTCGAAGTACCATTTCCACGAGCCGTAGTGCGCCCAGGTCTTGCGGATCAGCGCCTCGTCGCCCAGCGCGGCCGCGAGGAGGTTCGCGCTGACCTTCCGCGGCCAGGTGATGTTCGGCAGCCAGTTCGTCCGCGTGTACTTCCTCGCGTCGTAGCGGGAGTAGCGGGCCGAGTCGTTGAAGATCTTCGGGTTGAACACGGCGTTCTCGAAGACGGCGTTGCGGATGTAGGTCCGCGCCATCTCCTCGAAGGCCGCCCTCTCCGCGGCGCTGAGGCGGTCGTACAGCAGGTCGTAGCGGAGGACCGTCAGCCACTGCGCCCCGCCGCGCGGGACGGGGCTCTCGATGACCCGCATCAGCTCCTTCTTCTCGGCCGCGGCGAGTTGGGCATCGTCGGTGATGGCCAGCAGCAGCAGCCGCTTGGCGGCGCGGGCGGGGTCTTTCCGGCCGGCAAGGCCCTTGCCGGCGACGTCCGCCTTGAGCCGCTCGACCGCCGCCTTCGCGTGGGGGTCCGCCTCCACCCGCCGCCGCAGGGCCGCCAGCTCCTCCGCCGTCCAGAGCACGAACGGGTGCGGAACCGACCGGATCTCGCCCGGGGCCGGAACGGGCGTCCAAAGGCACACGAGCAACAGGCACGAAGCGAAACGTCTCATGCGGCGACCTCCCATGGCTTGGGTCCGGGCGATCACTATAGGCGGACCCGGTACGCAGCCACAAGCTCCGCTTGAGGGGGGCACGCGGGCAGAGCAGCCTCCCGCCGGTAGTGCACGAAAACGCCATGCCGGCCGGGATTCCCACGCGCCCGCACCGTTGACCGACGCCCGACGCCCGCAGTAGCATGCCCAACGCTATGCCGCCTTCGCCCGCCATGACGTTCCAGCAGTTCGGCCGAGCGCACCATCTCCGCATCGACACGGCCGCGGACCTCGCCCTCGCCTGCGCGCTGGACGAGTCCCACTGGGTGGCCACGGGCGCGCCGACGTCGACGATCAACTGCGACGCGACGTTCCTGGACCTGATGGACACGGACGACAACGGGCGGATCATGTGCGCCGAGGTCCGCGAGGCCGTCGAGTGGCTGCTGGGCAAGCTGACCGACCGCTCGGGCGTCGACGCGCGGAGCATGACGCTGCGGCTGGACGCCGTCAGCACCGAGGACGGCGAGGGCCAGCGGATCCGCCAGTCGGCCCGCAAGATGCTCGACCGCCTGGACCTGTCCGACGCCGAGGAGATCACGCTCGGCCAGGTCCGCCAGATCAAGGCGCGGGTCGAGGCCATGCCCGTCAGCGAGGCCGGCGTGGTCCTGCCCGCCGCGGCCGAGCAGCCCAACGTCCGCCAGTTCCTCGCCGATGTCGTCGCGACCGTCGGCGGCGCGCCGCACCCCGGCGGCACCCCCGGCGTGGGGGCCGAGCAGTTGGAGGCGTTCTGCGCCGCCGCCGCCGCGGTGGTCGCCTGGCACGGGCGCGGCCAGGTCGGCGACGGCGGCGCCGAGAAGACCGACGTCATGCCGCTCGGCGCCGCGACGCCCGGCGCCTACGCCGCCCTTTCCGCCGTCCGCGCCAAGCTGGACCAGTACTTCGCCCAGTGCGAGGCCCTCGCACTCGATGAGCGGTTCGCCGCCCGCATGGGCTGGACCGACGCCGAGCTGGCCGGGCTCGACTTCGACGACCCCACCGTCCTGGAGCGCGTCCTGCGCGACGCGCCGCTCGCCCCCGGCCGGGCCGACCGGACCCTCCGCCTAGACCGGCCCGCCAACCCGTACTACGCCCCCGCCCTCGAACGCCTCCGCGCGGACGTCCTCGCGCCCGTCCTCGGCGGCGACGCCGACGCCCTCGCCGCCGCCCAGTGGCAGGAGGTCAAGGCGTTCTTCGCCGACCACGAGGCCTACCTCGCGGCCGCGCCGAACGAGAAGGTCCGGGCCCTCGGCGTCGAGACGCTGCGGGACTACCTCGACGGGCGGCACGCCGCCGCCGTCCGCGAGCTGATCGACACGAGCGCCCGCACGGCGTTCGACCTGGGCAACATCCGCCTGACCGAGAAGCTGCTGCTCTACCAGGCGTACATGCTGGACTTCGCCAACAACTTCGTCAGCTTCCCGCACCTGTACGACGCCGACAAGCGGGCGATGTTCGAGATGGGCACGCTGGTGATGGACGGGCGGCGGTTCAACCTCGCCATCCGCGTGGACGACCGCGCGCGGCACGCCAACATTGCCAAGACCTCCGACATGTGCCTGCTGTACGTGCAGGTCAAGCCCCGCGACGGCGGCGCGCCCTACGAAGTCGCCGTGCCCGTCACGTCGGGGGGGATCGGCAACCTCTGCGTGCAGAAGCGGGGCATCTTCCAAGACACCGACGGCGCCGAGTGCGACGCCGTGGTCGTCAGCATCATCGAGAACCCCATCAGCCTCGCCGAGGCGCTGACCTCCCCGTTCAAGCGACTGGCGAGGCTGGTGACCGGCAAGATCGAGTCCCTCACCGCCCAGGCCGAGAAGAAGCTCGACACCCAGGCCGGCACGGCCCTCGACCAGCTCACCGCCGCCGACGCCAAGCCCAAGCCGGCCAAGCCCGCCGTCGGGCCCGGCGGAATGCTCATGGGCTTCGGCGTCGCCGGGGCGGCCGTCGGGTCCGCCCTGGCGTACATCGCCAAGACCGTCGCGGAGAAGCCGCTGGCCATCGTCGTCGGCCTCGCCGTCGCCGTCCTGCTCGTGATGCTGCCGACCTCGATCGTGGCGTGGCTCAAGCTCCGCCGGCGAGACCTCAGCGCGATCCTCGAAGGCTCCGGCTGGGGCGTCAACGCCCGCATGCGCCTCGACTACCACCAGAGCCGCTTCTTCACCCGCCGCCCCGCCTACCCCCGCGGCAGCCGCGGCCTCCGCCGCGCCGTCTGGCGATGGATCATCCTGGCCCTGCTCTGCCTCGCCGCCCTCGCAGGGACCGCCGAAGTGATCCGAAGGCACCTGACAAAGCCCAACACCACCACCCAGCCCGCGTCGAGGTGAAAAAGGTGTCAGGAACCTTTTTCAGGGCCTCTGCCCCTGCGAGAGTTCCCGCAGGCGGTCGTAGTGCTTGAGGATTCGCCCCGCGATGGACGAGCCGAACATGCCCGCGGGCTCGGCGCCGGTCCCGCTGAACGTGGACAGGATGTACTCGGCGTCGTCCCGCTCGATGCCATACAGGAGGAAGTAGGCCGCGTCGAGCTCGGCCCGCAGTTCGGCACGCTCTTCCTCGTCCCACGTGTGAATGCGCTCGCGAAGCCCCGCCGCCTGCGCCAGCGGCTTCATGTCGTTGCTCGTGCAGGTCAGGCGAAGGACGCGGTCGGAAACCCATTGCTCCAGCCTGCCACGACGGGCCCAGGGGCACTTGGCCCGGTACCGGTCCGGGGGGAAGACGGGCAACTGCTCGACGATGTAGAAGTTCAGGTGCACCCCGCCCACCTTCTGCCGGGCCACGAAGTCCAACGCGAAGCTGTTGAGGTTCGCCAGCAGGCAGCAGGCCGACCGGACGGGGACTTCTTCCGCCAGCAGCAGCAGCGGGGCCGAGTTCAGGACGCCGGCGAACGGCAGGTAGGCCGCGATCATCGTCCGCGTGTTCGTCGGGCTGGTCACGTCCTTGAAGCACAAGACAGCCGGGCGCCGCGTGCCGCCGAACGCCTGGGCCACCTTATCCTCATTCACCCACCATCGCGGTTCGGGCGTGAACTCGGGGTTTCGGTGCTCGACGGGCGTGGTGGGGCGCGTCTGGCCCTGGCGCATCCAGTTGGCCTCCGCGACGCGCACGCCGGCGGCGCGGTGGTCGTAGGCCTGCACCATCTTCGCCTCGTAGAGGGGCAGGTAGACCGTCTCTCCCTTGCTCCACAGGCCCTTGTCCCGCTCGAAGCCCATCTTGCGGAGCTCCCCCGCGTCCGCAAACAGCTCGGCGTTGTTGGTCTGATGGAACATCGTGAGGAACCGGACCCCCCACGGGTTTCCGCCCTCTTCGCGGTTCCTGTCCACGAGGACGGGCACGCGCCGGTAGATGCCCTTGGTCAACTCCGCGTCCCGCCGGGAGCGGAACACGGGGCACGTCCGCGTGTTGGGGTTCAGCAGCTTGAAGTCCTCGTCGGTCAGCGAGATGTGACGGACCTTCGGCTCGAGGTCCTCCACCTCGCGGCAGAAGAACGCGAAGTCCGCCTGTTTGCGACGGACCGCTGCACCCCCGAAGAAGAAGATCGAGAACTTCAGCGACCGGTGAACGTCGGGGAAGGCGGGGGCCTTGTTCTCGAAGTCGTACAGGCCGATCAGGGCCTGCGAGTGCACGAGGCCCCCGAAGAACTCGCGCGTGGTGTGGTCGGTGGCGATGCCGGAGGGCACGAGCAGGCCGACGCGTCCGGCCGGGGCGACGATGCTCCGCGCCAGCTCGGCGAAGACGGCGTACGTGTTCACGTCGCCCTTGCCCGTCAGCGGATACCGCCCGGAGTTGCGGGCGTAGTCCAGCATCCGGTCGGCGGCCTCTTTGGCGGCCAGGTAGCGCCCGTGCAGCGCGGGGTCTTTCTTCTCCAGTTTCCGAACCAGGCGCCGGCGGGACGCCGCGTTGACGGCCGAGCCGATCCGCGGGGCGGCGAGGTCGAAGAACTCGCGCTCCTGGAGCTTCATCCGCTCCCACGGCGGATTGCCGATCACGCAGTCGAAGCCGCCCCTGTCCCGGCCGAAAACGCCCGCAAAGCTCGCGTGCCAATCGAGCGCCCGCGGGTCCACGGCCGGATCGTCTACCAGGCTGTTGCCGCAGACCACGTTGGCGGACAGGTCGGCGAGCGTCTTCTTCGGGTGCGCCGAGCGGATCCACAGCGACAGGCGCGTGATCTCCACGGCCTCCTCGGAGAGGTCCACGCCGAATAGGTTGTCGTGCAGGATGGCGTCGGAGACCGTTTCCCGAAGCCCGGCGGCCGCCGCGCGGTCGTGGAGAGAGAGGTTGTGCAGGACGGTGCGGTAGTTCTCCTCCATCACGTCGTAGGCCTGGATGAGGAACGCCCCGCTGCCGCAGGCGGGGTCCACGATCTTCACGTCGTGCAGGACGTCGAAGGCGTCCCGCCAGAAGGCGGCGGCCTCGGGACCGGCCTCGGCGGTCTCGGCGTCGCGGACGGTCAGCCCGTGGGCCTCGGCGACGGCCTCCAGCCGGGCGTCCACCACGCCCTGCACCGTGTTGCGGGTGATGAACTCGGTGAAGGCGGGGGGCGTGTAGTAGACGCCGCCGCGTTTGCGCTCGGCGCTCTTGCGCATCTTCGGCTTGTGGGCGGGGGTGGGTGGATG
>Ga0272441_10001819_pt1 | contig 44766 bp, 40 predicted proteins | sample SSMProp6N_FD_193582 | JGI IMG/M metagenome (GOLD analysis project Ga0272441, IMG submission 193582) | Marine sediment archaeal communities from Little Sippewissett salt marsh, Falmouth, MA, United States - SSM-Prop-6N | ecosystem: Environmental > Aquatic > Marine > Wetlands > Sediment ... | reverse complement strand
CCGACTATTTCTTCAAGTATATCCTCCAGGGTTATTATACCGCTGGTGCCTCCGTATTCATCTATTACTATTGCCAGGTGTATTTTTTTTGTCTGGAATTCTTCAAGCAGGTCGTTTATTCTCTTTGTCTCAGGAACGAAATAGGGTGGTCGCAACAATGACTGCCAGTTAAAACTGTTAGGTTTATGGTAGTGAGGTAAGATATCCTTCACATAGAGTATTCCCTGGACATTATCAAAGGTGCCTGAAAAAACCGGGATGCGCGAGTAACCAGATTCAATAATCTCGGGTATCACATCCCTGAAAGGCGTTTTTATGTCAATAGCCGTAATGTCTATTCTTGGCCTCATTATTTCCTTCGCCTCTATATTTCCAAACTTTACTATTCCCTTCAGTATTTTCTCATCGTCCTTGTTTTCCCCTGAGGCCAGGCTTATAGCTTCAGATAATTCACCTTTGCTTATGCTGTATTCCTTCTGTCCCGCCCTTCTCTTTACCAGGGAGGTTGATTTTATTAGGAAAACACTTAACGGTCTGAAAATCTTTTCACATACATTAAGAGGGAATGCCATGAATAGTGTGAATTGCACGTTTGCTTTGGTAGCATATACCTTAGGAAGGATTTCACCAAAAAGCAGCAGGATGAAAGTAATTGCCACAACTTCGAGCAAAAAGCCCAGTATTGGATTACCTGAAAAATCAAATAGTTGTTCGCTGATATAGGCCGCAAGCAGAACAATACCGACATTGACAAAGTTATTTACGATAAGTATAGTGCTGAGCAGTTCTTCAGGCTTTCCCAGAAGCTTTAGTGCTTTTGATGAACTGCGCGTTTGGTTGCTTGCAATCTCATCAATATTTGCAGGCCCCAGTGAGAAAAAGGCCACTTCAGATCCCGAAATAAAGGCTGAACATGCCAGCAGCAATACCAGCACAGCAAGTTCAATAATTACTGGTGTTGTAATGGCAATACTATATAAAGCTAGGATTTGTTGAAATGGGTCAATAGTATCCAATTGACAAACATTTGATTAACACTAGAATGGCAGGTCATCAGGTTCATCGGTGGTATCAGGTGAATCACTGCTGTCCCCGAAAGGGTTTTCTGCCTGTGATGCCACATCATTATCTGCTGAAGAGGACTGGCTATCAGTTTCAGTAAAAGGAGCATTATCATCAGAATCTTCTGTCTGACTATCAGGGCGTCGCCCCAGCATCTGCATATTATCAGCAATAATCTCAGTAATATATCTTTTATTTCCGTCCCTGTCATCATATGAGCGGGTACGGATTTTACCCTCTATAAAAAGTTGCGATCCTTTTCTGACAAATTTCTCTGCAACTTCTGCAAGGCCCCTCCATAATACAACATTATGCCACTCAGTTGTGGTTATTCTTTCTCCGTCCCTGCTCCTGTAGGTCTCACTTGTAGCAAATGGGAACCTTGCCACAGGAACATTTGTGTCGATATATCGCACTTCAGGATCCTTACCTACATTGCCCACTAAAATAACCTTGTTAACTGACATTCTATTAAGTTTTAAATACAATGGTTCAGGTGGTAAAGTTAGTAAAAATAAAGCTTGGAACAACCTGGCAATATAAAATGCACTGCATTTTGTTGCCGTGGAGCTTCAGTTTCCCTGTGGAAATTTTTACATCCAACCTGCTGCTTCCGGGTTGCTCAGGTAACCTGTTTAATATATTAGCACTAATTCAATGAGTTATGATCTTAAAAAATCAAAAAAATAAGGCTAAGTGTTTCTTTAATATGAAATAATATTTTACATTTGCAAAGTTCATTCTGAAAAAATTAAAATACATAAATTGTTGAATTAAAACTCATTAAAATGACTAAAGCAGACATCGTTAACGAAATTGCCAAAAAAACTGGTATTGAAAAGGTAACTGTTCAAAGAACTGTTGAAGAGTTTATGGATTCAGTCAAGGAATCAATGGTTGCTGGTAACAACGTCTATCTCAGGGGATTTGGTAGTTTCATAGTTAAGAAAAGAGCAAAGAAAACTGCAAGGAATATATCAAAGAACACTACTATTATTATTCCTGAACATTTTATTCCGGCTTTCAAACCTTCAAAATCATTTATCAATAAGGTTAAGAACAATATTAAGTAATTAATTTATGCCTAGCGGGAAGAAAAGAAAAAGACATAAGATGGCCACCCACAAACGTAAAAAGCGTTTGAGGAAGAACAGGCATAAGAAGAGGAAATAAGCACTTCTGCCTGGGCCGGTTCACAAATTATGCTAAACCTAAAGATTGTCTGATCTTTAGGTTTAGTATGTTTATAAAACTTACATCTAAAAAGATCTATATTACCTTAATGTGATTAGCAAGGATTTAATAATAGACTCAGGTACTAAGGAAATTTCCATTGCTTTGCTCGAGCAAAAACAACTTGTTGAGCTCAACAAGGAGAAGAAAGATATCAAGTTCGCTGTGGGGGATATCTACCTTGGCAAAGTGAAGAAGATCATGCCGGGCCTGAATGCTGCCTTTATTAATGTAGGATATGAGCGTGATGCTTTTCTTCACTACCTTGACCTTGGAGCTCAGTTCCGATCATTACATAAATATTATGAGATTGCTCTGAGAAGGAAGGGGAGAATGTTGCCGGTTCATAAGTTCAAAAATGAACCGGACATAAATAAAGAGGGAAAGATAGCTGATGTACTTAGAACAGGACAAACAGTCATTGTACAGGTAACAAAGGAACCAATTTCAACCAAAGGCCCGCGCCTGGGTTCAGAAATTTCCATTGCGGGAAGAAACCTTGTTCTGCTACCATTCTCAGATAAGGTATCTGTATCAACCAAGATTGAAAGTGCTGAAGAAAAGAACAGGCTCAAAGCCCTTATTCAAAGTATAAAACCCAAGAATTACGGAGTAATAATCAGAACGGTAGCCGAAGGAAAAAAAGTAGCTACACTGGATGCGGAATTGCGTGACCTGGTAGAACGTTTTGAAAGGGTTTTTAATGATCTGCATAAAGATATTTCTAAACCAAAGCTTTTCATAAGGGAATTGAATCTTACCAATGCAATAATTCGCGATATATTAAATGTAAGTTTTACCAGTATTACAGTTAATGACCACGTGCTGGCTGCTGATATAAAACAGTATGTGAGGGAGATAGCACCAGGCAAGGAGAAGATAGTCAAAATTTACAAGGGTAACAGCCCGATTCTAGATCACTTTGGTGTTACAAAACAGATAAAAGCCCTGTTTGGTAAAACAGTCTCTTTCAAACATGGCTCGTATTTAATAATAGAACATACCGAGGCATTGCATGTGATTGATGTAAACAGTGGTAACAGGTCTAAGGTAGATGCCGACCAGGAAACCAATGCCCTGGAAGTAAATCTTGAAGCTGCAAAAGAAATTGCCAGGCAGCTAAGGTTACGTGACATGGGAGGTATAATTGTTATTGATTTCATAGATATGCAGTCGAATGAACATAAACAAAAATTGTTCGAAACTATGAAGGAGATAATGGCTGATGACCGTACCAGGCATAATATACTGCCTTTGAGCAAGTATGGACTCATGCAGATAACAAGACAAAGGGTGAGGCCGGAGATGGATATAAGTGTTGAAGAAAAATGCCCGGGTTGTAATGGAACCGGTAAAATTGGTCCGTCGTTACTGTACATAGAAAAGATTGAGAGAGACCTCAAGAAGATAATTGAAAAGGTCAAAACCAGGAGCTTCATATTGATGGTGCATCCTTTTGTCGGAGCTTACCTTACAAAAGGTCTTTTTCCCCTTTATCGCAAAATGGCTAAAAGAAATAATTGTAAGCTGGAAGTAAGGGTTATGAACTCGCACCAATTCCTTGAGTACAGGTTTACCGATAGGTTTGGAGATGAGATCGATCTGGGCTAAGCGCCCTATATTAAATGAATTTCACCCGTATCTAAAACCAGTTTGTCTTAACATATATACCAGTTTTTTGTTATTTAAATAGTACTTTCAATATAAACTGAAATTCATAATAAAAAATATTCATAGATGATCAGGAAAACTTTGTTATCGATTGGCTTTATCCTTTTCTCATTACTGACATTCTCACAGATATATGATCCGGTTGAATGGTCATTTTCTTATGAGAAGGTTGATGGTAATAAATATGACTTGATTTTCACAGCCACCATCGAAGAAAGGTCACATTTGTATTCAATGCATCTTCCTGATGGCGGGCCCATACCTACCAGTTTCACTTTCGAGGAATCTGATGATTATGAACTCGTTGGTGAACCACGTGAGATGAATGAGGGAGAAGTCGTTTTTGACCAGGCCTTTGAGATGGAGATAAAGTATTTCAGTGGCGAGGCTGAGTTCAGGCAAACGATCAGTTCGAATGTTGACAATTTCAGTGTTAAAGGTTATGTCACTTACATGGCCTGTGATGATGAAAGATGTTCACCACCCCAGGACCAGGAGTTTGTTCTTACTGTTTCTGACACTGAGGATACAGCTTCTGATAATAGGGGGCTTATAGGTCTGCTGCTCTTCTCATTCTTCCTTGGCATGGCTGCGATACTTACACCATGTGTTTTTCCAATGATACCCATGACTGTTGCTTTCTTTTCACAGGGAGAGGGAAGGAAGGGAAAATCATTAATCAAAGCCCTGATATTTGCCCTGTCAATAGTTATTATATATTCATCCCTGGGTATTATAGTCTCGTTGACCAGTGCAGGGGCCGGTTTTGCCAATGCCCTCAGCACTCACTGGATCCCCAACATACTGTTTTTCCTGCTATTTGTTGTTTTTGCTGCATCCTTCTTCGGGGCATATGAAATTATTCTACCAAACAGATGGGTAAGCAGTGCTGACGCAAAGGTCGATAAGGGAGGAATGATAGCTGCTTTTTTTCTCGGATTGACCACGGTACTCGTTTCATTCGCCTGTACGGGTCCCATTGTAGGTGCCCTGCTGGTTGAAGCAGCGAGTGGACATGTAATACGTCCCACGGTAGGAATGTTTGGATTTGGCCTTGGCTTTGCACTTCCTTTTTTCCTCTTTGCCTTGTTCCCGGCGTTTATGAAGAGATTGCCCAAATCAGGAGGCTGGCTTAATTCAGTTAAGGTGGTCCTTGGTTTCTTAATGCTGGCTTTCAGTATGAAATTCCTTTCTATAATAAACGAGGTATATGGACTGAATGTTCTGACAAGAGATATCTATCTTGCAATATGGATTGTCCTCTTTATACTCCTTGGCCTTTATCTGATGGGCAAAATTAAGTTTGCACATGACAGTGATCTGAAACATATCGGAATTTTCAGGTTTCTTCTTATTATAGCTGTTTTCTCCTTTGCAGTGTACCTTATACCTGGACTTTTTGGTGCCCCGCTCAAAGGTATATCCGGTCTGCTGCCTCCAAAATCGTCAGCAAGGTTTGACCTTATTGATAATAAACCATCTTCAGTAATGGCTCCCGTCGCTGAATATACATCTGAGGAGAAAAGTGTTTGTAATGAACCTAAATATGCTGATAAGTTTGAGTTACCATATGGGCTTACTGGATATTTTGACCTTGAACAGGGGCTGGCTTGTGCCAGGGATCGAAATATGCCTGTATTCATTGATTTTAAAGGACATGCATGCAGTAACTGCAAAGAGATGGAATCAAAGGTTTGGTCTGATCCCGAAGTATTGAAGCGACTGAGTAATAATTTCGTGATCATTGCCTTATATTGTGACGATAGGACCAGACTTCCTGAGGATGAATGGATTACTTCTGAGGTTGATGGCAAGGTCAAGAAAACAATAGGACAGGTGAATACCAATTATGAAATTTCAATGTTTGGCACCAATACACAGCCACTGTATGCCATAACTGATCACGAAGGCAACCCCCTTGTCGACCCAATGGCCTTTAACCTTAATATCGAGGATTTTATAAAATGGCTTGATGAGGGTCTGGCAAATTTTTAGTTGTCATTCTGAATAAAACCTAAAAGAGGAGTGAAGAATGTCAGTTTAAAATGAGCCAAACTTAAAACTTAAATTGTAGGTTAAGCCTTGTATTTCTTTAGAATCAGCAGCACCACCGGATGAGTCGGCCAGATTGAAAGGCAGTGGATACCGGTATGATACACCAAATCCAATTCTCATAAACCTGGCTATGTTAAGCTCGAGCTCGGCAGATGGTTCAATTATCATAAAACCCTCATAATCCTCAACATAATTTGAATCCCAGTCGACATCGTTATAAGATACGAAAGACACACCACCAACACCAAGTAACACCGGAAATGCAAGGTGTACCGGTGATTGTGGAAGTAATATGGGTTCTAAATATACTCCGCCATAACCTCCTGTAAGAAAAACATCCCTCTCAAGAACAGCATCATAATGATACTCATTGATGAAGCCAGTACCACCAAAACCGATGGCAAAGGAATGCTGGATCACCCATGATCCACGTCCCCCGAACTGTAAAGCGTTTTTGTTGTCTATGATTGAATATCCTATCCAGAATGCGCCATAACCCCCATTTGACCTGTTCCTGTTGAATAGTGTCTTCATTTCGTATTGATCGCGGTCAATCCTGGCAGTTTCTTTCTTTTCTTTTTCTTCTTCCTCCACCTGTGCCATTGCCAGGTTGGTTGTTAAAGCTAATGCAAACAGTATGAATATCGTTTTTTTCATTTCTAATGTATTGATTCTTAAGATTTAAAATGTATAAGCAAATGAAAGGCCTACATCGCCCGGTACTATACTAATGAATCCGGGAAACATCAGTTCGATATATGGTTTTATGTTAAGTCCTAATGACAGTGGTACAGTTAAGAACCTGTATTCGAGCCCTGCCCATCCATCTACGCCTATAAGAGGCCTGAACCGAGAATACTCAAACTGATATTTCCTGCCAAGGAAATAAGTATAATCTGTTACTGCGAAACCTGCATGACCCCCATATCCCCATACAAAGAATAAATTGTCAGCAATCTCGCTAAGGTTGGTTTCATAGGTTAGTTTTAATACAGTCGCACGTACACTTTCCCTGTTAGCCGAAATCATAGCGAAAAACGATGTTTCAGCAGTACCTGCCGATGTAATATTCTGATAATATACACCTCCGTACATACCTCCTCTCCCACCAATGTGGTTTTCAGAGAACTGTGCCTTTACCGGACTGTGAAATGCCAGGAAAAAGGACGCCAGGATTAATATGAATAGATTTACTCTACTTTTTATATAATGCATGATTATATGATGGGGTTTTCTGGAATAAATAATATGAAAACAAATGTGGTTAATTAAGCTTGATTATTCTGCCGCTTCCTGTGATATTACTGTATATTTCAGGGTTGCCCTTGTAATATATATTACCACTCCCTGAAATTGAACCTATCAATTCATCGCTGACATTCGTGTATGCATCACCGGAACCGGATATAAGTATATTGGATATACTAACCAGAAGATCACCGGCATAGCATTCCCCGGATCCTGACAATGTGAAATTACTTGCAGCCGATTCACCACTGATGGACAGATCACCGGAACCTGTAAGTCTTGCTTCCATATTATCTGACCATGCATCATATACCACAACATCACCGGAACCACTGATCTTTACCTCATTTTCATTCCCTTCGGTATAATCGATATACATATCGCCCGATCCCGAAGATTTTAATTCGATAGTACTGCCCAGCAGGTTATTGGCATATAGATCACCTGATCCTGTTAATGAAATACCATCGATATTTTCTGCGGTGATATAAATTACAGGTTTAGATGATGGATGTATGCAATTAGCTCCCCTGGTTTCAATTATCAGTGTATTACTGCTGACTGATGTTCGGTAATATTGTAAAAGGTTGCTGTCGGTTTCAATTACTATGCCGGTTTGTTCTCCCGTTGTCAGAATTACTTCAGCCGAGGTTGTATTTGTTATCTTTGAAAATTCAGGGCTTGACCTTTCTTCTGACTCTATTATTCCATTACCATCAATGCAAAAAACATTAATGATGCACGAGCTAAAACCAATTATTATGGTAATAATAATCGATGCAATAATGAGTTTCGATGTTTTCATTTCCATTAAGACTTGGTTGCTATTTTAAAGACAGCACTGGTTTCTTAAAGTTGCATATCTACGATGCAAAGTCAATATAGCGATAAATTACCCTTGGTCATGTTAAGTATTATCCTTGACCTGGTATCTTTATCACCAACAATGCCCTGATAGAGGAATGCATTGTTGTCCCTGCCAAGAATAGTTTCTTCCAGCTGCCATTCAGATGGTATCACTGCAGCGCAGTCGTCCAGTTTAAGGTCAAGGGTGAAAGATGATTCTGAAGGAGTTATTATTTTAACATCCGTATATGATGTTTCGAGTGACAACAAGCTGAAATCGGCATCCATCCTGTTGACATCAATGCTTCCATAACGAGTGTTACACTGCATTGCATCATGTAATTCATCTATACTGAACGAGCTGAAATAACTGACAGCATCAAATTTACTGAGCTTATCAATGGTGTATTTATCCCTTTTCGAGTTGATATCGAGGTATACGATTGTCCCGGCATATAACTTCGTTGAAACACTGGTAATCATCAGTTCATCTGCATAATCAATTCTAAGATCAGAGTAATTTATGTCAATCCGGGCCTTTTTCAGGGACTTCATGGTTGCATCTGAGAAATTCAGGTCGAAATAATTATCCCCCGTTAAGTCTTCAGATTTAAGTGATCCGTTTGAATGGTAAATATTTAAATCATTTACCAGGTTTTCAAGGTAAATATCCCCATACCTGTTGTCGAGCTTTACCTTTATACTTCCAGGTATCCTGGCGTAATAGTCAATTTCTATCTTACTTTCGGTGGAAATGATATTATTCGTTATTATTCTAAGGCTTTCAAAAAAGTCTGCAGGTCCCCTGTTGAATTTTGTTTCAGCAATAATAAAATAATTGGTTGAAGAAAGGTTGAAGGAAATACCATCAGTTAGTTTGCGTAACCGGGAGGGATTTTTAGCGCTTGCCTTCATTTCAACGCGGATATGAACTGAATCATCTGATGAAGGAGCCAGATGTACTGTGCCATATTTATTCAATACTTCAAGTCTCATATCGCCAGTCAGGGCAAATGATTTTTCCAGCGACCTGGTTTCAGTTACTGGCTGTGCTACAAGTGTGGGTGCATACATAATAGCTGCCAGCATACACGATATTATAATACTTCTATAATTCATGGTCCGGTTGTTTTTTAGTATTCTGATTCTCTTTCTCTTCAAGAACTGATAGCATTTCTTCGAGTATATCAACTTTGATGCGATAATTAAGTATAAGGGCTTCAATTACTTCCTGGTTACTAATATTATCTTTCAGGTCATTCTTTATCTGGAGGCATATACTATCAAGTACGGATATATCATTCAGCAATTCTTTTTCAAGGTCCGGCTTATCTGTAAGAAGAGGCTTTGCTTTCTCGAGAAGGCCGTTTACTTTGATAGCATAGTATATCTCTGTTTCCCTGAGGTGAGAGGAAAGGTTTTCATCACTAGGTCCTGCAATTCTTGTTTGCGATGCTGTGGTGATATATAAATATGCCATAAAAGAAAGGCTTGTAATTACTAACAGTAGAGCAGCCCTGTAAAAAATTTTACGGAATGATGTTTTCTTCTTACCGGTATTCCTCTCGATGTTTTCCCAGACGGAATTGTCGGGAGTATACCTGTCGAGATTATCCCTGTTGTCAAGTATGTACTTTTCTAATTTGTCCATTTCATATCCTCCTCAGCAAGTATTTTTTTTAATTTATTTTTTGCTCTGTGATACTGTGTCTTTGATGTGGATTTTGATATTCCAAGGATATCCCCTATTTCAGTATGATCATATCCTTCAAGAAGGTAAAGGGTGAAGACAATCCTGTATCCACCTGGTAGCTTTTCAATAGCCCGGAATACTTTCTGTATGTCTCCACTGAAAGAAAATTCATTTTCGTCAACGTTATCATTGAGGTTCTCCGGAACATTTTCAGTAATGATTTCAACTTTCTTCTTCCTGAGCTGGTTTATACATTTATTTATCAATATAGTCTTCACCCATGCACCAAATGTTGATTCATACCTGAAAGTATTAAGCTTATTAAAAGCATCTGTAAAGGCATCCTGCAGCATATCTTCAGCATCTTCTTTATTGTTCATCATTCTGTAGGCCAGGTTATACATGGCTTTTGAATATTGATTGTAAAGAGTATACTGCGCAAGCCTGTTTCCTTTCTTGCAGGCTTCTATCACAGTATTGTCTATTTTAGTCTGCTCCTGGGTCACGGGTTTATTTTCTCATAATAAATGACAAGAACCTTACAGCCGGGTTGCATAATGTGAACTAATAATTATATGGATCTCGCAATTTCCGGATAGGTGCTGCTATGAATGTTATGACAAGTATGAATACTCCGAAAATACTTAAGTATCTTGATATGAAATCCCCATTCGATGAGTAAAAAGTCATTTCATCATTAAGGTTTAACGATTGACTCAGTGCTCCCTTTTCCCACCAGTCTAATTGTTTTATAATCCTGCCTTTATGATCTATGAAGCATGAAATTCCTGTATTGGCTGCTCTGGCTACCGCCCTCCTGTTTTCCACTGCCCTGATCCTTGCAAACATCAGATGTTGCTTATAACCGGCAGTGTTTTCCCACCAGCCATCATTCGTAATTATTACAATGACATTTGCAGCATTCCTGATATATTCTGTTACGAATTCCCCATAAACTGATTCATAACATATTACCGGAGCAATTCTTGCCATAGTGTCCGGGTGAGTGAAAACAGTTCTTGCATCCTGTGATCCATAACCTGTCATTGTGCCCCCCAGGTCAGGTATTATCTTATCTTTGACGAATCTGGGTAGTGCCCTGATTTTCTTTTCTATACCAGGAACAAGTTTTGATTTGTGATAGAAATGAACCTTCGAATCCGGGTTTACCTGCATGGCACTATTATAAACCTCATAATAGACCCTGCTGCCATTTATTCTGGAAGCTCCCCGCGGTAATTCTTCATCCGATTCATGAAATGATCGCATAGTAGTGGCCCCTGTAACCAGACTTATCCCGGGATACTCAGCAATCAGGGTATCAATCATCAGATAATATTTGTTGTTAAGTACATTTTCTTCATAAAAGGGATCATCCACTGCTGTTTCAGGAAGTATTATCCAGTCGGTGTTATCATCAATATTTTTTTCAGCAAGGGTCAACATATCCCTTAATTGTATTTCAAAAGGGTAAGCGCTGAATTTTTCGTTATATGGATCAATATTGGGTTGTATCAGAATAAACTCAGACTTATCACCAAACCGGTCTTTTTTATTATACCTGTATATCGAGATCCCTGAAGGTATAAATAATAATAGAAGTAATATTACTGTTTTCCTGAAGAGGCTTTTCCTTTTATTTTCTGGCGCGAAGATGACAAAGAACAGGGAAAGGTTGCACAGGAGTATCCAGAGGGTGCCTCCTGTAACACCTGTAACGTCATACCATTGAATAAACAGTATATCATTACCCAGTACATTGCCTAGATTGAGCCATGGTGTTAATATGCTTACCCTGTTGTTAACGTGTTCCATGATGATCCAGAAACTCAGAAGACTGGTATATCCAAGGAATGATGATGATCTTTTATAAATTACCATTGCAATCCAGAATACTGATGACATGAGGAAAGCGTTCGCCATAATCGCGTATAATGCACCGGCTATAGAGGCATTGCGTAACCAGGATATGGTGAGGATATTAAATAGAATGAATCCTGGCAGAACCCTCAGGAACACCTTGCTGTTTGATTCATTTATATTTCTGGAATACTGAAAGATATAAAGAAAAGGCACCAGGGCAACCAGCATCACCAATCCGGTTGACCAATCATACCAGGCGAGTCCGCATAATAACCCACCCAATAAAGAAACTAACCATAACCTTTTTGTCATCCTGAATATTTTAGTTATCCCGGGGTTTTCCTTTTTATGGTAAGGTAAACACCAGCAAGTATGCAAATTACAGAAATAATCATAAAGAGTGTAATATTCTCACCATCTGCAAAGCCCCAGAGTGTTGCTATGATAGGGGCAAGGTAGGTTACGGAGACAGCGTAAACCGGTGATGTTCTTATTATGAGTATATTAAAAAGACCTACTGCAATGCCCGAGCCAAAAACAGAAAGTATGGATATAAAACCAAGATTACGCAGCCAGTTCTCGGTCTCCATTGCTGGTCCGAAATCACTAAAGAGAAGTGAAATACCGGCGATAGGCCCTACGATAAAAAATGCCAGTGATGTAATCACCACACCATTAAGGTTTTTAATTAGTGTTACCTGATTGGAGCTTATTCCATAGAAAAAGGTAGCGAGAACGATAAGCAATCCCAGCGGTTCAAATGAGACTGAGTCCCTGTACAGCAATCCGGCAGCTCCTGCCAGCCCGATAATTACTCCTGCAACCTGTCTCAATCTTGCTTTCCGTCTGTAGATTATTATACCCGTTAATAAAGTGAAAAGAGGAGTTAGAGAATTAAGCATACCGGCCACAGAGCTGTCTATTATTCTTTGGGCAAAAGGATACAAAAAGGCCGGCAGGGCATTGCCTATCAAGCCTATTATTATCAGGCTCAAGAGATTATCCTTATTTATTCGACGAATATTGTAGAGAGCTACAGGTAAAAGGAAAATATAACTGATAAAAATCCTGAGAGATGCTATCTGGAGTGCATCAAAAGACCTGAGGCCTTTCTTCATGAGAATGAAGGAGGTCCCCCAGATAAGGGACAGGAGAATAAGTATTGACCAGTTAATTAATCTATCCCTGAGCATAATGAGGACAAAAATAGCATTTTTAGTACTTAACGGACAAAGTGATTGATCTTAAGAATTTATAGGTTTAGTAAACTGCTAACCGTGGTTTACCATCATTTTTCAGGATTTGGTGTAAAAAATGTGTAAATTGATTGAATTAAAACACAGATAATTGCTTTTTGACCTTATTTTTCATATTTTTACCATATTATATAAGAATGGTAATAAACGTAATGTTTATGAGATCATTAAGCTTTAGGCTTAAATGATGCTTTTACTGTCCAAAAGCAATTTTTCCATTCTTTTCATGGCTGCCCCTGACCTCAACGTCAGGGGCTTCTTTGTTAATCTTTGTTAAAATCTGTTGAACAGTAGTTTAATTTTTTCTTTCCTGAAAGCTTTTTATCTAATTTTGAATCTCTCTTAAACGAAATGATGTGATGAAAAGAAACTTCCTATTTGCAGCAATTGTTATTTTTTCATTTGCGTTTTCTTCATGCGGTGACAAGGAAACCAGGATAATAAAACAAGTCGACAGGATTCACAAGACTATACTCACTGTTGATACACATTGTGATACTCCTATGCGGCTAATGCGATCAAACTTTGATCTTGGAGTAAGAAATGAGGATGGATGTGTCGATTTTCCAAGGATGGAAGAAGGTGGTCTTGATGCTGAATTCTTTGCTGTGTTTATCGGGCAGGGACCAAGAACCACGGAAGGTTATAAAGAAGCATACAACAGGACGGTTGAAACTTTCCGGAGAATACATGAAAATGTGGAGAAAAACTCAGAAACAGCAGAACTGGCCGTCACTGTTGATGATGCTTACCGTATCAGAAAAACAGGCAAGCGTGTTGCCTTCATAGGTATTGAAAATGGTTATCCTTTGGCTCAGGACATTACAAAAGTGAAAGAATTCTATGATCTGGGGGCAAGGTATATAACCCTTTCTCATTCACGAAATAATGATATATGCGATTCGTCTACTGATGACCGTGGTCCCGAGCATAATGGTTTATCTGTTTTTGGCGAACAGGTTGTAAAGGAAATGAACGGACTGGGCATGATGGTGGATGTATCTCATATTTCTGATGAGGCATTTTATGATGTACTGGAAATAAGTACATCACCTGTTATTGCCTCTCATTCATCGTGCCGCGCACTTTGCGAGAGCCCACGGAACCTTAACGATGATATGTTACTGGCCCTGAAGGATAATGGGGGTGTAATACAGATATGTATCCTAAGTAATTACCTTAAGCAGCCTGAACCAAACCCTGTCCTCGAGGAAAAACTGGCAGAGATACGGGAGAAATATAATGATTTCGAAGATCTATCTGAGGAGGAGTTTAATAAGGCCAGGAGGGAGTATTACGAAGTAAGGAATAAGTACCGCAAGCTTGCCACAGTGAAAGATGCTGTTGATCATATTGATCATGTAGTTCAGTTAATTGGAATAGACCATGTTGGAATAGGAAGTGACTTTGATGGGGGAGGTGGCATAGAAGGAGTGATGGATGTATCGCAGATGAAGAACATTACCCTTGAACTGCTCAGGCGTGGTTATTCAAGGGCTGAAATAGAAAAGATCTGGGGAGGTAACATAATGAGGGTACTGCGTGAAAACGAAAGGCTCGCTGCAAAGGCCAGTGGGCAAGCAAGCACGTAGTTAAGTATCTTTCTTATCCTTAACTTTCATATATCTCAGACTTTTAATTATCCAGGCCGGCAGGTTCTTCTCCGGGCGCCGTTTGCTAAGGTCGATATACCATCCCAGCTTTTTAATTATCGGTATTTTCAGGGTCTCGACAAATTCAATCAGGGTACCGTCAGGATCCTCAATATAGGCAAAATGACCTGCTGCTTCACCCATGTCAAATCCTTTAATATCATGGTTTTCTTTACTGTCAACAGTAAAAGCATGACCCTCATTCAGGCAGTGCTCTTTCAGCTGGTCCATTCCTTTGATATCATAACACAGGTGTATAAAACCCGGGTCGCCCCAGTACCGGCCTTCATATATTTTTGAGGGCTTCCTGCCTTTAACGCTTATAAGTTCTATCACACTGTCTCCAAATAACCTGCTGAAAGCACCCCTGAATGGTTTGCTTTGTCTCAGTAATACCCTTCTGAAATCGTGATCACCACCAGGAAGATTTCTAAAATCATTGAACACACCTGATCTGTCGTATAGAACCTTATCGTAGCCCAGAATACCTGAATATACCCTGAGTGATTTTTCAATATCGGATACACCTATTACTGCCCCGTATGCTCCACCATTGACTTTTTTCTCATTCAGAAACCAGTCAGAAGCTTCAACAAATTGAAAAAGGTTATTATAGGGATCTTTTATGAAGAATGTGTTCCTCCCTTGTGGATCCTTATCAGGTTCACCAAGCAGCTTCGCGCCCTTCTCTTTATAATTCTTGAGTGCATCACCGATATTCTTGACTTTCATCTTGCATGCAAAAATACCCAGATCACCTGCCAGTATTTCACTTTTAACTTCCTTTGGCTGCCTTCCCTTGTATTGCCATATCTCAAATCCTCCACCGCTTTGCATGTTCATGGCAAGTACGGCATGGCGCATGCGTGGTTTTCCACCTGTATAGGGGAGCATCAGCTTTGCTTCGGCTTCCTCTTCAAATATTGGTACATCCATGCCGAAAAACTTCCTGTACCACTCCCACGCTTCTTGTAGATTCTTAACCCCTACGCCCATCTGTTGAATGCCACTAATAAGATAATTTTTCATTGTGCTATTTATTCATCTTGATCTTTAGCGCCCTGAATAATTCCAGCCTGATACCTAATCAGGTTTCATCCTATTTGCAATATTAAAGAAAATTGAGGGAAAAAACTTCCTTATATACAACATTATTAGTTCTTTTCCCCCAACCAGTACTTCTCTTTTATTGCGCTCAAGGCCTTTGAGTATCATTCTGGCAGCTTTTTCAGGGGATATCCCGCTGGCCTGTCCGGAATCCATTTTACCGTGTATTGATCCTGAAGCAGTCAGGGCACTGAACGAAATATTCGTTTTCACCCGGCCGGGGATGATTACTGAAGCTTTTATATTGTATTCCCTGTTCTCAATATGCAGGGTTTCAATAAAACCATGCAAGGCCTGCTTTGATGCTGAATAAGCCGAGCGGAGGGGAAAACCAAAACGCCCTGCAATGCTGCTTGTTGCTAAAATATGACCTGAGCGCTGTTCAATCATGTAGGGAAGAACGGCCTTACTAAGGGCAACTGTACCGAAATAATTGATCTCCATTATCTTCCTGTCGAGCCAGAGTGGTGTCTCAGTTATCTTTGCCCTCTGGCTTACACCTCCCAGGTTGATGAGTACATCTATACGACCGTATTTTTTGTGTTGTTGAGCCACCAGCTTCTCAATATTCTCTGTATCAGCGAGATCAAATATTACTGTGCTGAGCAAATGCTTTTTCTCCGGGCAATTGTTCTTTACCTCTTCCAGTTCAACAGCTTGATTTGATGAGGCTATTACAGTGGCTTCCCGTTTGAGAAGTTCGTATACAACTGCTTTACCTATCCCTGATGAAGCACCCGTTACCCAGAATATTTTATTATTATAGTTCATATTTTATGATGCTGACATCATCCAACAATCCTGAATATTCTTCCTTTAGCTGCCTGTATTCTTTATTTTTCCTGTTTATATACTTTCTAACCCTTATTCTTTCAAGTAGCTTCTGCCACATAAGGGTGTAATTCCATGCGAAGATACCTGAAGGTATAATTAACAGAACAACTATAAGTGCCAGCCACCAGGCCGGTATAAAAACGAAGGCTATTATTGCATATACAGGTAAAAAAATTAATCCCAGAACAAGCGATATTACATATCTTATTGAACCATGAAACATAATATCCTTGATACTTTTAAGTGGAAGTTTTGGGATTTTATAAAAGATATAATTAAACAACCACCCTGCAAGAAATACTGGAGAAAGTGCGATAAGACCGGCCACGGCCAGGAAATGGAATACCAGTCTTGGTTTTTTACGGTTAAGGTGGTAATATCCTATATTAAGCTTTTCTGCGAGTTTCTTTATCGTAAGCGTACGGTTACATATTTTTCTATACAGTGAGGATTGCATCTCCTTCAGTGACTCCATTTGTTTTATAAGCCTCTTATCACGATTTACTCTGGGATCTTTCCTGCTTGTGCAGTATTTCCCATTAACTATTTCCCTTAGTTCATCGAGTGCTTCGTAGTCATTTTCCGATTCAATATGAACCATATATTTCTTCAATTCAGTAGATAATCTTTCCCTGAATGAATTATATGCTCCCTGTGGATTTTCCTGGTATAATTTCCTGTATTCCTTCACATCAATAGGTTCCCCGTATATAACTGTGAGGACAGACCTGAAACGGTGATAATCAGAAAAGTCAAGTCCTACGGGAATAATCTTTAGTCCCATTGTAAAGTTTTCGGACTCTTCAGTTTGCAGCGCTATTCTGAAAATACCTTTTTTAAGCTGTCTCAGTCGCCTGAAGCCAACATGGTTACCTTCAGGCAGTATGACTATTGGTTTATTATTCTTAAGTACATCAATTGTCTTCCTGAATATATCACTGTTCTGCTTAAGGCTTTCATATCCATCCCTAATTCGATACACAGGTAATATCTTTAAAAAATAGAGTATTGAAGCAATTACTTTCTTTTTAAATATATCGGCTCTTGCAAGGTAAACCTGCTGGCCCCCCGTGGAGCATACTATAGCCATTGCATCCATCAGGGCATTCTGGTGATTCGGAGCGATTATCTTTGGAAAATTGTTTTTCAGGTTTTCCCTGCCAATAACAATAACTTTCCTGTAATGTATATAATTGTGCCAGCTTTTTGCCAGAAATTTCAGAATTGCATATCCTGCGGATGTTTTTTCAATATTATTCTTACCCATACCCACTTAATCTTTAACCGCCTCAATAACTGATTATTATATAGTTTAGACGGATCTGATAGTCATTTGAACGATCACAATATACTAAAATATAGGATGTTTATTCATGGCCTCATGAGTTTATCAAGGTCGCGTCTGTTTTTTTTTGTAGGCCGCCCTGAGCCCTTGAAACTGTAACCTGCATATGTCTTATTCTTCATATCCAGTTTAAATTTTTCCTCATCTGGAGTATTGTCCTCAATATAATCGTTTACCAGTTTGGCCGATACTCTTGATGTTGGTATTTCTTTTACCCTGTATGTGTATAATACCGGAGTTTTCTTAACCTGTATTATTTCGCCGTTGTTTATAAGCCTGGCAGGTTTAACAGGGATATTGTTTATTATTACTCTGCCTTTTTTACAGGCTTCAGTAGCTATGCTTCTCGTTTTATATATACGTACTGACCAAAGGAATTTATCAATTCTCTGATCCACTACTGTTTCTTTCACCATCATCAAGTGATTTTGCCTCTTTATTATACTTTGTCATTGTCAGCTCAATTCCGATGATACCGAACGATTTGATCATTTCGATGGCCAGGTCAAGTCTCTTGTTCAATATTTTTTCTTCCTGATCATCTAATTTGCCCAGTACATAATTGACCTGACCTCCTATCATGAAATCATTTCCTATTCCAAACCTGAGCCTGGCATAGTTACCATGTCCCAATATCATGTTAATATGTGCAAGGCCATTATGTCCTCCATCTCCACCTTTGGTTCTAAGTCGTATTGATCCGAACGGGATTGATAAGTCGTCAACCAGGACAAGCATGTTCTCTTCAGGAATCTTTTCTTTTTTAAGCCAGTATTTTACTGCATGGCCGCTCCTGTTGACGTATGTTGATGGTTTAAGAAGAATGAATGTGCGTCCTCTGTATTTTACTGAAGCCACTGAGCCATATCTTCTGTCTTCGAATTTAACATTGGATACCCGTGCCCAGGCATCCAGGATAATAAATCCAATATTATGGCGTGTATTTATGTACTCCTCACCAATATTACCCAATCCTGCAATTAAGTATTTCAAGGTATGGGGTTTTTGAGGTTAACAGATTCTGCTATTTGCCTTTGGCTTCTTCCTTTTCTTCTTCTTTTGCTTCAGTGGTTTCAGTTCCTTCTTCTACCTCTTCACCTTCAACTTCACCTTCAGCCTCTTCTACAACTGTTTCAGGAATTTCCATTCCTTTCATCGCCAGTCGTGATGAAATAACAGCTACAACCATGGCTCTGGGTGGATCAAGTATTTCAATACCTTCATAGCTGAGCTCATGTATTTTAATTGTCTGTCCTATGTCCAGGTCTGTTATATCAATATCCAGCTTGTCAGGAAGTTTATTGATAGGACCCCTTATAGTCAGTCGCCTTCTCTTCAGCCTTAGTTTTCCTCCTGCTTTCAGTCCCACTGACTCACCTGTAAGGTTAACAGGTACAATAACGGTGACCGGCTTATCATCAAATACCTGTATAAAATCAATATGTGATATATCGTCAGTAACAGGGTGGAACTGTATATCTTTCAGTACACTCTTGTACTTCTTACCATTCAAATTAATGGTAACAACATAAATAATAGGTGAATAAACCAGCTCTTTAAAGTTATTCGCGTGTGAATAGAAATGTATTATTTCTTCACCTCCATACATTACACATGGTACATTTCCTTCATTCCTGAGTTTCCTGGTTTCTTTTTTACCTGTTTTTTTTCTTTGCTCGGCAACAATTTCGAGAGTTCTCATCTGTCTTTTTTTGATGTGCTACTCAAGATCATATTATCTAGGATCTCCCATCACACGTTCGACAATAATTTTACAATAAAAATTTGGCCTGCAAATATAGGATAAATAGTGTTAAAAAACAAAGCCAGTACTGATAGATTCATTATGGTATACGGCATCTATTGTTTCTGCGAAAAGCTTTGCCACAGACATTATTTCAATCTTGGGTGAGGGCCTTACGTTTGGTATTGAATCAGTAACTACCAGTTTTTCTATGGGTGATTTTTCTATTCTTTCATAAGCCGGGCCTGACAGTACAGGATGGGTAGCAAAGGCATGAATACTTTTTGCCCCGTTGTCTTTAATTACCTGGGCAGCCAGTGTCATGGTACCTGCTGTGTCAACCATGTCATCGATTATAATAACGTTTCTGTCTTTAACTTCACCTATAATCGATATTTCCTCTATCACGTTCGGTTTCTTCCTGAGTTTATAGCTTAGCACCATTTCTGACTGCAGATGACGAGAGTAGGCATTAGCCCTTTTTGAACCTCCCATGTCGGGAGCTGATATGGTAATATTGCTCAGGTTCATTTCCTTGATATAGTTGGCAAACAGGAATGAAGCATACAGGTGGTCTACAGGAACGTTGAAGAATCCCTGTATCTGGTCAGCGTGAAGATCGAGGGTCATTACCCTGTCAACGCCCACTGATTCCAGTAAATCAGCTACCACTTTCGCGCCAATTGACACTCTCGGCCGGTCTTTTCTGTCCTGCCGGGCCAGGCCGAAATAAGGGATCACGGCTATAACCTTGTAAGCAGATGCCCTTTTGGCTGCATCGATCATCAGCAACAGCTCCATAAGGTTTTCAGCAGGAGGGAAGGTTGACTGGATGATAAAAACTGAGCAGCCTCTCACTGATTCATCGATACGTGGCTGAAATTCGCCGTCACTGAACTCGGTTACACTACTTTCACCAAGCCTTACTCCAAGGTGTTTGGCAATATTTTCAGCTATATAGCGTGAGGCCCGGCAGGAGAATATCTTCAAAGGTGATTTTCCATTCATTTTAGAGAATTTCGGTTTTCCTAAGAGGTTTTACGCTATCTACAAAACTACAAAAATCATAATTACCTCAAGGTCGCTTTTCAAAAAAAGTTAATGTTTCTTCTATATATTTTAGTATGTCCTCCCGTCCCATCTTGTTCTGGGCTGAGCTTATGAACGCAGGAGGAAGACTTTCCCAGGTCTCAAGCATCAGTTTATCGTGAACAGTAATGTTTTTTTCAATCCTGCTGCTGCTAACCTTATCTGATTTCGTAAATATCCTGGCAAAAGGTATCTGGTTCAGGCCGAGGAATTCCATAAAGTCATAATCTGACTCGAATGGTTCATGCCTCGAGTCGATAAGGACGAACAGGGAGACGAGGTTTTTTCTCTTAATGATGTATTCAGTTATAAACCCTGACCACTGCTTGCGGGATGATTTTGATACTTTTGCATAACCATATCCCGGCAGGTCGGCAAGATACCATTCTTCATTAATAAGAAAATGGTTGATAGTTTGTGTTTTACCCGGAGTAGAAGAGATTTTCGCAAGCTTCGTTCTTCCTGTTAGCATATTAAGCAGTGATGACTTGCCAACATTCGACCTGCCTATAAAAGCATATTCCGCTCTGTCAGCCTCAGGACAGTCATTCAATTTTGTACTGCTTTTAACGAATCTGGCCGACCGGATAATCATTGTATTATTTTATTTTTGAGAGAAACCTCTTTTCGTCAATTATATACCTTTTATGTATGCCCTCACCTACTGTATCCTGTCCTCGCATTACCTTCACCTCAAAAGTGAGCTGGTTGCCTTCGCTGCCTGTAAATTTGCTGATACAATGTATCTCTTCACCAATGGGAATAGCTTTCATATGCCTTATATCCAGTGATATCCCCACTGTGCCATAGCCTTCTTCAAGATACGGCTGCACAAGCTCCATTGATGCTTTTTCCATTAATGCTACCATTGCAGGAGTTGAGTACACATCAAGAAGACCTGAGCCGTATACCCTTGCAGTGTCAGTATCGTTTACAACCGCTCTGAGTTCAATATGTTCTACCTTTTCAATAGGAATTTGCATTAGTACAGGTTATTGTAAGGTAATTTTATCCTTGTATTTATTATCATCTTGTTTCTAAACCGCGTTGAATAAACAGCGATAATATCAACATAGCCTTTACCTTTTTCAGTATCGGGCTTCAGTTCAACAAAACCCATGCCGGAGGATGCTGTGATATCCTGGCATTTATCCGGATCAAAAACTCCATCTATAAGTGATCCCCTGTAAAACCTTACATCTGTAGATTCATTGCTCAACCTGGTGTATATCCTGACCAGACCTGAACTGGTATCAATAAGATCCCTCATAGAATGGTCTATGGTGGGATATTTTTGAGGTATTCTGCCATCAGGCGTATATTCTTTCAGTCCCTGTGCCCTGAGCCCGTCTTTATAGGGAATAGTTGCCTGAACTTTCCCTGTTCTATAATATTTGGTCTGTATGCCATGTATTTTATCGTTTTTGTACGGAGTTGCCCGGTACACTTTACCCTCTGGGTAATACCATTTGGCTGTGTCTTCCTTAAGCCCGTTTTCATACCATATTGTTCTTTTTAATCTTCCATCATCATAATAATTACGGCAGATTCCGTGCTTTATATCATTTTTGAAAGTAACTTCCTTGACAAGCTTACCTTCATTATAATACTTTTTTAACTGGACTTCATTCCCGTCCTTTTCCTTATCTTCCCTGTCTGCCTTATTATTAACGGAGCTCTGACAGCCTGCTGTCAGTATAATAACCATTGCAAGAAGTATTATCCTGTTTATCATTTTTTATCGATTTTTCTACTTATTCTTCAATTATTTTCCTTATATAAACCTCAAGTATCCTGGCTGATGGAACAGGCTGTATACGTATTGTTTCCATTAATGCAGGTATTAGCACTGTTTCACCTTTTTCCAGATTAATAGACTTATCATCCCATTCCAGCTTTGCATTGCCCTGGATACAAATGTATATTACAAAACTGTCGATAAGCGAGTAATCTTTTATAATGGTTTGATCCAATTCTATGATGTTTGTTGTAAAGTATTTACAGTCAATAATATTGACGGTCCCGTTAAGTTCCGGGTCCACCCTGGTTTTATATGACTCATAGGTATTATAATCAATGGCATCCACAGCCAGTTCGGTATGAAGCTCACGGGGTTTGCCATCAAGACCATTCCTTTTCCAGTCCCATATCCTGTATGTTATATCCGAGGTTTGCTGTATCTCTGTTAGCATAACTCCTTTGCCTATAGCGTGAATACGTCCTGCCGGAATGAAAAAAACATCGCCGGGTTGAGGCTTTTCAATATTTAATATTTGAGCAATATCTCCCCCTTCCAGTGATTTGACATATCGCTCTTTTGTCATTTCCTGGTTGAAGCCTGTATATATCTTTGCTTTGTCGTCGGCCTCAAGTATATACCACATTTCCGTTTTTCCATATGCATGGTGTCTTTCCCTGGCAATATCATCAGGGGGATGAACCTGGATAGAAAGGTCTTCGTTGGCGTCGATAAGCTTAATCAGCAGAGGAAACTCCCTGCCAAATTTATCATAGATTTTTTCCCCGACCAGGTCACCCATATATACCTCGATAATCTCTTCAAGGCTATTCCCTGCGAGAAAACCGTTTGCCACTTCGGAAATATCACCCTGTACTCCTGATAGTTCCCAGCTTTCACCTATTTTACCTTTTTTGCCTGCCTTTTTACCATATTCTCCTGACAGCCTGTTGCCACCCCAGACTCTTTCTTTCAGTATTGGTATAAACTTCAGGGGGTATAAACTTGTCATAAAGGGTTGATTTATTTATTCATTGACAATAATTAGTATTTTTGGCTAAATTATAGCAAACAAAAGTAATAAAATATGTTAATTGTAGGAATTGCTGGTGGTACAGGGTCGGGTAAAACCACAGTCACAAGGAAGGTAATTGACCTCCTGGGTAATGATAATATGATACTGATACCACAGGATGCTTACTATAAAGACAACAGGCATCTGCCGCTTGAGGAAAGACAAAAAATTAATTTTGATCATCCAGGTTCCATAGAATTCAGCCTGTTGAATAAACATATTGACGATCTCTCGCAGGGACTAACCGTTCAAATGCCCCAATACTCATATATTAACTGTACAAGGTCTGATGAATATATCCTGGTCGAGCCAGCAAGGGTTATCATAATTGAAGGTATACTTGTTCTGGCAAATGCAGAACTCAGGGGGAAGATGCATATAAAAGCCTATGTAGATGCTGATCCTGATGACCGTCTTGCAAGGGTTATTTACAGGGATATTGAGGAACGGGGCAGAAATATTGATACGGTACTGAAAAGATATTATGATACCGTAAAACCCTCTCATCTTCAGTTTATTGAACCGACAAAAAGATATGCTGATATTATTATTCCCAGGGGAGGAGAAAATGATGTTGCCATTGAAATGCTTGTATCTGCAATTGAGAAATATCTGAATTCATAAAAAAGCAGAGGCTAAGGCTGAAGCTGAGGCTGAGGATTCTGAAGAGCAAACTGAGCAGCCATTTGAAAAAAGTTAATGAAGGCACTTCCGTTAGGGTCGGCAAGTCAGTTCCGGTTGTATGGTACTAACTTCCGTAACTATATTATTCCGATATTTAGCCGGAAAATTAAATAGCCTCTTTAACCAAATTTATTTACCTTAGTATTAACCTTAGCCTTAGCCTTAGCCTATTATAATTCTGCAGCCTATGAAATTAATTAACGATATCAATCCCTCGAGAATCCTATTCCTTGATATTGAGACTGCTCCAATGGTGGCATCATTTGATGAACTGAGTCCGGAATTCCAGTTGCTGTGGGATAAGAAATCAGCATATTTCAGAACTGAGGAAGAGAGTGCCGCTGATGTGTTCGAGCGGGCAGGTATTTATGCTGAATTCGGAAAGATAATATGTATATCAGCTGGATTTATCATGGGCCACGATAATAATATGTCATTAAGAATCAAGTCATTTTACAGTGATGATGAGAAAGAGTTACTGGAAGATTTTTCAGTAATGCTTAATAATTTCAGTACAAATAAAGAAGCAATGCTATGTGCTCATAATGGGAAGGAGTTTGATTATCCATACATAGCAAGACGTATGATAATAAATGGTCTGAAAATCCCGGCTGTGCTCGACAACGCAGGAAAAAAACCATGGGAAATAAACCTTCTTGATACAATGGAGCTCTGGAAGTTCGGGGATTATAAGAACTATACCTCACTCGAGCTACTTGCCGGCCTGTTGAATATCCCAACGCCCAAAGACGATATTGACGGATCAATGGTAGCTGATATCTACTGGAAGGGGAATGATCTTCCGAGAATAGCTAAGTACTGCGAAAAAGATGTTATTGCTCTTGTACAGGTTTTTCTGAAATTCATGAATAATAAAGCTATACCTCTGGAGAAGATTGAATCTGTGACACGTTTTGATGACTAAACGGGGAAATTATCCCTCAGTAGTTTAATTAGCAGTTGAGGTTTTTCGGCATGTATCCAGTGACTGGAGTCTGGTACCTCAATTATTTCAGCTGCAGGAAAAATTTCCTGAATGGGATCATAATCCTGTTCGCCTATATAATCAGAATCCATAGCTTTCAGGAAGTATACGGGGAAACCACGAACAGGATCAATATCACCATGGCCGGGTCTTTTAAAACCGTCGAATATATTCTCCAGGTTATCATACAGATTCTGGGGGTTATGCTTCCACTCATAGACCCCCTCATTATTTCTCTGCAGGTTTTTAAGTAAGAAATTTCTTACTTTCACTGATGAAATTATTTCACTGAAAATTTTATCTGCTTCTTCCCGGCTTTTCAACAGCGAAGGATCTATTTCACACGTTTTTTTTAGGATATGCCCGTGCATAGTATCTGATGAAGTATTTTCAGGCTCCGTTCTGAAGGGGGATATATCTATAATTACCAGACCCGCGAGCATATCAGGCCATTGCCTGGCGAAAAACGATGCTGTTTTACCTCCCATACTGTGACCTACCAGCACAAATTTGTTTATTTCGAGCTTCTGTACCAGTTCATGGATATCTTTACTCATTGAATCGTAGGTATGAATAATATTATGTGGTGATTTACCATGATTCCTCAGGTCAGGTAATATTATCCTGTAGGACTCAGCTAATTCATTGGCTATTGAGACCCAATTGTCGGATGATCCATATAAACCATGGAGTATTACAACGGGGAAACCTGCACCGTATTCGCGGTAAAATAGATTCATATTCAGTTTAGTGACTGTATTATTTTACCAGCAATCTTTTATACATACCAATAGTGTTTTGAAGTCCATAATAAAGGGCATCAGATATCAGTGCATGCCCAATTGAAACCTCTTTCAGCCAGGGTATATTCTCTGAGAAGTATTTCAGGTTATCGAGGTTAAGGTCATGGCCCGCATTAAGATCCAGTTCCAGGTCCTTTGCTGCTTTAGCAGCCCTGATAAATGGAGCAATGGCTTTCTCAGGATCATTTGGGAACCCGGTTGCATATGGCTCGGTATAAAGCTCCAGCCTGTCGCATCCTGTATTTATGGCTGCTTCTATTCGTGAAATATCGGTATCGATAAATATTGAAGTGCGTATGCCATGTCCTTTTAAAACATTAATAATATCTCTCAGGAAACTGGCATGTTCAACAGTATCCCATCCTGCGTTTGATGTAATCGCATCGGGCGGGTCAGGGACGAGGGTTACCTGGTGTGGTCGTACTTCGATTGCAAGATTGACAAATTTGTCTGACGGATATCCTTCAATATTGAATTCTGTTTTTATATCAGGTCTGATAATCCTGACATCTTCATAGGTAATATGCCTTTCATCAGGTCGGGGATGAACTGTTATTCCATCGGCACCGTACCTTTCACATTCTATTGCTGCCCTGTGGACATCGGGAATATTTCCGCCCCTGGCATTTCTAATGGTGGCTATTTTATTTATGTTAACACTTAATCTTGTCATGATTATTTCTGTTTATACAAATTTTCATATAAGAATTGAATTAAACAACAATAAATATTTTTTTCCGTACTTTAGGGGTGTCATATTAATTGTTCATCGCAACAGGGAATAACAGTGTTAGCAAAAGAACTTATATCTGAAGTAGTCTCTGAACTTAAAACCTCTGATACCGGGCAGACGGCTCTTAACTGGATGGAGGTTTTCCGTATCTCGCATTTGCCAATAGTAAATAATCTTGAATTTCTTGGACTTATTTCAGATACCGACATTTATGACCTGAATGACCCGGAACAGCCTATTGGTAATCATAAGCTGTCATTAATAAAGCCCTTTGTGAGGCTCGATCATCATATTTTTGATGTAATAAGCCTGGCAGCAAGGCTCAAGCTATCTGTTGTGCCTGTACTGGACGATCATAACCATTACAAGGGCGTTATTATGGTAAGCGATCTTATTGAAGAACTTTCGAAAATGACATCACTCAATGAGCCGGGAGGGCTGATTGTACTTGATATTTTGCAGAATGACTATTCACTCTCACAGATAGCCCAGATAATTGAAAGTAATGATGCTAAAATTCTAAACCTTTATATATCATCGCATCCTGATTCCACCAGGATGGAGGTTGCTATTAAGCTAAATACCAATAACCTCATGCCTGTTATCAGAACATTTGAACGTTTTGAGTATGAAGTGACAGCATGGCATGGGGAAGAAGATGATATGGATAGTTTCTATTCTGACCGCTTCGACTCATTTATGCGTTACCTGGATATTTAAAATATGTATCAATGCTTAAAGAAATCGCAATTTTCGGGTCTGATAATGGTAAAACCACAGCCAGTTGTTTAAGCAATATTTTAGCAGTCCTGAAACCTCATAATATAAACCTTCTACTGCATGAAAACCTTGCCAAAATTGTAGGCAAAGGTTCTTACAGGGTATTCAGGAACCTCTATAAGGAAAACAGGATACCAGATCTGGTGCTCAGTGTTGGAGGTGACGGTACGTTCCTTGAGACGGTCCTGCAGGTTAAAGATTCGGGTATCCCGATTGCAGGTGTAAATGCCGGCAGGATGGGCTTTCTGGCCAATATTCATGGTGATATAACCGGGTCGCTCGAGAAGATAATCAAACGTGAGTACACAGTTATCGACCGCCATTTAATAGAACTTACAGAACCTTTCGGTATTCTGGGTTCATCAAATGTTGCCCTTAACGATATAACAATACAGAAAGCAGATCTGAATATGATAAGGGTAAACGTATATGTTGATGATCTGTATCTCAATACTTACTGGTCGGATGGATTGATCATATCAACTGCCACCGGATCAACAGCTTATAATATGAGTACCGGCGGCCCTATCCTGTCCCCCGCTGATAAAAGTATCATTATATCACCACTATCACCGCATTCGCTGAGCGTAAGACCAATTGTACTCCCTGGTACAAGCCGGCTTCGTATGAAGGTTGAGGGCCGAAGCCCTGAATACCTGGTAACATGTGATTTCAGATCAGTTCGATTACCATTTTTCAGGGAACTCGTAATATCGAGGGCAAAATATACAATAAAAACTATTAACGTGGAAGGCCAGGATTTTTTCAGCACACTGCGCAATAAATTAATGTGGGGGGCTGATAGGAGAAATTGAAACTGAATTTCATACATTACTTTTAGGATTGTTATTCTTGGATTATTATATTTGTATAAGGAATAATTTATACACAATACTATGAAAAGGGTTTTCCTGCTTCTGTTTTTGTTAATCTTCTTATATCCGGTTGCCAGTGGACAGCTATGGAAACTCAGGCGCTACGAAATTTACGGCGGAGTTGGTACTGCACAGATATTTGGTGATATCGGCGGTTTTAGTATTGGTGAAAATGCATGGGGATTCAAAGACCTGATTATTACCCAGACACGTTTTAATATTAAGGCAGGGATGCGTTACAGAATAGTAGAAAGGGTTGGAATTTGTCTCGATGTAAACTATGGCTACTTGCATGCTTCAGATGCTAAAGGAAGCAACGAATCAAGAGGTTATGAGTCCATTACCTCAATATTTGAACCTGTGGTAAAAGGAGAATATTATTTCCTGAAAAACGATGCGGAAAGCAGCTACAGGTTTATTAAAGGAGACAGGATTATCTCTTCCTTACTGGCCAGGCTCGATGGATATATCTATACGGGATTGGGCCCGACAATCTTTAATGTGAAACCGAATGAAGCACTCGAAGATCGTAACATGAAAACTTCAGGCGTGGCACTGGCCATACCGGTTGGCCTGGGGTTTAACTACGTGTTTTCACCCAATTCAATGATCGGTTTTGATTTTGGCTTAAGATACACAACATCAGATTATATTGACGGCTATACCTCGCAATATTCGCGTCGTAATGACGTTTATTACTTTATGACCTTCGTTTATACTCATAAACTGAAAACAACAGAGAAAGGATTACCGACTTTTAGAAAGTAGTAGATACGGAATATTGTTTTAAATGAAGAGGTATTTAGGGATTATTTTTCTATTTATTATTGTTATTCCTCTGAACGCTCAAAGAGATTCGGATTATGGCGTTTTCGGAGGCATTTCATATTATATGGGTGATATCAACCCCGAAAGATTCTTTTATGGACCGTCTCCTGCCCTTGGGTTTATCTACAGATATAATTTTCATCCCCGACATGCCCTCAGAACAAATATTTTCTACGGGGCAATAAGGGCAAATGACCTCGACTTCAACAATAATTACCAGCAAAACAGGGCTGAATCGTTTAAATCTTCCTTGTTAGAATGGGCAGTTCAGTTCGAGTTCAATTTCTTACCTTATACAACAACAGGTAAATGGTGGGATTATTCTCCCTATTTTGCTCTAGGTGCAGGATTATGTATGTCTACCGGTGAGAATATGGTAATTACTCCTGTTATCCCTGTTTCGGTTGGATTTAAAGTAAATATCTATAAAAATTTAGGATTAGAGCTGGAATATGGCGCTCGTAAAACATTTTATGATAACTTTGACGGCTTAACTGATTATATAAATGATGATCATCATATCTGGACCCATAATAATGATTGGTATATGTTTACAGGTGTGACCTTTACGTGGAAAATGTTCCATAATATGCTTAGTTGTCCGGCGTATGATGATTATTGGGATGATAAAAAAAGAAAACGCAGATAATGTCCCTGAAAGAGAGTATAAACTTAAACCGCCTGCCTAAACATGTTGCCATTATAATGGATGGTAATGGCAGATGGGCTATGCAGAGAGGAGAGGACCGTAACTACGGTCATAAGAAAGGGGTTGACGCCGTTAGGGAAATTATCGAAACCGCAGCTGAACTGGGTATACAATACCTTACTCTATATGCTTTTTCAACCGAAAACTGGAGCAGGCCATGGGAAGAAGTAGAAGCACTTATGGAGCTGATGGTCAATTCATTAAATAATGAGACAAAAAGACTTGTCGATAATAATATCGTACTTAAAATCATAGGTGATATTGACAGACTTTCAGCTGAGGTAAGAGAAAGCCTGGATTATACCCTGGAAAAAACTTCCAGGTGCAATGGTATGACCCTGGTCGTTGCACTGAGTTACAGCTCACGGTGGGAAATGGTGAAGGCAGTAAGGGATATATCATATAAAATAAAAGAAGGGAAAATCGACCCTGGTAATATAGATGATAAAATATTTGAGAATTACCTTACAACCAAAGATTTACCCGATCCCGAATTGCTTATCAGAACAAGTGGCGAACTGCGCATAAGCAACTTCCTTCTGTGGCAGATTGCATACAGTGAACTATACTTTACCGAAACACTTTGGCCTGATTTTGGTAAAGGAGAATTATATAAGGCATTAATTGAATATCAGAAAAGGGAGAGAAGATTTGGGAAAACTAGTGAACAGGTGCATGAAAATGAGATTTGATATGTTTATGAGAGTTTCAATACTGCTTACGGCAACGATAATATTTTTATCACCAAAAATAAATGCCCAGGAAGATGTAAGGATCCTGAATTATATGGATCCTTCTGAGTATGTAATAGGAGACATAACTGTTTCTGGTGTTAGATATCTTGATAAAAACGCCATTGTGGGGCTTTCAGGAATAAGAAAATATTCAAGGATACTCGTGCCAGGGGAAGTAACAACACAGGCTGTCCAGAAACTGTGGGACCAGGGCCTGTTTTCTGAAGTGAAAATCACAGCAACTGAAATCAGATCCGATACAATATTCCTTGATATATACCTTGGTGAAAGATCTCGCATATCATCGGTTGAATACTTTGGAGTCAACCAGAACGAAATACAAAACATCGTTGAGAAGGTTGATCTGCTAAGTGGAAGCCAGGTTACTGACCATATATTATCAAATACGAGGTCAATAATAACGGAACATTTTGTTGAAAAGGGTTTTCTGAATACCGAAGTAAGAATAATCCAGAAAGACGACCCTGTTAATCCCAACAGCATCAAGCTTAATATCCATATCGATAAAAATGACAGGGTGAAGATTAGCGATATAGTTTTTGAGGGGAACGAGGAATTTTCTGATAAGAGGCTCAGAAGAGTGATGAAGAATACGAAAAAGAAGAATCTTAATATTTTCAAAGCTTCTAAATATGTTAAAGATCTCTTTAAAGAGGATAAGGAAAGCCTTGCAACTTTCTACAATGAAAACGGGTACCGTGATTTCAGGATACTAAATGATACTATAATGGATGTTTCTGAAGACAGGGTGGTGATGGCTATCATGGTGGATGAAGGGGATAAGTATTATTTTGGAAATATTGACTGGGTGGGTAATAGTATATATCCCAAGGAATTTCTTGGTGCCGTCCTTAATATTAACCCGGGTGATGTGTATAACCAGACAATGCTTAACGACAGACTGAACTATGATGAAGACGCTGTATCCTCACTCTACCTGAATACTGGATACCTTTTTTCAAGTCTGGTACCTGTTGAGATGGATATACAGAATGATTCCATTGATCTGGAGATAAGGATTCAGGAAGGCGAACAGGCAACACTCAACAACGTTATGGTAAAAGGCAATACCCGTACCAATGAACATGTTGTGCGGCGCGAGCTATTTACACTGCCCGGCGACCTTTTCAGCAAAGATGCTATCATGAGGTCAGCACGACAGGTGGCTGTACTCGGTCATTTCGATCCTGAAAAGATTAATCCGCAACCTTTGATGAATCCGGCAGAGGGTAATGTCGACCTCGAATATGCACTTGAAGAAAGAGCTAATGACCAGTTCGAAATATCAGGAGGATGGGGGGCAGGAATGTTGGTGGGAACTGTGGGAGTAAGGTTCAATAATTTTGCAATGAAGAATTTCTTCAAACCTTCGGAATGGAGACCTTATCCAAGTGGTGACGGACAATCACTGAGTATCAGGGCACAATCAAACGGCCGGGTGTATCAGTCATATAACATTTCGTTTGTGGAACCATGGCTGGGAGGTAAAAAACCAAATACATTTTCCGTATCAGCCTATCGATCCGTTATGACCAATGGCGATAAAAAGGGAACAGAAAGTCGCCAGTCAATGATAATCGATGGTGTTACAATAGGCCTGGGTAAGCGCCTGAAATGGCCGGATGATTTCTTTAGCCTATATGCGGAAATGGGCTACCAGAGATACAACCTCAATAATTATTCATATTATAACTTCTTGTTCCGTAATGGCGAGGCCAACATGTTGTCACTCACTACAAGGCTGACAAGGTTCTCAACTGCACCGAGCCTTATATATCCACGCATGGGCTCCTCTTTCAGCCTCTCTTTGCAACTCACACCCCCTTATTCCTTGATCACTGGCAAAGATTACTCAAATGCCACTGACCAGGAAAAATATAGGTGGATTGAATTCCACAAGTGGTCGTTCAAGGGTGATTATTATTATGAACTGTTTGATAAGTTTGTGCTTAATTCAAGAGTGTCATTCGGGTATCTGGGGTTCTATAACAAAGATATAGGGCCTTCACCTTTCGAGAATTTTTACCTTGGGGGAGACGGTATGACCGGTTATAGTTTCTATGGACGTGACGTGATCGCTTTAAGGGGATATGAAAATGGAAGTCTTACCCCAACCATTGTGAAAGATAATAAAACTGTATATGTAGGGAATGTATATTCAAAATTAACTTTCGAACTAAGATATCCACTAACACTAAACCCTCAGGCTACTATATATTTATTGACCTTTCTCGAGGCAGGAAATGCCTGGTATGAACTTAAAGAATTTAACCCTTTCAAAATGCACAGGTCGGCAGGAGTGGGTTTGCGTGCAAACCTGCCGATGTTCGGACTTCTGGGTATTGACTGGGCTTACGGCTTTGACCCTGTACCAGGAAGGGATGTAGCAGGGTCACAATTCCATTTTGTAATGGGACAACAATTTTAGAAATTTAAATTATTAGTCATGAAAAAAATAACTTTACTTTTTACAGCTATGATATTTCTAACGGGCACTGCCCTGGCACAGAAATATGCTTTTGTCGATACTGAATATATCCTTAATAATATCCCGTCCTATAAGGCAGCACAGGAAAAACTCGATGAACTGTCACAAGGGTGGGAACAGGAGATATCCGATGCTTATAATCTGGTGGAAGAAATGTATAAGAATTACCAGAATGAAGTGGTCTTGCTATCACGCGAAGCAAAAATTAGTCGTGAAGAAGAGATCATCAATAAAGAGCAGGAAGCCAAAGAACTGCAAAATAAATACTTTGGAGTAGAAGGTGAACTCTATAATAAACGTCAGGAACTGATACAGCCGATTCAGGATGAAATATATAATGCAGTGAAAGAAATAGCAGCCGATGGTAATTATGCTGTTATTTTTGACACCTCTGCAGGCATGAATATGTTGTATACTGACCCCAGGTATGATCTTAGTGATGAAGTACTTGAAAAATTAGGTTATAAAAATTAATTAACTACATTTGCAGGATTAAAATCAACTATTAAAAAGAGAACAATGAAAAGACTAATTGGATTAGTGGCATTAGCGGTCATCTTTATGTTTGGCCAGAATGCAACAGCCCAGAATTTTAAATTCGGACATATCAATTCTGATGAGCTGTTTGCGATAATGCCGGAGAGGGATACCATCATTTCTCAAATGGAAGCACTGAGAACAGAACTGCAGAATACACTTGAGATAATGCAGGTTGAATACAATAATAAGCTCAATGATTATACAAATGAAGCTGAGAAACTCTCCGATCTTGTCCGCCAGACAAAAGAAGAAGAATTGATGGGTCTGTCACAGAGGATAACCAATTTTCAACAGAACGCCGATTCACAACTTCAGACTAAACAGATGGAGCTTATGCAGCCCGTGATCCAGAAGGCCGAAAAAGCAATTAAGGATGTAGCCAGGGAGAATGGGTTTACCTATATCTTTGACCTTTCAAGAGGTCCGATCATTTATTTTGATGAAACGAAGAGTGAAGATATACTTGAAAAGGTTAAGGCCAAACTTGGTATAGAATAGATAATATTGATTAATACAGGTGACCATCCCGGGGGGATGGTCATTTTTTTCAATATGAATAGCCTGAATAATAAGCCTATTGGTGTGTTCGACTCCGGGGTCGGAGGGCTGACGGTGGCACATGCCATTAAACAGATCCTTCCTGATGAGACACTGGTCTATTTTGGCGATACCGCACATCTGCCATATGGAGATAAATCAGAAGGGGCTATAATTAATTACAGCAGGAAAATAACTGAATTCCTGCTCACGCACGGGGCCAAGCTGATTCTTATCGCCTGCAATTCAGCCTCTGCTTCAGCTTATTCGGTTCTGAAGAAGGACTATGGAGGAAAAGTACTGCTCCTGGATGTAATAAGCCCGGTAATCGATTATATTACTGCAAAAAAATATTCCAGGGTTGGAGTAATAGGAACCAAAAGAACAATTACCAGCGGTACGTATGAGTCGGGCTTTAAACAGAAATCACAGAGCACTGATGTTGTGTCCCTGGCAACACCACTCCTTGTACCGATGATTGAGGAGGGATTTATTTTTGACGATATATCAAACGCTATCATCCGCACCTATCTGTCCGATAAGAAACTTGAAGGTATACAGGCACTTGTTCTGGGGTGTACACATTATCCGCTGATAAGAAACCAGATAAGCAAGTTCTTTAATTTTGATATTGAGGTGGTCGATTCTGCAAGGGTTGTGGCCCTTGTGCTCCGGGAATTGCTAGAAGAAAACGATTTACTTAATACGGGGGAAAATAGAGAAAAAGATAAATTTTTTGTCTCTGATTATACTGCTTACTTTGAGAAAATAGCCAGAATGTTCTTTGAAGGAGGCGATATTAATCTTAAAGTGGCCGATATCTGGAACTAATTCCCTGCGAAAGGAGGGATCTCTCTAAAGGCTGGATCTCCCGATAACAGGGGTCTCCTGGCCATGATCTGGAAACCTGATATCTTGTTACCGGTCTCTGTTCTTGGTACAATAGTGGCAAAACATTGAAAAACATGACCAAAATCATGTTTAAAAAAAATGATAAATGTTTAATATTCACAAATGAATTTACTTAATTTTGCACTTATAGAAACTGCAACTTATATAGAGTATCGAAACTAATAGTATAAAGTATACTTAAATCTTCCCGATGCATATGAAAGAAAGAGAATTTCGTATGCATTTATTTTTAGACCTAATTGAAACGTTCTTGTGAATTGAATTTTTAAATCGTAAATATGAATAAGAGTGAGCGAGTCATCGAACGTGAAGAAGTAGTCATACGTTTCTCAGGAGATTCAGGTGACGGGATGCAGCTTACCGGAACATTATTTTCCAATACCTCGGCTCTCTTTGGTAACGACCTGTCAACTTTCCCGGATTATCCCGCAGAGATAAGAGCTCCACAGGGAACAGTGGGTGGAGTATCCGGTTTTCAGGTACATGTAGGACATTCAGAGGTGAATACACCTGGTGATTATGCCGACGTTCTGGTTGCTATGAACCCTGCAGCGGTAAAAGCAAACTCAAGACACATCCGCGAGGGAGGTACAATTATTATTGATGAAGATAATTTTACCGAAAAGAATATTAAAAAAGCGGGTTATGAAAAAGATCCTATTAAAGAAGATAAGCTCGACAGATTAACTATTATATCGGCTCCTATCACCACAATGGTCAAGGAAACGCTTAAAGATCAAGGTCTTGACCCGAAGACAGTTATCCGAACCAAAAACATGTTTGCACTTGGCATGGTTTACTTCCTGTTCGGCCGCGACCTTGAATATACAGAGGAATATTTTAAAAGCAAGTTCAACAAGCGCCCACAGATTATAGAAGCTAACTCCAAGGTATTAAGAGCAGGATATCATTATGCAGAGACCATTCAAGCAATGACTCCTGTGTATAAAGTCAGCCCTGCCAGTATTGAAAAGGGTATATACCGTACTATAGATGGTAATACTGCCACATCCTGGGGTTTCCTTGCCGCAGCAGAGAAGTCAGGCCTTGGATTGTTTATCGGATCATATCCCATCACTCCTGCTTCAGGAATACTGGAAGCTCTTGCGGCAAGAAAAGATTTTGGAGTAAAAAGCTTTCAGGCCGAAGATGAGATTGCCGGTATATGTACTGCAATAGGTGCAAGTTTTGCGGGTAACCTTGCCATTACTTCAACATCAGGCCCGGGACTGGCGCTAAAGTCCGAGGCTATTGGCCTGGCAGTTATGACAGAATTGCCATTGGTAATTATTAATGTGCAGCGTGGAGGACCCTCAACCGGCCTTCCGACCAAAACTGAACAGGCTGACCTTTTACAGGCATTATACGGGCGTAACGGAGAATGCCCGGTAGTGGTTATCGCCGCCAGCACACCGTCCAATTGCTTTCAGTATGCATTTGAAGCCTCAAAAATTGCCCTTGAACATATGGTGCCGGTAATATTACTCACAGACGGATTTCTGGCAAATGGATCAGAACCGTGGAAGATACCTTCAATGGATTCATTACCTGAAATAAAACCCCCATTAGTGAAGGAAGGTGATGATGAATTTATCGCTTATGAAAGGGATCCGAAAAAACTTAACAGGAGATGGGCCATTCCGGGAACACGGGGCAGAGAACACAGGATAGGCGGACTGGAAAAAACAGTGAAAGGGACGGTGTCATATATCCCTGAGAATCATGAGTATATTGTGAAAATGAGAGCAGAAAAAGTCGCCAGGGTGGTAACTCAAGTGCCAAACCTTCAGCCTTACGGAGATAATGAAGGCGATATGTTGCTCATAGGATGGGGAGGAACTTACGGTCACCTGCTTACTGCAGTAAGGGAACTTAGAAAAGAAGGGAAGAAAATAAGCCTGGCTCATTTTAACTATATAAATCCACTGCCGGCCAATACAGCTGAAGTCTTCTCAGGATATAAAAAGCTGGTGGTAGCTGAACTGAATGCAGGTCAATTTGTGAAGTACCTGAGGATGGAATTCGAAGATTTCAGATTCAAACAGATAAATAAGATTCAGGGATTGCCTTTTACATGTACGGAAATAAAAGAACAATGTATTAAGCTACTGGAGGAGTAAGACATGAATGAAGAAAACATCGATTATAGCCCGAACGATTTTAAAAGTGACCAGGAGGTAAGATGGTGTCCAGGCTGTGGCGACCATGCCGTACTGGCTGCAGTCACAAGAGCCCTGGCTGAATTGAAGATCCCTAAAGAGAAATTTGCATTTATTTCAGGTATCGGCTGCTCATCAAGATTCCCGTATTACATAAACACTTATGGATTTCATGGTATCCACGGACGTGCATCTGCATTGGCAACAGGAGTAAAAATTGCCAATCCTGACTTAAATGTATGGCAGATAACAGGCGACGGTGATGCAATGGCTATCGGAGGGAATCATTTCATCCACGCAATAAGACGTAATATAGATATTAACATCATACTCTTTAATAACCAGATATACGGCCTCACCAAAGGGCAGTATTCCCCAACTTCCATGAGGGGAGCAGTAACGAAAACATCACCCTTCGGCACGATTGAAGAGCCATTTTCAGTGGGTGAGCTGGTAATAGGTGCTAAGGGTAAATTTTTTGCACGAACTATCGATTCCAATGTACAACTCTCAACTGAGGTATATAAAATGGCCGCCCTTCACGAAGGAACGTCAGTGGTCGAAACCCTCCAGAATTGCGTAATCTTTAATGATGGGGTGCATAAAGAGCTCACTGACCGTGAAACAAGGGATGAAACTACCATTGTCCTTAAACAGGGTGAACCAATGATATTTGGTAAAAACAGGGATAAAGGATTAAAACTTGACGGACTTAAACTGAAAGTTGTCAGACTTGGAAACGGGATTACTGAAAAGGATATCCTTGTTCACGATTGTGAAGAGAATAACCCGGGAATCCATACTATGCTTGCAAATATGAGATACCCGGGCTACCCCGTAGCCCTTGGTGTTATACGATGTGTTTCAGCTCCCACATATGATATGTCAGTAAAAAGTCAGATTGTTAAAGTACAGAAAGACAGCAAAATAAAGAATATGGACAGCCTGCTCAGAACAGGATCAACCTGGGAATCAAAATAGGACAAAACATGATTAATTAATAGAAAGGTGTTCTCCGGAGCACCTTTTTTTTTATTCTATAAAGAGGTATCTTTAAGAGATTTAAAAACCATGCCCGCATATGGATAAGAATCAGGATAGTGGATACAAACAATTATTGCATGACCAGAAAGAACGGCTTAAGGAACTGGCATGCATAAACCGTACAACTGCAATCCTGAAAGAGGGAAAGTCGATTGATGAAACAATGCAGCAGATTGTTCATACATTACCTCCGGCATGGCAGTATCCTGAATATACGGTAGCAAGAATAACATACATAGACAAAGTTTTCATGACAACCGACTTTGTGGAAACGAAGTGGGTACTTAGACAGGATTTTAAGACCATTGATAATAAGAAGGGCTCATTGGAAGTATTTTATACAAAGGAATTTGAAAATATTGATTTTGGCCCCTTCCTGGAAGAAGAGAAAGATCTTATCGAAAATCTGGCAAGCCTGCTGACAGGCTTCATAAACAGCAATCTTGCCAGGGAAATGATGAATATACCCGATACTCCTGTAATGGAAGAACAAATTAAACCGGGTACATCATCACGGCAACTACTGCAACGTTTCCTCGAACGTTATAATGCCGAACGAGATATTTTCCATGACCTGATGCCCTTTAAGGTAAAAGAAATATTACTGGTTGCTAATCTGTATGATGCATATTCAATTGAAGGAGAAGGCAGGTTCTCTGAATATATTTTTGGCGAATATCATCAGCTTAACCTTACATCAATGCCAAGAGTTACTGGCGTTTCAAGCCTTGAAGAAGCAGTAGAAAGACTGAGGGCGAAACACTTTGACCTAATAATAATTATGGTGGGAGTTGAAAAAGAGTCTCCAATGAAAATGTGTCTCAGGATCAAACAGAGATATCCATATATTCCAACCTTCCTGTTGCTGAGTAACCCCGGAGATGTTGCTTTCGTTCAGAAGAAAAAATCAAAGGGATTCCCGTTCGATGACTATTTTGTCTGGACCGGTGAGACCAGGGTTTTCTTTGCTATGGTTAAGCTTCTAGAGGACAGGGTCAATGTTGAGAACGATACCAAAAAAGGCCTTTCAAGGGTTATTTTGCTCGTTGAAGACTCAGCTGAATACTATTCCAGCTATCTGCCTACACTGTATACCCTGGTAATGGAACAGACAAAACACCTGATCGAAGATGTCAGCACTGATGAATTGTATAAGGTACTTAAAATGAGGGCCAGGCCGAAGATATTGCTCGCAACCAACTACGAAGATGCACTGGCTATATTCGACAGGTATAAAAACAATATGCTCTGTGTAATATCGGACATGAGATTCCAAAGAGGTGATGAAATGGACAATAAGGCAGGATATGACCTTATCCAGTATGTTAAAGGCGAATTGCCAAACCTGCCCACTGTGCTACAATCATCAGATCCTGAAAATTCCAAATATGCTCATTCGCTCAAGTCAAACTTTATAAATAAGAATTCGCAGAGCCTGCTCCAGGACCTGAGATCCTTTATTAATTATTACCTGGGCTTCGGTCATTTTGTATACCGCGATAATATGGGACGCCAGATCGCTGTTGCAAAATCAATGAATGAATTTGAGCAATACCTGAAAACAATTCCAGAAGACTCACTCGTATACCATGCAATGAAGAATCACTTTTCACTCTGGCTTATGGCCAGGGGGGAGGTTAAAATAGCCAAAATAATCAATCCCATGAAGGTAAGTGATTTTTCTGACCTTTCAGAGCTCAGAAACTTTCTTCTGGACCTTATATCAAAACGACGGCGTGAAATGGATAAGGGGAAAGTGGTATACTATGTGGAATCGGCAGCCATCGATGAAACTAACGTGGTTAGCCTTGCAAGCGGCTCACTGGGTGGTAAAGGAAGAGGGCTGGCATTCATAAATACACTGATCTATGGTTTTGAACTGGGGAAGCTTACTCCAGGTATTAATATAAAAAGCCCTGTAACAATTATAATTGGCACGGATGAATTCGACCTTTTTATCGAAACTAATAAGTTAAGGACCATTATTAAAGAAGAAAAGGATTATGACACGCTTAAACGCAAGTTCCTGAGCAGTCACCTCTCATATAACCTTGAAAAGAAGCTGAGATCATTCCTTAAGCTTATGGACAGGCCAATAGCAATCCGCTCGTCCAGCCTCTTTGAAGATTCCATGAGTCAACCCTTCTCCGGGATTTTTGGGACCTACCTGCTGCCAAATAATAATCCTGATTTTGAATTGAGGCTCAGAATCATTATGGATGCTATTAAGCTGGTATTTGCATCTATATATTCGAAAATTGCACGTACCTATTTTGAGGCCATAAACTATATGATAGAACAGGAGAAAATGGCAATTGTGCTTCAGGAAGTTGTTGGAAACAGGTTTGAAGATGCTTTTTATCCACATATCAGTGGAACAGCGCAGTCATATAATTTCTACCCCGTGGCTCATATGAAACCGGATGAGGGTTTCGCCGTTGCTGCTGTCGGTCTAGGACAGTATGTAGTGGAAGGCGAAAAAGCATACAGGTTTGCCCCGGCCTACCCCTCACTTGAAATAGTATCACAGAAAGATATATCAAAGAATACACAGGTTTATTTCTATGCAGTAGATATGAAAAAGGAGAAAATAAACCTGCTTGAAGGCGAAAATGCAGGTCTTATTAAACTTGATATAGCTGATTCTGAACGGCATGGCACTCTAAAGCACTGTGCCTCTGTGTATAATCCTGATAATGACACCATCGAGCCAGGTATAGATGCCTATGGCCCGCGTGTGGTGAATTTTGCAAATATCCTCAGGTATGAGTATATACCCCTTGCAGATACAATCGCTACTGTACTTGATGTTGTTAAAGAAGCATTCGGGACACCTGTGGAAATTGAATATGCCGTTGATCTTAACCTCGATAAAAATGGTAAAGCCAGCTTCTACCTACTGCAGGTAAAACCCCTCGTAGGCAGCGGAGCAGGTTATAACATTAACCTTAAAAAAATTGATGAGAAAAAATGCCTCCTTATATCAAGGAGAAGTATGGGTAACGGTAAGGTGGATAATATAAGTGATGTGGTATATCTTGAACCTGGAAAATTTGATAATACCCGTACTGAAGAAATGGCAGTAGAAATAGAAGCAATAAATGATAAAATGATAGCAGAGGGTAAGAAATATATACTTATAGGACCGGGCAGATGGGGTACCAGGGATAGATTTATTGGTGTACCAGTTGCGTGGCCGCAGATATCACAGGCGAAAGTAATCGTCGAAGTAAGCCTGCCTGAATTTCCACTCGATGCATCCCTTGGATCTCATTTCTTCCATAACGTTACTTCAATGAATGTAGGGTATTTCTCCGTTGACCAGGCATCCTCGGATGAGCTTGTCAAATGGGAAAGGCTCAAAAGGGAAGATGTTGTCAGCAAAGGTAAATTCTTCAGGCATATCAGGTTCAAGTCTCCTCTTATAGTAAGAATGGACGGCAAGAAAAGAATCTCAGTTATTGAATGTACGGAATGTAGTTAATATGGCAATTATTGAAGGAATAGTGGAATTGCAGAAGTATGACTTCAGTGATACTTCATTCAACCTTTTGATGCAGAAGCGTATACATAAGGTGCTTGTCATATGTAGTAATTATGATAATTATATGCTCGAGGAAGATGGCCGTATTGATGAACAGATATTTAATGAGTATGTCTCACTTAACCTTAGATACCCGCCATCTTTCGTTCAGACAGACAGCATTGAGGAAGCGATGCAAATTCTTAACGAGCAGAAAATAGACCTTATTATTTCAATGCTCAACTTCAGGGAGAAAGATGTTTTTGCCATAGCCCGAAGGATAAAAGAGCAGTACCCTGCAATACCTATTGTGGCCATGACCTATTTCTCGAGGGATGTGTCGTTGCGGTTGCAAAGGGAAGATCTCAGTGCTGTCGATTATGTGTTTTGCTGGCTTGGCGATGCCAGCCTGCTTCTGGCTATTATCAAATTGCTGGAAGACAGGATGAATGCAGAATACGATATTGATGTTGTTGGGGTCCAGGCTATTATTCTTGTGGAAGATTCTATACGTTATATATCGACTTACCTGCCTAACCTGTATAAGATAGTACTTAAACAGTCCAGGGATTTTCAGCAGGAAGCTGTGAATCCACACCAGAAAATGCTCAAAATGAGGGGCAGGCCAAAGATTTTGCTGGCAACTAATTATGAGGATGCCCTATCACTATATGAGAAATATAAATATAATGTACTCGGCATAATATCGGATATATCTTACAAAAAAGATGGTAAACATAAAGCTGATGCAGGCATTGATCTGTGTAAAATAATAAAGAATGACGACAGTAATATGCCTTTATTACTTCAGTCATCTGATATTAAGTTTAAGAAAATAGCTGAGGAGTTGGAAGTGGGATTCTTGAATAAATATTCAAAGAATCTCTCAATAGAACTCAGAAATTTCATCATTCAGAACCTGGCTTTCGGTCCTTTTGTGTTTAGGGATCCCGATACCATGGAAGCAATAGGCATTGCTACTGACCTGCAGAGTTTCCAGCAAAAGCTGCTATCGCTTCCTGATAAATCTCTTTTTTATCATGCTGAACGTAATCATTTCTCGAAGTGGTTGAATGCACGGGCATTATTCCCGGTAGCGCAGCTCTTCAAGTTCATCAAGATTGAAGATTTTGATTCCATGGGAGAAATGAGGAGGTTCATCTATGTTGCCATATCAAGCTTCAGGTTGGGCAAAGGCAGGGGGGTTATCGCGAAATTTGATCGTAATACCTTTGATGAATACCAGATATTCAGCAGGATAGGTGAGGGATCCATCGGGGGCAAGGCAAGGGGACTGGCATTCATTAACAGTCTAATAAAGAAACATAAGTTATTTAATAAATATCCGGAAACACTCATCACAATACCCAGGACAGTTGTTCTGAGCATTGATGTCTTCGATGAGTTCATGGAAAGAAATAACCTTTACTCTGTTGGTATCAGTGATCTGCCCGATGAGGAGATTCTCAAGAAATTTGTCGACGCTGAACTGCCGGGCTGGGTATACCAGGACCTCTATGCCTTCCTTGCAGTATCTCGATCACATCCCCTGGCTGTAAGATCTTCCAGCAAACTGGAAGACAGTCATTATCAGCCGTTCGCAGGCATTTATTCAACCTACATGATCCCCCGTGTAGCAGATAACCAGATAATGGTTAAGATGATCTCGGATGCAATAAAGGAAGTATATGCCTCTGTATATTATAAGAGCAGTAAAGCTTATATGACTGCAACCTCCAATGTAATTGATGAAGAAAAGATGGGAATCATTATACAGGAGGTGTGTGGAAACAGGCATGGGAATATTTATTATCCTACTTTGTCAGGTGTGGCGAGATCAATCAACTTTTATCCAATAGGGTCAGAAAAAGCCAAGGACGGAATAGCTAATATTGCAATGGGACTGGGTAAATTGATTGTTGACGGAGGAGTGTCGCTGCGGTTTTCACCAAAATATCCTAACAAGATATTACAGCTGAATTCACCATCAATAGCTTTGAAAGAAACACAAAAACTCTTTTATGCCCTTGATCTTAATATCGACAGTTTCGTGCCTTCGGTTGACGATGGGGTGAATATTAAAAAGCTTAAGATCAATGATGAAATAAGTGTAAGTACACTGAAAAAAGTTGCATCAACGTATGATCTGCATAATAATGTGATACGACCCGGCATAAATCAAAAGGGCAAACGTTTGATAACTTTTGACAATATATTGAAATACAGCTCTTTCCCTCTGGCAAAGGTACTCGAATACCTGCTTGACCTGGGGCAAAGAGAAATGGGTAATCCTGTTGAAATCGAATTTGCAGCCAACCTCGAAACCGAATCAAGTCTGCCTAATATTTTCAACTTCCTCCAGATAAGACCTGTTGTTGAGAGCGATCAGACAATAAAGATCAACCTGGAGGCTGTGAAAGAAGAAGATACAATTATTTTGTCCGATTCAGCTCTGGGAAATGGTACAGTAAAAGGCATACATGATTTGATATATGTCAAACCTGAATCATTTAAACCGGCCAATAACGAAAAAATAGTAGAGCTGCTTGATAATATTAACGAGGATTTTATCAAGGACGTAAAAAACTACGTTCTGATAGGTCCGGGACGCTGGGGATCAACCGATCCATGGCTGGGTATACCAATTAAGTGGCCCCATATCTCCCAGGCAAGGGTAATAGTTGAGTCAGGGCTGCCTAACTACCGTATTGATCCGAGCCAGGGAACTCACTTCTTCCAGAATATTACATCCTTCAGAGTGGGTTATTTTACAATTAACCCATTCGTTAATGAAGGTTTCTATGATGTTGATTTTTTGAATAACATTCCTCATGTTTATCAGGATGAATACATCAGGCATGTCAAATTTGATGAGCCACTGAAAATAATGATTGACGGAA
>Ga0272441_10001818_pt1 | contig 44770 bp, 47 predicted proteins | sample SSMProp6N_FD_193582 | JGI IMG/M metagenome (GOLD analysis project Ga0272441, IMG submission 193582) | Marine sediment archaeal communities from Little Sippewissett salt marsh, Falmouth, MA, United States - SSM-Prop-6N | ecosystem: Environmental > Aquatic > Marine > Wetlands > Sediment ... | reverse complement strand
CCAATCTTCTTTGGTTCCCCACTGGTAGGCATCGAAGGCATCCTTAATCCATCCGTTACCTCCTGCTGCCCTGCCCTTCAAGGAACCATCAACACCTAACTGTTGTGCAAGGTATCTCTGGCTTCCTTTAATCCACAAGTTTCCAACCTGTGTCCATCCTTTCTTGAAGTATTCAGTTACCAGATCAATGTTACTCTCTGAATCTGGTTCAGAAGACAGAGCAATTTGATTTCTTATCTGTTCTTCCAGATAGGGTACCTGCTTATCCTCAAAGTCTGGATGCCACAGGAACTCAAGGTTATCCCTAACCTCTGCTACACCTGCATTGATCTGCTTGGCGTTGGCTACTGGAAGGTTCCTGTAGTTAGCCTGGGCCTGGGCAAGTGCCTGTGGTTCAGTTAATCCACGGTCACGGTATGCCATGAAATCTCGGATAACTCTTGCTTCCTTTCCACGGCCTCCGAGTTCTTCAAGGTGCTGAACCAATGCAATAGGTGACATAGCTTCAATAAGACCGATGCCTTCTTTCTCAGTATTCCCGAAAGTTGGCTGTCCATTCTCGTCCTTCTCAGCCCTGAAAGCAACATTAGAAGTTGCAAGGTTATGAAGGATATTAACGAATGGAACCACGGTATCATTGTTCCTGACTGCCATATCAGCTACCCTGGCCTGGGCTTGTTTCTTCAATACGGTCATCTGCTGCTGCTTCTGAACCTCGGGAAGATCCTTTACAGCATCGGCGGCCCTATCCATTTCATCTTCGTAAATGCTACGGTATGCAGCCTTCTTGGTCTTCTCTTTTAAGGTGCCAGTGTCAACACTGTTAGGGTCAGAGAGTATTCTTTTGGTATTGGTCAGTTCTGCCTCTGCTGATCTGGCTTTGTAGTAATCAGTCCAGATACCACTGATAAAGCCACGGGATGCAGCCTCTCCATTGGTAGCCTTGTTCATCTTATCTAACATTGCCATACCGTCAGTAATGGTTATCTCTCCACCTATGATACCCTGCTTAATTGCCATGAGCTTTGTGGTCAGTGCCACAGCCTCGGTGCTTAAAGCTTCATTGGTTAGCTTCTTCTCAAGTGTCTGCAATCTTGCTGATCTGTCAAATAAGCTGGCCTTCCTGTCACCTTTCCAAACCTTGGCAGCTTCCAGCAAAGCAGGTGACTTAGAGGTCAGGATTGCATTCTCAATAACATCATCCTTTTCCTTGGAGGTAAGCTTTAGTGCCTTCAACTTAAAGTCAAAGGTGTTAGCCAGTTGGTCGGGAGGAAGAGCAACTCCGTTATCCTGCATAAGCTTTGCTTGCTGGATTAGGTAATCAGTTATAGAGTCCTTTCCCTTCTCAACCATAAGCTTGATCTGTTCACTTTGTCTTGTCGCATTCAATTGCGGCATCATCTCACGGAAGGATAACGGGAGTAGCTTCTGCATCTCTTTATCCTTATCGTAGGTGGTGTAGTTACTCTGGATATATTCATCCGTTTCTCTGTACCGTTTACGGATCTCGTTATCCCATTCTTCATCTGTCAGATCCTGCTTGGCAAGTTCGTTCAGTTCAAGTTGGTGTTGCATCACTTTGTCTTGCATGATAACTGCTGCATGGGCACGGTACCCGGCAACGGTGGCGTCATCAGAGGGACCAGCACCGGCAGAAGCCAGGGCTGTCTGAACTATCTTATCCTCAGATATCTTCTTACTCATTTGTGTGGTATATACCCCACCTGCCGCTTCTGCAAAGCTAAGAAGGGAATCCACTATCTGTAACCCTTGGTTGCTTTTCTGGAAAGCCGACCTCGGTTTATTGATCTGCTGCTTCATCTGTCTTGCAGGTTGCTGGAAACGAGTGTTCGGACCCATATCAAACGGGTTCTGTACTGCTTCCCTTTCAAGTTTCTTTTCAGCCATTCAACCTCCTATGATCCTGTTGATGCGGTTCTTGATTCAGTATAAGCATTTCCTACGCCGGACGCAACTCCATAAGTTCTCTGGAATGTACTAAGTCCAGTGCTTAAACCTTGATACCATGCAGGTTGATTAATGCTATAATCAGATCCACCTTCGGCACCTGCTTTTATGTTCTTAGCTTCGATGTCTATGTTATCTAATTGCATCTCCCTCCTGTTTGTGATATCTGCCATTCTCTGTCCAAGTCCAGTACCTAAGTCTTGGATAGCAAGATCAATAGATTGTCCATATGTTCCAGTAGCAGCAGCTTGCAGTTCTACTGTACTCCTGGCTTTCATGTACTCCCTCTGAGCTTGCATACTTTCTTTGTAACTGGTCTCTATTACATCAGCTTCCTGTTTATCAAGTTCGGCATACTGCTGAATAGCCTGTTTCTCAAGGTACTCATTATAATGCTTCTGTGCTTTTTCTTGATCTTTAGAGGTCTTGTAAGACATACCAGCACTTGCCAGTGCGGCAACTGCCGAGACGATTGCAACTACTGCTGTTACGGCCATACTCCTCCTTTCTAAATTCTCTGTCCTCTCCTATTCAAGTTCCCATTGAAACTGAAATCTCTTATCGTTAATGGGATATGACTATCCGTTTCAATTGTTAATGTGTACTTATCAGATTTAGCACGGACTGGAATCCTGTGTTGGCCTTCCGTCAAAGTTGCAAATCCCACAATATTCTCAGCGGCACCAAATACTCTGTTACCATAATTGCTTGTTCTCTCTCTACCATAGTTATCAGTAATTATCGCTGTAATATCCCCGGTGGTGTTGTAGTTGATATAAAAAGCACCAACTGTTAGCTTGTCAAGGTTCATTGCCTGGTTGTTCTGATCCTTCACAACCGGGTTGGTTGGAATGTAGGTGCATGTATAAGAAACTCCAGCAATGCAAGTGCATGTGTTCTCTTCGCTAAGATCATCATAGCACCATAGCTCATCACTCTGTCTTTCTATGTTAGCCAAGGTTCCCTTCTCTGACTCATAACAATCTGTTGATCTGACAATACGAATATCATCCACCGCAACGTCAGGTAGTGGATCATCAGTTTTCCATACTTTATCGGTTTCATCCCAGGTAAAAGTTATGTCTGACCTTCTATCCAATCTGACAGGGAAGTCAAGTCCGGTACTATCTGCATCTCCAAGATCAATAGTCTCACAGTAGGTATCCTCTCCGCCTCTTTGGATGACAATTTTTAGAGTATCATCAACAAAGGCAAGATGCTCAACTTTATCATCCTCATTAAAGATGATCCGACCCCAGGCACTTTGCTGTTTCTCTGATCCTTGCCATATCCAATCATACAAATACAAGATATGGTCATCTTCTGCTTTGACAGCCAGGATATTTAAGTTTGTACTGGCTACCATAATCTGAGGGCTTCCGGCAATGTACTCCTTCACATGATCTGTGATGGGCCTTGCCATTTTAGTATCGGTTACTGAGTCAGTAAAATATTCTCTGATCCCTGTATACCGCCCATAATTAATGGCGAATAGAATACTATCACCAGAAGCTACTGGCTTAGTATCTAAATTGGTTTCAAAGTTTGTAGTCTTCCTAAGAACCGCATTAGCAGCAGTCAAGGTTTTATCTCCTGGTAAAATAAACTGAGCAGACTTAGAGAAGAAAACAACATCACCATCAAAAGCCATTGAAGCTTCTAAGTAGTTAATCTGTTCACTATCTGCATAGATATCAATAGGATCTGTATCAAGAGCAGCTTGAGAAGTAGCTCGGAAAAAGTTAAAGAAGTGACCAGATCTGGACATAATCACAGACTCACTGGCTGTAAGGTACAATCTATTTTGCATTAATCCCATTGCCTTAATCTCTTCATTTACAAAAGTTGGTAATGGGTTTGTATCATCATTACCGACCTCTCTATCTTCCCATTCACCCTCTCTCAAAGTAAAGCTTGCCACTCCACCTGCTACTGACTCTCTTACCAGGACATGAGGCATAGTGGTTAAGTCATATCCAAGTACCACACCTGGTTCTATTGTTTCTTCCCATTGCAAGGTATTACCGCTTGAGCCATCTATCGAAGTAGCCTGTAACCAGTAAGAAGCATTCTCAGTTGTTTCTCCACCCGGCGGATTAACTTTGACTTTGAAGCCTTCAGGTGCCCTGTTTGGTAACAAAGACACTTGTTCTATTTCTTTATAGATAGCTACGGCATTCGCATTGTCTACATCATCAGTTACATAGATATCAAAATCAGTACCATCCGCCTTTGATATATAAATGCAGTTACTTGCTAAAGTAAGATCATAAGTTGCAGAGATATCAGTACCACCCCATTTACCTGCTTGTGCAAGCCCTGTATTCGAGCCTCCATTCAAAGCATCATACAGTTTTGCAGCAACTAATTCTGGTTGTACTGCATAAATGTTTTCTGGGTCTGCCCCTACTGGTGACGTATGCCAAGCTACTTCTGCATCATTAATAAAGATACTTGTTGTCTGTCCATAGTCTTTATATTGAACATAAACAATTGCTGTATTATCCAGAGCATCTGCTGTATCTGTACTCTCTACAACAGTTGTATCTTTATTAATAATAAAGGTGTAATCACCAACGGTAAGCGTCTCGATAGAACTTGAAGGGTCAGTACAAGCCAGATAGCCTCCGGAACTATCTTCAACTGTAATTGTATGAACCGTACCATCGGGAGACCAAGCTTGCAAAGTACCATTTGGTTGAATCTCAATAAAGTATTCTTCATCATTCCTTTTATAGTAGTGCCATTTGCTTAATGGATTCTGGCTTGCATACTCAAGCATACCTGTCATCATGGTTCCCTGTCTGGTAATCAGACCACGAACTACATCAGGTCGAAAGTTATCAGATTGAGTACACTGACCAGGATATCTGTTCTTGTCAGGTTGTTGAGAGACTCCCTGGATCGGTCTCCCCTGATTACTCGTTACATATGTCATTAGTAGCTATCCCTCCTTGGGAATACTGAGAGTCCAGAGGATGTACTATTTCTCCCACCTGCTCTGGATTGGAATAAGACAGCAGTAGGATTATCGGTGAGGTAGTTATGCTTCCGGTTTCTCATTTCCTCTCTTGTGAGTAAATCAATTGCATTCTTTTCATCAGCATCCTGAAACCTCCAACGCTTTTCATCAACTTCAAGATCCTGGGCAAACTGCCGTCTGGATGAATACATGATAGCTGTCTGAGCAATCGGCGGTAAGTTATTGAACTCAAGATAAAAGATGAAAGAAGCTTGGATTGTCATTACTCCACCTACTTCATAATTGGCAAGATCAGTAAGATCATAAGTGTGATTAATAGTGTCATATAACTTACCACCCCTTAAAGCAAGTGGTATGTTTCTTGAGTACGCATCAGTTACTATGGACATAGCGTTAGCAGGTGCAACTACTTGACCAGTGTTATTGTCAGGTACTAAGTTCCAATTGTACTCTTTGTTGAAGAACCAGCCACGTTGCTGGATCTCTTTAGATATTCTTTCAATTGTCCTCTTGGCTTGGGAAGCATCCAGGTCTGTGTCATCTTCATCAGAGACAGGAGCTAACCCAACACCAGCAAGACAAGCATTCATAGCATCAAGTAATGCTGACATAGTCCTCCTTTCTGTCTAACACGTTAGACTTAAAAAAAAAACCCAGCACCAATTAAGATGCTGGGCTGGTGGTAGCGACTGTGGCGTCAGTCTTGGTTAAACTATTAAGCGTAGGTCTTAGTGGCTTTTGCCTTACCTTCTGCCTTGGTCAGAACAACAGTGTTGTCTGCATCAGCAGTTGAGCCGACGATGGCACAGTTATCATATCGGCCAGTGGTGGCACCTTCGGCCAGCCAAGAGTCAATGAAGTAACCTTTGGTCTTCTTATCAAAGAAGATGTCAGACTGCAAGGTAATAGTACGACCGCAGAGCAGGGCATCAGAGTTATAGATGACTGCATGAGCAGCTTGCATATCAGTGGTTACATTGTAACGGTTTCCGTTGTTGGCATTGGAAAGCAAGTGATTGGTCTCACCATCATGTGGGTTGATCTTCATCTGAGTGAACTCAACAGAACCCATTACAGGGATGTTCCAACCTTTCAGGCGACCCATCAGGTTATTGGAGTTGAAGGAAGTTCCAGTTGCTTCATTCTGTCCACCATCGGACTGAGCAATGAAACCATAGTCAACCAGCAAGCCGAACTCAGCAATGGGAACCAGTACCTTCATACCAGCCATCGGGCAACGCTGAGTAACAAGCCCCATGATACCGATCTCAATGGCAGATACCAACTGATATGGGTCTTGGGACTGAGACAGGTCGTCATTCAATTCCACATTGATAGCAACGCCATGACCAGTTACACGGGATGTACCACCCGTAATGGTATTGGCATAGGGATTATAAGCACCGCCAGTTGCCCCGGCAGCAAGCAACTGCTGAACAACCATCTGATCCTCAAGGGTCTTGAGTTTACCCATTTGGTTTGTGGCAAGTTTGGTCATGACATCAAAGTCATTCTGAATGTCGTGCAGGGTGTGTACAGTATTCCGACCCAGAACAATGGTATCAACTACCAGTGCATTCTTATTGAATTCTGTGTCATTGGTTGCCTCTGGTTCCTGTCCAGGAGTAAGGGTTTGAAGTTTTGTCTCGCCCATGTACTTATCGGACACAATGTTGGTGCCGACAACGTCCTGGACAGTGAAGCCGCCGAGAAGGTTTTCGCCTTTCAGATACTGCTCATGAACAACTCCGTTGAATTTCTCAATAAGTAGAGAATCAACATCAGCGCCCACAGCAGGATTTACAAGTGTGTTAGTCGTAGATCCAGACATGTAATCTCCTTTGTATATACGTTATATTGGGAAGGGCTACTTGTTGCCCTAAGTGATAGTTAGTTCACTTCCTACAGAGTAGAAGTAGGAAGTAGAGAGCTATTAATTACTATAACTACTAAACTCTCTATTAATTTCTTTTCTCTCCTTCTTCTTAACTGGTCCCTAATTAAATTCCCTTTAACATCCCGGCCTTACGTCGGGAATCCCAAGCACCAGGATCTTTCCGGTACTCACCATTTTTGAATGCTTCAAAGTATTCAGCCTGGGTTATGGCACCTTTGGTGTCTCCGGCAGGGATGTTCTCTCCTTGTTCAAGATCAAGAGATGCAGGAGCATTGGGCTTCCCGGCTGCTTCAAACTGACTCCATAAGTCACGAATCATGAGTTTCTGCATCTTCAAAGTACCGTCCTTCATGACTGCATTGAACTCGTCCATGTCTTCCGGTGACAGGTTCTGAACAGCCCAGGCATCCATATCGGCCCATCTGTCCTCACCTCCCATGATCTCTATGGTATCGTTCCAGGCTTGTTCTTGGGCTTTGGTTGCGTTTTCTGCATCGGTCTTATGACGGGTCATAGTATCCCGATTAAGAGCGTCCAGCCCTTTCAGGTATGCGTCTACCTGCCACTTCCCGAACGCCGCATTAAGGGCATCCCTGGTCTCCTGAGAGAGTCCGTTTTCGGAATACAGTTCTTTAGTCACCGCTTCGGCATCAATTCCTTTTTCAGCGGCAGCGTTTGCCAGATCAACCGGTATGTCAACCGTCACATCCTGACCGTCAAATTTCAATCCTGAGAGCTTTATATCCTCAGTGAAGGTATTCGTATCAGTCGGGGTGTCAGTGTCCTTAGAATCGACAGGAGCGTCGTCCTGCGGGGTATTCTGAGCCGGATCAACTACAGGTTCAGTGACCTGGGTATCAGTAGGGGTTCCGGTAGCCGAAGGGTTTTCATCAATTGTATTGTCGTTAACTGGTTCGTCCATATAACCTCCGTTAAAGTAGGCTTATAGCCACAACCGCCAAGTAGGAGGCTATGACCATAAGCTTTAGTTGTTGTTGTCTTCATCCTTGTCCTTGCATAACTTGTTTAATGACTTCAGGTCCAGCCTTTCCAACCATCTCAGTTCCAGCTTGCATCATTGCTTGTTGCTGCTGTGCTTGCTGCTCGGCTTTGACCTTCTCTTGCCATTCATCTTCTGACATCATCCAAGGCATCTTCATACTAAGTCCAGCAGCTACCTCACGGGCATAAACATCCCATTTAGTCCTACGCTGGACAGGCTCGGGCCATGTCTGAGGAAGTTGCATAAGTTCCGTGAACTGTTTAATCTTATCCAGATCACCGATCCGACCGAGAGCAGCTAACCCTGTTACAATCTGAGGAATAACATCTTCTTTCGGTAATGGGAACCCAACTTCCTTCAAGTAACGATAAGCCAGTGGAGCTTGCATAGTCTGAGCTAAGAGGGAGTAGACACCACCCAGGGAAGTCTCAAGCTCCTGGGCATCTATCCGTAGCTCAACCGTAGTTACACGTTCAGCATCACGACGGACAGCGGAGTTAAGCAGGAATGCTTGACCAACCCGTCGTTCATACTTGTTCAAGACTTCGTTAATCGGCGTGAAGTCTGCATACTTCTCAAGCTGTAGCACCCCAATATCTTCTATGTTACCATGAATCCACTCACCGATGGGAGAGCTAACAACTTCATCAATGTCGATGTTGCTGCCCGGTCTTAGGAAGTATTTGATATCAGCCATTAAAGCCATACCTTTCGCAAGTGCTTCGGATAAGAACTCAATGACATAGAAGTCACCGGCATGATCTTCAACTAATCCACGACCGTAATCTTCACCATTCGTGTGGTTCCACATAAGGGGTATCCAGGGTAAGTCAGCTTCATCAATCTCTTGGAATGGCTTGATTTGCACTCCAATGCAAGATTGGGTAACTCCGAACTTACCCTTAGCAGTCCTACATACCCAGGTATAAAGCGTAACTTCTTCGACCTTACTACAAACACCTGGACCTTTAAGCTTCCTGAGAATGTCTTGGACTTCTTCGGACATTGCTGAGAAGTGTTTCTTTTCTTCAATGCAAAGTTCAATTAAACTTCCAGAGGTATTGCGTCGGACGCAGTATCTATTGAGCTTAATGGCTTGCAGCTTTTCATCCTCCGGCACATACATAAGGATGTTACCAGATATAAGCAAGCTCTTAAAGGCATCAACATATGCTACTCTGGCGGCAATCTTACTCTGTAAACTCTCTACTCTGTTCTCTGCTTCTACCAACAGTTCAGACAAAGAGGTTGGTTCATATCCAGCAGCTTGCAACGCTGCCTTTGCTTCTGATTCAAATTCAAGTTTAAAGAAACTGCGTTGTACAGGGAATAAAGTAGTGGTTAACTTGTTCGCAAGATGGTTGACAGACCTGGCACCAATCCCTTGATACCCATGCTGGTTTGCATCTGCTGCCTGTACTCCGTCAGTATCAGGTAGAATATAAGGCAAGGTAAATTTGCTGTACTCTCTGCCTCTGTCCAGGTACTGGTTCCTGGTGGCAGCAAGGGTTGTGTATCTACCCTCAAGATCGACAGCAGTTCCAACACCTTTCTTTACTTGTTCAAGTAAATGCTGCATTAGACGTTAAGACCGGAAGAACCTCCAGTGCTGGCACCTCCTGATGGCTTGATTAAAGCACGTTTACCTTGAGTTTTAAGGTCACTTGGCATGTCATCAGCTGTGCCAAGCACAATATCCTCTGCTTCTGTATCTATTGTTCTTTCCGGTCTTTTTGCCGGATTTGCTACATCAGGGCTTGATCCCATATTTATTCTCCTTTAAATTGAAGGTTAAAACATCTGCCGCCCGATCCAAAGCCGAGCGATCTATACATATTGACAGCAGGTGCGTCATCTTGGATACCAGAGTTAGCACCGCATTGGACACCTTTACATCCACAAGCCTTACACCAGTCAAGGAACATCTTAATCAGTGACTTGGCGATCTCGTTACCACGGAACTTAGGTCGAACATACAGGAAGATGTCATGTCCAATTGGATCATCCGACCATATCTGACCCGTGATACATCCCCACATGAAACCAAGAATTTCATTATCCTCGTTAACAGCGAGGAAGATGTTATGGTCTTTGTTTCTGATTGCAGCTATAGCCGAAGTCATGACCTTGTCGTGATTGTAGGTGAAGTTTGTCCATCTGCTGATCTCTCCGAAGTATTCTTCACCAACGGTAATAAGTCGCATAAGGTCAAGATCAATAGCGATCCGAGTTATATACTGCATGTATCCTCCTTCTTAAATCTTCCAGAACTACGTTACGAATCATATCAGCATGAGATGCAGTGTGATTCAGTTTAGCAGGTTCAGTCATAGCCATAAGAAAGGCATAGACATCAGGAGTAAGCCTCGGGATACCTGAACCAGTCGTCATCGGTTTCATGTTCTCCGGCCTCGCTGGACTCTGAGTTAATGAACTTAGGTTCTTTTTCGTTGACATCTTTAATGATCTCCTTAATTTGTTCAATATTTATACCATAGGTTGTTGCTGCACGTTCAAGTGCATACGGGATGCCTCTATCCTCTTCAAAACATTCAAGGATCTGAGACACAATCTCAGCTTTGATACTATACATCCGCAACCTCCTTGTCAAATCGTAACTCCCCAACCTTCGGAAGACGAAGAACTCCTTTACTGGATTCTTGTAAGGCATTGACCTGAAAGATTTTACCAATAGGACTGCCTTCACTGTGAGGTGTTCCATTAATACTCTCCCCACATGACCAACACTTATACATCCATTCCGCATCTTCATGTGTCCAGCCTTTACCAAGCATGGCTTTGATTTCTTTACCATTCTTCCATCTGAAGATAAGATTAGCAATCTTTCCTTTGTACTTCCCGGTTCCTTCTTCTGCACCGATACATTCAAGATCATAATCAACACCACGAACTATCTTCATCTGACGGAACCCTTTGTGTCCAGCAGTCCAGCACTCAAAAGCTCTCTTGATAACCACGCCCTCTTCACCATTGTTAATATGGTAATCAGCATAGCTTCTGATGCTATCAATGTGGATCATATCAACATCAAGTAGAGAGAGTTCCAAAGGAAGGCTGTTCTGAAGCTTAAGATACCTTGAGGCATAATCAGCATTTGATACACCACGAATAAATTCGTCAATGGTTAAATAGTCATGGAAAGCCAAGTATGAATCTCTCTTCCACTCTTCTTGCTCTGCATCAAGAGGCTTAATTCTGTTAGGGTTATAAATCCCTGACAAGGCTTCAATACTACAGAAATCACAACATAATTCAGTTAAGTATACACCATCTGGCATGCTATAATGCCACAAATCAAGCTGTTTAATCAGATGATCTGTATTTGTAAGAGGCATACCAGTACGAGAGAACAGGGCTATTCCAAACCCTTTCACAACATGGCAAAAGATCCCATCTTTCTTAACCTGTCCATAGTAGACAGCACGACGGGGCTTCTTGGAGTCAGGTACTTCATCCCAATGTTTCACCTTCATGGTCACTTTGTCTTTAACTCTGTGATTAGCAGGAAGGTTCAAAAATTCAAAGATGTTCATTAGTTTCTCCTTTCTTGTCTAACGGTGTTAGACTATGAGTTCTTAAGTTTGTTTATCTTGAAATTGCAAACATGGATGATCTTTTCAAGATCCTCAATACGGGATTCCTTCATGTTCTTGCCAACTGCTTTCTTCTTACGAAGGATACGCTTAACAACATCAGCTTCCCAAGGATCAAGATTGTATTCATCCCAAATCATCCAAGGTTGAATCTTGTGATCAGAATAGTCCGAGTTCCCTACATGATAGGTGAGTGGGTCAGCCTCTTCCGGTACACTTTCAGTGTTATCTGTTATCTGTCCCTCTATCTTAACTGGTTCTTTAATCTCTTGCTCAGATACATCAGGTGTATCAGGTGTAGCAATAAGTCCTGCTGTTTGTGCTTCAACTTCTTCCTTCGTTATAGTCTGTTTCGGTTTTGTAAGTTTCATATAACCTCCTTTCTAAATACCGCAGATTCCACCGCTGCACTTCTCTTCTGTTTCATCAAACACTACACCTGTCTTACTCTTAGCTTCAGCATAAGGAACTGCTGTCAATGGCTGCCCGCCTCTTGCACCGTCTGGATAGCAAGTCAGTCCTCTAAGTCTTGGTGCATACTTCAGGACTATATCACTAAATTGTTTAGGAGTGAACTGCTGTTCTTCAAATGCTGGCAGATTCAAGGTACTTGAGATAGCCATATCTACATACTCTTGAACATCAGCTTGAAATTTAATTCTACGTTCTGGATCAACAGCAAGAGAGCTTGAGGTTTCAATTTCATTAGGGTTCAGATCGTGCTGATCAATCAACCTTTGCGCTGTTGCATCAATCACATATTCATAGTTCCACTTGTCTCCATTCGTCAAGTATCTACGTTTGTATGCTACGGCAAACAGAGGTTCAATACCTGTAGTGGTACTTGCCAAAATTCCAATAGTTCCAGTAGGTGCAATAGCTCTGTACTTCTTAGGTTTATTAATACCTAAATTAATAGACATTTCATCAGCACCTGCTTCACTTGCCAACTCCCAAGTTGCAAGCCATTCATGCAACTCGTCAGTCATACCGTACTGATATCCATTCTTTAATAGCCATTCATGCAGACCCATAAGCCCGAGACCTATCTTGCGGTTCTTCTCTCTGGTCTTAATAACACCAGGGTATGGAAGGCCAGCTCTGTAGCCACCACACACTAAAAACTTACTTGCAAGGTAAGTAACATTTATCAGCTCTTGTATATCTTTGATGGCACCAAAGTTAACTGACCCCAGGTTACAGACATCACTGTCATCCTCTGAAGTAAACTCGGTGCAAGCGTTGCGTAATGTGTCCTTACTGTTTATACCTAAGTTAATACTCCATCCAGGCTCAGCAGTCTTTAGTGCTTGAGTTACATTTGCCATCCAGATTTTTTCAGCATATCCGTGCATGTAATGATCTGGATTATTGATAGCTTCAAAGAACAAGTCATCATAGTTGACAGAGATGTTTGTCATATCAAGGTCAGCAGGAAAGTTAAAGTCTGAGGCTTTCAAAGATTTTACTTCAGAACTCCAATCCTTTGCATGAATGAATGACATGCAGTCCTGATGCAACCAGTTCAATGAAGCATACATAGCTGATCTACGAGAACCACCTTGCATGACATTTCTTCCAACCTCATTCATAATTTTCATCAAAGGGATAGGACCAGATGCAGTACCACCTGTCCTTCCAAGCGTAGATCCAGCAGGTCTAAACTTACTGTAATCAACACCGATACCACCACCAGACATAAGGCAGGACATGGCATTATGAGTAATACGGCACCACTCTTCTCTTGTATCCTCCTGGGCACCGAGACAGAAACAGTTATTATAGAAGTTAGCATCCTGTCCAGCATAATACAGGTACCTGCCTGCCGGGATAAACTTCATTTGATATATGATGTCAATAAGTTTTTCGATCTCATACTGACGTAGTAAACCTCCGCATACCTCATTGACTAATACTTCCGACTTTGTTCTCCATGTTGGCGTCTTACTGTTAGCGTACTTTGCATCAAAGATATTCTTGGCAAAGCTCGTCTTCCATATATTCTCTGACAATGTCAACCTCCTTCCAATGTTTAATATGTTTCCGTTTACCACACATCTTATCCTCATGACATACGCCTCCACGATATACGCATTCAGGTATCATGTATCTTGCCAGCGCCTGATCAACCTTCCCAACCGCTTGCTTGATAAGCAGCATCTGTCTGACTGTAGCGATGTGAGACTTGAAACACAGTCTCTTCCTTGCCATATTAACCAGTGCTTGAGCATTCAATACCATACCATGGTTAGTGGGTGTCCATCTGTTCGCATCATCTGGTCCACCTCTGTCATCTCTGAGAGTCTTACCGAAGTGAGCCACAACCCCAATAGGGTGACGCATGAAGTGGGTTGAGACAAAGGTAGGTAGGCCGTACATACCAACCTTAAACAATTGAGTACGCATAGGAGAGTGTTCATTCCTATAGATGCGTTCAAGTGTCATCTCTGATTCACTATCAATAGTCATACTGCAAGCCCATTGAAGCAAGTCCAGGTCTGTTATCTTTTCAACTTCCACCATAGGTATCATCAGAAACCCAACCTGTCCAGTTCAGCTTGGATACGCTCAACCGGATCTACATGTTCAGTGTTCTTAATTACCTTTCCATCTGCATTCTTCTTCTTCCCTTTCAGGTTGTTGCACTGAATGACTATACCTCTTGCCATCTCAACAAGACCACTGATCTCATTGTACTGATTGCCAAGAGCAGAGCCTATGCAGGTTTCGATATTACACCTTATCCTGTTGGCCCATTCCATTATGTCACCATAAGTCTTGACACGCAGATCAATATCAAGATGCGAATCAATTAACTGGCTTCCGAACTTGGCTTTGGTCCCATCCAGTACGAAGATGAAGTCAGCATATTCGGCCAGCATATGAGCCAGCGTTTCAGCAGCATAGAACTCCTTGGCTTCTTCACTCAGCATCTTAAGTTCAAGCTTTGGGTCAAACTTATCAAGAAGTCCACGGTCACGATTCCATTTAACAGTCATTGCTTTAAGCATTATCCTACCTCCTTCTCTTCAATTGATGCTCTAACGAAACAATCCTTTGCCTCAAGTAACTTCCTCAAACCTGCTGACTTCTCAGCACAATTAGGTAAGTCCTTATTCATAGTAAGTGCCAAGTTGCAGCACGGCAAGCTGATCTCCTACAACCTTTCAGGTAAATGGTCAAACTTAAAGTGCTTCATGATTTCATTTCTTTGCATTCGCTCTTGCCCTCCTTCGTTTAGCGTTATAGGCTGCACGTTTCTCGGCGGCAGTCTTATGTTTGTAGTAAATCCAGTCTGTCTGCGGTTCCTGGTGCAAAGTCCAGTAATCTACCAGCCTTTGAAATAACCGGGCCAGACCATCAATACTCTTCGCCTTTCCCCATCGGATACCATATGCTTTGATCTTACCTTCCACTCCATTGCATCCACGGTGGACAGCAGCACGGACATATCCTGTCTGATGGTCGTGATCAATGACTATGTTCTTGGATGGAGTCCTTGTCAGATCCTTTCCACAGATAGGACAGAGTCCATTCTGCTTAACCATAAGTTCTCGGATGACGATGGGTCTATCACTTTGCTTCATCTTCATAATGGGAAAGATCCTTTATTCTTGGTGGGTGGTTCCCACAGTTCAAACTTCTTTGTCTGCATCCAGGCAAGTTGGCCTTGCTCTGTCAACCTCTCAAGAGCTTTGTCAGACTTCCGATAGTATTCACGGTATGCAGCAAGAACACGGTGATACATCTCATACTCTGTACTTGCACCATCCAGAATATCAAATGCTTTCTTCGGTCCATAGCCTGGTAGTCCAGGGTAGTTATCGACGGCATCTCCCATAATGACCTGGGCGTAGAAGAAGATAAGACCAGCACCTTTAAGCTTGTCAATGTTCTGCTTCATTTTCTTTCCTACCTTGATCCTCTTGTACTTACCTTCACCTTTTCTGGCACCACGGGTAACTGTATCCTGACAATGAGCATGGGCTTTTAAGTCTATGCTATACCATAGGTATTGCTTCTCCCATCCATTCTCTTCTTCCTGCACCCAGGAGAAATCTCTTGGTGTGAGTTCTTCATCCTTGTCATCAAAGGTGAATAGGTGCTTTGGGTTTACTGCCTTGCCGTTGAACAACGGCCAGTATTCATAGGCATTGACCTCAACCTCTTTGTACTTAGGTTCAAGCCAGCCGATGCGATCAACCCATATAGCATTCAGAGGATCACAATCCTTGCCCACTGTATTGTGCATACCTGGGATGATGTTAAGGTCTTTATCCTGGGATAAGATGCAGAATCCAGAGAACCTCCGGTGCATCTCGGTAAATAGATTCTCTTTACCATTGGCAGTTGCAAACTCTACATGTCTTCTCCATGCTTCAATGCTGATCTCATCGTCAGCTTCACATAGGTTTGACATCTTGGCACTGTGAAAGGATCTTATCCAACTCTTGATCTCTTGAAAGAAGGGAGGCTTCTCCTGCTTGCGCTGTCCTTTGTATTCCTTTTGAGTACCAATAGCCAGCCGGAAGTTCTTGAAGCTATCAGTTAAATAGAACATAGCAGCATCACATCCAGCAGCAGCCAAAGTTGAATTGATTATATGACTGGCATGGCTGATTTTAGCTTTCCATACGTCAGTCTCGAACGGGTGCTTGGCTCTCTTGAATTGCAGGTACTCATGTTCAGTGCTGGTATAACCAACTATGTATGGAACGGTATCTGCATCAAATAAGCCAACCATCTCACCATCGGTCGGCCACCTCTTAACATCTGAATATCCAGAGACACTCATTAACTTTTCGTATACTCCGTAATCAAACGCCATATACCTCCTTAAGTCTAACAGTGTTAGACAACTTGCTTAACGAAAAGACCCCACCCGAATTAACGAGTGGGGCCATGGCACCGGGTAAGTTTAGAACTCTTCGGGAGCTTCCTTGGGTTCAGTTTCCTCGGGCGCTCCGGCAACTTCAAAGGCAAGGAAGTCAATGATAACATTCATCTTCCCTTTTGCCATCTTGGATTCCACATCCAGTTCACGGGAGACACAGTAAGCTGTGGCACGTTCCTGGAATGCACCGGCCTGTTCTTCCATAACGGCTGCTGATTCAGCTTCGCCTTTGATTGCGAACATCTTTACTTTACCATTTACTTTGGTTGCGAACTGTCCAAATACTTCGATTACTTCTGCCATAATGTTAACCTCCTAAGTATATGTTGTTGTTGCTTAATGCTTCTCTTATCTTAACTGGTCCCTAATTACCGACTGAGTGGCGGAGCTATCAAAAATGCCAGCACCAGTGACACACAAATGAACGTGATAGGGTCCATTAAAATTCTTCCTGGTCGTCCAGGTCTGCTTCTTTCTCAATCGGCTTCTCCTGAGCTTTCTCGTTGTCCTGACCGGCATCTTCATCTTTCTTTTTACGAGCTGCAAAGTCAGGATTGTCCTTCCGAATGGAATTGATAATACTCTCTGCCTTTGAGCCGGAATAATTCTCAGACTCCATGAGTACCATATTTACATCCTTCACAGGGTTAAGTTCAAGGATAGCTTCCTTACTGATCTGGTCAAAAGGTACATGACCCACGCCTTCCACTGTGAGGGGGTCAAGCATGGCAGAGAACTTTGCAGGTAAGCCAGACAGACCGCCGAAATTAATATACTTGGGTGTACCATCTTCGTTCTTCTCCTTCCCACCTTTACAGGTGACAGTGCAAGCGGCACCAATTACGTCATCGAAGCCCTTGGCTTTCTTCTGAGGATCGAGAGCAGCCAGGAACTTTGTGCAGAATGCACGGTCCCCTTTCTTCAAGGGAAAAGATTTGGAAATTGTAAGTGGAGTGATACCGTCATCTTCAAAATCATCATCCTCTTTCAGTTCAAAGATGGCAATGACCTGGGGGAATGGTTTCTTCTTTTCACCCTTGAATGTTTCCCGGTACATGCCGACATGAATCAATGAACGGAGTCTGGCTGAGTGATCACCTTCGGTTGGGTTCTTAAAATCTCCACCAGGCTCTTTGATTTCTTCTTCTGTCCCGTAATCAAAACCTTCATACGCCATGTTACTTACCTCCTATCAGTTTGTTAATCTGTTTGATAGATCTCTTTGCCACCTCTATTTCACCACCAATGTTTTTAATAGTATCTGTGTTGGCCTGAATCTGAGATTTCAGGGATTCATTTGAATCATTCAGAACAGCAACATCAACCTCTGAGCCTGCAATGAAGTCAATCAATTCTTCTTTAACTTCTTTGAATTTACCAAGAATAGAGTCAAGTGTTTTCATATTAGTTTCTCCTATTTGTTATAGCCAGAGCTCTTAACCCTGGCTTGTATTATCTTAACTGGTCCCTTAATTATTTAAGTATGCTAACATCCATCTCAATAGTAGTAGATTTCATAAGGTCCCTCTTCTTCATACGAATGCAACCTGGGTTCCCGCTTACCTGTTTAAGTATAACATACTTCCAAGTCTTGGATGTGATATAGCAATCACCAAGAGATGCAGCGTTAGGTAGAATTACATCTTTGAATCTGGTCCCAACTCTCCATGTTGGTTTGTGCTTCGCCCTGTTCATGAGTGCAATCCATAGACAGGCAAGCAGGTCCATGAGGAACGGTGCGAAGAACGGGATAATGACAGCGGTGATAATGCCGGGAATAAGATAAGTTTCAATCAAGCTTTACTCCTTTATCGTTAGTGTGTTTCACTCCAATCTTTTCCGATCAGTGCCTCTCCTGCTGTTGGGCACCTTAACTTTAGGAACTCACCTGCCTTGGTGATTGCATCACAATATATCTTACCATATTGCTCAGCTTTATCTGGTTGGACATCCATCTGAAGTTCATCATGAACATGAGCAACCATAGGAAATTCATCAAAGCTTGCAATTAAACCTTCCTCAACTGCCATATCCTCTGCAAAGATGTGAGACCATTTCATCACTAAGCTTCCAGTCATTTGAAGAAGAACATTCAAAGCTGTATGAAGAAGTAAGTCTCCACCCTTCGATCTTATCCTACCCCAACGTCCATCGACTGCCAGCATGTAACCAAAGTTATTAGCAGCAGACTCTACACGTTCAAGAAGGTTGGTAAGTGAGGGCAACTCTCTCTTAAACTTCTCAACTGATTGTTCAGTTTGATGCAAATCCAAGCCCATCTGTCTTGATAGGTTAGGTATACCTGAGCCGTACAATGTAGCATACACAAAAGTCTTAGCCATATCTCTGGTTGGTAAACCAGCAAGATTCTGATTGTGTGTATGAATGTCTCCATTCAGTATGATGTCCTGATATACAGGATCATTCATAAAGTGAGCCAGCATTCTAAGCTCTAACCCAGCACCGTCACAACCTAACAGTACATTACCTGGACCTGCAATAAATATCTGGCGCATCTGCTTTCCGTACAGCCCACGAGATGGGATATTCACAACCACCTTATGCCTTAGACGAAAAGTATTTGTAGCACAATGAAAAGCTCTTGCTGGTACTCTCCAATGTCCTTCAGTAGGCCAGAACCCTAATTCTTCATAGTGTTCTGTTGATCTCTTCATGTACCATCTTGAATCTTCATCAAAGCAGATAGCATTAGCAAGCAATCCACGGCATTCATTCTTACCGCTTGCCTGCCTGGGCCATACTTTGTTTTTATTAAAGTAAGCAGGATCTTTCTGGTTCAAGATCTGATTTCTTCTGCTGTTAATAACGTACCATTCAGCTATACCACGACACCACTCTGGAATCTCTTTACCAGATTCTTCCCAAGCTTCAATGCTGTCTGCATCTATCTTGCCTGACCAAGGATGTGGTAACTCCCCGTCATTGTTTTCAATGTATTCAAGTTCAGTGTCGTTATAGTTTACACCACGCCATCCTTGCTTATACAACAACTGCTTGACTTGATCACGATTGCCAAGCTGAATGTCTTCCCACACCAAAGGCGTAAATGGTCCATGCACAGGTAAATCTTCTTCACTGTACTCGTGCATAAAACCCCGAGCTTTTGGGATATACTTGGTTACGTTCTTAAGAAAAGCACCCTTCGCAGTCACCAGCTTCCAGTAAGTAGTAGCATAAGAACCACGGTTCTCAATCTTCTCAAGGTCTTGCTCATACTGTAAACTTGTAGCAATGTCGGTAGCTTCTGCAAGAGAATTACAGAACCCTTCAATCTGAGCAGGTGTAAGTTTCCTCTTTTTGATACGTTGTGGCATGTTAGGTCTGAATGCTTTCTCAACTGCCAGGATCTTTTCATCCATCTCAACCAGCAGTTTATTCATTAACTCAACATCAACTGCAAAACCACGCTGTTCCTGTCTTGCTACGGCAAAAGCCATACGCAACTCACAGTAGTAAGCGTTACGAATATCAAGCCAGGTCATCTTATTTGGTCGGGCCATCTGTTCTCTCCACTCTTTGACCAACAAGGACTTGAACATATCTTCACCTATCTCAACATCCTCAGAGCAACGGTGGATCATAGCAATAGACAGGTGAGACCAGTCTTCATGCTCTGGTTTAAATCTGCCCATGCGGATACCGTGCGATTCGATTGTGTGCGGTCCAGGGAGCTTGATACCCATAGTATAAGCTTGCCCTGGAAGCTGTCTCTCCGGGTTAAGAACGCGGCTTATGACCGCTGTGTCCATGGTCTTATACGGCATGATATCGCTGTATTTCTGACCCGGTCCACGCATTTCAAAATGATTCCGCTTGAAACTACCGTATGCCTTCTCAATTGCAAGGGCGTCAAAGCCGCTGACGTTGTGCATAATAAGAACTTCACAGGTTCTAAGGAACTCAATACCATCTGCAATTGAACCGGCTTTAAATCCACCCTCATACTCGTCCAGCCACACGGCATTGATCCGGTCATCGAAGTCATCAAAGAAAGTGAATAACTCTCCCGTCTCAAAGTCCTTGCAGTGAATAATGTGCATGTCCTCTGGATGACCTTCTCTCATATCCCACAACAGGCCAACGGTCTCAGTGTCTGCTGTTATTATCCTTCCTTCACCGTTCATATCATTAATCTCCCTGCATCTTCTTGATCTATTATTATGATAGCGTTATTTGATAGGCTTTTAAACCTTATGATATCATAAGTTTTTATTTCTATTTCATCTTGGTGAGATGACTCACCTGGCATCAGTGCTTTAAGATTTGGGATAGTAGTAAACCTTATACTCGGTGTATTAGATACATGCATGGTTTTAATGTATTCAAAACATATAAACTTATCATCTTGAATCCTTTTGAATATATCAACAAGTATCATATATCCCCCTCCCAGGTAATACATTCAATACCAAGGAAATTATCTTCATACTTCTCTGAGTCATAGCCAAGATAATAAGACTTTTGATTATGAATGCACTCAGCACATTTCAAATTATCTCCAAAGCAATCATCCTGGTAGTGATACCTTGCACAGTATTCACAAATGGGTGAGTCACAGCAAACGAAAGTACCTTTGAAGTTTTCTTTGCCAAGAATACTATCTCGTTCTTCTTTAGTTAGCTCATAGTGCATGATGTTCTCCTTTGTCTAACACTGTTAGATTTAGCTGATGTCTTCAGCTAATGTAAGTTCTTCGGCAATCTCATGGTAGGGTACCACAATAACACAGGCAATAGCACAACCTATAACAACATACTTAATCTCAAAGTTAAATGTTGTTCTAACGACACCACCTTCAATCTTTTCCATCTCAGTGTATGTTACACCTTTTGCTCTCTGATCCACTTGTATGGTTCCAACAACCTTATCAGTTTCTTCATTGATTACAAACACAGTCTTCATAAACTCTCCTTTCTAAATTGAAATAGGTTCAAGCCAGATACCATTGGCATCGGCAACAAGCTGTACTCCAAGGATTGTACACAACCACTGGAACTCTTGCATTGCCCAACGTGTTTCGATAGGCCACATAGCACAGTAGTTCAAGCATTTCTGCACCATCCACCTGCTTAACTCTGGACTTCCAGACAGCAAGCGTGTTTCTCTTAGCTTCTTCATACTACCTCCAAGTTCTTGTTATCTTAACTGGTTCCTTAATCAAGGTAGACTTCTTCAATAAGTCCATTAGAAATCTATCTCCTTTGTTTCAGTTAGTTTAGTTCCCGTTCCATAATCAAAGTCATCAGGCTTAGGCTTATGATCTGTACTGCACAACTTTCCGGTCTTGAAGTTAAAGGCTGCATATACCCGGCTACCTACCTTGTACCCTACATCTCTATTCTTGATACAATGATAACAAGTTAGGCATCTCTCTTCCATACTCTCAGCTACCGTGTTACGTTCAATGCCTATAACTGCATTAGCCCAAAAGGTTATTGAACCAGAACCACGAAAGTCACTGATCTGTACTGATCCTCCTTCTTCATGCGGCTTGCGCTCTCCGTAGGGACGCTTTAGATGCGACAGCAGGATAAGGCATACAGGTTCTTCATCCTTGAAGGTGCCAAGTCTCTTCATCGTGGCATCTATAGCCTGGACAGACCCGGCAGTTCCTTCTTTCTGCTTGTGTTCAAAGGCAGTCAAGTTGTCAATGATAAAGTTCTTGTAACCTAAGGCCAATGCTTCTTCACATACCTCAAGTACAGAATCAACATCCTTCCTACCTTCAAGATCCCCAATCATAAGCATGTTGTCATCACATATCTTATCAATGGCAGCATCTGCTTCTTCCCTGGTATAATCACGCATCTGTGTATACTCTGGATCATTCTTGTCATTGATAGGTGGAGCAGTTAAGTCTTTACCAATCAACTCACCAGCAAAGGAACGAACTGTTTTCTCTGCTTGTTCTTCCAGATAGATGACAACCACTGGTTCATTGTGTACATTGATAAGATGATCAACAATTGTTTTGGTAGTCTTAGTCTTACCTACACCTGTACCTGCACCGAAAACATACAAGCTATTTTCCCGTATCCCATACGTCACTGGATCGAGTTCAGGCCAAGGCCATGATAAGCCCATCGTGGGTTGAAGCTTGGCTTTATCTCTATATTTCCCGGCACTGGCGACAACGCCTCCTTCAAAGGGGTCCACTGGATTCCACCAGCTATCAACAAACTCTTTCTCTTTCCCTTGCTTAAGACAATCATTGGGATCTTTACAAGTGCCGGGGAGTTGAAGTTTATATACCTTACCACGAAATAACTTAGCAACATTTCTTGTGAGAGTCCGTCCAGTTTCATCGGCGTCGAAGCAGAGTATGATCTTCTTGAACTGGTTGATCTCGGACCTCTGATCAAGGATCTCTTGCAGCGCATACTCTCCTTTATTGGGAGACCAGACGTGGAACGGCATCCCTTCCCACTTTGTACCATCTCTTGATTCCAATAGCATTTGTTGTGATGCCATGGCATCGCATTCCCCTCCAACCAATAAGAGAGTATCTTTTCTTCCGCCTCTTGAAAGGATATCGGACATAGTGATTTGTCCGAACAAGAGCCCTTCTCCCCACAGCCAGCCGAGGTGTCCGTACATGAAATCCTTTGGGAGGGTACGGCATTTAGCACCCTTCCAGTTTCCTGATTTATCATACTGAGGATATAGGTGCTTGTCAACTTTTCCCTCTGTGTCGTGTCCAACCCTGACATTATACAGCTTGGCAATCTGTCCTTTAATATGTCTTGTAACCAGGTTCTTAATCTTGAGTCTCTCGAAGTATTCATGATCTAACTCCTTCTCCTTCAGCATCTGCTGTCTTTCTTCTTCGGTTGATACATCCCATCTGTCCTGTCCTTTCATGCCGGATAAGGCCATATGTCGCATTACTGGACTGTCAAGCTTACCTTCTTTGCATAGCTCTTTGAACTGGTCAGTAGTGTATTTAATATTGCCGTTGATTTCCATAGCCAGAATAGGATCATCGGCATCGGGTGGTACATAATAGGTTTGTCCGTTCTTATGCCAGTGTGCTCTATTACAGAACTTTCCACCATCAGAGAATACCATAAGGTTAGTACCTCTTGAGTCATGGCCTGTCTGTCTACACATAGGGCATGGTTGATTTAAAACTATAGCCATTGTTTCTCCTTAAGTCTAACGTGTTAGACTAATCTGTTATGTTTAAGCATAACCCATACAGCACATATATAAGTTTGATTGACACGCCTTAAGTACTTATCAAGGTTATAGAATACACCATGCTCTTTAATGTAACTGATACGATCTTTAACTTCCCAATTATAAAAACAATCAGGAGGTGCAGGTACAGAAAAAGAATCTTCAAACCATGCAAGAAGTAAAGCACTGTAGTTCATGTATACTCCTTGTCTAACGTGTTAGACTCTTGAAACTCTCCCTGTTTAATGGATCGATGCAGCATACGATTACGCCTAAGCATCTTGTCATTCTTCTTGTTGACAACTGCTTTATTATCTCTAATCTTACGGCATCTCATTCTTTCTGTTGTGTTACACTGCATTGTTATTCTCCTTTTCATCTCCTTTCTTTGAACGGCAGTATTCCCCAGGTTCAGCGTACTGTTCTCCTTCACAATGACCACGATAGATGCATCCGATGCAAGGGTTAAGAGGTACATGATTGAATACAACTTCATGATACCTAACATGGTTCTTCATATCTACTTCTTTAAACTGATTTGACATACTAACTCCTTAGTAATTGATAGTAATTGATAGTTACTTCTACTTATCTCTTTCTCTCTATTCTCTCTTGCTCTCTTATCTTAACTGGTTCCTAATTCGATTTAGAATCGGACTTAAATAAACAGTAGTACAAACACGAAAAGCCCTGACCTAATTAAAGGCCAGGGCAAAGAGTATTTAGTGGTACAAGGTATTTGATTTAGTGGTTAACCAAAAGCATAAGGTGATTCAAGTACATCTTTAATGTTCAAGGTACCAGATGCAGGTAAAGGAATTTCAATCTCTTCAAGTAGTAAGGCTTCATTATGTTCAAGGAACTGATCAAGTACATCATTCTTATAGTACAGGTTAACGAATGTCTCTCTAAGCAGATCCCTAAGCTTTGGAGTATCACAAGCATGGGTACCAAAGTCGTCATGAATGACAGCTATACCACTGAATCCTGCATCTAAGAAAGCATTTACAGCCAGAACCAAGTGACTTGCATCCATGCTATGAACAAAGTTAGGTGAGCTTGAACTCTGCATCTTATTAACATCTAACTTGTTGGTTTCTTCTGCGATAGTAAATCTTGTGTTGCCAAGCAGTTGAGTTTTGATACGTCTTGATTTGTACTCGTATTCTCTTTGCTCAACTATGAAACCAGTTGGTGTTTCCCATTCAAGATGGCATCCAGCTTTAGCCATGTAGCTTGCAACTTGTTGGATGAACTGCATTCCGTCAACCGCTGACGTTACTGTCTCGTTCAAAGCTTCCCAAATTACCTTGGCACATATCTTCTCTGCATCTCTCAAGGTGACACCTTCTTCACCAATTTGTGCGAAGGGATGGACCGGAACCGGATCTCTCTTCTCTGCTTTAGCTTGCTTGTTCTCCTTAGATTGAAGGTCTATGAAGTATTGACTTGTTGTTTCCATGCAGCGCATGTAAGTTGAACCATAAGTTTTAGTCATAACAGGTGGCTTAGTTATACTGCGATTAATACCGCCTTTAATGTTAAGTAAACCACTGGCAACATCTTGTATCTGTTCAGGTGACAACCGATTAGTCTTCATTTCAAATCCCAACTCCCCGGTAGCTGCCATATCTTCAAGCTTAACTACTGCCAAGTCACTGACCTGTCCATAAATATCATTAGGCTTTTCGTCTGGTACAAGGTTAACTGCCCGACCACCAATAGAGTCGCGAAGCATAGCAGAGTAGTGTTGCAAGCCAGAACAGGAACCATCTTGAGCGCAAGGTATATAACTCATGAACTCTGTCATATCCTTACCATCATCCAGCCAGTCAGCAAGTTCAGCCCATTCAAAGCACCAGTTCAGAAACTGCCATGGCTTGTCAGCACCTGCCCAACCTGTGTTTGTTAATGGATCTGCTACGAAATCTCTGATATCATCTGTCATATCTTCGATGAACTTAACTCTTTCATCAAAGGTAATCTTGTCATTGCCCCACTTACCAGCACCATGCACGGCAAGCCAATAATAACCCTCTGTTCCAAGCGGCTTGCCCTCTGCAAACTTAATCAATCCTTTCTGTAAGTCATCCCCTTGTGGGCTGATAGTATCAGACTTAGCATAAACCCTGCCCCTGGAATCCATAGTGTAAACAAAGTAGAACTTATCGAAATCTTGGTACATCTTAGCAGTTGATATGGTGCTATGCGTTGTCATGTACTTTGCTTTACGCTTGTTGTCTAACAGGTAAACATAGGTTGCTTCCTTTCTCCAGATCATGAAGTCCTGCCATTCCTGGTCAGTTAGCATACGTTTAAGGTCTTTACCCCTGAACTCTTTGTACTCTGGTGGAACCGGGCATTCAGGTACTTCATACGGTTCACGTTGCGGCATAGCTAAGTCAATGCCAAGTTCCTTGATATCCATGGCAACCTGTAGTACATCTTTAGATACCTTCCAGGGCATACGTTGCAAGCCATTAACAGCCTTGTAAACAAGCGGCATCTGTTCAAGTGTCAACCTGTTACGTTGTGATTTTCGGCATTTAACCATAGGTAAAGTGTTTCTAATCTCTGGTACATGATAACCTCCATTTGTTGGAGTTGTCCAGTCAAGTGGTGGTATGATACAAGGGCGATAAGCAGGTGACTCTTTCTCCATAACTTCCTTGTATTCATCTATCCATGCACAAACATATTCAGTTGGTACAATCTTTGTAAGTTCTTTATACTTCTTACCTTTATCGTTTCCAGACTGACGGAAGATATTGATTTTTTTGAATACCGGGTTGCCTTCAAAAGTTATATTATCAAGCACAATATTAACAAGCATGGAACCGATATGCCTGTGGGCGTCGATGCCCCATGGTTCCCATTCATCCATTGCTTCAAAGTCTTCTGACCCTTCGGCAAGCTTGCGCTCACCTGCAAGCATGGCGTTCCTCTGGTGCCTATATGACTTGGATCTTGCTTGTTTCAAGCGTTCTTTCACCTTGGCTGTATACTTATCCGCGAACTTCTCCATACTTTCAAATCTTACTTGATCTTCAATTTTCTGGCCTATGCTGTCAATGACCGAATCAAGATTAACATCCCTAACGGACTTATCAATGATGGTTTTAAGGGTAATAAATGAAGCAACCTTCGGATCTACCAGCTTGATATAAGCCAGTGCCTTGACGGGTTTACCACGTCGTCCGGTATAGTAATCAATGTAGGCTTCAATGCTTTCAGACATTGGACCTATGATGTTCTGCAATATCCGCTTATTCCAATAAGTTTCAGAACTTGAACCATTATCAATAGCTCTTTGATTATTTTTGTGAAATCTTTCAACTCCTGCTGTCTTCATACCTATTTCAAGTTTAATCTGTAATTCTGCGAGTTCTTCAATAGTGTAGGACATATTTGTTCCTTTAAATAAAGGAAAGCCCTGCTGGATTGACAGAGCTTTTAGGTTTTGTCTAACAGGGTTAGACACAATGGTATTACCCTTGCCTTTGATGGCTGAAAATACGCTTGTCAATTCGCCGGAAGGTGACAAGGCAAAGCCCATAAAAGCAGGGTTGCCAGACAGGTAATAACTTGTCCCTTCTTCACAGTGTAGTTCATCTCATGGCGTTGTTGCTTGTCTAATGTGTTTGTAGTTCTCCTGACAAAACTTGATAGCTTCAATGAACTGCTTTTCGGTTACGTTTTTAAAGTCTTCATTAAAAGATTGCATGTTGTTCTCCTTAAGTCTAACACTGTTAGACAGCTAAGATTGATATAATGGTTAAGTTTGTTATAGCAAGGAAGATAATTGAAAGCCAGTCCCTTAAACCTTGTGGCATCCTAACAGCTTCTATAATTTCTTGCGTTTCTTGCTCCTGTCTTTGTGCTTGTTCGTCAGCTTCCAAGATTTCAAGAAGCTTATCAGGGTAAAGTCTTCCAATGGTGTCAAGGTACTGCTCTTGCATTGTCTTATCCTTTCAAGTTGTGGGCAGGGTGTTTAGTCCTGCCCTGGTATATTGACGGTTTATTTCTTAGCAGTTTTCAGCATTGCTTCCCTTGCAGCTTTAAGGGCTTTAGCTCCTTTAGGGCAGGTCTTAGCGTTGAAGATAACAGCCATGGTTCTATACCGTTTGTTGATTTCGGCTTTGGTTGCGGTTGCTTCAATCCCTAAGACAAGGTTAGGACTCTTGGCTTCAAACTGGGGCAGGTAGGTAGCAGTCCGTGCCGGTTTTTCTTGCTCTTTGTTGCCTTCCTTTACTGCTTTGGTAAGTTCGGCAATCTGGTTTTGAAGGGCTTCATTTTGGGCTTTAAGTTCGGCAATCAGGCGGTCTTTGTCGTCCATCTGGCTGTTTGTCTGGTTTGCCGTTTCAGTACCTGAAACTTTATCTTTGCTGGTACCTAAATCAGCCTTGCTATGGTCTTTAATTTCGCTGTCTTCCTGGTTCATACTGGTTCCCTGTCCATTTTCAATGGATGATTGAATTGCTTTAGTGGTATTGTCCGGCGTTTCGTCTTCCTGTCTAACAGTGTTAGACTGTTTGGAATGTGTAGCAGGTTTGACAGGTGCCGGCTTTACACTGGCAATAAGCTTGTTTACGGTTTTGCTTGTAAGCTTGCCAGCTTTGGCAAGGGCTTTGGCCTGTTCTTCTATCTTGCTATAAACATCCTTGGAACAATGAACCAGCAAGTTAAGAACTCTCATTGAACAGCCTTTGAACTCTGATACGTCGCCAAAGTCGTTATAGATCTTTACAAGGTTATAGGCTTGTGCTTTCTTTACCTGACAAGCCGTGTTTGCCCATGCTATCCATTCTTTGGCAGGTTTACCGCTTGCCTTGAACATGTCAAGGGCTTCACTCAAGAGTTTACCAGCTTCAAAGTGGTATTTGAGACTTTGTGCGATAGCTTCACGGACACAAGCTGCCAGTTTATCAAGTTCATCTTGATTTAATTCCGGCTTTTCAGTCTTGCTGTCCTTCTTAGCGGCTTTCTGTACATGCTTGATATCATGAATGGCACCCATAGCAACTTTTATTGACTCAACAAGCTTGCCTTTAATCAAGTCAATGCCTTCAATGTAAAGACTTTTAGTTCTGGCCTTGCTTGCATCCTTGACAGCTTCCTTGATACCAATTGGCAAGTTAGCAGTATCAGCCACAAAGCTTTCAAGTTCGGACTTAGCAGTCTTCAAAGTACAACCGTTTGCAAGTTCGTCAATAACAAGGTTTGCTTCTTTAATAACGTTGTTCATTGCGTCAATTGTCAGTTCGTAGGATTTAACTGTTTTGGCGGTAAGTTCGTTTGACATTGTGTGTCTCCTTATAAAGTAAAGTTAGTTTGCCGGAAGTCGGCCACCCGGTCTATCCGGGCTTGCAAGCTGTTTTCTCTCAACTTGCAAGGCCAGTATGAAGGAACTGAAAAGCTTTGTCAAACGATTTTTTAAATAAGTGAACACTTTCTTTTAACTTGTTGAATTTATTGTAAGTTCATGGATTGACATAACTTGATAGGCTTGTTCAGAACCATAGAAGGCGGATAGAAACTTGCTTCTAACTTTCTTCATCTAATAGTTAAAAGATTGCATCTTCCGACTTTGTCGGCAAGAGCTAACAATTGATAAGAACTTGTGAGTCTAACAGCAATAGACAAGAGAGTATCCAAGGCATTGTTAGCTATGGCTATCAATTGCTATCACTCTCCAAGTAACTTAGGTAAGGAAAGAAGTTATAAGGAAGTAAATAAGAAGTAAGTTGGAACTTTACAAGTCAGGACAAGAGCGCAAAGTCAGTTCGAGAGCGAACAGATGGCCCTCTCTTACATTGTTAGCCTTGCCTAACTTATTGCTGGTCTGCCTAACTTCCTCTGCTCGCTCTGACTTTGTCAGGAATGGCTAACATTCTCCAAGGTATTGCTAAGTATTAGCCAAGGAAGTGATAGTTCGCTCCAAGGAACTTGGCAAGCTCCAGCTTATACTGTTATGCTCCAAGGCAAATGTTAGTCTCTCCTAACTCTGGCTGGTTCTGCTGACTTCGTCAGTATCTCCCAGAGCGATTAGTCTTGTCTAAGATCGCTAGACAGAGCTAACACAGCAAGCCCCAAGGGGGAAAGTCAGTTGAGAGCGCAGGGGAGAAGTGCTGAGCGTGACTGTATCAAATTTTCATCTCTGGCTCTCTTGACACTCCAAGCTGAGTGCCGTATAACTAAATCAAATCTCATCTTGCTTAGAGAGTTCTGACTTCGTCAGTTTGATCCCTTGCTCTGACTTCAGTTCTTATACGCTCCAAGTATCGTTCTATGATCTGATTGTACGCTCTGGAAGTAATATTTGCTCGATGCAAAGCAAGAGACTTCATACAATACTCATGCTTTGCATCCTTAAGCTTCTCAGGCTTGTTAGACCCAAGCGTGACTTTGTCACTTAGATGCTGATCACCTCCTTTCACTCTGTACTGTCTATAACAAGCGGAGCTTTGTCACTCAATAGAGCTGACTCAACAATAGCCAGGATGAGAACAATAACTCTATCATCCAGCTCATTCTCAGAACTTTCTACAGTCACAAACTGACCAATACTACTTAACAACATGTTAAACACTAAACTTTGCATCTTACATCTCCTTTCTCTTCTGAGTGTCAGTACAATTCAATTATTGTTAAGCTGGAACCCTAAACAAGCAGTTCCAGCAGGAGGTTACTTAATAAGCTTAACGCAACTTAAACCCTGTTGATCTGTACGTTCTTTCAAACAAATCTTTCTTCACAAGATAGCAATCAGTCTTGCTTTCCTTCACAATATAATCACCAGTCTCCGGTTTCTTGTCACCGTACTGGAAATCCATAATCTCCTGGATCGCTCCAACTTTGTTGGTATACCGAGCAATACCTTCTTTAATCTTTTCCACCTTACCCTCTTCTTCAATTTGGCAAGCCAATCTCTTCTGAGGAATACTGCTGTACTCTTTTAACATCCTTAACCTCCATTAATCTGTCTTAAACGTTTATATACTCCACCGTGACTTCACTGTCCGAACTTGTCCCTTCAAGGTAAGCCTTAAAGGTAACACCAGTAGCGAACTCCAACCTGCAAATCTTTACCTGATCAGCCGGTTTGAAGGTACAAGCAGTGGCTTCTCCGCTTCCAATGTCAGCTTTTATACTGACTAATCCCTGCTTGAACTCCCCCACTACCGATACAATAATAGGACCGGAAGCAGAAACACTCGTACTTTCAGCATCTGCTGATACTGCATCTAAAAGAATAGTCATTGTTCCTCCTAATTAATATTCTTGACATAGCTCCCAACCAGAGAAACTATGCAATGGTTTAAACTCAGTAACAGTAACCTTAGTAATATTACCATCTTCATCCATTGAGCTTTCATCAGGTGTGTGAATAAGGTGCATGTCCAGATCAAAGCTGTACTCTGCATCTCCGGTGATTGTTACTTCTCCGGTTTCTGCATCGACCTGCTTAATCTGTCCATACGGAGTTCCTTCAATATCCCATAGTCCATTAATAACTGGATTTCTTTCATCCATAAACTCCAACAAAGTTGGAAGCACTGAGATATCTTCAAGGATACAGAAGTAGTAGTCCCTATCGCCCTTATGCACTCGATAGTAATAAATACAGAACTGTCTCATAGTCTTGTTAAATTCCTGAAGCTGATCACCAGTCATAGCTTGATAATCAATTTCTATATATCCTTGTACTTTCATTATGATGTAATCCTTATTGCTTGTGCTTCTGTTAATGGTTGATTGAAGTCCTTGACATTTCTAATGCACCCTATCATCTGATCAGAACCACCATAAGATGATCCTACATTAAGATATGCTGTTGATAGCATTGGAATAGACCCTGATGTATCAGATCCTATAAGTTCCCCATTAACATATAAGCATATATGATCATCCTCATAAGTTAACAGGACTTTATAAGTTGTGTCCTGGACAGTAACAACTGACGATTCGATTGAACCAACAGTGACATCAGAATTAACAACAGTACCTGATATTTTTCCATCCGAATTAATATACATGTATATCATGTTTGATGCAGTTCCATCAGATAAATACAACAACCTGTAATCACTTGATTGTGTCGAATCGATAGCAAACTCACAAAACATGCTCCCTTGCCCCTGAGTGATAACATCAAATACATCGTACTCCAAGCTATCAGCAGTTCTGGTAGCGGTACTGCCATATGTAGGTATATGAGATGTACTTCCTAAACCAAACTCAACTTGTGCGCCCCAAGCATAATAACTTGATATAGTTGATGTACTACTCCTATCATCACCTACGTAAGCATATAAGTGAGTAGCCCCTATTGATAAAGTAAAGGTAATTTCAAATCTCTGCCACTCTTCTGTTATGTTAACAGGAGTCCGATGATGCCCTGCAACAGTATCATACCAATTAAGTGTTACAATGCCAGTGCCTGAAACGCTACGTAAGTAAATGGAATATGTATATATTGCACCAGCTGTAGGGGTAATTCCCGTGAATATGCTTCCGAGAGAAGTTGGAATAGATATTAAATCTGCTTCAAGTAAACCATTTGGAGCAATAGCTTGATTACCTGAAGCAGTTGCACCTCCGGAAGCAGTCCAAACTGTGAAGTCATTTGAGTAAACTACTAGGTTAGTACCGTTCGGCTCATTAAGATATCCCGGTAGATCGGTTAGGCTATTCCCGTCTCTGTCAGTCGTGAAATACTTAACGCCGTCAACCCCAGCACCGTGGTATGGGTAACTTAGGGTTCCTACGGATACTGCCTCAGAAGCACCAGTTTGAGTGCCTGTCATATGTTCTTGCTGAGCATCCCAAATTGCAATGTTGATGTCATATGTTCCGAATCCACTGATTGTTCTATTATCAAGTAGAAATGTTACTGTAGTTAAAGCTGCATTGCATGTTCCAGGAATCTCAAACTTTTGCCATTCTGTTGTTATAGTAATATTAAATGAATCGGCTATACCTGTTGGTCTACGAAAACCAATTGTTGTTTCAACATCTGATTTAATCCATATACTGTTTACATAACTACTGCCTACCTGTACTAGGTTATAATCTAAGGCATAAGAATCAATTGGCATTGAAAATACTTTAACAATACTCCCGTCTGGTGCTTCTATTGTTTCTCCTGTATCTGTAATATTAACAGCAGATGACCAATTCAATAAATTGCTTGAATCAGTCAGTCTATTTTCAACCCGTCTGGCACCTGGAAACCTTGCCTCATTAATCTGAGTAGTATGCACCACTCCTTCAAAATCCACAACTGTTGCTGTAGTTGATCTGCTGAAAGTTGTAGTTGTATCTCCGATTGTTGGTTCAATACTTGCAATTAGAGGGAGATTAAAATCCAGGCCCATATCTTCAAGCAAGCCAAGATCGTGTAGCTGTCCTCTGACATACATCTTAATTGCCTGTTTAAGGCTATGTTTAATCATTCTTCCTCCTAATCCTTTAAGTGCAAGTAGGAGCCTTTAGCAAGCACTTTCTGCGGACTCCTACCATGCGTTCATTAAGCTACCTATACCGGTGAATAAGCAACCGGAGTGGTTCCCTGAGCCAACCAATCATCGTCAGCGGCAGCGCCAGTTGCGATAACCAGGATGGGATTGCCACCGGAAGTCAGAGTCATGATATAGCAAGCACCAAGTTTCTTACCTGATACCTGAGCATCATTGACATCTGCATCGACATCCTCAATCTCTGCCTGAGTTACTACAGAGATGGGAAGAGCAGCAGCTGCTACTACTTTAGCGGTGGGTTGAGCATCACCAATAGTTGTTGAATAGGCCATGTTATACCTCCTTCTTGTTAGTGTTGATTAGTATCTCTTTAAAGAGAACAGGAGACAAGTAGTAGTCTCACCTGTAGCTACTAAGGATCTCTTAGAACTTGCTAAGGTGTACTTAACTCTCTTATCTCTCTATACTCTCTATACTCTCTATACTCTCTTAAACTACTGTTAATTTCTTATTCTTTCTTATTCTTTCTTCTCTACTTCTTCTTAACTGGTTCCTAAATAATCCACTTTAAAATTCAGCAAGTTAGAAGCGAGATTTCCTACGCATCGAACCGAACTTGTTTCGGCGGTTCCTGTTAGTTCCAGAGACTATGCAAACCTCAGTCATCCAGTTTCTACGGGACACAGGATCTTTCCAGGCGTTGATTCCTTGGATCTGTTCCTTACGTCTCCTTGCTTCAATGATAACTTGAGTATCGAAGTCCAATCTTTCAACTACATACCGGACAGCAGATGCAAGAGCATCCAATCTGTCATCATGCCTTAGACAGCCCCTATCTCTCGTTATTAAGGCCATTTGGTGTAATAGGCGATACGTACCCCTCGTTTCCGCTGGATACCTCTGTATTGAAGCGTAATCGTCCTCTATGACCTCTGGTGAGATAATAAGCCTGTGAGAAGTAAGTAGAGGCTCCAAGGTGTCTATGATCCTAAGCTCTTTCTGCCCTGATTCCCATACCTCCTCCATATTCACCGGCCAGTCTTCCCTGGTGAACAGTGGTTTCAGCATATTGGCATGAGCGCCATTACCAAAGTTTCGTTCAATAAGAACTGTCTTTGTTTTCGTCTCTCGTGCGATTCTGACCAGTTTTAACAGCGATTCCTCTTCAAAGCCACCTGGTACTCCCCCTATACGTAGAACGTACACGTATGCCCCTATTAAAGCGATTACAGCATATGCCATTTCATCACCGTTCTTTCCACCGCCTGCTGGGTCAATATACATCACTCGCTGCTCAAACGGCCTTAACTCGTACTCGTGCTGTAATGATCTGTACAGTTTGTATTTCCCGTTCACTGAAGCGCTCTGGTATAGATTTCCGAGCTGATTTGTCCAGACGGGTAGTACCGGTCCGTGATCAATCGAATAGTCGTGTATGATCAAATTTCGGAGTTTTAAGGGGTATCGCTCTTCGTCAGTTAGCTTAGTGTTCAGCATGAACTGTAACTGGAACTTAGCTGCACCCATGCTTAGCTCTTTGCCCATAAGCACTTCTTCATCAAACATCTCAGGGCAAGTTGGCTTACCTTGCAATCCGTCAAGGCCGTACCCTGATCTTAAGTCAGGGTTAAGTAGCATGTCCTTAATAAGCATAGGTGCAAGCATGTCACCATAATTAGCCTCTTGCTCATACGTTGGATAACGTCCAGTCCAGATACGAATGGCATAGCCACGACCTGGTAGATTGTTATAGATGGACTCAGTTGTCTGTGGAGTACCAAGATAGATAATCTCTCCCTTGGAACAGACAGACTCGAACTCTTTGGTAAGGTCTTCAAGTATCTCTCTTGTAGTAACTGTCCTTGAGTTCTTTGTTGATTCAATATCGTCAGCAATCAGGATGTCAGCACGGGAACCTTGGATGTTACTGTCAACGCCTAAACACTTAATACTCGGTGACTTATTAACTCCTTTGAGAACCCAATGACAGTCATACCCTTCAATAGAACTTCTGTCTCCATTGTTCTTGTCTGCTCGAAGCATCCATAAGATATCCAAACCTTCAATGATCTGGATTACAAAGCTGGCAATGTCTTTAGACATCTTACCACCAGCAGATACAATTAGGATAATTAACTTCGGATTATGTATTAGCATGAACACAGCGTAGATGGCTGTTAAGGTAGTTTTAGCCTGTCCTCTCTGTGCTTGTACCATGCGGAACTGTGGTCCTGCAAACAACCATTTGCAGATATCAGCCTGGACCCTGTTAAGGTTAGGGGAACCAGGTATCAAACTGCTGATACATACTTGAGAAAAAAGTAGGAAACCCTCCACATTACATGGAAAGGTCTCCTGAACTTCTTTCAAAGCTTGCCACATCTCAAGTTGTTTGTCTTCGGCCATTACTCTTGCCATTAGGTAAAGTACCTATAATATACAAAGGACCAGCACATAATCATCCATCCTATGCCAAGTACAGAACCTAAGAAGATGTGAATATTCAACATCAGTCGTCCGTTCCTGTTTCTTTAAAGGGTACTACCTTACCCTTCTGAGCTTCTTTAATAAGCCGTAGCTTCTTGCCAAGCTCAGTTTCTCCACTCTCGGATGCAGCAATAGCTGATACACCATTGTACTCTACCCACTTCTGGATAGCTCCGAGATCACGAGAGTTAATAATTTCTGACACAGCTTCTAAAGCTCCCATCTCCTGGAACTTCTTTGCCATCTTCAAGATAGCGTCGAGCTTCATGTTGTGGCAGGTCGTGATTAATTTGTGCAGTTCACCTATCTCTTCCTCAGTTGCTGCTAATCGCTTGCTCATAAGCTAATCTCCTTTCATCAAGCAGCCTGTTCACGGACTCGTCTAAGCCCTTGATTGATTGATCAATACATGATAATTTTCCTGTAACTTCAGTACGGAAATCAGCAAGCTCCCTATACTCAAGTTTAGTCTTCTTAATAGTTTGTACGTCAGACCATAGAACAACTAAGACTGCAAGTATAGGGAGGATAGTTGTAATGATAGTAACTAATGATGTTATTTTCATGTAACCACCTCCCTTATTAAGTTTATATCGTAACTGGTCCCTTAATTAAGATAGACGTTTTCCTTCAAAGGTAGTTGTTTCATAGATCCCACCAAGATTATCTGACATCCCGTCGGCATAAACATAAAGATAAACTTCATCATCTTCACTCATTTGAATCATCTTACCATAAGGCATACTCAAGTTACCATAATGAACAATGTTGCCTCCTTTAGTGTATGCAAGCGTGTGATTCTTAGACCCACCTGCTGCATATTCTTGTACTAAATAAACTACCACAAGGGTAACTGAGGTATCAAGACCTGTAAAGCTCATAAGTCCATTAAACTCATAAATACCATCAGCAGGTGCCGTGAACTTACCATCATAAAAATTACCATTGATGTCAAAGTTCTCAGTCCATTTAAGTCCACCATATAAACTGGCATAACCCCCAGCACCTATTATACCTCCGTAAGTGTCATGGTCTGCTGAAAATTCCGGCCCTGCTACAATAGTAGGGATATCCTCTCCGATTTTAACTCTTGTTCCAGAGGGTTCAGTAAGGGTAATGGATGTATCATCAATATCTACACTCTTGATTATGAAATCACCATAACTTCCTGTACCCTCAGTATGTATTGACCTTGAAGCAGTTCTGATACTTCCACCTGACATATAAAAATCAGGAGTTAAGTTAGCATCAACAGATACTTGTATGGCGGCATATAATGATGCTGTTCCTACTAAGTCACAAGAGTTTATAGTTGTCTTATCTATGTGTTTCAACTGTAGGCCAATAGTGCTTAAAGTATTTATACTTATGTCACAATTATTAAATATAAGCTCTTCTATCTTTTGTAGTTGAAATTGGCTACCTGTTGGTGAAGCATTACTTCTAATAGCACTGCAGTTATTAAAGCTTAGCTTATCTACACCATACATATAAACATCTGATCCACTACCTGTGTGGTTATATTTTATACAATCAAAAGTAACTGATCCAAAATTACCATTACCTATATTTCCAACATCATCTATATCATCATTCCCTGCTAAGTAGATAACAGAGTTCTTAGTAGTTTCAGAGATAACTATATTTGAATATCTTATGTTATCATGCTTACCTGTCATAGCCCCTACAGCTCTTCTGTCTCGTATGGTTATTGAATAAGAACCATCGCCAACTCCATTAATATTGATATCATGGAAAAGAACATTCTTAAAATAACAATTATTTCCTGCATCCTCACCACCAGGGTCTATAACAGCAGCGGCACCTAAAGTTATTCCATTAGCCATCTGAGAAGATACTACACCATTCCCAATGTTTATGTTTTCGCTTGTTAGATTCGCTCCTGCTGTAGCCCAAGAAGCAGATTGATAGAATAAAGAGATGGCATCATCTCCACCATGTATAACAAAATTTTGCATAGAGAAATTCTTAACATAAGAAAGATGCACTCCATCACCCCAGGTGTAGTGTGATCTTGCATCTATGTATATATTATCTAAGACTATATCTTCCCCTGATAAGTAACAAGCCCAACCACCAATACCAGAAAACTCTGCTATTGTTACAATGTTTAAACCATATATAGTTACTCTATCTGCACCAATAAGTTGTAGAATATTGCCTGCATCACTTGTAGAGTTTTGTCTTATTTTTAAATTTATAAGAGTTATATCATGGTTATCATAAGTTGTACGACCTGCAGTGTTTGTTATAAATTCATTTGTAACTCCAGAACCTTGGTATCCACGAACAAGAGTAGCTCCGTTTCCATTCCATATAAAATTAGACGGAATTAACAACTGCCCTCCACTTAGATATTTAGCCCCAGGTCTTCCTACTACCATTCCAGCTTCTGAGTAAAAAGCAGATTGAATTGCATCATGGTCATCAGTTATCTGATTGCCTATAGCACCAAACCACTCAGGATAGACTGATCCCGTTCCATTAAATGTAGCAGTGACTGTACTATTAAACAACTTATAATAACCAGCAATAAGATTTCCTTTAACCACAAAATCATAAGAACCTGATAAAACAAACCCAGGCTTCCAGTCTATTGTTATATTAGTTGGCACTTCGGTATATGCAACAAGCGCATCAGGTGTTTGGTCTATTATTAATACAGTTTCCGTTACACCTATTGCTGTTATAGCATCAAGGATACTTCCATTGTATGTAGATAAGGCTTCACCAATAACATCTAAGCTTGCTTCTGCAACAGTATCATCAACATATTTTTTAGTAGATGGGTGATAGTCAGTTGTAGGTGTATATGGTGTTTCATTGGTCTTACTTAGGAAATCATCCGCATTTACATCTACTCCTTCAATAGCAGACGTGACATAATCAATGACGTATGCTCTTGTTGCAGGATGATACCCAAGCGTAGGAACGTATGGAGTTGTGTTTGTCTTAGACAGACAATTCACATCGTCTGCACTCACATTATGAGGGTTATCAGTATCAGCAAGATGGGAAGATACGGCTGAGTGACTGGTTCCATCTTCTGTTATATGATCATAAGCTTCTTGTAACTCTGTCTCTTGTGTAGAGGTAAATACAACACCATCTAAAACTGTTGGATCAACTAAAGCTAACTGACTCATAGTAACAGCATCTTGTTCATCTACACCATCTTGTAGATTTGTTATCCTGTTATCTCCGAGATTAAGATTATCTTTCTCGTAGTAATCGTCCTGCTTAAATCCATCAGCAAGTTGCTGAGTCTGATAAAGGGCCTGTAGAAAAGATCTGTTCATATTATCTTCACCAAAAGAGTTACCAGAAGTGAAGTCTGAATAAGTATCTTCTAACGTTACTTCCCTTCTAATTCTTACATAAACATCACTTGAAGGTGCTTCATTGAAGATAACGCTTCCGTTTGAAATTATATACATAGTATCAGGTACTTCTGAAACTATCTTAGTTTCAACATTAACAAACTCAACTAAGATATCTTCATCTGTAAAATAACCACCTTGTACAACAATTGGGTAATTTACATTAACACCATTTCCTTGCGTTTGACTAAAAGTTAAAGACATAATCCTCCTTTCTAATTATTATTCTAATGCACCAGATATAGCGTTAAGAGCTTGGTGTATACCTGCTGCTTTGCCAAATGGTACAACTTTTTGTAAATCCCTAAATGTCTTACTTGGATCAGCATCCCACTTAACTGTATCAACTGCATCCTTCCCAATATTAAGCATATCAGACCCCATACCAACAATAGGTATAGAGCTTGGAGTCATTGATCTGAATCCCCTCTTTCCAGGTGCAGCCATCCAATCGCTTGGTAAAGCTCCGAGAGTAGCCAGCACATCTCCAGCAAGGCCAAGAGAGGCAAGTTGGCCCATGTTGTTCAGCATACCAAATGCCAAACCAGTTGGTCCAAATGCTTGCTTGAAGTAAGCATCTTGATCTTTCCTCCCTACTCCATTGTGCCAAGCTTTAAGCCCATAGGCGACATAAGAAAGGAATATAGAGTGCATAGCAATTAATGCACCAGCCATCTGATCATGTCGGATATCATGTATCAACTGCTTATTCAAGGAAAGTAAGGAGAAGTTTCTGAACTGTGTCAAGGTACTTCCGAACCACTTGTTCATCCAAGTAGGCATCTCTCCTATCATTGGCCGTTGCATATCTCTCATTGTCAACTGGTGTAACCCAAGCACTAATCGCTCACGCATCTCCAAAGGCATCTTACCAGCATTAAATAATCTGATCTCTCTGCCTTCGTGCATCTCTGTTCTTGGGTTGGCTTGCATCCACTCTTTGACTTGGTCAAGAAACCCGTCATGCCATCCAGCATCATTAATGTCGGAGTTATTTAGGAACTTGCCAAGTTCTATTTCATCATCTGCCCATCGCTTCATTTTATTAGCAAGGGCATTCAAACTAAGACGTTCACCTGAACCCTGCATAATGCGGAAGGCTGATATAACCTCTTGCACCCTCCTGCCTCTTGCAAGGCAATTATCCACATAAGAGCCTAAGCTTTTATATACTGCAGATTCTTCTATGTTATCTATTCTAAGATAACCTGGATACAGGATATGATCTTCACCTGTAATATAAAACATATCTTCAAGTTCTCTCAGTTTAGGATTTGTTAATTCACCGGACCATTTCTTTCCAGCCCGTATTCCTCTGGTTCCAAAGATACCAACATCAGGTATTGCATCCATGACTGTGCCTAACCCTCTCTTGCCGGTTACTCTGGCAATCTCAGGTATAGTAGACAACCCCATTGTTTGGAGTCGCATAAGTGCTGTAAAGTCTCTGACACGGCTCATGTTTCTAATGAAAGTAGAACCTGGATCTTTCTCAATGGACCGACCGTAGATCATGTCGATGCAGTCAGAAAGAATCTGCACTTCCTGGTCAATGTCTGCTTTATTGAAACCTTGGTTGTAAGAGTCCTTCTTAACTTCCATTAGGAACTCTTTAGCTTCTCTTCTTGTTTTGAATCCAAGCCTTGCCATGGCAGAACTTCCAGCAGCTTCTCTGGTGTAGGATTCAAGCAACTTCGGCACATCAGATTCAATCATATCAATCATCTTTAACCCGTTCAACTCAGTTTGCAAGTCAGGTCTAAGTGACTTCTTTGCCCTATTGGACATACCTTGAACAAGATTGCTCTCAGCAGCTTCGGATATGAAAGATTCGATAACATCGTCTGGAACATTTGCATCTTTCAAGCCTTTGACCATCCTATCAATATCCACGTTCCGAACCTTAGTAGGGAACTCAGTCATCTTCAAAGTATGGTCCAAAGCTCTGGCTACATATCCTCTGGCTACATAGTCGGCAGTCTGCTTTGGTAGCTCAAACTCACCGCGTTGGTAGGCATCAGATAACAAGGCTTCAACCTTATCAATCCCATGCTCCCGGCAAGCAGTCGCTATTCTGGTTTCATCCACAATAGTTGAGAAGTAGTTCCTATCAAGGTCCAAATTCTCAAAGCCTTTGACACCTCTGGTCTTCATGCTCTTACCCGCAACTTCAAATAGGTCACGACAACCCTCGGCAGCAAGCTTGACTCCATCATCAGCTATCGAACCAGGATACTTAACTTCCATGATCACATCTTTATAGAACTGGTGCGTTACTTCTGGTTTGAACATCATCTGCATTCTGCCAATGTTATTGGCTTTCCGATAAATATCCATACCTTCTGCGATCCTATTACGAACAGCAGACCGGAACTGCTTACCATAAATATCTGACCATACAGCAGCAGCGCCTGTAGGGTTAGCAGGTCCACCCTGACCAGCAGAGAGCAAGTGGTAGTTCAAACCACGGATTGTAAGATTATCAGACTTGGATAGTCTGGTAAATGGTGAATGTGCCCACTTGGTAAACTTAGGAAACAAAGACCAACCTTCAAGGGCTTTAGGTACTTTTCCTCCATCAAATGCAAACCTTTGAATAGACTGCTTGACAGGGTCAGCTAAATTGTATAGACGATGTAAGGGACGGAACCCCGCTGCTGCGGCACCTGCTGATCCAAGCGGAGCAGTTTTGGTATCGGTTATAATCCCTTCATCATCTACACCAACTGTTTCATCTACCTTAACTTTTGCATCAGAGTTCAAGTCAACTCTCCCTTTGGCTTGCTCTTGCATCTTACTACTGATAGTTGGCAGATCTTCACCAAAAATACTCTGGATCTTCTGACCATAAGTCATATTGTTCCAGGCTTGGAGTTCTTTACCTGCCTTTCTGGACTTAATAGCAAGGTCCATACCATGGTTCAATTGTAATCTTTCCCTCAGTAAAGTATTACGTAAATCAACTGCCCTCTTTGCTGTCTGGTTGGTAGCTTTGCGGAACTTGTATTCAGCTTTGTGTATTCTGGCTTTTAGCTTTGATTCAAGGCGGCTGATCTTTCCTGTCATTTCTGCTTGTATCTCTCTAAGTCTTAGTTCTTCTTTCCACAACTTCGCTTGCTGTTTGGGTGTGTCCTTCTGAGCAAGCTTCTTTTCGATCTTGATGATCTTCTCTTGTTGCTTAGCGATCCCTTCACGGTATTGCTCCTTTATCTTCTGTCTCTCTGGTTCAGCTTTCTTGATAAAAGACCGTTGTTCTTCACGAACCCTTTCCCTATGTAAAGCCGGGGATTCCTCCCTAAGACTTTCTATCTCAAGCTCTTTGTCAATCTGCTTGATACGTCTTTTAGCTTCCCCAAACCTTGCATTATCCCACGCTTCACCAGCTTTATAAGCTCTGTTAAGCTCAATATCTCTGGTGTTTATATGCCGTTGAACTTTATAAGTGTCAATGTCTGTCTGAGGTCTTGGTGAGTTCTTCAAGACCTCATCTGCTACAAAGTTCTCAGCATCCCGCCGGAAGGCGTCATCAGCTTCATCAGCTAAGTCAACCCTTCTTCCACCTCTTGTTCTTACAAAAGGAGACATTGCAGCACCGATTGTAGCACCACCACCAAAGGCAATGACAGTGTCAATAGCTTCATGCTGTGTATCTCCTTGAGCTAATATACCTTCAAGGAATGCGTTCTCCATACCTGCCATAGTAGCAACCTGGGCAGCTTTAGCAAGCCCGGTAGCTTTGGCACCCACACCCAGCATACCAGTGCCAGCGCCGAGAACCCATGCAGTAGGGTCAAGCAATGAGAAAGCAACGTCAGCAACGATACCTTTCAAGCCAAGAGCAGACTTTGCATATAACCTATCTCTGTCTTCTTGAATGTATCTCTTCCTTGCCAGAAACTCTGACTCAGATCCTGACTTCTCAAGTTCTTCCATTTCATGTTTGTTGTATTCGTGCATTAGATCAGAACGCAGGTCATCAGTAATCTCCCATGTCGGGTCATCTTCAAACTGAGAAGACCTGCGATCCCAAGCTCTTTTAGCTGCAAATGGAGTCATTGCGGAAGATGCTGAAGCTTCTAACCCCTTCAATACTGCATCTGGCCCCGTGGCTTCTTCGGCAGCTTTCTTAGCCTGGAAGCGTTCATAGTTAGTTATAGGCTGATCGGCCAGCCCTATGTTTTCATAGTAATCTCCCATATATCTCCTTATGCTTCAAATTGGTAATCATCATTCATGCTGTAGAGTTTATCCTTTCCCTCCTTTACTGATCCAGGTACATTGTACCATCCATCAGCAGCATTAACCTTATCCTTAAAACCTTTGCTGAACTTCGGACCCATAAGCTTGGAACTGAATTTGATTCGTATTCCCTTCGGTCCAAACTCGTACTTCTCAATCACCGGCGCACCAGTCACTGATAAGGCAGCTTGGTTGTAGTTATTTATCCTTCGTTTGAGAAGTCCACGATATCTCTGGCTTCCAGCCCTGGTGAAGTGAGTAAGCTTAACAAGACCTTCCATGGTATATCCTTTGTTGGCAGCGGTCTTAGCTTGGCTGCTTGATTTAAGCAAACCGATGCCACCGTTATAGGTCAGATCCTGCCACCCTATCTTCTCTTCTTCTGTCATGTTATCCCAATGATTTAGTTGAGAGCTTGTAACAGCCCTGTCTTTACCTATACGTTCTTGCAGTAAGGTATCAACTTGTTCTTGTGTCAGTCCTTCCTTCACATTAACAGGGATGTCATTGATCTTAAGCCACTTCTTTGGATCATCAGATAGCCAGTCATCCAGGACTTTGATCCCATATCCGATCTCATACTCGGATTGTCCATCCTCTTTCTTCTCTTTCGGTGACTTGATCATCATGAATCTCTTTTCACCGTTGACAGTAGTTAGACCTTTCATGTCTGGATTCTCTGCCTTCTTTAACATATCCATATACATGGTATTGGCTTGACCTTTGTTCCTGGTCAGTCCACCTCTGTTCGTAGTGAGCCGTTCGATAGCAGCATCAGGATCGTTGTCAAGGCGCTTACGTTCATCAGCAGCCTTAATCTCCCACTGACCACGGACATCGACAGGCTCAAAGTCTGAAAGTGTTTCATCAATTTCTTCCTCATGGATTCGCATGTCATCCATAACATCAGGTGCAGTCACGTTAGGCATGTCTGGCACCATAGGTTGTTTAACAGGAGCAGGTTCCTCCTGCACCACTGGTTCTGGTACAGGAGTTTCTGCCGGTCCTAAGTTATCTAAGATGCGCTGACGGATACTATCTTGACTGGCACCTTGTCCTAAGAACTCACCAATAGAGTTCATGATTTTGTCTATCATAATCCTCCTTTGTCTAACGGTGTTAGACTACATATATTGACCTAATCCCATCTCAGTCATCTGTTTTCTGTACTCAGCCTCTGCCTGTTCGTGACGTTCGGCAGCGATCTTCTGATCATGTTCTTTCTTCTTAGCCATGAACTTTCTAATTTCTGATAGTGGAATAGGTTTAGTAAGATACAGGTTTGCCCTGAATGCTTTATTCCTGGCAACCATCCTTACAGTACCTTTCTTGTTGTCAACTTCTGGAAAGACATCATCATCCTCCAGGCCATTACCAGCAAGCATGGGTTCCCAATCTTCTTTGGTTCCCCACTGGTAGGCATCGAAGGCATCCTTAATCCATCCGTTACCTCCTGCTGCCCTGCCCTTCAAGGAACCCTCAACACCTAACTGTTGTGCAAGGTATCTCTGGCTTCCTTTAATCCACAAGTTTCCAACCTGTGTCCATCCTTTCTTGAAGTATTCAGTTACCAGATCAATGTTACTCTCTGAATCTGGTTCAGAA
>Ga0272441_10001817_pt1 | contig 44788 bp, 42 predicted proteins | sample SSMProp6N_FD_193582 | JGI IMG/M metagenome (GOLD analysis project Ga0272441, IMG submission 193582) | Marine sediment archaeal communities from Little Sippewissett salt marsh, Falmouth, MA, United States - SSM-Prop-6N | ecosystem: Environmental > Aquatic > Marine > Wetlands > Sediment ... | reverse complement strand
TGTATTGTCCGTGAGAATCATAGATGCGTATTTCCACAAGATTCCAGTCCCTGTTTTCCAGGCTTTCATTGAAGTAGGACAGGGCTCTCCATTGAAGGTTTCGAAAAAGATCCTCCGTTGGGAGGCCGTCTATGTAGATAATATCTTCCAGGATGTCTCCAATAGTGACATTGCGGTTAAGTGATCTCTCTGTGAAATGAATGGCTGTTCCCTTGTCCACAGAGTCAATGATCCAGTCCTGTAATTTCCCGGGTTTTCCTTTAAAATCATTCAGGATCTGTTCGAGGACTATTTCCGATCTCCCGGTTACACGAAAGAGGATAGATCTGGGTACCAGCTGGACAGAAAATTCAACATCCCTTGGAGGATGGTTTAAAAGGGTCTGAAGGATATCTTCGCAGGGTAGTTTTACCAGGAAAGAGCAGGAATGATCTTTTACATTCCTTGTAGTGGAAATATGGAGGATCGTTTCATGAGGTCCAGCCTGGTTAACAGCCTCAATCAATCCCTGGTCACTGGTACGAAAATTCTGCCTGACCCATGACGCGGTCTCTTTTACTTCCTCTGTTACGATGATCATCTTCCGGGCTAAATATCGAACAAGAGATAACATTGAATGTCCTCCTCGGATTCATTTTATCTCTCTGAAAAGTCTATCATACATCACGTTGAAGTAAAGCCTTGATATTATTACATAGAGAACTGTACCAGCTATAGGTACATCATATAATAGTAAGTGTAATAAATTGAAGATTGGTTGTTTTATGGAGGTTCGTCATGAAATTCACGAAAATGCAGGGAAATGGTAATGATTTCATTGTTATTGATAATATCCTGGGGGAATTTGGCAGATCATACATACAGAGTCTGGCTCCTTCCCTTTGTAGAAGAAAGATATCTCTGGGAGGAGACGGTGTTCTATTGCTTGAAAAATCTCTGAAGGGCGATTTTTTCATGAGGCTTTTCAATAGTGATGGATCTGAAGGGGAAATGTGTGGTAACGGAGCCAGGTGTGTTGCCAGGTATGCTTTTGAAAGATCCCTTGCCGGAGAGGAAATGTGTTTTGAAACTCTGTCGGGTATGATCTCGGCAAGGGTTGAGGGGCAGGAGGTTACTCTCGATATGGGAAGGATCGATCTTGGTGAAGCTGACCTCGTGTCCACCCTTGATATGGAAGGTTTGGAACTGGAGTATTTTTATCTAATGGTAGGGGTCCCGCACTGTGTGATCTTCATGGGTGCTCTGGATGCCCGGGAAAAGGAGTGGTTCAGGGACACGGGCAGAAAGATCAGGAATTACCATACGGTCTTCCCAGGGGGGACTAATGTGAATTTTGTGGAGATCATTGACAGAAATACGATAAAGGCAGTTACATACGAACGGGGAGTAGAGGATCTTACATTGTCATGTGGAACAGGTTCTACCGCTTCGGCAATTGCGGCACACCTTATCCATAAACTGGACCAACCTGTGAGGGTTATAAACCCTGGAGGCGATAACGTAGTGGGTATGGTCTTTGAAAACTCCACCACATGTCGGGCCAGCCTGAAAGGCAAAACGGCCATTGTGGCTCATGGGGAATTTTCAAGGGAAGCCCTGGAAGAAGCAGGAAAAGAATAAATGCAGACCTTTCTGCCCTTGCCGGATTTCAGGGCTTCGGCTGAAGTGCTTGATAACAGGCGACTTGGGAAGCAAAGAGTCGAAGTGCTCCAGATATTAAATTCCCTTGATCCATCATGTAATTCAGCGGGATGGCGGAACCATCCCGCTGTCAGAATGTGGAAGAATTTTGAGAATGCCCTGGCCCTCTACGGACTTGTCGTATGCGAAAGATGGATAGAGAAGGGGTTCAGGGATACCTGTTATGAAAAGATACTTACCAGGATCGTGCCCCCCATGGACCGAAGCGTATTGCAGCAGAAGTATGATCTGCCAGAAAAAGGGTTTCTCCCTCCCTGGTTTGGTGATCCCCGTCTTCATTCCTCTCACAGGTCAAATCTTTTGAGAAAATCTGCGACATGGTACGGAAGGTATGGATGGAAGGAACCTGATGATATCCCATACTGGTGGCCAGAGCAATATTAGGTCTTAAATTATTCCATCTATTATCACGACTGACAGATAACAACTTCCAAAGAAAATCAAGAGCAGCAGGGTGGAGGTAAATATTGTGCAAAGGACCGCAGGGAAAAAGAATAGTCCTGTCTCTTTCCATGTTAGAATATAGAAGTTATGATTTAACTCGTTAGGAGGGTGATAAAATGCCTTTAAACAGGAAAAGACTCTATCTTCTTTTTGGCCTGTTAGCGATCCTTGGGATCGGATTGATTGTCCTCAGCCTTGATTTTGGAGGAGCGATCCTCAGGGAAAAGGCTCAAACAGCTGTCCAGGAGAATCTGAATGCCCAGGTTGATATCCAGACTGTCAAGGGCAATCCCCTTAAGGGTTACCTTGTGGAGAGGGTGAACCTGGTCAGGGATGAGCAGGTTCTTTTTTCTGCCGAGAAGATCATTCTCAAGGTCGACCTAATGTCCCTGTTTTCCGGCAGTCCCAAACTGTCCCTTCTGGAAATCCGTGGTTTCCGGTCTGAGGTGCAAAGGATAAACAACCTGATCAATTCCCTGGAAATGAAGGGCGGGGGTGGGGAGATCCCCCTCGAAAAGGTCAGGTTAGTGGATAGTGCTCTTTCTTCGGATTGGGCCACTGCTGAAATAAAGGAACTATCTACGGTTTTCAGGGGAAGGAATATTGAAAACACCATTGATGCAACCCTCGATGGTTTACCGGTCAAAGGCCTGATATCGGTAAATATGGAGGGAAAAGACCTTGAACTGACGGATTTTGATCTGGATGTGGGTGCCGGTAATATTTCAGCTCAAGGGTTCATCCTGCCTGAACTTAAGGTTGAAGGGCAAATATCTGAAATAGCCTTGCAGGAACTGGTATCTTTCTGGCCTGGCATTGACCCGGCCGGATATGAAGGTGCCTTTTCAACCACTTTTACAGGAGAAGGCACCTGGGATGTGCCGAATATCTCAGGGGAATTGTCCTTCCAGGGGACCCGGGTCTCAAATCTTCCACTGACCAGGGCAGAAGCCAGATGGAGATACCGGGAGAATCGACTTGATCTGGCTGATCTGGATGCCTATGTCCTGGGATTTCCCCTAAAGGGAAATATGGCTTTTGTTTTCCGGGAAGGTCCTCCCAGATTACTGGTTGATATGGAAGCATCGAAAGTGGACCTGACAACTTTGAGTAAAATCTCACCCCAATTTGAACAATTAGGTGGCATGATCGACAAGGTAAAGGTCAAACTTGCAGGCATGGTTAAAGAACTTGATGGAGAGATCGAACTGCAAGCAGAAACGGTCAGATGGCAGGCTTTAAGTGTAGAAGATTCCGATGTTTCCCTGTCTGTCTCGAAAGGTGATATACAGGTCAAAGGAAAGACCATGTTCAATAAGGCCCCGGTCTCTTTCCAGGGCAAAGTGAAGAGTTTCATTGGAGCTCCTGTCCTTGATATCAGGGGTACTGTAAGAGAACTTGACCTGAAGGCCATGGAATCTCTTTATCCTGAAGTGGAACGCTTTGGTCTTGGCGGGAAGGTCAATGGAGATTACAGGGCCACAGGTAAACTGCCGAACATGACCCTTTCCGGCAAGGTCTGGTCTGAGGCGCTTAAAGCGATGAAGGAAGATCTCCTGAAGCCCTCAAGTCTTTTTGAATACGGGAATGATCGTTTATCCTTTTCGGATCTTACACTTCTCTGGAGAGGGGCAAGGATCGTTGGACAGGGTACAGTCTCGGGAATTTCCACACCAAAGCGGGCCATTGATGCCAGTTTCCAGGCAAGAGAACTGGATTCTTCATTTTTCTCGGAATTCTATCCTCCCATCAGAGAATACCAGCTTGATGGTAAAGTAACGGCAGAAATGGGGATTACAGGCCCCCTGGCTTCTCCAGCACTGCAATTATCAGCAAGTTCCAGTTCCATGAAGATCATGGGAGATCATTCCTTCTCGAATATCAAGGTCTCTACTGAATTGCCTGGAATATCCGGGGAGATCCCAGAAGTTCTTGATCTGGCTGTTAGCGCGTCGGGAGCTTCACTCGGAGGTTTGCCTGTATCCAATGTTTCTCTCAAACTTGAAAAGCAGGGCAACAGATTAAATATTGCAGAAGGTCTTGCAGAGATCGGGAAGGGAAGGGTATCGTCAAAAGGTGGAATAGACCTGCCGGATACTGATACCGGATCACCTGTTCTGGACCTTGTCATCAATGTGGACAGGATAGATCTGAATGCCCTTGCCGGAGATATGCCAAAACCCATGCCTCTTTACGGGATAATTACAGGAGAACTTGGATTAAAAGGTCCTTTCTCCAATCCCTCCATGTCATTAACAGCCCAGGCACCCTCTATAGGTGCTGCGGGCATCATTCTGAGCGATCTTTCTGTAGGAGCCACAGGCAATATGGACAAGATAGAACTGACCAGTCTGGAGGCTTCTGCCGGAGGAGGAGGGCTGAAAGTCACAGGGGAGATAAGTCCCAGAAATGGATTGGCTGATCTGAACCTGACCGCCAGGGAACTTGATCTCTCTACCATGACAAAGGATTTTTCAAAACTCAGGGATCTCAATATCCAGGGTAAGATCAACGGGAGCTTTGAGGGACATTTCGAGGAAGATCGTAATCGAGGTTCAGGAGCCCTTTCATCATCCCTTATTTCAGTTATGGGTATCAAGATAACAGATGTAAACTATCCAATTGACCTTGATGGTATGAAGATACTTGTCAACGGTGCCCGGGGCCTTTGTTATGGAGGAGATGTAAAGGGTAGCGGAGCCCTGGATATCCAGTCACTTAAGTTCAATAAGGATCTGGATCTCTCCGGGACAGATGTCAATGCCCTGATGAAAGATGCTTTTGCGATAAAGGGCGACATTACCGGCAAAGCCCAGGTCTTTGCAAAGCTGCAAGGTTCCCTTGGAGAGCAGTTTTCCTACACGGGGAAAGGACTTCTCAAAGTCGGGGAAGGTCAGATATCAGGGTTCAAGGGGATAGATGTCCTTTCAAAACTCCATGGAATAGCTGGTATCCGTTATAGCTCAGTCTATGCGCCGTTCTCTCTCGATACTGGTGTTTTGACACTTCAGAAGGATACCAGGGCCCAGGCTTTTGAGGGGGACCCCCTGTATTCTTATATGACAGCCCAGGGGTCTGTAGGTCCTGAATCGATGCTGGATCTTTCCTGTCAGGGAAATGTAAACCTTCAACTCCTTAAGGTCCTTCTTGGGGGAGCAATGGGAGGATTAAGTTCCGAAAAATCCCTCGAGGGTTTCCTTCAGGGTGTTTTAAAGGGCGCCAGCGGAGAAATGGAAAAGGAAGATTTCCGGGATATCAGCTTCAAGGTGGGGGGAACTTTTCAGAAGCCGAAGCTTTCAAACCTGAAGATCGCGCCTGCACCAGAAAGTGGTTCTGTTGAAGAGACTCCTCAAATATCTCCTGATGTTCCAGCTTTGCCAACTGGGGAAGACCTTCTCCCCGAAACGGGAGATACCGTAGAGGGAGAGGCTCCCGAAAAGGATGTGAAAGAGCAGCTTAAAGAAGAGGTACTGAAGAAGATATTCCAGTAGCCCTTCAGAAACATACACTATATGATAAGTCAAAAGCGGGCTTGAAAGCCCGCTTTTGACTTATCATATAAGCTTTAACAGGATCAGTTCCCTTTGTCTTCCACAAGGCTGGGATCCATATCAGATCGGAGCCTTATACCTGGTTTGCCTATAACCACAATACCAGAATCTGCGTCCACGTGATATTTCTCCCTGTCGAATTCCTCGTCGAAACCGATATTGATATTGGGAGGTATCACGTTATTTCCATCCACGATCACTTTCCTCAGGTGGGCTCCCTCTCCAATGACCACATCATGTCCGATGATGCAATCTTCCACTACGGCACTGGGATGAATGAGGCAATTTCTCGAAAGCACAGAATGGTGTACCACAGCACCATAGACCCTGCTCCCTTCTGCGGCGAGAGTTCCTGTGACAGAACAGCTCTGGCCTTTCACAGGATAGAAGTAGGAAGGAGGATCTGCATAGGACACTGTCCTTATCGGCCAGCTGGGATTATAGAAGGTCATGTCGGAGTTATGTTTGAGAAGGTCCATGTGAGCTTCCCAATATGCCTTGATAGTGCCTACATCCCTCCAGTAGGGTTTGTCCCTTCCAGGGAGGTCGTTTGTTGAGAAATCGTAGGCATATATCCTGGCACTCTTGAAAAGTTTCGGAAAAATATCCTTCCCGAAGTCATGGCTGCTGGATTGATCGAGATTATCCTCAATAAGGCAGCGCTCAAGGATCTCTCTTTCGAAGATATAGTTGCCCATTGAAACGAAAGAGAAACCTGGTCTTCCCGGTATTTCCGGCGGATCGGAAGGTTTTTCCAGGAAACCTGTTATCCTGCCATCCTTGTCCGTGGCGATACATCCGAACTGATGGGCCTCTTCACGAGGGACCACGTTGGCGGTCACAGTGATATGAGCCTGTTTTTTACTATGGAACTCCAGTACCTGCCGGATATCCATCTTGTAAACATGGTCTGCAGCAAACACGCAGACCTTGTCAGCGTCATAACCGGTTATGAGATGCAGGTTCTGGTAAACAGCATCTGCAGTTCCCCTGTACCAGTGTTCTCCGCTCCACATCTGGGCCGGAGCAAGGGTAACGAAGAGATCCCGTCCTCTCATGGCACCGCCGAACTGCCAGCTCCGTTCAATATGTTCTGTCAGGGACTGGCTCTTGAACTGGATAAGTACATAATTGGCGAATATGCCGCTGTTGATGAAATTCGAGAGGGCAAAGTCGATTATCCTGTATTTTCCGGCGAAATAGACTGCGGGTTTTGCCCTGTATTTGGTCAATGGCATCAACCTGGTTCCCTTTCCTCCGGCGAGGACTATCCCAAGTACTCTGCCATGATTTCTGCTCCACATGATCTCTCCCTCCTTTTATTGGTCATCAGGGTTCCCGACTATTCAGAACCTGTAACTTCCTTGTAAAGCTTAACATATTCCGAAGCTGAATTGGTCCAGGAAAAGTCCTGTCCCATTCCTTTTTTTACGATTCTTTCCCACTTTGAAGTTATCCTGAAATCCCTGAGTGCCCTTAAGCAGGTTTCCACTATTGCCGTTGGGGAATAGTCGCTGAAGAGGTATCCGTATCCTTCGTCAGAATTATCCACATCAACAATGGTGTCAGCCAGGCCTCCAGTTTCACGTACAATGGGTACTGAACCATATCTGAGGGCTATGAGCTGCGAAAGACCGCAGGGTTCATATAATGAGGGCATGATGAACATGTCAGATGAACCGTATATTCGGTGTGCCAGGGATTCATCATAGCCTATCCTTACCCATACCTGGCCGGGAAATTCCCCTGATAGTTGAAGGAGTTCCCTTTCAAAATAGGGATCTCCGCTTCCAAGGAAGACGAAACGGAAGCCTTTCTCCACGAGAGGTCTTATGGCCGGGATCAGTATATCCAGTCCCTTTTGAAGATATAGCCTGCCCACGCTCCCAATAATGGGACCTTTGGTGCCATGGATCCCTATATCTCTGGCAAAATGATTCTGTAACCTGTATTTGGAGGACAGGGAGGATATATCGAAGTTGTCTTCAAGATCGGGGTCAGTAGAAGGGTTCCAGTATCTGGTGTCGAGCCCGTTGAGTATTCCCTTGAGTTTGTAGCTGCTTGAACGTATAAGGCCATCCAGTCCCATTCCTGCATCTGGCCCCTGTATCTCGTAAGAATAACGGGGGCTCACTGTGGTTATGGCATCAGAGTGGACGATGGCTCCTTTCATAAGGTTCGCCATACCATAGAATTCCAGGCCACCAATATGAAATGCCTCCTGAAGACCTAGGGGGGGCAGGAATTCAGGGGAGACCAGTCCCTGGTGAGCCAGGTTGTGTATGGTGAATATGGTCTTCAACCTGCCCTTGGACCTTTTGAAGTATGGGTGCCATTCAAGGGCTGTTGGAGTTATGGAGGTGCCCCAGTCATGCAGGTGTATGACTTCGGGTATAAAAGAGATGGTCTGCCTGATTTCAAGTGCAGCAAGGGAGAGGAACGCGAAAGGAAGCAATGCTTTGAAGTCCAGGTTTTCCCTGTAGATGTTCTTTTCCGAGAACAGGTCATCCAGTTCAAGGAGATAAATGAAATGATCTTCTGAAACTGCCTTCCATAATCTGGCTGACATCACTTCCCAGTTCAGGGGCAAACGTATCATTTTACGGGTATTGGTAAGATCCCAGCCAAGATCTCTAACCTTATCCAGAACTCCCGGGTAAGCCGGCGTAAGGACCCTCGCATCCACACCTCTGGACCGGAGTGCCATGGGAAGGGAATAAGCAACATCTGCAAGTCCCCCGACCTTTGAAAGGGGCGCCATTTCGGGACTTACATGAAGGACCCTGATTGCGTTCTTCCTGGATCTTATCTGGGGATCCATGGTATCACGACTCTTTCCGCGCTATCGTCAGATGCCTCTCCAATTGAGGCCGTAAGCTTTCTGGCAATATTCTCTTACAACCCTGTGGGTGTTGAAATAACTCGCATTGAGGGCAATTGTATTTGCCATCATGGAAAGCCATTTATCCCTGTTTTCATAATAAGTTGGTATGACCTTCTTCTCAAGTTTCTGGTAGAGGTCTTTGGCATCAAGGCTTTCGTCATAGTTCACGAGGTCTTCCTCCTGGGGGTCAGGACCAATAGACCATCCTGTCACATCTTCGACCCAGCCCTCTATCCACCATCCGTCCAGGATAGAGAGATTCATTATGCCGTTAAGGGCACATTTCATACCGCTGGTCCCTGAGGCTTCTCTTGGTCTCCTTGGTGTGTTCAGCCAGAGGTCAACTCCCTGGACGAGATAGGATGCTATATCCATATTATAATCTTCCAGAAAAGTGATGGATATGCTGGAAGACAGGTCTCCAGCTACTTTCCATATCTCCTGGATAAGCCCCTTGCCCTTGTTGTCCCTGGGGTGAGCCTTTCCTGCAAAGATGATCTGCAGTTTCCCCCCGGCTATTTCCTTAAGCTTGTCCAGGTCAGAAAGGATGAGGCTGGCACGCTTGTATTCTGTAGCTCTTCTGGCAAATCCGATGGTAAGAGTGTCCGGGTCCAGGGATCTGCCTGACTTCTCATTAACCAGGGCCAGCAGTCTTTTCTTGGATTTCTGATGACCTTCCCAGAGCTGCTCAGAAGGGATCTTTACAGCCTGAACCAGTCTCTCGGGGAACTCGGACCATCCAGGTATGTACCTGTCATAGATATCCTTCATGTCAGGACTTACCCATGTAGGATGGTGGATGCCATTAGTAACAGTGTCAATGTCGGGCTTGTTGAACATCTTCCTGCTGACTTCGCTATGTTTTTTTGAAACTCCATTTACATAGGAACAGTATCTCATGCCCAGTTCTGTCATGGAGACGCCCTCCGGAGAGAGCATCTGTTTAAGCTGGTTCACGATATTCACGCTCATGACCCTCTGAACAAGATCGTAACTGAAGTAATCATGGCCGGCAGGTACAGGTGTATGAGTTGTAAACACGCCTCGCTGCCTTATCTTGTCGAAATTCTCAAATCCCTCTTCACGAAGCATTTCCAGGACAAGAAAAGCTGCATGGCCTTCGTTAAGATGAAATTTGCAGATGTTTCCATAGCCAAGGGATCTTAATATCCTCATTCCGCCCAGACCGAGGAGGATCTCCTGGCTTAACCTGTATTTCTGATCTCCTCCATAAAGGTACCAAGTAAGTTGACGATCCTCCTGGGTGTTGCCTTCCACATCTGTATCCAGGTAATAAACGGGAACACAGAAGCCTGAAGACCCCCTGATCTGGTATGACCATACTCTAACCTTGACCTTCCTGTTCTCAAGTGTAAGGATTATTTCGTCTGGAAGCAGTTCCATTTTGGCAGCAGGATCCCATTCCCTGGGATTTTCCATCTGCCAGCCCTTGTCATCCAGTGTCTGTCTGAAATATCCCTTTCTATACATCAGGGTCACGCCGACCATGGGTACGCCAAGGTCTGCAGCACTTTTAAGGATGTCTCCTGCCAGAACTCCCAGACCTCCTGCATAAGTTGGTATATCTGCACTAAGGCCTATTTCCATGGAAAAATATGCCAGGGTCCTGAACATGGGGCTTACATCGAGCATCTCTCTGATATGTTCTACGGGATTTTTCCCGAACTGGATTGCATTCAATATAGATCACTCCGTTCTCGTTTTTCATCAGCATGAATGGATCTCTGGAAATAATAATTATAACAAATGCAGTAATTGAAGGGGCCTATCGGGCTCTCCCCGAAAGAAGGGTCAGTTCCCTGAAGTTTGCTATGATACTATCTGTTAAGAGGCTCCTGTCAAGTCGCCATTTCCAATTACCCTGAGGTGAAGATGGATCGTTCATTCTGGCAGCCTTTCCCAGTCCCAGAAGGTCCTGTACCGGTATTATCGCCGTCTCAGCCACTGAGAAAAGGGCCATCCGTATAAGATCGAAAGGGATCTCTTCCTTTTGAGGTTCCCGACCAAGGTAAAGGGTTAGAGTCTTCTTTACCTCTTCAGAAACTTCATTCTCAAACCATCCAGACACTGTGTTATTGTCATGGGTTCCTGTATAAACAAGTCGGTTGGCAATATGATTATGTGGTGCATAGGGGTTTTCAGGGAAGTTGTCGAAACAGAACTGTAAAACAAGCATTCCCGGAAGTTCCAGGTATTCCATTACTTCTCGGACATCATCTGTTATTATTCCCAGGTCCTCCGCCACAAAGGGAAGGCATCCCAAAGAGGTCTTGAGGGATCGGAAAAGATCATATACCGGAGCTTTAACCCATTTCCCACGGATGGCATTTCTTTCTCCCCGCGGTATTGCCCAGTATGCCACCAGCCCCCGGAAGTGATCTATTCTCAGGCTGTCGTATAGAGAAAGTGCGCGTTTGATGCGGTCCTTCCACCAGGAAAAATCTGTTCTGGAGAGGGCTTCCCAGTCATAAAGCGGATTACCCCATAACTGACCTGTTTCACTGAAATAGTCAGGTGGGACTCCGCTGACCTCGTGGGGTATGCCATCAGAGTCAAGCTGGAAGATTTCCTGGTTGGCCCAGACATCCGCACTGTCATGACTGACATAGATGGGCATATCGCCGAGAATATGAATGCCCTTTTCAATGCATCGGAAACGTATTCTTTCCCACTGTTGATGGAAGACATACTGGAGAAACTTGTGAAATCCTGTTTCCTCCGATTTTTCAAGGGCAAATTCTGCCAGGCTTTTTTGATCTCTTGTTTTGTATTCTTTGGGCCATTCATACCAGGGTCTGCCGGAAAGATGTTTTTTCAGCGCGAAGAAAAGGGCAAAATCATCCAGCCAATATGAATTGTCACTGCAGAACTGGAGAAATTTCTCTGATCGGTCCATTTCCCTGGAAGTGAATCTTCCGAAAGATTTTCGGAAGATTCCTTCTTTCCATTCTGTGACCAGGGAGTAGTTGATCTCTTCCCTGCTGAAAGGGGGAACATCCAGAAGGTCTTCAGGTTCCACAAGTCCCTCCTTAAGCATTAGCTCAGGGCTTATATAAAGGGGATTACCCCCAAAAGCGGAAGGGCTGTTATATGGTGAGTTGCCCATGGCATTGTCAGTTACTGTCAGTGGTAATACCTGCCAGTATTTCTGCAGGGTACTGGACAGAGTTTCGATAAACCAGCCTGCTCCGGGACCAAGATCTCCTATCCCCCACCTTGAGGGCAGGGATGATACCGCAAGAAGAAGACCACTTTTTCTCTGGTTCATGACCTTTACCTCCAGAAAAGATTTACTCGGAACTCCATTCTATTATAAGAATCATGATCCCACTACCCGTAAATGTACCGTAACATTGTTGTAGAACATCATGGAAGAACACTATCATAGCGGGACACTATTGATATAATCATCATAGTCCATATATATCCTTATTTCTCCGTCATTTGGGAGAAATAGTTCTGACAGGAGCTGAGAGCCCTATGTCAAATCCCCTTTTCATTTGTATCCATGGTCATTTCTATCAACCTCCACGGGAAAATCCCTGGCTTGATGAGGTGGAGCTTCAGAGATCCGCCTATCCTTACCAGAACTGGAATGAAAGGATCACTGCGGAATGTTATGCCCCCAATATGGCTGCAAGGCTTTTTAATGAAAAAGGCAGGATTGTTGGAATAACGAACAATTACTCAAGGATAAGTTTCAACTTCGGCCCCACCCTTTTAAGGTGGATCGAAAAGAATGACCGGAAAGTATATGAGGCTATTCTTTCCGCGGACCATGAAGGAAGGTCAAGGTTTTCCGGTCATGGTCCGGCTATGGCACAGGGATATAATCACATGATACTGCCTCTGGCTAACAGCAGGGACAGGATCACCCAGGTCAGATGGGGTATCGAGGATTTCAGGTACCGGTTCAGAAGACAGCCGGAAGGAATGTGGTTGCCGGAAACCGCAGTGGACCTGGAGACCCTTGAGGTCATGTCAGATGAGGGGATCATCTTTACGGTTCTTGCTCCAGGCCAGGCATCAAGGGTTCTTTCTCCGGAAAGTTCACGATGGAGTAGTGTTTCAGGAGGCAAGATAGATACCAGTGTACCCTATGTCTGCAAGTTACCCTCAGGTAACTCAATCTGTCTATTCTTCTACGATGGAGAGATATCCCAGGAGATCGCTTTCAGAAAGCTTCTGAGCAGTGGAGAAAGGTTTGCCGATCGGTTAATTTCTTCAGGTACCCATGGGACAAGGCCAGTCCTTGTATCTGTAGCTACTGATGGAGAAACCTATGGACACCATCATAAATTTGGGGAAATGGGACTTGCCTATGCATTGCGGGCTATTGAGGCTGAGCCAGAGGCAAGGCTGACAATCTTTGGAGAATTTCTTGACAGTCATCCTCCCCTGGACGAAGTGGAGATACTCGAAAACACATCCTGGAGCTGCGTTCATGGGATCGGAAGATGGAAAGAGGACTGTGGATGCTGTACAGGGATGAACCCTTCCTGGGACCAACGGTGGAGAGGACCTTTGCGGCAGGCTATGGACTGGTTGAGGGACAGGATAGAACCCGTTTTTGAAAGTGTCCTTTCCAGCAAAGGCCTGGAACCATGGGACAGAAGGGATAAATATATTTCCCTGATCCTGGATAGAGAAAAGGTTGAACTGAATGATCTTTTCGCTACACATATAGGGTCAAATATCGGTGAGGCTGAAAGGGTAGAAGTATTAAAGGCCCTGGAGATGCAGCATAAAGCCATGTTGATGTTCACAAGCTGTGGCTGGTTCTTTGATGATGTTTCAGGTATCGAGCCCATTCAGATACTCCGTTATGCTTCCCAGGTCATAGAATACGCAAAAGAGCTTGCAGGTCTGGAACTTGAGACGGAGTTCCTTGCTTTTCTCGAGAAGGCAAAAAGCAATGATCCCAAATGGGATAACGGAAAAAACGTATATCTCCAGTCAGTCGGGAATATTGCCTTTGATCTTGAACGAATGGCAGCACATTTCGGAGTGATGATGCTGTTTGAGGAAGATTGGGAAACCATCCGCACCTACTGCTATCGGGTATCTCCCATAAAAATGAAATGTCTTGGTAGCGGTACCTATCGCCTATGCTATGGAAGTATAGATGTCAGTTCCAGGATAACTCTGGAAAAGGGACTTTTCTCGTTTTCTGCTATCGGACTGGGAGGTCACAATGTGGTCTGCGCGGTTTCGGACAAGCTGGATGATAATGATTTTGACACCATGGTCCAGGAACTTGAAAAGACTTATGAACAGGGAGATGTTTCCTCCATGATACAGGTTCTGGACAAGTATTTCGGTTCCCATCAGTATGATCTGACCCACGTATTCAGCAGGGACCAGCAGCAGGTGATCAATTCCATCCTTTCCAGCGACATGGCCAGGATCGATACATTTCTGCGGGAGATCCTTGAAGATGATTACCTTGTAATGAATTTCATATCAAAAATAGACATGCCTGTTCCTTCACAGTTTCTTAAATCAGCTGAAGTGATAATCCATTCAGATATCCTGATGGAACTGTCAAAAGAAAGACCTGACATGCAGAAACTGAGGGAAAACATTAAAACCGCTGAAAGATGGGGCATACCCCTTGAGACATCGAATCTGGTCCTCCAGAGCAGATCATGGCTGGACAGGACCATGGATCGTCTGCTTCTGGAACCTGGAAACATGGAGATATTGGGCACAATAAGGGGATTCCTGAATTTTATGAAGGAATATCTCTGGGAATTGAACCCCTGGCATTCCCAGAATGTATTTTTCGAAATACTGGAAAAGGTAAGGTCAGGGAAAGTCCCGGGGGCCCAATCAGAAGAATGGGAAAAAAGTTTTCTCGAGATAGGGGAGTTCCTTGATATTTCTTACTGAGAGGTTCAGTTCTTCTCGATAAGGTATTTCCAGTATTTCTCAGGCATAAACTGTCTTTGCAGATCCTTGCTGGTCCTTTCCCTGATCCAGGTGGATCTGAAATACTGCCTCCAGAGGGTTTGAAATGTTTCTTCTTTAACTGAAACCTCAATTTCTGGAGGTACAAATTTATTGGTAAGGATCCAGAAGCGCCGGTTAAACAAAACTGCTTTACCTCTTTTCCTGTCGTGGAGGATCCAGCTTTCTCCGGTAAGCCTGCCGGCAAAGTGATCCGCCAGCAATTCCAGGATATTGAAATCCGGTTCAAAGGGAGCGTAATAGAAACCATCCATTTCAATGAATCTGATAAGTCCAAGGAATCTGTGTTTTTCCCGGGATACCTTTCGCGCCGTCTCATGGATCCATCTGACCCCTGGTTCTGTCACAAGATCATCTATCTTCCTTCCGATTTTCCAGCCAAGCTTGAGGTAATAAAGTATTTTCATCTCCATCCCTGGGATTTCCGACAGAAAAGTGTAATAGATGTACCGGAGGCTTTTTTTCGAGAAATTTTTCAAGATGGAATGATAAACTCGATCTGCCTGTTCTTTCGAGGTTTCAATTATGAGACCCCTGAACAGCCTCGTTTGGTAGGAAATGTCTGACATGCTCCTGGAAATGGAACAGGGTTTTTCCGTTCCATAATAACTTGTAAAGACAGCACTTAAAAACCCATCAAAGCTACCGTCGTAGTAATAGGGACATTCCACGGAGCATCACTTCCTGATCAGGAGAGTTTCTTTTTCCTGGGGGAAGAGAGTTAACTGCTGAAACCTGTCCAGGATGGCCCCAGGTGTTGCCAGTAAATTCCGGAGCTGGGATTTGGAAATAAATGCCCTATCTGTTTTCTGGTCCTGGCAGAGAATGAAATGTCTGGCCCTTTTCATGACCACTCCCATTTTCTTGAGGTTGTGGAGGTCAAGTTTACGGTGTTTTCTCTCTTTTATGATCTTTTTAGCTGACCAGACCCCTATACCCGGAACTCGAAGAAGTTCCAGGTAAGGGGCATTGTTGATATCCACGGGGAAAAATTCGGGATGTCTGAGGGCCCAGGATGATTTGGGATCCAGGTGCCTGGATAAATAAGGATCTGAGGATTCGAGGATCTCATCAGCTGAAAAATTGTAAAACCTAAGCAGCCAGTCCGCCTGGTAAAGCCTGTGTTCCCTGAGAGTAGGGGGAGCTTCAATGACTGGAAGCCGTGGATCTTGTGATACCGGCACATAGGCGGAATAATAGACCCTTTTAAGATCGTAGGAACCATAGAGGGATTGAGAGAGACTTAGAATGTGCAGGTCTGTTTCCGGGGATGCACCTATCATTAGTTGGGTGCTCTGACCTGCCGGTACGAAGTATCCTTTTTTCCCCTTTCTCGGGACCATGGTCCTGTGTTCGCCTATCTTTCGATAAAGGGATTTCATGGGATCGAAAATGATCCTGTAGTTTTTCTGTGGAGCCAGGAGATTCAGGCTTTTTTCACTTGGAAGTTCCACATTCACGCTCATTCTGTCTGAGAGAAGACCAGCCATGGTTACCAGATCGCTTGAAGCACCAGGTATTACCTTGGTATGGATGTATCCGCCGAATCCATGAGATCTTCTCAGTAGGGTAATGGTTTGAAGCATCAGTTCCATGGTATGGTCCGGCGATCTGAATACGGCCGAACTCAGGAAAAGACCTTCAATATAGTTGCGTTTGTAGAAATTCACCGTGATCTCTGCGATCTCTTCCGGTGTGAAGGTGGTCCTGGTAATATCGTTGCTTGACCTGTTAACGCAGTAGGCACAGTCAAAGATGCAATCGTTTGAAAGGAGGATCTTAAGGAGGGATATGCATCTTCCGTCGTCTGACCAGCTATGACAGATACCGCTGATATGGCCCTTACCCAGCGACCCCCCGGACCCCTCTCTTTTACTGCCGCTTGAGGAGCATGACACGTCATATTTCGCTGCTGCACCCAGGATCTCCAGTTTCCGGGAAAGGTCCATTTTATCCCCCAGGAAATAACATTTACTAAATGTTATCATAAATATCGTATGATAACAAGAAGCATATAATAGGAAAGCTTTTTTTCCTGTCAAGGGGTTTTCTTTTCCCGGTGAAAAGATCAGGTATTCTTGTTCCAAAAAGTACTGTCAGGGCGTGAATGAAATTCCAACAGTTTAAAGGTGACTCGATATGATAGAGGTGAGGGATTGGACGTCCTTTTTCATGATCGATCCGATGGTGAGGCTTTCACCCCTGGTCGTCAGAAGGTGGATCTCACCGAAAAGAAGTCCTGTCCGACTCTCTACCTTTTCAAGATCGGAAAGGGCTATTTCGTCCTGGATTCCTTCCATCAGCTTCTGTCGAAGGAATATTATCCTCCTGTCAGTTACAGTAACCAGCCACTTGTGTTCCCTGAACAGGGCACTTGTAAGTCCGAGGATGGTCTCTTCCGGCTGAATGATCCTTGGAAGAAAAAATATTTCTCTTTTACTGGTCCATTTTCTGCAATCTGTCAGTCTGGCAATTTGTTCTGCCACTGTATCTTCAGATACTGCCATTCGGATCCTGCTCCTTCAGAATTTTCAAGTCTAAGTAATTTTACCTTGCCTGAAGCATGATCTCCACAATAAAATAACATAATTCACGCTATCTTGTTAAAACATAATAGATGGGTGTTCGGGTTTATCTTTATAATAGAAGGAGGTGTGGATCCATGAAAATATGTGCATCTCTTCGTATTATGATAATAACCATTCTGGTTATATCTTCCATTTTGCCTACAGTATTATTTGCGAAGGAGGTTGAGAATATGTCCGCAGACGCTATTGTCAAGTCCGGGTTGCCCCTTTTGGATCTCAGGACTGCGGAGGTCACGTCCTACGAAACAGCTACTTTTGCCCTTGGCTGATTCTGGGGACCTGATTCCCGGTTCGGGGTCCTTCCAGGTGTTTTAAGAACTCGGGTTGGATATGCAGGAGGTATGCAGCAGGATCCGACCTATGATTCCATCGGTGATCATACCGAGACTATCCAGATCGATTATGATCCAGGAATAATATCCTATTCGGAGCTTGTCAATATTTTCTGGAACAGCCATGACGCAAGGCGGCCTTCCTGGTCCCGTCAGTATATGTCTATTATTTTTGTCCATAACAGCGAACAGGAAAAGATCGCCAGTGAAACGAAAGAACAGCAGGCAGAGGAAACTGGGAGGAAGATCCATACGGTAATTCTTCCTTACAGGGAGTTCTATCTTGCTGAAGCCTATCACCAGAAATACCGTCTCAAGATGGACAAGGAAATTATGGAAGAATACAGGAAGATCTATCCTGAGTGGAAGGATCTGACTGATTCCACTTCTGCCGCCAGGGTAAATGGCTACCTTGCAGGAGAAGGTGATCCGGCAATATTTGCCAGGGAAGAGAAGCTCCTTGGTCTTTCCGAGGGATCCATAGATAAGATCCGTAAAACCCTTTCAGAAAACTGATCTCCAGGTTACGGTTCCTTGTTTTCAAGAAGAGGCCCCTGAAAAGGGGCCTCTTCTTTTTCCATCTTTTTAAGATATACTGAAAAAAGAGGGGGGTATATCCTGATGGAATACGCTTTTTCCCGGAATCAGGAGTGTTTGTCCCGCAAGATCCGTTCCCTTTTAGACAGGGAAGGCCTTTCCGATCATACCTTTGAAAAGATCACAGAAATGCTTGACTCCAACCTTGAGGCAGTTACAGGGACCCTCAACCAGACCATTGAATTTCTGAAGATGGAGATAGACAGACTATATGAATCTGAACAGGAAAAGAAATACCTGGCTGCCATTGTGGAGGGGACCGAAGATGTTGCCTTTGTTCTTGATACTAAAGGCAGGCTGATCACTGGGAACAAATCATTTTTGAAACTCACGGGAACAAGGGATCTTTCAGAAGTGGCAGGAAAAGAATATGGTGAACTTTTTCAGGGACTTCTTGAGAAAAATCCTGCTATTGGATTCATGAAAGAAGAAGGGGAAGCCATGTTCCTTGCGAGGGGAAGTTCCATTGAGAGCGAGTTCTCCCTTTTGGATGATGACGGGAAAAGACGATTCTTTTTAAGCAGGAAATTCCCTATCTTTGAGAGCGCTGGTCCAGTTCTTGCTATTGCCACCATTGCAAGGGATATTACCGGTATCAAATCTGCTCAACTGGCCATGGAGGAGAGTCATAAGAAATGCCAGCTCCTTTTTGAAAATGCCAGCGACAAGGTCTTTCTGATCGAGGTGGATGACAACATGATGCCTGGCAGGTTCCTTGATATCAACAAAGCTGTGAGTTCATCCCTTCAGTACACAAGGGAAGAGTTGCTCTGTATGACAGTCAGGGACATTGATTTTCCGGAAAACTGGGCTCGTGTACCGGGCCTTATGAAGATCCTTTTGACAGAAAAACATCACACCTTTGAAACTGCCCATCGAAAAAAAGATGGCAGGGTCCTTCCTGTAGAGGTGAGTGCCCATTTATTTACTCTTGGTGAGAAACAGGTGATCCTTGCCATATCCAGGGATATTTCTGCCCGTAAAAGGAGGGAGCAGGATCTTATCTACTATCAGAAAAGGCTTCAGGCCCTTTCATCGGAGATATGTTTCGTCGAGGAAAGAGAGAGAAGAAAGATAGCCTCAAAGCTCCATGACAGTATAAGCCAGAACCTGGCAACATCCAAGCTCAGGCTAGAGCTTATGGCCAGCAGATCCGGAGATCCTTCGGTGAGAGAAGAGATCGGAAAGATCATCCCTACTCTTGAAAAAACCCTGTCTTCTACAAGGAACCTGATGTTTGACCTGAGTCCACCAGTCCTTTATGAGCTGGGTTTCAAGGCAGCCCTTGAGTGGCTGGGGGAAGCCGTGGAAAGAGAACATGGTCTGAAGGTTCATGTAACCGGTCAGGATCTCCCTGGGGAACTGGATGATGATATTCGTTCGTTCCTCTTCAGGGCTGTTCAGGAGCTTGTCACAAATGTGATCAGGCATGCCAGGGCAGAAGTGGTCCAGATAAGGGTTTTTACAGTGGGTAAGGATATAGCCATCAAGGTAAGGGATAATGGGGAAGGGATAGATCCCGAAAAGGTCATGGATCGGGAGAAGATATGTAATACCTTCGGGCTTTTCAGTATAAGGGAAAGGATAAGGTCTCTTGGAGGTACAATGATAGTACAAAGACCCGAAGATGGAGGTACCCAGGTTACCCTGTCACTGCCCTGGGCATGAACTGAATACTGGAGGTATGGTGAAATGACTTTCAGGATCCTCATAGCCGAGAACCATATTCTCATGAGAGAGGGACTTCGATCGTTGATCGCCTCACAGCCTGACATGAAAGTAGTAGCTGAAGCCAGTAACGGTAGGGAAGCCCTTGAGAAAGCCCTTGAAGTGATTCCTGACCTTGTGCTTATGGATGTAATGATGCCTGGGTTGAACGGAATTGAGGCTACAAGGAAGATCATTGAGAAAATGCCTGAAACCAGGATCCTCGCCCTGTCCATGTATGATGACAGACGCTATGTATCCGAAATGCTCAAGGCGGGTGCCAGGGGTTTTATCCTGAAAGATTGTGCCTTCAGGGAACTTGCTGAAGCGATAAGGCATGTTTCCGGGGGAAACTACTATCTGAGTGATCCTATCTCGGAAGCTGTCCTTGAAGACTATGTAATGAAACTCGCAGCTCATGAAGAAGAAGGTCCCCTTTCATCCCTCACAGACAGGGAAAGGGAAGTATTTCAGATGCTGGCGGAAGGCATGAGTACGAGGGAAATATCCGAGGTTCTCATGCTCAGCAACAAAACAGTGGAAACCCATCGTTACAGGCTGATGCAGAAGCTTGGGATGGAGTCCTTGGCAGAACTGACCAGATATGCCATTAAACAGGGTGTCATCTCCATTGATGGTTGACATAGAGATTAAGTTAACAATAATCGATATTATCGCTTAAATGTAATAAGGAATTCCGCCACGGGGATTTAATACTTACCCTTATTTATTCTCTTCTTCAAAAAAATTATACTTAGGGTCCAGGGCAATATTAAGACATAACATGGTCTTTTCTTCTATGATATACATTCCGGGAAAACCTTTCATTTAACTATGGTGATCTCATAAAATATCAGGTCTCCAGGGGAGTGAGTTCTATGGACAGGATAAGGAGGCTTCTTGAGGAAAAGAGGTTTCTTGAAACTAACGATAAAGCTTTGAAAATGGATAGCAATGATTGGGAAAAGAGATATATGATGGTGATGGAGCAGATCTGCCGTGAAGAACGAACACGAAGAGAGCTCTCATAAAGGTAGTATAAGCCGGGCACCATGATACTGACAGATGGACTTTTAAGGGCAGAGTGTTAACTCTGTCCTTTTTGATATGTCTTTCCTTCAGCAGGTAATATGGAAGAGAGCCATCACTCTGGTAGGAGAACTATTGTAAAGTTCGATAGCTTGCGGCGTGGCAGCCGTTGTTACCTGGCATCTCTGATCTGCAAGGAATTCCGATGCTTCGGGGGAAAGAGTCACCATGTCATACATACCTGTTCCAATAATTATCTCTTCTGCGTCTTTCTCATACAGGTACTGAGCTTCTTCAAGGGAAATTACGTGGGAAGTGCCATAATATTTTTTTGAGAGTTTTTTCTTTCTTTTCCTGATCTTTCCTGAAATGGTAATGATAACATCATGGTCGTAGGCAGTTCCATCGATCACTATTTCCCCAAAAGAACAGGATTGTACAAAGGCTTTCTTGTTTTTCATATCTGTTCACCTTCCAGGCTCAGGGCTGGAAGGTACCCTCCAGATCTTCACTGTTCCCATAGATGTAGCTCCGCGCTTCTTACCGATGGTGATAGATCGGCAGTGTTTTTGAGAAGCACTGTCTGATTTTCGACAAAACCTTCCCATCAGGAAAAAGACTGCAAAAACATCGCATTCCAATTATTTTATCACGCTGTTCTGATAAGGGAGCAATAGGGTTTGTGGAGAGGCTTATTACCGGGTTTGACAACCCAGAATAGTTGCTTTACTCTGATTGTTATGGATGTTTAAGGAATTTAATTTTTTATGACAGGCATTTGAAATGCCCGGTCAGGAAGGAGTGGTTTGAATGAAGATGTTCAAGTCTGGGTTTATGCTGGTTCTGGTGTTCCTGCTGGTAATGATTTTCTCAGTATCAGTATCTGCGGCTCCCCTGGAATTCAAGATGTCCTATAACGGACCTGCTGACCCCGATAATAATGCAGTCCATCTTTTTGCGAGCAATTTCAAGAAGTTTGTAGAGGAAGGTAGTCATGGTAAAGTGATGATCTCTCTTTTCCCGGACAGCCAGCTTGGCAACGAGGAAGAAAGAATGGAATTGCTTATGGAATCAGGAATGAACCAGCCTATTATCAACATTGCCTCCTATGGGGGTATAGCCCCTGTATTCCCCGAGATGTATGCTACTAACGTGCCATTCCTGTTTAACAGTTATGAAGCAGCCCATATCTTCTTCGACAACAGTCAGTTCATGGAGAAGGCAAAGGAAGAGTTCCACAAACGGACAGGCGCATACCTGATGGAGGTCATAGAAGAGGGAGGCTTCCTGGCCTTTACCAATTCCAAGAAAGAGATCCGTTCTCCTGCCGATTTTGACGGCCTCAAGTTCAGAGGAATGGCAGAGGATCAGGTGGCCCTGTATCAGGCATTCGGAGCAAGTGGTACTCCCATCCCCTGGACTGAACTCTACATGGCCCTCAAGACGGGTGTTGTGGATGGTCAGATGAATCCTGCAATGTACATTAAAATGGGAAGTCTCTACGAAGTTCAGAAATATCTTACCCTTGCTAATATACAGTATTCCGACCAGTTCCTCGTAATGAACGGTGCTGCTTTCGACAAGCTTTCCTCGGAATACCAGGAGCTGTTCAGGGATGCTTCCAGAAGGGCAAACAAGATCAATAGAAGTGTTATGGAAGAACAGGACGGGAAGGATATTCAATTCCTCGTAGACCAGGGTATGGTCGCCTATTCTCCCAATGAAGAGGAAATGGAGTCCTTCAGAAGCCAGGGACAGCCTGCTTACCTGAAATGGCTTGAAGACAAGGTTGGCAAGGAATGGGTGGAACTTTCCCTTCAGTGTGCGGATAATGCCAACAGCAAAGCAGGGGAATCCAAATAGTGTCCTCAAAAAACAGTGAAATACTAAATTCAGTTACATTTTTCTTTGAACGCCTCAGCGCCTGGAGCGCTGGGGCGCTCCTGGTTATTAACGTGGGGGATATCCTTCTTGGAATTTTCTGCCGCTATGTCCTGAAGAGTTCCATAATCTGGACTGAGGAAGTGGCGAGGTTTTCTCTGGTCTGGCTTGTCCTTATGGCGGCGGGGGGGGCATATTACCATGGAGATCACATGGTCATCGATTTTGTGGTACTCCGCTTCCCGAAGGTCTTTCAGAAAATAGTGAACTGGTTCAAGTTGCTCCTGACTTTATTTATACTTAGCCTGATGATCTATCTCGGTTTCTTCAACGCCATCAAGATATGGCATATGAGGACCATGGCTCTGGGTATACCGAAGACCATACCCTTGATGTCTGTACCTGTGGGATTGAGCCTATTACTTGTGATAATTGTGCTAAGGACTATTTCTTCCCGTAAACAAGGAGGGCACCCATGGGAATAATTATGCTGCTTTCATTCTTTACATTAATGGTACTTGGGATACCCCTGTACCTTTCACTTCTTTCAGCAGCTTTTATAGGTATTACAGTTCTTGGGGACTGGAGCCTGTTGAGAGTAATGTCACAGCAGTTCTACGGGGGTATGGACATCTTTTCTCTCATGGCGATCCCCTTCTTCATCCTCGCCGGAATACTTATGAACAGATCGGGCCTGACCGACAGGCTCCTTGATTTCAGTCGTCTGCTGGTCGGATCTGTGAGAGGTGGCCTTGGATATGTGAATGTGGTGGGGGGCATCATACTTGCCGGTGTGAATGGTTCTGCAGCAGCAGATGCTTCTGCACTGGGTTCTATCCTCATTCCTGCTATGGTGAAAGATGGTTTCTCCCCTGCCTACTCAGCGGGTCTTACAGCGAGCAGTTCACTTATAGGACCTATTATTCCTCCCAGTATTTTTATGATAATCTATGCCACCATGACAAACACGTCCATCGGCGGACTTTTTGCAGCGGGCATGCTTCCAGGCCTAGTCCTTGGTCTTGCGTTCATGGGTATGAACTGGTATTACTCCAGAAAATACAATGTTCCGATCTCTGATTTCCATGAGGTAAGGAAGCAGGCTCCCCAAATTCTTAAAAGATCTACCGCTGCACTGATAGCACCGGTAATAATCATTGGAGGGATTGTGACAGGTATCGTAACCCCAACTGAATCAGGAGCGTTAGGAGTGGCATATTGTCTTCTTGCGGGGTTCTTCTATACCAGGGAATTGAACTTCAGGGTTCTTGCTTACTCGATCTATGAAACGGTGAGACTTACAAGTTCCATCTTCCTTATTATGGGTGCTGCAACAGTTATTGGCTGGCTTTTGAAATGGGAGCAGATCCCGCAGAAGTTTGCTGCCTTGATCATTCAGTCTGGACTGATCAATAACCCCTGGCTTCTCATGATCGTGTTGAGTGCCATCATTTTCCCGGTAGGCATGTTCATGGAGGAAGTCTCTACCCTGACCCTTCTTACTCCAATATTTGCCCCTCTGGCAATGAAAGCGGGAATTGACCCATTTCATTTTGGGATAGTCATGACCCTGAATGTGACCATTGCACTTATTACTCCTCCCATGGGGGCTTGTAATTATATCGTTGCTGCTGTCGGGAAGGTCCGTCTGGGAGATGTGTTCAAAATAATCTGGCCTTTTATTGGTGTGGCCATGTTAGTTTTGCTTATCATTATTTCATTTCCCATTATCACGACCCTGGTGCCTGGCATACTTAATCTTTGAGGAGGTGCTGCCTTTATGGATGATCCCATGACTTTGTGGATGGATACTCCCATTCCTGAGCAGAGAGAGTGGGACTGGAGCGCGGTAAAAGATATTTCCCTTGTACCTGTGGATGAACCTCTCGTAACCGTAAGTTTGCTTCCGGAAAAGATCATCTGCAGACCTGAATATTTCATACAGGGTCTTCCCGGGGCATTGCCGGATTGTTTTTTGAGAGAAAGGGTCTTTTCTCTTCTGGTGTCAGCATCTGAATTCCTGCCGGCAGGTCACAGGTTCGTAATATTTGACGGGTGGCGTTCCCGGACCCTTCAAAGCAGTCTGTTCCAGGTATTGAAAGAAGAGATCCAGCGGGAAGAGCCTGGATTGTGCGGTGAAGAGCTGGAAAAAAGAACATGCCAGTATGTAGCTCTGCCTTCCAGGGACAGACATGCACCTTCGCCTCATAGTACCGGGGGGTCTGTAGATCTTTCCATTGTTGATGCCCAGGGCAGTTTTCTCGATATGGGAACTTCCTTTGATACTACCCAGCCCAGTTCTGAAACGAGATATTTTGAAAAGAAGCTTGACCTTCAGGGTAGCCTCGGCGAGAGGGATAAACTGATATTGAAAAACAGGAGGGTCCTTTATCATATTCTGCTCCAGGCAGGTTTTACGAATTATCCCGATGAATGGTGGCACTTCGACTATGGTAACCAGAATTGGGCTTATGTCAAAGGTGGTGTTGAACAGGCCATCTATGGCGAAACCACTCCCGAAATGAGATGGAAGAAGGATTTCTGAATCCCCATAGGTCTTTTCCAATAAAAACTTTTTCTCTCCTTTCGACTATTCTTTACATGCTGATATAATGTTATGCAAATTTCGGCTTATCCATGGTTAGCGCTTCATATATCACCATGATGATAAGCTATTTTCTATATGAGGAGTCTGGTGCATGTTCCGAGTAGGAGTGATCTTCGGGGGTGACGGGCATGAAAGGGAAGTCTCTCTTAAAAGCGGGATTGAAATATGCAATGCTTTGCGTTCTCCCTGTTTTGAAGTGCTGCCTTTCAGGATCGACCATATCTCTGACCTGGAAGAACTTATTGGTACAGGGAACACTGATATTTTCTTTATTGCCCTTCATGGGGGGTGGGGAGAAAATGGACAACTCCAATCCTTCCTGGACTTGAAAGGGATCCCCTATACAGGACCGGATGCTGTAGCCTGTGAGATCTCCATGGATAAATGGAAGAGCAAGGAAATTTTCATACAATCCGGGATACCTACCCCTGAGGGAATATTGATCGATAAAGCTTCTGCCCGGGCAATCAAGGGAGAGATCCCTTTTAATTTCAGATCAGGCAAAAAAGATCTGGTAGTGAAGCCGAATAATGGCGGCAGTACACTGGGGGTATCTATTGTAACCTCGGATCAGCCGGAAAAGCTTTTTCCTGCCCTTGAGCAGGCTTTCCAATATGACGATCTGGCCATCATTGAGACCTTTATTCCAGGTCGGGAACTGGCAGTGACCATTGTTGAAGAGAATGGAGAGCTGGATGTTCTTCCGGTGGTGGAGATCTTGCCCCATAATGGATTTTATTCCTATGAAGCAAAATATTCCGGAGGAAAAAGCAGTTATTTTGCGCCAGCTCCTATGTCTGAACGTATATTAAAACTGGTGGAGCAGGTTGCTTCCGATGCTTTTAAAGCCATTGGCAGCTCTGTTTACAGCAGGGTTGATATCAGGCTTGATCCGGGGGGTGTTCCCTATATCCTGGAGCTCAACTCGGTTCCGGGTATGACATCCACCAGTCTTGTCCCGAAAGCTGCTATTGCCAGGGGTATTACTTTCCCCGAGTTCCTGCAAAAGGTGCTCCGCCTTTCCTGGAGAAAACGTTCTCCCATGCCTCTTCCTTCAATATTAGGCTCCCGAAAGCCTTGAACTTCTGACATTCGTAGTCTTTCCAGGGCTTCTGGTCAGTTCGGAAGGTCAGGGACTGAATCTTAAGCTGCAAAAATCTCTACTTATGTCGATTCACCGCGACATCGTGGTATACTATAAAATAGATGATAGTCCTGCCTTTGAGGTGTTCCATAAGAATGACCAGGGGGTGAAGAGCATGAAGAGGTATGTCAAGGTGGTGTGTCCCATTTGCGGTGAAATCAGCCAGGGCAGGGAACCAGGCCGTATCGACCAGGGCTGTCAGCATTTCGAAAGGATAATTCAGGACCAGGGCCTGGTCATATTTGTGAACGATTTTGGCGAAGAGATACCCGTAGACCTTTCAGCAGTAGGAGACAGGTGCATGTCCTTTCATTGTCCTATCTGCAGCGAACTTCTTGATGCATGTATCAGGGGAGATGCGAGGGAGTACAAGATCGAGGGGAAATGTCCCCATTTTCGTGAACTTGTGGCAGATGAGGAAGGGAAGATGTCCGCACAGTTCGTTGATGATAACGATAACCCCAGGGTTCTTCCACTGTACTGATAGTATAGCCTTTTCTCCTGTCTAAATTAACAGGTATTAATCCGATCCACCATTTCAGGAGGTCCCCAGGACCTCCTTTTCTTATTTCAGTCTTCCAGGATCATTGATAAAGGGAGCTGAGAAACGGGCAGGAAAGGGGATTTTCTGGGATAATTGAATTTAAGGTAGTTTTCAAAAGGAGGTTGCCTTCATTGAAAAAATTCGTTCTTGTTCTATTGCTTGTAATAGTTCTTGCTGGGGGAGGTTTTTACTATTATCAATACCAAACTAAACCTCAGGACTATCCTGTGGCCTCTGATTTTATGCCTGCCAGGGAAGATCTGTCCAATCTGGTGCTTTTAGGGGTAGAAGATCTTGGGTCCATGATGGAAAGTGTGGCTGAAGGAATCGATCTGGCAGCCTCGGGTCTGGGGTCTATCCTTCCAGGAGGCGGTTCAGTTGCTGCGGAAATGATGATGGCGACCTTGACAGGTAAATTGCATGAGACCGCTGCCAATGTAGGCGATATGCAGCTGCTTTTCTCAGCCAGGCCCAATGGACTTATCATGGAGCCCAGTTTCTGGGGAGCTTTTGCCCTTAAAGGACCTGATCCAGGCCCGTTCATTGATCATTTCATGGATGATCTTGCCCTTTCAGATCCAGATCTGGTGATCATTCCATATACTGCAGAATTTCCATCCGGGGTTGAAACCCTTTACCAGGTAATGGATATAGATACGGGAGTAACCATATATACGGTTCTTTATTATGGGGAGCCCTCCTATCTTCTGATTGCCAGTGGAAAAGATGAACTTGAGAAGATGATCGCAGCAGCTGGAGATCCCATGGCCAGGCTGAAAATCTCGAGACATTATGATGAAAAGGATTTTCTATATGCGGAACTGGATAACCGGATATTCGAAGCCCTTCTTGAAAATCAGGGCAGATCTGTCCAGTCAGCCGAACCCTTTATGGTGGAGGGTATATTCTTTTCCGAGGGCAGGGATATGGTGATGAAAATGTATTCCAACGGGGCCAGTTTATTTCTTACTCCCGAGGAAACCAGAAGCCTGCTTCCTGTTTCCCAGGTGGATGCCCTTACAGGTGGAGGGAAAATCCTGGGTTTCCTCCTGACCAGAATGATAGGGTTCACCGAGGATTACATCAACGCCATGCTGAGCGGACAGGAAGCTGCTCGAGCTTCAGCGGCCCTGGAATTCCTTGAGCAGAAATATGGAATTACTGTTCAGGATCTGGTGGATCTTCTGAATGGAGAGGCTATGCTTGTCCTGGGAGGAAAGGCTGTAAGCCCCATTGGAGAGATTCCGGGTCTGTACCTGGTGATAAAGCCTGTAAAGAAGGACATAACGGGAAAATTCGCCTCCGTGGTGGATGTCATGAATATTCCTTTACCCTTCAGAAAAATTGATGCACCCGGTTGGGAACAAGTTTATGCCTGGGAGGAAATTTTCACTTTTACCCTGGCTTTCAGAGAAGGGGAATTGCTCTTGGGTGTCCTCGACCCCGGGGAGATATCCACAGCTGGTGAAATACCCGAAAATATTTCTCCTTTCCTGACCAGGGAACATTATGGTCTTCTTGCCCTTTCCGTCAGGGATCTTGTGCAGACCCTGGATGAAATGGCTGAAAGGATGCAGGCTTTAGGGCCAGGCCCCTCAGCTGAAATAGCCAGAAAGGTCATGGGAGATATCCTCAGAAAAGTGGAGACTTTTTCGTGTATCAGTGTTTCCCTTGAAGAGTCTGAATTACGTTTAACCTTTATTGAAGAAAGTTCGAAATAACCCTTCAGTTAATAAAGGAGGAAAACTGTTTTTCTGATACAATACTGTGTTGGTTCCCCTGAACAATCAGCATCCATTTACTGATCAAAAAGAGGAAGGTGTTCTCATTGACACTGCTTAAGTTCCTTTTCCCCTTACTTCTTTGGGCCTGGATAGTCTCGACTTCCTATTCCAGGTATATAACTCCGAGGGTCCAGGCTGCTCTGGATACTGTTGAAAAACTTGCAGATACAGAAAAAGACGTAAAGGAACTCCACGTCAGGATATCAGCTATATCTTTAAGAATAGTGCTCACTGTGGGACAGATGTATGCCCTTGGCATTTGGTCCGGGTATTGTGCTTTAAGGACTATCCGCTATACGCACCTTCCGGGGGTTGAACATAAATGGATATACCATGTGCTGGCTTTTTTCATTTGCGAGGGAGTCCTGGGATATATCGCCCAGAAGGAAACCTACCGGGGGATCCTTTCAATTCTTCATTCGGCCATGGCCATGGGGATGTTCGTCATGTTCTCTCTGAATCCATATATGATGGTACCCATTTATTCGTGGCTGATCAGGGTCATGAAGATTCCCGGTCTTATCTCCTGACAAGGGGTTGCTGAGACAGGAATAACAGGAACTCCTGCCTGAAGAGTTCTCGATAAATGCCTGGTTGATCGATCAATGTCCATTATTGAAATATCTTTAACTGTTTCATGGCCTCGTTTATGTGGTCTCTTGCCAGTATGGAAGCCTTTTCAGGGTCCTGCCCCTCTATTGCAGATATAAGATCTTCATGCTGTTCAAGGATCTTGTCCGCCCAATCCTTCATGGAGAAGAGGCTTCTCCTGCTGTTACCGATATATTTCTCCATGACAGCTGAAAGACCTTCGTATACCCTGGAAAGAAGCTTGTTATTTGCAGAATCAACCACAAGGGTATGGAGAAGGGAATCCCAATGAGCTCCTTCACCTTCGGCCCTTTCACCTTCCCGATGTATCCTCTGAAGATGGTTTTTACATTCCTTTAGCCTCTGCATCTGTTCAGGGGTTCTTCTTCTCGCAGCAAGCCCTGCAGCAGGTACTTCTGTAAGTAATCTCATTTCCATAAGCTGCTGCATCATTTCTTCAGGCCATATGCTTATATTCTTCATTCCCGAGTTAATATCAGCCAGATCTGTCTGGCTGATAAAAATGCCTTCCCTTCCCCTGAGTTCTATATAACCCAGACACTCAAGGGTGACCAGGGCTTCTCTCAGCAGATTGCGGCTTACATTCAACTTTTTTGCAAGCTCTCTCTCCGGAGGGAGCTTGCTTCCTGGACCCGCGTTGCCCTTTGCGATATAGTCGATTATCTCTTCTATGAGTATCTGTCTTTTGGTTTCCATAGGCACCTCCTACAAGGAATAGGGGGACTCTTGTTTTTTCACATGAATCATACTATAATTTTTTAAAATTTGGTAGTACCTTGGTAGTACCAAAAAGAGGAGGATCCTTACATGAGAAAAATCATCAGTACCATCTTGCTCAGCGCATTTCTGGTCTCATTATTCAGTTCCATGGCTTTTGCAGTCACCACGATCAGGCTCGCTCACGTGGTAAATGAGAAGGATGCCTTTCACCAGTGTGCCCTTAAGTTCAAGGAACTGGTCGAAGAGGGCAGCAACGGAGAACTGAAGGTTACCATATTCCCCAATGCCAAACTTGGAGACGAGAGGACCCTTCTTGAAAGAATGAAACTGGGTGTGGTTGATGCTGGTGTTATAACCACCGGACCTTTCATCAATTTTATCCCAAGTTTCGGAGTCTTTGATCTTCCCTTTATTTTCAGCAGTCCTGAACATGCCTATACCGTTCTTGACGGACCAGTAGGGAAAGACCTTCTGAAGGAAATGGAAAATCTTGGATGGAAAGGGCTTGCCTATGGTGAAAGGGGTTTCAGAAACCTTACCAACAGCAAGAAAGAAGTGAAAACTCCGGATGATATCAAGGGACTCAAGATTAGGCTCATGCAGAATCCAGTATATGTGGATTCCTTCAAAGCGCTCGGTGCCAATGCTGTCCCCATGGCCTGGACAGAAGTGCTTACCGCATTACAGCAGGGTACAGTGGACGGACAGGAAAATCCTCTGAATGTTATTGTGGCCTTCAAACTCTATGAAACCCAGAAATACCTTTCTCTTACAAGGCATGCCTATGCTCCGAACGTTATCATGCTGAGCATGAAGACATGGAAGAAACTTTCTCCGGAACATCAGGCGCTAGTTCAGGAATCTGCTCAGACTGCTGCCGAATATAACAGAAAACTTGACAATGACAATGCCGCAGAATGGCTCCAGTTCCTTAAAGATCAGGGCATGACTGTAACCGAGCCCGACCTTGCTGCTTTCCGGGAGGCTGTCAAGCCAGTCTATGAAAAATACGAGGATAAGTTCGGCAAGGAACTGATCGAATCAATTCTCAGTACGAAGTAAAGGTTCTTATCACAACATGAATGATCAGGATTTTGACAGAGGCGAGTCTAAAAGCTCGCCTCTGCTCAGGTTAAGCGATGGAATCAACAAGTTGAGCGAAGTGGTCCTTTTCATTCTCATAGCAGGTATGATAGGTGTCACCACGCTCCAGATATTCTGCAGATTTTTCCTTGATGCCCTCATCTGGTCAGAGGAACTCACAAGGTTCATGCTTGTGGCGGCCTCTCTTCTGGGGGCTGCTATTGCTTTTAAAAGAGGTTCTCATATAGCCGTAACTTTCCTTGTGGCCAAACTGCCTTCAACTTTACGAAAAATGGTGGCCCTTCTGGTTCAGCTGATAGGGATAGGGTTTTTCTTTATCGTAGCCTATTATGGAGCTCTTATGATGAAGAGTGAATCCTACCAGACCACTCCTGCCATGGGTATATCCATGACCTGGGTTTATTTGATGTACCCCCTGATCGGGGGAATTATCCTGATCCACCTGCTAACAGGGATCAGAGAGATCATCAGGAGGTAACAGGTCATGGGCTGGATACTTTCGTCCTCTTTTTTCCTTCTCCTTCTTCTGGGTGTCCCCATAGGTCTTTCAATAGGGGTTTCTGCAGTCATTGTGTTGATCTTAAGCGGTATTCCTCTTGAAATGGTTCCCCAGACAATGTTTGCCGGGAACAACTCTTTTGCCCTGGTTGCCGTGCCTTTCTTTATCCTTGCCGGGGATATCCTGGCAAAGGGGGGGATATCGGAGAGGATCGTCTCCTTTGCCGAGTCCACCCTGGGCAGGATACGTGGAGGCCTTTCGATAGTATCGACAGTAGCTTCCATGTTCATAGCTGCCATCTCCGGTTCTGGTGCTGCGACCACAGCGGCAGTGGGTACAGCTCTCCTTCCGGATCTTGAAGAGAAGGGATATGATGTTGATTTTTCCGCCGCCCTCATAGCTGCATCGGGAACCATAGGAGTCGTGATACCTCCGAGCGTCCCAATGGTCCTTTATGCGGTTATAGCGGGGGAGTCTGTGGCTAAACTTTTCATGGGAGGAGTTATCCCCGGAGCCCTTATGGGATTGGGACTGATTTCTCTTGCCATCTACGTTGCCCGTAGAAGGGGATATCCTGCCAGCGATAAGGTAAGTGGCAGGGAGAAATGGAATCGTTTCATAAATTCCCTCTGGGGACTTATGACACCTGTCATAATCCTGGGGGGGATATTCTCCGGAATATTCACTCCTTCTGAGGCTGCTGCCATAGCGGTGGATTATTCCCTTTTTGTAGCCTTTTTCATCTACAGGACACTGGATCTCAAGAAGTTGTACAAACTTGTTGTGAATGCAGGGGTTACCTCTGCCCTTATCATGTTCATCATTGCAACGGCAAAGCTTTTCGGATGGGGTCTTGCGTTTTATGAAGTACCAGAAGCTGTGGCCAGTGCCTTTTTGAGTGTGGCGGGCGGGAACAGGTTCCTTGTCTATCTGATGATAACGATAATTGTCCTGTTAGCCGGGATGTTCATGGAAACTGCCTCCGCATTGATAATCCTTACTCCCATCTTCCTTCCCACCATTTCCCAGGTCGGGGGTAATCTGATCCATTTCGGAGTACTCATAACCATAGGCCTGGCTATTGGTATGGCTACGCCTCCTGTAGCTATTGATATCTATGTGGCAAGTGCCATTACAGGTCTTTCCATGGAGGAGATCAGCAAACCCATTATTCCCATGGTACTTGTGCTGATAGCCGTATTGCTTATGGTCACATATTTCCCGGATATTGCTCTTTTCCTGCCCAGGCTTTTCTGGGGTGCTGCAGGAGTATAATCTTGCTGCTTGAATATACTTGAATGGAGGTTGATCTTAAATGAAAAGCGATAATGCCAAAAAAGGTCCGGAAAGAGCCCCTCACAGATCTCTTCTTAAAGCTGGGGGTTTCACGGATTGGGAGATAGAACGTCCCTGGATCGGCGTGGTAAATGCCTATAATTCCATAATTCCGGGTCATACTCATTTGAACAGGATAACAGCAGCGGTTAAAGCCGGTGTATATTCCGCCGGGGGGCTTCCCCTGGAGTTTCCTGTCATAGGTATCTGTGATGGTATAGCCATGAACCATGAGGGGATGAAGTTCTCCCTCCCGAGCAGGGAATTGATAATGGATTCCATCGAGGTTATGGCAAGGGGACATGCGCTTGATGCCCTTGTGCTGGTTACCAACTGTGACAAGATAATTCCGGGAATGGCCATGGCTGCTGCCAGGCTTAATATACCTGCCGTAGTGATAAGTGGGGGGCCCATGCTTGCAGGAGTACAAGGCAAGAAGGATATTGACCTCAGTACGGTATTTGAAGGTGTCGGGCGGAGGGTTGTGGGTGATATTTCGGAGGAGGAGCTTAAGGCGATGGAAGATAGTGCCTGCCCTACCTGTGGTTCATGTTCAGGTATGTTTACGGCCAACACAATGAACTGCATGATGGAAGCCCTGGGCTTTGCCCTTCCCGGCAATGGAACCATCCCTGCCGTATTTGCCGAAAGGGAAAGACTTGCCAAGGACGCGGGCAGAACCATAATGAACCTGGTGGAGAAGGACATTCGTCCCCGGGACATTCTTACTGACGAGGCTTTTGAGAATGCAGTAGCAGTTGACATGGCCCTGGGTGGTTCCACCAATACTGCTCTCCACCTCCCAGCCATTGCTCACATGGCCGGGGTAGATCTTTCTCTGGACAAACTTGATGAGATCAGCAAGAAAACTCCTCACCTCTGCAGTATGAGTCCCAGCGGTCCATATCATATTCAGGACCTTTACTTCGCAGGAGGGGTTCAGGGAGTAATGAAACGCCTTTCCGGGAAAGGTCTCATGCATCTGGATATTCTAACTGTAACAGGAGACACCGTTGGCAGGAATCTTGAAAAGGCCAGTATAAAGGATGACGAGATAATCCGTCCCCTGGATAATCCCTACCATCTGACCGGAGGCATTGCTGTTCTGAAAGGTAACATCGCTATGGAAGGGTCCGTGGTTAAACAGGCTGCGGTAGCTCCTGAAATGCTGGTCCATGAGGGCCCGGCAAGAGTTTTCAACAGCGAAGAGGAAGCGAGCAGGGCCATTCTTGGCAAGGAGATCAAAGAGGGAGATGTGGTGGTTATAAGGTATGAGGGGCCCAAAGGTGGTCCAGGCATGCGGGAGATGCTTTCCCCTACTTCCTCATTGGCCGGCATGGGTCTGGATAAGAAGGTCGCCCTCATAACCGATGGCAGATTTTCCGGAGCCACCAGGGGTGCAGCCATAGGCCATGTTTCACCTGAAGCTGCGGCTGGAGGGAACATCGCACTTCTCGAAGAGGGAGATATCATCGGGATCGATATCCCTTCCGGAAAGCTTGATGTTCATGTCTCTGAGGAAGAGCTTACCAGGAGAAGAACTGCATGGAAACCCTATCAGAATGATATGGAAAGTCCCTTCCTTACCAGGTATCGCGAATTTGTTACTTCAGGTTCCAGGGGAGCAGTTTTCCGCGACTGATCCCTGGTATTTCAGATCCCGGGAGTTCTCCACGGAGGCTTCCGGGATCTGCTAAAATCTTGCCCTCGGCAGTTCTCCCCATCTGGAAGTATACCTCCTGGAGCGAAAGGAGCCTTTCATACACCATTCCCGTTCATTTAGTGTTGATGCAGGTTTAAGACTGTCTTTCCCCAGGGTGGTGTTTATTCTGTCCAGAGCATCCATGAGGTTTTTCTCTCTTTCATAAGATCCGGGTCCCTTGAAAAGACCCAGTTGCGATGATCTTTCTTCATTAATTTCTGTGAGGATGACTCCTGATTTTTTATATCTGTAGCCCCTGCGGAATATGCGCAGAAGATTTTCTGTTGCCCTTTCAACAAGTTCAGGGGTGTAGGAAGTGGGTGCTTCCAGCCTGGAGGTGGCTATATTGTGGTACTGATAAGTACCCTTGAAGGGGTTTGTCTGTATGAATACAGAGATTACAGAAGCCAGGGAACCTTCCTTTCGAAGCTTTTCTGCTGCCCTCGAAGTATATTCGGTTATAGATCCAGTAAGGGAATCTATATCAGTTACCTCTTTTCCAAAAGACCTGGACACTATTATCTGCTTTCTGGGAGAAGGTGCCTGACATAGGGGGATACATGCCACACCTCGCAACTCCCATGCTGTCCGTAATCCCTCTATGGTCATGTTATTCCGGATCCATTGATCAGGAAGATCCCTGAAATCTCTCGCATTACAGATACCCCTGGAATTCAGAAGCCTGGCATAGGAGCGTCCTATTCCCCAAATATCCTGGACCTTTACATCAGATAGAAAAAGATCTCTATCAGGATGTTCCAGGAAACTGAATACTCCCTGGAACTCCTGATTCTTTTTAGCCAGTCTGTTGGCAATTTTCGCAAGGGTTTTGGTAACACCTATCCCTATGGATACTGGAATACCTGTCCACTTGCTTATTTTCGTCCGTATCATCCTGCAATAGTCCGTAAGGGAGAATGATACGGGCATGGAAGTCAGGTCAAGAAAGGCTTCATCTATGGAGTATATTTCCACTGTAGGGAAGGATCCCTGGAGTATGGCCATAACCCTTCTGGACATGTGGTCATAAAGAGCGTAGTTGGAGGAAAAGACAAGGACTCCTTCCTTTCTGAAAAGCTTCTCATATTTAAAGGCCGGAGCACCCATAGGTATGCCGAGTTCCTTCGCTTCCTCGGACCTGGCTATTACACAGCCGTCATTGTTGGAAAGCACTGTTACAGGTAATCCATGCAATGAAGGGTCGAAAACCCTTTCACATGATACATAGAAATTATTGCAGTCCACCAGGGCAAATATTTTCCCCGCCAAACATATCACCCCCTGGATGAATGGATTATCCAGGTTACTACTCCCCAACAGTATTCCAGCTGTTCGAGGGGGAATGAATTGGGATCCTGGTCCATAGCCATGATCCTGAGCTCCCCATTTTCAGAGATAACCAGAAGATCTCCTTCTGAAGGGTCAAGGCTTCGGTCTACCACGAGGATATCTTTATCTCTCAAAGCGTTAATTTCTCCGTAAATTGCTTCAGCTCTGAGAAAAAAAGTGGAGGAGGGGTTACTTATCAGTAGTTTGTTCAGATCAAGTGACTTTTCCTCGAAATCTCTTGCGGGTGAAGGGAAGCCGGTAGTGATCAAAAGTCAACACATCCCAGATATATATACAAATAGTAAGTATATATCAGTTTATAACATCAGCTTTTTTTGTCAAGAGGAAGAGATAGAACTGATCCATATAGAGAAGGTCCTGGTATTTCAAAAGAAGGGTGTCCTTATTGATCAGGAACTGAAGGATCGGACAGCAGGAGGAATTTCCGGTAGATCAATTATCTTTCCGGAGCAGGTCAAATTCTTCAGCAAGAGCATTTATGGCTTGTTCTTCATCGATTCTGTGGACCAGGACGGAGATTTTAATTTCAGAAGTTGTAGTACCTAACAGGTTAATGCCGCTTTTACTTAGAGTTGAAAAAAACCTGCCTGCTACACCTGTAGTGGACTGCATGCCCACTCCCACTACCGAGACCTTGACCACCTGGTCGTCCGTGCTGAATTTCCAGCCTTGAATACCCTTGAGAACGTTATCCAGGGTTTTCCTGACAATTTCAAAGTTACCGGAAATGAACGTGAAGGTCAGATGCAAATGGCCGTTGTCATTAACTGTAGATATCATGTCTATGTTTATATTTTCCCGGGCCAGGGCAACAAATATTCTTCCGAGTACTTCCGTATCGTTGGGTAAGTTGCCAAGGGTGACCTTTATCTGGTGTGGATCACTTGTGATCCCTGTAACTACAGGTTGTTCAAGCCATTCAGGAAGTCTGTGCACCACGGAGGTTCCCCTTTCATTTGAGAAGGTCGATCCACAATACAGGTCGACCTCATATTTCTTTGCTATTTCCAGAGCCCTTGAATGAAGTACTTTTGCGCCCGAGGATGCCAGTTCAAGCATTTCATCGTAGGTGATATATTCTATCTTTCTGGCTCCGGCCTGGATGGATGGATCGCAGGTATAGACTCCGGCCACATCACTGAAGATCTCACATCTGCTTCCGTATTTGGCAGCAATGGCCACGGCCGAAGTATCTGATCCTCCCCGCCCCAGTGTAGTTATATGTCCTTCATCTGTTATACCCTGGAAGCCTGTTACCACAACGACATCATGTTTTTCGAGTTCTTTCTGGAGTTTGCCGAGTTTTATATCCCGTATTCGGGCATTGTTATGGGTTCTGGTGGTCACCATTTCCAGCTGGAATGCGTTGTATGAAATGGCAGGTATCGAAAGATCGTTCAGGGCTATGGCCAGCAGGGCCGCGGAGACCTGTTCACCTGTGGCCAGGAGCATATCCATTTCTCTTTCCAGAGGACTCTCTGATATCTTCCCGGCCATTTCAATAAGCTGGTTAGTGGTCTTTCCCATGGCAGAAACCACCACCACCAGTTTTTGTCCTTTCCGGACCTCCTTCGCGATCCTTCGAGCCACCCTTTTGATCTTTTCTGGTGTGGCAACAGAAGAACCGCCATATTTCTGAACGATCAAGGTTTCACACCTCTTGTCAATGACCGGGAAATCATTTCATAGATTTCTCAGATCCCTGACTATCTGTGTTTTATCCATCGTCCTGGAATCCACCTGCTTGACTATCTTTGCCGGAGAGCCTACAGCCACGCTCAGGGCAGGGATATCTCTGGTCACAATGGACCCTGCGGCTATAACAGATCCGGCGCCGATATGGACTCCTTCAAGAATGACAGCATTTGCTCCGATCAGAACATCATCCTCTACAACTACAGGCTGGGCACTCGGGGGTTCGATCACTCCTGCCAGGACAGCCCCTGCACCGACATGGCAGTTTTTCCCGACAATGGCTCTTCCTCCCAGAACTGCGTTCATGTCTATCATGGTGCCTTCGCCGATAATACAGCCTATGTTAATGACGGCACCCATCATGATAACTACACCTTTCCCTATTTCAACCATATCCCTGATGACAGCTCCGGGCTCGATCCTGGCGTCATATTGGGTAAGATCCGCAAGGGGGAGTGCAGAATTTCTTGCTTTTACTTCCACTTCATAATCCCTGATCCTGGAACTATGTTTGCCCATGATCTCCATTAATACTGAATATTCTCCGAAAAGGATACCGAAATTGTCTGTCCCCATGAATTTCAGAGGGGTCCAGTTTATACCCTCCAGATCGCCCTGAACGAATGCCCGGGCAGTGGTCTTTTTTTTCGCCTGGCTTATCATTTTGATGATGGTTTCTGCCTGCATGTCACTACCTCCTCGAAGGAATAAAAACCTTTCTCAGCGGCAAGGGTGAATTCTGCTGCTTTCAGGGCTCCCATGGCGAATATTCGTCTTGAAAGAGCCCTGTGGCTCAGAGTAAGCAATTCACCCTCATTCCCGAAGATAACCTGATGATCTCCCGGAACTCCACCGATTCTCAGAGAAGAGCAATCACATGGCCTGTCAAGAGCATCCCGCAGAAGGATGGCAGTCCCTGAAGGGGCGTCCTTTTTGTGGATATGATGGGTTTCTGTAATAGTTACGTCCCAATCTCTGAGTAAAACCGAAAATTCACTGAGAATGCTTTTTAGAACATTGATACCAATGGAAAAATTAAAACTCTGTACCACTGGGACCCATTGACCCAGTTCCCTGAGTGCCTCCAGATGAGTTTCTTCCAGTGCTGTCGTACCTATCACCAGACCTGATCTGTACTCCCTGCAGAGTTCAATGGTTTTCAAGGTTGCCCCTGGAGAGGAGAAATCCACGATCACCTCTGGTGAGGAATCGATCTTTTTCTCTTTTTCATCGATAGTGAGACATAAGCTGTGTTCCTGGAAAACCGAGCATATCTCCTTCCCCATTCTTCCGGAATATCCCACTATCCCGTATTTCATATTTTTGCCCCGCATTCACGAAGCGCGTCGTCTATGAGGAGAATGGCCCTCTCTGATGCTGGCACCAGCGGGAGTCTCAGTTCATTCTCACAATGGCCCAGTTTGCTGACCGCATATTTCACAGGGATGGGGTTCGTTTCAACGAAAAGATCTCTCATCAGGGGGAAAAGCCGGAAGTGCATCATTCTTCCACCTTCGAGATCGCCTTCAAGGGTTTTACTTATCATTTCTGATGTTTCTGCGGGCATGACATTGGACAGTACGGAAATAACTCCGTCCCCTCCGCTGCAGACAAGATGGAAGGCCTGATCATCATTTCCCGAATAGACAGCAAAATCAGGTCTTTCCTTCCTTACAAGGCGGATAAGCCTGTCCACCTGGATCATGTCTCCTGAAGCTTCCTTGACAGCCACAATATTCTCGACCTCGGCACATCTGATCACAGTCTCCGGAAGGATATTACTTCCCGTTCTTCCGGGAACATTATAGATGATCAAAGGCCCTTCAATGCTGGAAGCCACCTTTTTATAATGTCGGAAAAGACCTTCCTGGGTTGGTTTATTGTAGTAGGGAGTGACCACAAGAACACCATGAGCTCCCAGATCAAGAGCCTCCCGTGACATCTCTACCGTGTGTTCCGTGGAATTACTTCCAGTTCCAACGATCACCGGGACCCTGTTATCAGATACCCTTACAGCCAGAGATATTATTGCGGCCCTTTCCTTGGGGTTTATGGAAGGGGCTTCTCCCGTGGTTCCTAACACTATCAGGGCATCAACACCATTATTGATCTGGAATTCAATAAAATTCTCAAAAGCCGGGTAATCCACCTGTCCATTCCTGAAAGGTGTCACCACTGCAGTTCCGGTTCCTCTGAATATCATTACTCTCATCCTCCTCTTTTCCTGCTTTCGCTGATAAAACTACTTCTCATGGATGTATTCTTTTGCTGGTCTGGCTGTTTTCAATCCATGCCATTGAGAAAGGAATGTTTCTGAAGGATCCTTACCGCGTTGGTCGCTGCTCCAACCCTAATATTATCAGCAATGTTCCACATAAGGAACCTTTTATCATCGAAACCCCTGAGCCGTGAAATGAAGGTCAGGTCAGACCCTGCCACTTCAATAGGTGTTATGATACCCTCGCTGAACAGCAGGTTTTCCGAATTTATGATCAGGTCCTTAAGGTCTTCAGGAGAAAAAGGTCTCCGTGTCTCAACATAGATGCTCTCGGAATGTCCGTATTCCACAGGTACTCTTATTGTTGAGGGGTAGATGGAGATGTGGGGATCATCTAGGATCTTACGTGTTTCATTGACCATTTTCATCTCCTCTGACGAAAATCCGTTTTCCAGGATATCTCCTATACGGGGGATAACGTTCCTGTATATCTGTTCCTGGAAAACCGAAGAACCTGGAGGATTGCCCTTTTCCTGGGAATGAAGTTCCTCGAGACCCTTCCTGCCAGCTCCGGATACTGCCTGGTAGGTGCTCACCACTATTGTTTTAAGTCCGTAGACCTTGTGTATCCTGTGAAGGGACAGGACCATTTGAATGGTGGAACAATTGGGGTTTGCGATTATCCCACGATAGTTGCATAGAAGATGTCCGTTTATTTCTGGTACCACCAGGGGGATGTGCCCATCCATTCTGAAGGCAGATGAATTATCTATCACCGTGACACCCCTGGAAGCAGCAAGGGGAGCGAATTTTCTGGATACCGCTGACCCGGCCGAAAAAAGTGCATAATCGAAGGATCGGTCAAGGCTGGATTCCATAAGCTTCTCCGCATGAAAGGTCTTTCCAGAAAACTGGATAGGAGTTCCCTGGGAAGATTCGGAAGAGAAGAAACTGATCATGGAAGGACTGATCTTCTTCTCCTCCAATACCCTGGTCATCATTCTTCCAACTTCTCCAGTGGCTCCTACAACGGCTATCTTCATATTGTTCACTCCTCAAAATAAAAAAAGCCCGCCCCCGAAGGGACGAGCCTTGACTTAGCCCGTGGTACCACCCTGCTGGAACATCTTCCACGTTCCACTCCTGCTGGTTAACGGAAGCATTACCGGGAACTTACTCCGGGGAATTACCCCTTTCAGAACCAGCTCCTCAGCCATTTGTCCTGACGGTGGCAAAAGGGAACATCTCTCAGCCTTTGGATGCCCTTCTCTGTATTTGTCAACTCCCGTCAAGCCCTCTGATTCATCGCTTTTCAACATTATCTTCTGATCGCCGATTTGGAAAGTTTCGCAAATTATAAGGATCTTGCAAGTCTTTGTCAAGACGGTCAAAAGATGCGGCTGGATGAGTGGGCTAAATGAAGAAAGTTGTTTTCAGATATAGCTGCAAATATCCTCGATCTTTTTACGTGTTTTGGAAGGTGTCGTCTTTTCTACTGGATATCCCAGGCTTATCATGAGATCTATCTTTGTATCTTTTTTCAAACCAAGATGTTTTTTGACTGCCCTTTCGTTGAACCATCCGAACCAGCAGGTTCCCAGTCCAAGTTCGGTTGCCTGAAGAGAGAGGTGTTCACATGCAATGCCTATATCTATAAGGCTGAACTGCACGCCGCGGAAAAAGCCGCCCATTCTTGCAGCATATAGAGATCGACTGGTGATAACCGTTATGATAACAGGAGCCTGCACAGCGAAGGCGTTCATTGCATATGGGCCGCTGAAAGCAGTTTCCACAAGGCTGTTCTTCCTTTCAGGGGAGTCACAGATCAGGAAATTCCAGGGTTGGGAATTACATGCGGAAGGGGCAAGTCTTGCAGACTCGATACAGAGATCTATGTTTTTTCTTGGTACCGGGTCTTCCCTGTATTTTCTAACGCTGTATCTCTTTCTAGCAAGTTCAAGGAATTCCAGGATCTTCCACCTCCCGAAAAGTGTGACATTTTATGGTGCATTGTATATGAAGTATAGAGATGCTCCTATGAGAATGATGCCAAGCACATGATTCATCACCAGGGTGAACCTGGATGCTTCATCCAGCTTCATGTATTTTGTAATGAAGCCCGCAGATGTGCCGGCTATGACAAGGATCAGGCAGTTACCCAAAGCGTACATCAATACCATGAGCATGGAAAAGAGAAAACTTGAGGCAGCTGCCTTCATTGCCAGTACCAGGAGGGGAGCGAGGTAAGCAAATGCGCAGGGTCCGATGGCAAGGCCTGAAAAAAGGCCAAGCAGCCATGCTCCGAAAAACCCCTTTGAAGCCCCTGCCTTCATACTGGACTGGCTGAACCAGGGGATCTCAAATACCTCCAGAAGATGAAGTCCAAAGAGTATAAAGACCACAGCTACAAAATAATTCATGAATCGGGAGAGCTGTGTCATTAGGGTTCCTGCTGAAGCGATTATTATTCCCACCAGGGCTATGTTGATCAAAACGCCCAGCGAGAATGAGATGGATATGAGAAAGGCATTTCTTGTAGAGGTCTCTTCCTGGGATTCGATGTAACCTACCACAAGTGGGATGGTTACAAGAGCGCATGGACTCAGGATCATCCCGAGGATACCCCATGCAAAGGATGCCATAAGGACCACCAGGCCATTACCCTGCAAAGATGAAGAAACGGCAGTTATCAGATCTATCATACTCTTATCACCTCATTATTTGTCCTTCAGCGGGAAACCGAGTTCTTCCCATTTGTTCTCTATCTGCTCGAGCAGCATGACTCCTTCCTGCCTGAAAAGTTCATCTCCCTGGGGACCCAGGAAGATCAGGGTCGGGACCACTCTTATGGAGTATTTTTCAGCCATTTCAGACTGTTTCCATACATCCACTATCTGGACTTCCACTGAATCCGAATGTAATTCACGGAATTCTTCCAGAATTCCTTTCATTTCCACACAGGCAGGTCAGGTGTCTACGCTCAGATCAAGCAGAACAGGCATTTCCTCGGTTACGATCTGTGTTTCCTGGGGTTTTTCCTTCATCATGAATGTAACCACTACTGCAATTGCAACGATGGAGAGAATGACGATCTTTCGGAACCTGTTCATCAGAAGCACCTCCGGAAATCCAGGTCAGAGTATATCTGAATACTTCTTTACTACAAAAAAGTATAGCATGCTTTCCTGCAAGCCAAAAAGATATTTCCTCAAAGAGCAGAATTCAGTATAGACTGAAATATTTCATGGAAAAACTGTTATCTCTATGTATTCTTGAAGTACAATGGTAGTTGTTCCAGGGTTGAGCCCCTCATACCCCACAGGGGTTCTGCCATTAATATACTGTAACCTAAGTTCAGAAATCAAGTCCATTCGACCAGATTATTTGACCAGAGGTGCATTTCCCATGTTCAGAGCCCGCATTCTTGAAATCGAATTATCCATTAAGGACCGCATAATTGATACAAGAAGATATTTTCACAAATTCCCGGAACTTGATTATCAGGTGGAGCTTACCGCTGGCCACATACACCATATCATGAAAGAGAATGACATACCCTGTCGGATCTTACCCTGTGGAGGGGTGCTTGCGGAGATCCAGGGAGAGAGGGGTGACGGTCCGGTATGTGCCTTGAGGGCCGACATGGATGCCCTGCCTGTTGAAGAAGAAAATGCAGCAAACTATGTTTCCCTCTTTCCCGGGAAAATGCATGCCTGTGGACATGATGCCCACATGGCTTCTGTCATTGGGGCAGGTCTGATATTGAATCTCCTGAAAGCTGACTTTCGGGGATTGGTCAAACTGCTCTTTCAACCTGCAGAAGAGACTACAGGAGGGGCTCTGTCCCTGATCAGGGAAGGAGTACTCCAGGATCCCCGGGTAGACTCGGTATTCGGATTTCATGTTACGCCCGATCTTCCACCAGGAACCCTGGGTGTAAAAAATGGCAAGATCAGGGCTGCTTCTGATATGTTCGATGTGACTGTACGAGGTGCTTCTTCCCATGGAGCAGAACCTGATAAGGGAGTTGATGCTATAGCTCTGGCCGCTTTCCTTATCTCGGGTCTTTATCAGAACCTGAGCAGGAAGATAAGTCCTCTTGACCAGGCCGTTATCTCCGTTGGAGAGATCCATGGGGGAAGGGCCAGAAATGTTCTTTGCGAGGAGGTTCACTTTTCAGGTCTTTTAAGGAGCGTTGACGAGAAGACCCGGCTCTTTCTCAAGGAAGAAATAGTCAGGATGGTTGAACTTATACCTGGAGCCATGGGAGGGGAGGGGGTTGTCAAATTCATCGAAGGCTATCCTTCGATGGTAAATGATGTATCCAAGACAGATATGGTCAGACGATCTTTTCGGGACCTTTTCCCTGAAGGACATATTCAAGAACTTGAATTTCCAAGCATGGGGGTGGATGATTTTGCCTACTTCCTTCAAAATGTACCCGGAAGTTATTTCATGTTCGGAACTGGAGGTCCCTACCCCCTTCACCATCCCCGTTTTGATATCGATGAGGGACAGCTTTCCAGGATATCAGCTCTTCTTGCAGCCATAGCTCTGAATTTTATCCAGGAAGAATAAAGCGGATATTTTTCGGAAAATGTTAAAGGTCCTGATTTGAGCTGTTTTTCGAAGGACCCTTTCCCCTGCCGAGATGTTAAAGGATATTAAGGGCGACAAAAACAGCTGTCTTTTTGTGAAAAGAAATGTAGAGCCCCGGAATTCCAAGATTGTTCTGAAATTTACAATAGGAGGGATAGAGAAATGGAAA
>Ga0272441_10001816_pt1 | contig 44793 bp, 35 predicted proteins | sample SSMProp6N_FD_193582 | JGI IMG/M metagenome (GOLD analysis project Ga0272441, IMG submission 193582) | Marine sediment archaeal communities from Little Sippewissett salt marsh, Falmouth, MA, United States - SSM-Prop-6N | ecosystem: Environmental > Aquatic > Marine > Wetlands > Sediment ... | reverse complement strand
AACTTTAAACCGCCTTAATACAACGAAAAACCGCTATTTCAGGCGAAAAATGACCTTTACTCGCGACTCATTTTACATACAGCGAATTTCTTATGTCGAAATGAAAAATCCAGCCAAGCCAATAAAAAGCGCCTAATCCTTTTACCCACGGCGTCGTGCAACTCTTCGACGTGGCCTGCGAGCAGCACGCAGCTTCCTTGACGCAGTTCGAGGAGGGCTAATCGGGCTTTTATGCCGCACTGATTTGGGTTTGTCCGACGGCTGCGGCTCTAAGGAATCAGATTTCGTGTAGGCAAATCCTTCATATTTTTCCGATTCAAGCTCGCGCCCTATGAAGGTCTCGATCTTACGAAGGTATTTCTGCTCATCGTAAGAGACAAACGTAATTGCATCGCCCAAAGCCGTGGCCCGTCCCGTTCGGCCGATTCGATGAACATAGTCTTCCGCATAGACGGGCACATCATAGTTAATCACATGCGATATACCCTCAATATTGATCCCACGAGCGGCGATATCGGTTGCGACCATCACCTGGAACCTGCCTCTCTTAAAGCCCTCCATAGCCTGCAGGCGCTGTCCCTGTGTGCGGCCGGAGTGGATTGCTACCGAGACGATGCCGGCCCGCTTGAGTCGCCGGTTGATCTTATCGGCTCCGTGCCTGGTCCGGGAGAAGACCAGTACGCTGTACATTTGCGAGTTGCCGAGCATGTGTAACAGAAGGTCCATTTTCTGTTCCTTCCGAACCGGATAAATATGTTGTGTAATCGTCTCGATGGGATTCCGCGGCCGCCCGATCTGGATCATTTCCGGAGACTTCAGCATCCCGGCGGCCAGAGATTTCACCTCCGGTGATATTGTGGCGGAAAAAAGCATCGTCTGGCGCTTAACGGGCAATGCCCCAACAATTCTTTTAACATCGTTAATGAAGCCCATGTCCAGCATTCGGTCCGCTTCGTCGAGAACGAGTACTTCGATATACTTGAGGTTTATCGTGCCCCGCTCCATGTGATCCATAAGTCGTCCTGGCGTGGCCACAACGATGTCCACACCGCGTTTGAGCTCGCTGAGCTGACTTTTGATATTCACGCCGCCGTAAACGGCAAGAGTCCGTAGATTCACAAATCGCCCGTAGCCCTTTATGGACTTTTCGATTTGTAGTGCCAGCTCGCGGGTCGGTGTGAGGATAAGCGCCTTAGCAACTCGCTTTTTTGTCGGCTGTTCGTGACTGAGCCGATCCAAAATTGGCAACACAAAAGCCGCCGTTTTGCCGGTTCCCGTCTGAGCGCCGCCGATAATATCCCGGCCGCTGATGGCGGCGGGAATTGCCTGGGATTGAATTTCAGTCGGAGCGGTATAGCCGGTGGCGAGAATGCCCCGCACCAGCGGGTCTGAAAGACCAAAAGTTGTAAATGACATTAAATAATCCTAAAAAATACTATATTCAAACCGACTCAAACAGAGAGATTAATCGTAATCACAATGCATAAGTCAAACATTCAACATTAAAGGTAAAACAAGCGAAATGATGCGGAAAGCAGGTCTTGAGGCGGATTCGGGATTACGAAGAGTAGATTAAGCTTCAAGGCTTCGCCACGCGATCATTACAATTCAATATATTTCTAATTATACGGCTCTCTACGACAGAGGCAAGCATAATGTTCTCCCATTGAAAAAATCTCCGCCACACTACATTGTCAATCAAGGCACGCCATGCAAGATTATCTGTGCCCATTTAAGGATTGAGCTGTTTCTTCCGGTTCCGCCTTCGATGAATCTATAATTATTAAAGATACGATAATAATCTGGACTATCGCAATACCTTCGAAGGTAAAGAACGCCAATAATCTTTCGTTGACGAATTTATCCGGTCCCAGTCTTTTAAGCATTATAATCGGCGTAATGATTATTTCGATTACCAGTGTTAGCAAAGAAAGGTAATAACATAAAACTTTCTTTTTAAGCACTGCTGCCGTTACAAACAACAATGGGACAATCCCGAAAATTGCCGATGCCGTTATTGCACGCGGGGCGCATACCAGGTCATATTTCAGGTAGAAGTAAAACAGGATCGGGGCACAAACAACAATCCCGAGAAAAACAAAATATAATTTTCTCATTTTCCGCAAGTCTCCCTCCCCCCGTTTTCACACGGATGGTGTTTATCATCGCCGTGACATTCTCTTATTTGCTCCTGCGAACAATTACCGGGATCTGCTTTTCCTTGCTCCGGACTCATACAACATGTCTTTTTCGAATGGTTCTTACACATAATGCCTCCTTGATATATTGTTTGTTGCTTATATACTCATTAGCATATACTTATATGTATACTTAAAAAATTTTGCCTTGTTACAGGCTCTCATTTTCCAATCATTATAAATTCATCACCTAAAATATTTTTCACGCTTTTTTTGAAGTTTTCCAGTCGTTTCCTGTCAATCGTATAATGTATTATCGAACCGTACCTGTCGCTTTTGACCAGCCCGGCATCTTTCAATACCGAAAGATGCTGCGATACTGCCGGCTGACTGATACTGAGCTTTTTTGTAATAGCATTAACACACAGTTTCCGGTCTTTAATGAGCTTAAGAATCCTCAACCGTGAGCCGACAGACAATGCCTTGTATATCTTTACTATCTCTTTTTCGTTCATATATCAGCCTAAGCTTATTTATGAATAAGTATATACTAATATATATAACAAATACGATCCAGTCAACAAAAAATTTTTCAAACTACAAAAAACCAGGTTATTTTATCCTGACCCCTTTTTACGGGCAAGCAGGATAAAAAGTCCGAGTACGCCGGAGATATAATAGCCTATTGGTGTAAATATAAGAACAAAATCCGAGCCGAAATTATCGGCGACCGGCAGAAGACCAAGGAATACTAAATCTGCAAACGCCCATGTTCCGCCCACGATAATGCCCATCCGTCGCCCGAGTCCGAATCCAATCGCATGTCGTGCCAACGTAATAATCAATATATAAGCGGCAACGGTAAAAAAGCCTGCCCCGAAGAGCAGCCAAATCGCCTCGGCGTGCTCCAGAAACTTCAGGTAAACGACAAGAAAGGGAATCGCAAGAAAGTGAGCAAGGATCGTACAACGCAGCTCGCCCTTTTTATCGGCGAGATTTGCCCATATGAAAGAGCCCACAGCGCCGCCGAGGCCGAACATGGTGGCGGAAAGTCCGCCGAACGTCAGCTTGAAATCAAGTTCATTAAGCACAGTCGGCAGAAGTGACGCAAGAATCATGGTCGAGACCGCCGCAGGCATTGCCATCACCATAATCAACCAGAACGGCAATCCCCGGTCCTCGGTTCGGCCCTCGTTTTTTTTCGGTATTTTCGGTTCGACAGCCAGTCGTATCCTCAGCAATATCACCATGACAATACCGACCACAGGACAAAGAGCCAGAGCGTACAATCCCGACAAACCAAAACGAGAAACCAGAAAAGTCGAAACGGCACTGCCGCCGGCAAAGCCGAAAAAACCTCCCGCCATAAAAACAGCCGTACTGACCGCCGGCCGGATTCGCTTAAGCCGGTGCACAGCCCGCAGGCTTTCCGGATGGGTCATTGCAATTCCAACACCGCTGACTCCGGAAAAAAGAAGCACCCAAAAATATGCATTTCTGCCTCTTGGTACAATCCCCAAAAAACAGACAAATATTGATAAGATTAATCCGATATGTATAAGTGAAGGCCTGCGTTTTTGAGCACGGAGATGCCCGACAAGCGGCTGAAAACCATTGCTGGTCATACGTAATGCAACCAGGACAAGCCCTCCCATGAAAAGACTGAGCCCGAACTCGTCACGAATTACCGGCAGGATTGCCGGCAGCATACCCGCAAACATATCTATCAGGAAATGGACACCGGCAAGCACCGACAGCTGCATCCAGTAAAATGTGGCAATTCGTCTATTCAAGAGTCACTGAGTCATGCCTTAAACTTTTTGCCGGTGAGCAGCTCGTAAGCCTGGATGTATTTATCGCTTGTCTTTACGGCAATATCTTCGGGCAGTTCAACGCCGGGGCCGGACTTGTCGAAGTTTATACTCTCAAGATAATTGCGAACGAATTGCTTGTCGAAGCTCTCCTGGTCTCGCCCGGCCTGATATTTTTCGGCGGGCCAGAAACGTGAAGAGTCGGGGGTCAGGACCTCGTCAATCAAAATAAGCCTGTCATCGAAATAGCCCCACTCGAATTTCGTATCGGCAAGGATTATTCCCCTGCTTTCAGCGTACTGGCTGGCTTTCTCGAAAATCTCAGTGCTCTTGTCGCGCACATAGCCTGCGGCTTCTTCGCCGATAATTTCCACGCAACGCTCGAAGCTGATATTCTCATCGTGCGTTCCTCTTTCGGCCTTGGTAGCCGGGGTAAATATCAATTCCGGCAGCTTCTGGCACTGCTTCAATCCGGACGGCAGCTTTTGTCCGCAGACCGTTTCGCTTTGTTTATATTCCTTCCAGCCGGAGCCGGCAAGATATCCCCGGATGACACATTCGATCGGCAGAACTTCCACCTTTTTCACTAACATACTCCGCCCCGCCAACTGCTGAGGGTAGTTGCAAAACGGCTCCGGGAAATCCGACACATTATCGCTTATCAGGTGATGCTCGATATCATTACCGAGAAAATCGAACCAGAAACGGGAAATCTTCGTGAGGACAATGCCTTTATAAGGGATGCCGTTTGCCATAACTACATCGAACGCGCTTATCCTGTCGGTCGCAACGATGAGCAGCTTATCACCCAAATCGTAAATATCACGAACCTTGCCGCGGCTCGGCTCAAGAGATTCGATATTTGTCTCTAAAACTGTCTGTGTCGTCATTTCTTCCTTCATTTTATTCTCCCTTTCCTTAGTTTATTGCCGGCCAGGCAGGAATTAAACTAACTGTCAATTTCTGTTTTACATCCTCGAGTTATTCTTAACAGCAGGCAGATTGTAAGAGAATTTTTTAAAAATGCACGCACTTTTCCCCCATTTACGAAATTTGTTCCGAATTACCGGCAGAAACGGCCAACAATCAATCAAATACGCGTTTTTCAGATTCCCGCAATCAGCCTGTTTTTACGACTTCGCAGGTCAATCGAGCTTTTCCACAGGCACCACGGAATTCACTTTAGGATAGTCAATCCCGCCGGCGATACCGGCAAAGATTTTTTCATAGCGAGCAACTGTATATCCGTGCCGCAAAGAAAAATACTTGCCCCGGCAATAACGCGGGAAAATCGCTGCACCTTCACAACAGGGAGTAAATTTATTCCCGCCCTGATAATCAGAACAGCCCCCAGCATCGTAGAGATAGTAATTATTCCAAATACGAATGTCACTATAATAAGACTTAACATACTGTTCAGTGCCGACATATTCTAAAAAATCATTTGTGCCCGTAGCCCGAATATTACCGAATCCTTAGCTAAATCTCTGCCGCCGGTATTGGTAATATACTGAATGCTCGGACTGATGTTCAACCACGGCGAAAACTTTGCGTTGTAATAAAGCTCAAAAGCACTTTCATAATCCTCCGTATAAGTGGCTGATGCTTTATCACTGAAAAAGCCCTGCGCAAAACCGACGCCGAGCACATCTTCGTCGCGACCATCCAAAAGACCCAGATACTGAATACCGAAACTCCAGAAGCTGGTAATATCGTTTTTATCGCCGTCGGCATATCCGTATCTTGTAAAGGCACCGAGGCCCTGACTATCGTTATTGTCAAAATTTTCCTTAAAAAGCATTTGGTCGCAACTAAGGTACAATCCCACATCATCAAGGTATGTTTTCGCCGCATCCGAATGAACTTTAGGCTGTGGGTCATTCCAGAGACCTATTCGATACGCCCCCTGCAAAGAGCCGTTCGGCGAATCCAGCGCAGGCGTCACGCCGGTCTCGAAGATATAGAAGAAATAATCTTCTCCGTGAAAGGTTGTTCGAAAACCGGTTTCTCTAAAATCATTTTGTGCGTCAACCACACCGGCGGAAAGGTACCACCACTCCACGGGATTATAATAACCGGTCAGACCCAAGGCATAGTCCGGAAAAGGAATCGCCGGATTATTCACAAGTGCGCTGTTTAAGAACTGGCTCGTCTCGTCATTTGCAAAAGCCCCCGCATCGAACGCCACCGGCCAATCGCCGCACTCGAATCCCCCGGTCAAATCCATTTTGCCGACCCTCAAAAGAAATTTGCCGTCGAACATAAACTGTTCATACCAGAGTTCAGTAACAACGACTGAATTTCTCGGAACTGCATCGCCGTTTACTCCGAAATAACTTCCGACCGAAGGGCCGTCGATACCAGCCGACTTAGGCCAAAAACCTTCGGTGTGGACAAAGAGACTCGAATTTTTAATTCCCAGTAATTTTTCCAGGTCCGCCGAGATTTCCAGGTCATAGCTGCCCGAATTTCTTCCCGCCCGGCGGTGCGTATTTAGACCGCCGCGGACATTTTGCTGATATATACTTGTTAGGCCAATCTCGATATCTATTGTTTGTATTTGTTGTTTTAACGGCTCCTTATGAAATCCTAAAAGGTCAGCCTCTTCAGCCCGAGAGGAATTAGCCAAACTCAATGCTAAAACACCGGATAAAAAATACTTTGCCACAAATACACTCTCTTTTCATTTATTAAAAAAACGATATAAAAACCTGTTGTGAAAAAACCGATTCATAAATATTCATACTAATCATGCGCCGGGTCTGCCTGCTTTTTTTTCAAATCCCCGACAGGAGTAACACAATAAATATAAACAAGAGGCTCGGTGCCCGTGTTCTTGTTATTATGCATGGTAAAAGGCGGGATATAACAGACTTTTCCGGCGCCTACTTCATAAGGAGTTTGTTCTTCGCCGATTAAGGCTACTCCTTTACCGGATAAAAAAACAAGCACTTCCTCATGGTCCTCGGTGCTGTGTCTGCCGCAGGTTTCGCCCGGCTTCAAATACACCCTGCCGGAACGCATCCCACATGTTTGCGGGACTCCGGTTAAAAGTGGCTGATATTCGGGCTCGTTTTTCAATTCAATTATTAATAACTTTTCGCAACCCATTACTGAACCTTTCACAAGTTAGTCACTGTTGATGAAACGGCGATATGCCGCTGCAAGGCCGAAAGCAAGAGTACTGACGATAACTATACACGCGCCTGTCGGCAGTTCGAGATAAAAAGACAATAGAAAGCCGACAACCGCCGTAGTTGCGCCAAGCAAGGTAGCCGTTATCACCACCGACCTGTGCCCGCGGCAAATCTGGTAAGCCGCGGCGGCCGGATTTGTTATAAGGCTGAAAATCATCATTCCGCCGATTGCCTTCAGATTGACGGCAAGTATCAGGCCGCAAACAATCATAAACGCACCATAAACAAGGTTATCATGCAAACCTGTTGCCGCAGCGATGGAACGGCTGAACATCAGAAGTTTGAGCTCCTTATTGAAGATGAAAGTAAATAATGCCAGTAAGATTCCCATAACGGCTATAAGAATAACCGAATCCCTTTTAACAAAAAGTATGCTCCCCCACAGCAGTCCCAGTATTTCAGAACGGCTGTCTTTAAGAAGTCCCATTCCTAAAAAAGTCAAACCGAGTGTCAGCGAAAACAGTATTGCCAGTCCAACGTTGGTATCCAGTCGGGATTTATACGGTCGATTAGCCGTCAGGCTGGCGGAAACCAATATCGAAGCTGTGATAGCTCCTGCTATCGGTGACTGCCCCAGAAGAATCGCAAACACCGTTCCTGCCATCGCCCCATGCGATATACATATGCCGATAAACGGTATTCGCATTCCGACGATATAAACTCCGAGCAGGCCCGTACTAGCGCCCGCTATCGCTCCGGCAACTATAACCAAATAAAAAAATGGATCCATTTTATCGCGCGGTCATTCGAGTCATTTGTCACATGACAGGATGTACCTGCGTCCTTCGAAATCTACTATCTTAAATTTACAGCCATAGGAGTTATCGAATTTCTCCGACTCGAACACGTCCCTGCTGGAACCGTCGGCAAGAATTCGTCCGTTGTGCATTAATATTGTTCTGTCGGCGTCTGTGGGCAAAAGATCTACATCGTGAGAAACGAGTATGACGGTAATCGATGTCTGCTTGTGCAGCTTTTCGACGATTCGGACAATTTGTTGTTTCCAGTTGAAATCGAGATTTGAGCCGGGCTCGTCAAGCATTAGTATGGCCGGCTGCTGAGACATTGCCCTTGCTATCAGAACCTTTTGTCGTTCTCCGCCCGACAGACTCCTGAACGTCTGATTTCTTTGTTCCGTCAAACCGAGCACTTCGAGCCAGGAGTCCACTATTTCGTAATCCCGGCGGTTAAGGACCGAACACAATCTTTTAGCACTTGTCCGGCCCATACTTACAACCTCACGTACTGTAAAGGGCAGTTCGGCATTGTATTCGGCCGACTGGGGGACATAGCCGATTTTTTTACGCAGCGAGACTTTCCGCCATCCGCTTAGCGAGGTTAAATTAACTCCGGCAAGCTTTACAGTGCCCGCCTCCGGTTTTATAAGTCCGCAGCATACGCACAGCAGCGTTGTTTTGCCCGCGCCGTTGGTTCCTATCAGGTTGATGAACTGGCCGTCTGCAATATCAAGATTGTCGACGTTCAGTATTGTTCGGCCGGAACGTTCGACTTTAACATTCGAGAACTCTATGTAACCACCCGACATTACTCACCAGCATTTAACAAATTAGATATATTTTCAAGCAGCAGCCCGTCGAAGTCGGGCATACCGGCAGTGTCACTTTGTCCGGTCGGGAAATTGCTGAATATTACCACCTCTGCGTCCAGACGCTCGGCCAGTGCCGCCGCCAGCACAGTTCCCTCCTGCTTGTTTGCTATAACAAAACGGACATCTTTATCTTTCGCCTGCTGCAGGCACTGATTTATGCTCCCGGGCGTTTCTATGTCGCTTCCGGCAAACGTCGCAACCACATCGAGGCCGAGCCAATCGGCAAATACCGCCTGATGACCGGAAGCAACAACCCTGGCATCGAGCAATCCGGATTCTTCCATTTTTTTATGAATCCCGGCGATCAATTCGTCCAGCCTGTTTTTGATTTGCTCAAGGCACTTTTCATATTGAGTCTTTCTGTCGGGATTGTCCTGTGAAAGCAAATCAGCGGCGCTTCGGGCTATAGTCAGATATGTCTCAGGAAGACACAATCCCTCGGGGCATTCTACGGTCTGTATCTTCAAACCCCGCTGCTTCAGGCGAGATAAAGCATCGCCTATTTTTTCCTGAAAGTCGAAAAGCAGCAAAATCGAGCACCCGCCGAGCTGATTGACCTGGGAAGGCGAGATATCGAAATGTCCCGGGCACATTCCGGGTGGAGCCAGACTCATAACCTCCATCTGTTCGGCACAAATATCCTTAACGACACTGCAAAGATAAGAGTTGGAAACGGCAATCTCCGGTTGTTTATCCCGTTCTGCGGCCTGCTTACAGCCGCATAAGCTCGCCGTTACAGACAATAAAAACAGAAATGCAAATCCATATTTAAACACCTGTAAACCTCACTCGAACGATCCTATCCGTGTTCCGTTTTTCAGTCGCATTCTTACAACAAATCCCCTGCGTTCTTTCGGCGTATACCATAACTGCTTAGGCACAGGGTATCTGTTATCGGCGCCTAATTTTTCTTCGAGCCAATCGCCGCTGAACCCTGGTCCCAGGCTGAAAACCACCCAGCTTACAGGAGAGGCCAGGGCAAATGAACTGTGGTTTTCCATAAACCGGCTGCTTTCGTCCGGGTCAGGGCGCCACCGGCCTTTATCCTCGGCAACACTGCTCACGGCGGGAAAGCCGTCCGGTATCCACAGCTTTGCCCATATATACTCGTCGATTTTGTTTCTATCCACAATTATTTCACCGACGCTTCGGTATTTATATGTATGTCCGCGATTGAACCTGTCCTCTATGCTCGAAGACATAGCCTGCCCATGGGGCTTAGACGGCAGATAATGACCCGCAACGAGAACGTCGGGAAGCTGATACAAATGATCGGATAAAAGTCCGGTCATGCAGTCCGCCCTGGTCGGCGGGAACTTTTGATTATCGTCGAAGTACATATCAATGGCTAAGCCGATTTGCCGAAGCTCCATATTAACCGCCGTAACTTTAGCCTGCTCCCTTACCCGTGAAGTCGCAGGCAGAAGTACACCCAGCAGCGTCGCTATTACGGCGATGACAACCATAATTTCTATCAATGTAAATCCCTGTTTCATTCGTTATTGTACGCCTGAATCGTTTATCTCAGACATCCGTTGAGATTAGCTGTCCCCTGACTCGATAAGTTTAGAGTTAATCGACTGAGTTATCTGTGTCAACGTCGTAGAGCAGATTATCTCTACGGTAGTTTCGGTCGGTTAAGACCAGGCCGTTGCCGTCATAATTGGGTACCCAGAGCCGGTATCCGTCTTTACATATCGAGTATCCGGAAGCTTCCTGGTCGAAGATTGCGATAACGTCTAGTTGTCCCGTCGGGCAGGGATAATTTACGAAACCGTCACCAACACCGAGTTTTACCGGGAATGTCCTGCCTGTGTCATCCATAATTATGACGGTTCCGCCGGGAGCCCAGTTTTCAGGATCGATGATATTGACGTTATCAACGCGAACCAGCCGGGCCTGATAATACTCGCAACCCGTGAGCCTGGTTTCGTCAAAAAGATATTCGTCGTTTTCTCCCTTGACCACATCAAGGGTAATGATTTCCGGCTGCGGCAACCCGACCGCAGGTTCGAGAAGCTCGATATCGAAATCGAACATCGGCTCGACCTGATGTTTCTCATTAATATTGAGTTTACCTTTGTAGAATTTGTACCATCCGGTCACTCTAACCCTATCACCGGCGGTTAACATGTAGTTAGTATTGGGGTCGTAGTTAATTCGCAGCAACTCGGAGAGCCACTGTTCGTTGGTATAATTTCCAGAGCCCCCTGCGATAGAATAGTTTTGTCCCATAAAGATAGCGGTGCCGGCGTGGTCCTGACCTTCGTCCTGTATATAAATTTGCCACTGTCCACCCATACCAGCTGTGCCCGGAACATGATTTAACATTTCTTCCGGATTATTCAGGATGATACCGGTTATTGCGACCTTGTCCGAGGCTTCGTATGTTCCTACTCCGTCAGCATTTACCGCCTGAAGATCCCAGTGCGATACCTCGGCCACGGTTACATCGGCCTTGGCTATGCCGATACAAAACAAACCCATAACTAATGCTGAAATGATAAATCTCTTCATTTCTACATCCTCCAAAAAGTTTATAATTTAAGTAGCGCATAAAAATAGCAAAATCGTGCTACCATAACAACAAAATAATTGACAAATGACCAAAAAAATCTAATATAAGCCGATTTAACGCATTAAATGCATTTTTTAGGAGAAAAAATGGGATTTCCGGAAAAAGTTCTCGTTATAGACCTAAATAACAACCATGAAAACCAAAAACTGCTATCCGGTATGCCGCAAACTTCCGGAATGCGCTCCGGCAGGGTATATCTCGCCCCGGATCAGTCCTGCGGCCAACATAGCACAAAGGACCGGGAAGAGCTGTTAGTCTTTCTCTCAGACCGGGGAAAACTGCAAATAGGCGAAAATGAAAGCTTCGATATCGGCCTGGGCAAGGTCTCTTATATACCACCGAACACCGTTCACGATGTTAAAAACACCGGTTCGGAGCCCCTTATTTACGTTTACTGCGTAGCTCCAGTATCCGGCGAATGATTGGGAATCAGTCCTGCACTGAGAAAAAATGCGTAATATTCCCGCTTTTTTTACCAATAAAAAATTAGGCAAAAAATCGGAGCCATTGGAAAAAATATGTTTGCAATCTGTTGGTAATCGTATATAATTACATATGTAAATAGCTCTTTTCTTCTCATATATCTTGGTTTAGTGAGACAGTGAGAATATTATAAGTTTGCAGTATATTTTCTAAACAAATAAGCTGTCTCACAACAGCCGGAGTTCTCATGTACTCCGGCTTTCTTTTTTTACCTAAAGGACTCCTGTACATCCTATAATAATCCAATAAAAGCGCAAATTTCGCTTGAAAATAATTCAAATCTCAGCTAATATTGAGTTTGTGCAAATACCATTATAAACATATATGAGTTACCTCAAATTACCCTGAGATATGATTCAGAGAAGTTTTTAATGTGTATTCATTTTGAAGGAGTATGGATATGTACAAACACGCAGGTTTTACACTGATCGAGCTTCTTGTTGTCATCGCCATTATAGCCCTGTTAATGTCAATACTAATGCCGGCACTAAGCCGAGTAAAACAATCGGCGAAAACCGTCACCTGCGGGACAAATCTTAAACAATGGACATATTTCTTTTCGATGTTCATCGAGGAAAACGACGGCAAATTCCAGGCCGGCGTACCAACAGAAGGCCATCCAGGTCACTCGAATCACTGGTTCAGCGCCCTGAGATCCTATTATAATAACGATAAAAAAGTAATGTGTTGCCCGACCGCGATGAAACCCATCGATGCCGATTCGGATAATGTTGCAGATGGTGGATACAATACATTTTCCGCCTGGGGTGTTTTCAACGCTCAGGACGACGCGGGCTACGACCCGAAAGGAGACTTCGGCAGCTACGGAATAAACGGCTGGGTTGAAAATCCACCCGCATCCACGTCAACGGTTTATGAAGGCTTCGAGACTAATAATAACTGGCGTTCACCCAACGTAGAAGGTGCCGCATATGCACCTCTTATAATGGATGCTCTTCGTTTTAACGTCTTTCCAAGAGAGACGGATTCACCACCGGAAACAGAAGACAGGGCATGGGAAAGCACGCAGCATATGAGACGCATATGCATAAATCGGCACAACGGATACATTCAGATGGCTTTTCTTGACTGGCACGTCAGGAAGGTCGGGCCATTTACGAAAGTCGGAGGAGTTCTGCCGCAAGATTGGCCTGGGTGGATGCAGGGTTTTAGTGATTACTAAAAAAAGAACAATGAAAAAAATAAAAGCTTTTACATTAATCGAACTTTTGGTCGTTATTGCAATTATAGCGTTACTAATGGGGATTTTAATGCCGGCGCTGAACAGGGTCAGGGAATTAGGCAAACGAGCGGTCTGCTTAAACAATCTGAAACAGCTGGCAATGGCATGGTCCATGTACGCCGACGAAAACGACAATAACATAGTCAACGGCGCGCCGCTCGGCAACGTCATAGGACAGGCGACCGTAGGCACAGGCTATCATGCGAACGAACTTCCATGGGTAGGCAGATGCTGGGCAACCAATTACACTTCAGGCGGACAAGTGGACGAGCAAACACAGATACAAGGTATTAAGGCCGGGGCACTCTGGCCCTACATAAAACAGGTCCAACTATATAGTTGCCCGACGGGCACGCCGGGAGAGATGTTAACATACGCGGCAATGGACGGAGTCAACGCCTACAGGAGGGAAGGTACCAACAAGCCGGGAGTATTCCTCAAAAAGACAACGGATATAAAAGGCTCCCACACAAATAGAATCGTTTTTATCGACGAGGGCTGGGTTACTCCAGACAGCTTTGCTGTTCACTATGATCGAGAGTTATGGTGGGACGATCCGCCGGTAAGACATGGTGATGGAACAACCGTGTCCTTTGCGGATACCCACGCTGATCACTACAAATGGAAAGGGACTGATACTGTGCAATTCGGCAAAGACCGCGAACGCGGCCATCCGAGCAATGATTATCCACCTACAACCGACGACGGCAAGAGGGACCTGCATTGGCTGCAAAAGGGCTGCTGGGGGTCTTTAGGCTATACGCCAAGCGTTTGGTAGTACATTGAGGCAATACCGGGGAAAAGCAGGTTAATTATGGATTCTTGCATTAACCAATGCAGCCAAAAGAATATGCCTGAGTCTGTCAACACTGAGTTTATTAAGGTAAGCATCCGTAAAATCCAACTTAAATCGGCCGTGGAAGTTTTTAATCCGCCTGGTCAGCTCGTTTCGACCCAAAGAAGCGATTGAAGTTGCCTCTCTGTCAAAAAATGTTCTTGTCGCCATCTTTTCGTTACCCTCGAAAAACGTTTTAAGGAAGTTGGATTCACAGTTTTAATATCGCTATTTTTTCGGGGCCGGTTTCGTTAAATTTACTCTTCTAAAATCAAACACTGGAATTAGCTCGCTATTGAGGGTAAAATTTTCAGCCGTTCGAACAACGGTCTGATAACTTTGGATTATGAAAACCGACAAGCTAAATTATGAACTTCCGCCGGAACTGATCGCCCAGGAGCCTCTGGGTGTTCGCAGCGACTCTCGGCTGCTGGTCTTCAATCGCTCAACCGGCGAAATATCAGACTCCATATTCAATAAACTCGGTGAATTTCTTGCGCCGAATGATTGTCTGGTGCTCAACGATACTCAAGTCCTGCCGGCACGTTTTTTCGCACGAAGAAGCACCGGGGCCAGACTCGAAGGCTTGTTTTTATCCGACAGCGGCGACGGAAACTGGACCGTATATCTCAAGGGCCTGAGAAAAATCAAATCCGGCGAGAAAATTTATCTGACAGACAAAGAAAAACAGGACTTCTGCCGGGCGGAACTGCTCGGAAAAACCGGCGAAGGCAAATGCCGACTGCAAATAATATCCGATACCGACACACAGACCATTCTGGAAAAAATCGGCTTGCCTCCTCTTCCCCCATATATCAAACGCAACGATGACCCGGATGTGGCCGAACGCGATAAACTATATTATCAAACAATCTATGCCAAGCAAGCCGGTGCCGTCGCGGCACCGACCGCCGGCCTGCATTTTACGCAACAGCTAATCGAACAACTTAAAAAGTCCGGAATATGCTTTGCGAATGTAACGCTTCATGTCGGAGCCGGGACATTCAAGCCGATTACTACCGAGAACCTCGAAGACCACCGAATCCACGAAGAAAGATTCAGCATCGACGGGGAAAATGCCCGGATTATCAATACGGCAAAAAAAGAAGGCCGCAGAATTATCGCCGTAGGAACCACTTCGACACGAGTACTCGAGACGGTCGCCAAAAACTCGCATCTCGAACCGACAAACGGCTCTACACAATTGTTTATAACACCGGGATATAATTTCAAAATTACCGATGCGATGATCACGAATTTTCACCTGCCGAAATCTTCGCTGCTCGCGCTGGTGTCCGCATTTGCATCTCTGGAAAACATCCTCGCCGTTTACAATCATGCCGTCAAACAGCGATACCGTTTCTATTCCTACGGTGACGCCATGCTGATAATATAAAAAAAGCCGCTGCGAATCTTTCTGTTAACTCACAGCGGCTTTAAGGTCTAATTTATATGTTATTGAAAAAGCTTCTGTTTTATTTGTACATTTCGTCGAAATAGTTTTGTGCGGCAACAACTGCTGCTCGCATCATATCTTCGGCTTCGGCGGTCTGGCGTTTGGCAAGAACTCCCATCAGTGCCTTTGTGTCCAGCTCTTGAGCGGCCTTTTCACATGCTTCCCAGCTCAGCACGCTTCTTACTACCCGGTCGATTCCCTGCTCGGCATTGTCATAAGCCCGAGTCTGCATGTCGTGACCTTTCCAGCGGGCATAGCCGGCCTGCTGAATTAATCCGGCGATTGCGACGTTCATGCCGTTGACCCGCGCACCATGGTCGATGTCGTACTTGCCCGGCCCGCCGAAAATTATGCCGTCATTATAGCCCTGGCTGTTGAGGTGCATATGCACCATCATATTGTTATCCAATTCTTCGACGGTATCATGAACGTGGTCCAGCCCGATCATTTCCGAGTGGCCGAATTCCTTGTTGATGCCTTTATTCTTAAGGTCAACACCGAATTCTTCTTTGACCTTGCGCCAGAAGGCAATGGCACTTGCCACAGTCGGAATCAACATTGCAGGATGTCCCTCGTTTGGCTTCGGCTCGAAACCGATATGAAGCTTGCCGCCTTTTTTCTGCTCATATTTACATAGCCCGGCAACGCTTTCCTTGAGGTTCTGGTACATCTGTTTTATGCCGATTGTGGCAATATCGTATCCGAACGAGCCGTTCCAGATAACAAACGCCGGGGCTTTATCGATATCGGGGTGCCAGGCTTTTTTCAGCGTTCCGTATGCCAGGTCAACGGTCTTTGTGCCCAATTCTTCGCCGGCCTTGCGCTCGTTGGGATCGAGTGACGCGATGCCGCCGTAGGCAAAGTGAGCATGCGCGCCGGGTGTAATCATACCCAGGTATAATTTGTTGTCCACCAGCGCATCGGCAACCGCCGCGGCGTTATTATCATCGACTTCCGCATCGTAGTGCATTTCGATTCCAAGCTCGACGTTTTTTGGAAGCCGCGGCCTTACCTTCTTCGCTACAAGCTCAATCATTTCCGGTGTCCCGAAACTGCCGCCCCATTCCGGCCGCATATCACCGGGCACGAAACCGCCCTTACCCGGATTGAATGTCCATCTGCATATACTGTGCAAAGATTTATCCGCCATTGTATCCACTCCTTTCTCGCATCCTGCAAATGGCTCCACAAGATACGATCTATACTGTTATAATTGTTTTTTTAAGATTTTTTCCCATTTCTCATAGGCTTGATTGTAAGCCGATGTTAATTTCCCGTTAGGTTCGATAGTTTTGACCGGCTCGAGTCCGACAAAGGCATCTTCGGGGCGTTTGTAAATACCCACACCGATACCGGCACCTCTGGCGGCGCCCTGAGAACCGTCGGTATTGTAAAGCTCCACGGACGCCTGTGTCAATGTTGCGAAAGCCTCCGCGAAAAGCGGGCTTAAGAACATATTCGCATGGCCGGCCCGAACCGTATTAGCCTTGACGCCGAGATTGCTCATTATTTCCACGCCGTAGTTCAGCGCGAACACAATTCCTTCCTGTGCCGCCCTTAACAGATGGGACCTGTTGTGCACGTTAAAATTCAAGCCGTGGATCGAAGCACCGATATTGCGGTTTTCCAGCGTGCGTTCGGCTCCGTTTCCGAACGGCAAGATAACCAGGCCGTCTGAGCCGACCGGCGCTTTTTGCGCCACTTCATTCATTTCCGGGTAGTCTGTCGAGCCTGTGTTGTGCTTGAGCCAGCTATTAAGGATGCCGGTGCCGTTGACACACAGCAGCACTCCGTACCTGGGATCTTTCGCCTCATGATTTACATGCACGAACGTATTGACTCTCGACTTGTCGTCGTATTTTGCTTCGGATGTAATCCCGTAAACGACGCCGGAAGTACCGGCAGTAGCCGCTATTTCGCCCGGTTTGAGTACGTTCAGTGACAGGGCATTATTGGGCTGGTCACCAGCCCTGTAAGAGATAACGGTTCCCGGGGTAAGGCCCAGTTGTGCCGCAGCGTCTTTTGTTAATTCGCCCTGTACGGAAAACGTTGGAGTCGTTTCGGCGACAAGCTCGTCGGAGATGCCGTAATTCTCGAGAACGAAGCCAGCTAAGCTGCCGCCTTCGAAATCCCACATTATTCCTTCCGATAATCCCGAAGGCGTTGTTTTAATATCGCCCGTCATCATCAACGCAATATAATCGCCGGGCAGCATCATCTTGTGAATCTTCGAATAAATGTCCGGCTCGTTTTCCTTGACCCATTTCAATTTCGAAGCAGTAAAGTTCCCCGGTGAATTCAGCAGGTGAGACAGACATTTTTTCTCACCGATACTTTTAAGCGCCTCATTACCGATTTCAACCGCCCTGCTGTCACACCAGATAATCGAAGGTCTTAAGACCTCTTTATTTTTATCCACAACAACCAATCCGTGCATCTGGTAGGAAATGCCGATTGCCTTGACATCACCCGCATCAAATTTTGCCTGAGATTTAATCTTCGCCGTAGCCTTTTTGACGTGTTCCCACCATGTGGACGGATGCTGCTCGGCCCAGCCTATTTCTCTTGCAATAATCTCAAGCTCTTTATCCGGCGAGGTGGCCGACGCCAAAACTTCACCGGTATCGGAGTTCATTAACGTCGCTTTAATCGACGAGCTTCCGACATCATATCCCATCAATAAGGCCATTTTAACACATCCTTTTAGAATCAGTCGTTCATATTATTCCTGTAACAATCTTCATCATGCCGAGAAAGAGAAGTATTATAACTGTTATAGAACAAGCATCAAGCATTTTTTGAAAGCCGCGAATTTACGGCAGTTTTGCTGAAAACGAATCCCGCTCTTTGCGATACTATACAACTATTTACAAAATCAGCTTATTTTTGAAGAAATCTTCTCATGTCCTTCTGTTTTATGTGAACTTCGGCACAATATGTATTAGCGAACCATAAGATGAGACATCCCGGATTTATTTTTTTACGGGCCTCGGTTTCACACAGAGATAGAGACAGAACACCGCAACAGGATGCAAGCTGCCCATCAAGATAAAGATGGGTGCATAACCGAATGTCGTAATCAACCAGGTCGATACTACGCCCGTAATCAAGACGCCTCCCACGGCACCGGCAAAACCGGCCAGGCCCGTAGTAGAACCCACCCATTCCCTTTTGACGCAATCACCGACCAGGGAGAAGTTGTTGGCCGACCAGGCCGTATGTGCGGTGCATGCCAGTGCGACCAGGAGGATGATCAACCATCCGCTGGCAGTAAAACCGGCCAGGGCGGAAACAGGCATACACGCAGCGCAGATAAGCATCATAAGTTTCCGGGCCTGCAACGGATGCATGCCCCGTTTAATAAGCCATCCGGTGATCCAGCCGACCAGAATACTGAAAACAACAGAAGCACCGTAAATGATCGGCAGCGCATAGGCTATGCCCCTGAGGTCGAAGCCCCTCCTGTCCAACAGGTAGGCAGGCAACCAGGACAGATAGAACCACCAGACCGGGTCGCCGCAAAACTTGCAGATCATTATGCCCCAAGTCTCACGTTCCCTGACCAAATCAACCCACCGAACCGTTCGACCGGAAGCCGCACTGCTATTCTCGGCGTCCTGAACCGTTTGTGTGTTGGAACGATACACTAATAACCAGAGAATCGATAACACGATACCTGTTGCAGAAAACAGAAAGTAGGCCCACTTCCAACTCAGATTCAATCCCGAGCTTGACACCACCCAGGTCACGATAATCCCGCAGGTCATGATGGCAATACTCGGTCCGCTGTTAACAAGTGAAAAAGAAAAGGCACGTTGACGCGAAGGAAACCATTCCGCTACACATTTATTCGCAGCCGGAAAATGACTGGCCTGCGTAAATCCCAGGACCCCGCGCGAGAGACTAAGTGTGGCAGGCCCTGTGCTCACCGCAGTCAGCCCACCGGCGAGCGACCACAGGAACATAGACAATGACAATCCTGAACGCGTACCCATCAGATCGATCAGACGACCGGCAATAAGAAAACCAATCATGTAGGCAAACTGAAAGGCGGTAACCCCGTAGCCGTACTCCAGGTCCCCAATCTCAAGGGCATCCTTGAGATATCCCACTGTAATACTATAAACAACGCGGTCATAGTAGTTAATCAACGTGGCCAGGAACAAGATCGCTAAAATGATCCAACGGTAGTTAGAATACGATTTCGGTTCGAGCGTTGTGCCATTTAACATGGTTTTCCTGCCTTTCAGTAAATCCAGGATGCCTCCTTTCATAGCTCACAATTATATATTGTACCAACGGTAATATAAATGTGATTTCCGTAATTTACCTTATGCTTTCATAATGAATACACATGAAAAATCATAAGAAAATTACTAAAAGGAAGCTGATTTTAAAAAATCAGTTATATTATCACAAAGAGTGAAATTAATTAGGACCGTTGGTATTATATTGTAATTCGGCCGGATGTAAGGAAATATACTGCATTAATATTCGGCAAAAAACGAGAAATATCAGTCTGTAACTTCCACGAGCGACTCCACCGGAAACAGCAGATTATAGACAAGAATCGCATTGCCGTTTTCCAGACGGATACATCCTTGTGAACCCTGGGTACCGAGCTGCTGCGGCTCCTTTGTGCCGTGAATGGCAAAGCCTTCTCTGCCTTCCGCTTCGCCTTCGAGGCCCTCAAGCCCTATCCATCTTGAGCCTAAAGGATAATCCGGGTCCTCGGGATAATATGTTTTATTCTCGATTTCATTATACCAGATCGGCCGCTCCATCTTACCGTCCGCAGCGACACGCCATATCCCTGTCGGTGTCTCCTTGCCGGGAAGACCCAGCCCGACAATGAAACTCCGGACATAAGTATTTTGAAGATATATATCCATTGTAAATGTCGATCGATATACCTTGGCATGGAACGGGCCGTTTATAATCTTTAAGTTCTGTCCGGCCTGGAGTGAACGGGCATCGTTTATATTATTCACCATCATAAGAGATTCAAAGGGTACTTTATATCGTCCGCCGATATTTGAAAGGATATCGCCAGGCTTGACCTGATATGTCCCGCAAAGCGGGTCATCCGGGTAAACCGTTCTGGTAAACAGCCATTTATCGGCAAGCTCGGAAAGTTTATCCTTTACAAACTTTCGCTGCTCGACGCTCATAGGCATTCGCAGCGCCATGTTCAGTTTATCGCGAGCCTCTATTAATTTCATGGGTGTTTTACTAAGAATCTGCATGGCCTCTTTAATCAGCACATCTGCTTCGGGATTAGACCCGACGGTCGGGCCCGAAGGGATTTGAGCCAAAGCCGGTTTCTCTGCGGAGGCTGTTTCGGGTATCGATAACGATTCCGTATCAGCTTGTTCCGGCGGCTCGTTTACTTCCGTCGACTCACCGGCTACAGGCACATCGAAATCAGGATTCGCATTCATCGTCGGTCCTTCGCTGACAGTTTCGGCTTCGCCGCTACCAAAGGGACCGTAAAAATATACAAGCACAATAACAATAACAAGCACCGCCAGAATAGTGTACATCCGGTTTCGAGTTCTCCGTCCTCGCGGGCCGGCTGGATAACGAGCCATATCATACTCCTTTCTGATTGTTAAAATATATTATACCTTCGTCCGTAACCAAAGAATCCACCGGCTCATCGTGCTCTGTGACCGGTATCGAGTCGATGAGCTGCTCGGTAAAAGCAAAACCGCATCTGGAAGCCTTCAGCTCGGCATTGGCAAAAAACCTGTCGTAATAGGAACCGCCTCTGCCGAGGCGATTGCCCTGCCTGTCAAAACCCAGCGCCGGTGTTACAACCAGATCGATGTCCTCAAACGGCACAGGCACACCCGCCATGGGATTTTTCAGACCGGATGACCCCGTTGCAAAACCCGTTTCAAGCGAGTTGATTTTCACCGGGATCATATGCCTTTGCTCCCAGGAAATCTTCGGCACTGAAACTATTTTACCCAACTGCCAGGCCTGAAGTATCGCCTCCGACGTATCGGCCTCGTACGGAAGAGACAGATACATCATGATTGTCGATGCATCTTGAAACTGCTGCATCGAAATCAAGTTACGGCAGGCCAGCCTGGATTTTTCACTCCTCTGCTGGGCGGGTATTGCAAGCAGGCTTTTTTGTAGCTGACGGCGCAATTGAGCTTTGTCCATTTATTTATCCTTCTTTACGGCATTGTTTTGAGAAGGTTTGTCTGCCCCGGCTTTTTTAGACGCATACCGAGACGACAGGTCATTTTCTATCAGGCTTTGCAACTTTTGTAAATAGTGTTGAATATTTTTTTCATAACCAATATTTTTCGGGATGTAATATTTTTTCTTAATCCCGGCCGGCAGATACTCCTGCGGCGCGAAACCATCCCTGAAATTGTGTGGATATTTATAATCGACGCCGATACCGGCCTTTTTCGCAGCCGCATAATGACTATCTTTCAGATGTTTCGGTACAGGCATAATCGGCTGGCTTTCAATATCAGCCATTGCCTGCCAGATAGCAGAGGCCGAAGCATTCGATTTCGGCGCACATGCAACGTACAATGCCGCCTGTGCCAGTGCCAGCCGGGCTTCCGGTAAGCCAACGAATTCGGCTATCTGAACGGCCGCCGAAGCAAGAACCGCCGCCATCGGATCGGCATTACCGACGTCTTCCGTAGCACAAATCGCAATTCGCCGTGCAACAAAGCGAATATCTTCGCCCCCGGCCAACATTCGAGCAAGCCAGTAAACAGTCGCATCGGGATCGGAGCCCCGCATACTCTTCTGCAACGCACTGGCCAAATCATAGTGTGTATCACCCGTACCGTCGTAATCAATCGTCTTTTGTTGTATCGACTCTCTGGCGAGTTCAAGATTAAATTTTATTTTTTTGTCGGGATCTCTTGCAGCCTGTGACAGTACACCTACTTCAAGAGCAGTCAGAGCCTTGCGGGCATCGCCGTCACACATAACCGATAAAAATTCCAAGGCTTTATCATCAGGCTCAATATCGAAATTTCCAAGACCTCGCTCGGTATCTTTGATTGCCGTCTTAAGTAATTTTGTGATGTCTCCCTTTTCGAGAGGCTCGAAACGAAATACCGTACTTCGGGAAATCAACGGAGAATTGACCGCGAAAAAAGGGTTTTCCGTGGTTGCGCCAATCAGAATTAAAATTCCCGCTTCGACATCATCCAGCAAAACATCCTGCTGGGCGCGGTTAAAACGGTGAATCTCATCGATAAAAAGCACTGTCCTCGTCCGACCGGCCGAGAGCCTGTTGCGGGCCAATCCTATGATATCACGAATGTCTTTGACGCCGGCCGCCGGCGCACTGAGATAATGGAATTTTGCCTTGGTATAATTCGCAATCACCATCGCCAGCGAGGTCTTGCCTGCCCCGGGAGGGCCGTAGAATATCAGGCTGCTAAGCCTGTCCGCCTGGAGCATTCTTGTCAGCAGCTTATCGGGCCCGAGAAAATGCTGCTGCCCGACAAATTCATCCAGGTTTCTCGGCCTCATCCGAGCCGCCAGCGGCGCCGTGGAGGCTGTCCCTGCCTGGGCGGGATCACCAAATAATGTTTCGCTTGATTCGTTTTTATTCATCGCGTCCATTATATGAAAGAAAGATGAAACTGTCGAAAAATAATTCGCCGCTTAACTCTGAAACTATAGCTTCAGGCGCTTTTTATCGAAGATTCGATGAGTTATGTAAACAAAAAAGACCGGGTAAAATCCCGGCCTTTATAAATATCCGCCACATTATCAAAAAACGATATTAAACCGCTCTGTCAGCCATAAACTTCGCTGTTTCAATCAGGGCTTCTTTAGCGGCACTATCCTCGAAATCGTCCAACGAATGAATCGCCTTATTAACATATTCCAGAGCCCTGGTGCGCGCATATTCCAGAGAACCGCAGCGATCCAATAACTCCAGAAAACGATTCCTGTCCGGCCCGGCTTTTTCACCCTCAAGATATGAATTTATCACCGTGTCTTTTTCTGTCCCATCGACAGTTTTTAGTAAATGTATCGCAGCCAGGGTTAATTTGCACTGGTTAAGGTCATTGCCGGAGTTTTTACCTGTTATTTTTTCATCGCCGGAGATATCGAGCAAATCATCGGTGATTTGAAATGCGATACCGGCATTGAGACCAAATTCTGACAACGACCGGACCTGAGGTTCTTTAGCCCCGGCCAAAACCGCACCGATAGAACAGCAGGTACTAAAAAGAACGGCACTTTTTTCGGTGATTACATCGATATATTCCGATTCGCTTAGCTGCCAATTCCGCTTTAGTGTTATCTGCTTCAACTCCCCTTCGCATAGCCGCACTGCTGCAGCGGCAATCTGCTTTATTAATTCCGGCTTAATCTCGGCACACAACTTAAAGACCCGGCTTAATAAAAAATCCCCCATTAAGACGGCGGATTCATTGCCCCAAAGACTATTGAAGGACGGCCGGCCGCGTCGTTTCTGGCCATGATCTATGACATCATCATGTAGAAGAGTCGCATTGTGGATCATCTCAATAATCGCAGCTACACGAATATGCTGCTCGGATATATTCTCAAAACAAGAACCGGACAGTATGACCAGGCCGGGTCTGATCATTTTGCCGCTGCGATTACGTACATATTCGAAAAATTGATCCACATCCCCAACGGCCTGTTTTTGCCTGGAAAAGGGGTTTCCGGGCGAATCAGAAACATTGCCGGTCAGTTGCCTGTATATCAGCCTTCTAACCTGATTTAAATGGTCTTTTATAAGTCTGAAAGCTGGAATTTCAACCTCGGGCAGAGAAGCCGAAATGTCAATATGTGCCGGTTGCCGCATCGCACTTGGCGGATATCCGCTACTTCTCCTTTCCGTGGGCATATTTGAAGAACTTTTCTCTGAGCAGCTTTGTAACCGGGCCGGGCTTGCCGTCATTTACAATTCTGCCGTCAATCTCGACAATTCCTATTACTTCGGCGGCGGTTCCCGTGAGGAAAAATTCGTCGCAAACATACAAATCGAATCTTGTCAGATTTTTCTCAACCACTTTGATATTTTCCGCTTCGGCCAATTCGATAACGACTCTTCGTGTAATTCCTCCCAGAGCCCCAGCCTCGGCAGGTGGGGCATAAATAACTCCCTCTTTTACGATAAAAACATTGTCGCCGGTCGCCTCTGCAACATATCCTTCATGGTTATACATTACTGCTTCGGGGACATTGTTGTCCAGAGCTTCGATCTTGGCCAGGATATTGTTGAGATAATTCATGCTCTTGACCTGGGGCGGAATCGCCAGAGGATGATTACGAACCGTCGTTGCACTGATTACCTTCATCCCTTTTTCATAAAGCTCCTCGGGATAAAGCTGAATTTTATCCGCAATTATGATAATACAGCTATTCTCACAGACAAACGGATTCAAACCGAGAGTTCCGACTCCCCGGGTAACCAACAACCGGATATATCCGTTGGTAATGCCATTGGCTTCAACGGTTTCCTCCATCGCATTGCCCAGCTCGCTCTGGCTGAGCCGAATCGGCAGACGAATCGCCCTGGCGGATTCATAGAGCCTCTTAATATGGGCGTCAATCTCAAAAATCCCGCCGTCATAAACACGGATACCCTCGAAAACTCCATCGCCATAAAGCAAACCATGGTCAAAAACGGATACTTTCGCTTCTTCACTATTAACAAGACTACCATCAAGCCAAACCTTAGAACCCATACAGTTACCCTTTACGATGTTTCACTTTTTTGTGCCTTCGTTATTATGCACAATTTTACCATCTGCCAATGTTACTATTCGGCCAGCTCTTTGTGCAATCCTGTCGTCGTGAGTTACCATCACAATCGTCTGACCGGCCCGGTTCAGTTTTTCAAGGACATCTAAGATACTATTTCCCGTCACAGAGTCAAGATTTCCCGTCGGTTCATCCGCCAAAAGCAATTGTGGCTCATTCATTAAAGCCCTGCCAATCGCCACTCTTTGTCTTTCTCCGCCGGACAACTGATAGGGCTTATGTTTTGCCCGCTCGGACAAACCAAGCTGTATGAGCAGCTCTTTGGCACGGTTTTTAGCCCATTTTCGACATAAAAACCATCCGGGAATGCTTTTTCCGGCCATAACCGGCAGATAAACATTTTCCAGCACATTTAATTCGTCTAATAAGTGATAGAACTGAAATACAAATCCGACCTTTTTATTCCGAAATTGGTTCAATTCACCTGCCCCGAATCGGCTCAAATCCCGTCCGGTAAATGCAACTGTACCGCTATCGGGCTTATCCAGCGCTCCCAATATATGCAAAAGCGTGCTTTTGCCGCTGCCGGAGGCCCCGATTATCGCGATAAACTCTCCTTTATTTACAGCCAGGTCGGCTCCTTTGAGCACCTGCAATCTGGTTGCTCCCATGCGATATGATTTATGCAAATTTTCAGCTTTTAGTAAAACATCATTTGTCATAATTTTTTACTCATAATTCACAAGTGACTAAAATGCCTAAAGTAATAAATTCACTTTAGCTCACTTTAGTCACTTTTCACTTTGTTTATTTATAACTGGTTAACCTGCAGAGTTTCCGCCGGCTTTCGCCTTGCCGCCTGCCAGCTCGGGATAAATGCCCCTATTAAACAGACAAAAATCGCCGATGCGGCAATTATCAAAAGGACACTAAGTTCCACTTGATTCGGTATATCACCTATGGCGAAAATAGTCCTGTCCCAAAGTTGAAAATCGAATTTCTCGAAAAGCCAGTCTTCTATCCGATTGATATTCAATAAAAACAACCAGCCGGTAAACAAACCGACGCCGGAACCTAAAAGTCCCACTAAAAAAGCAAAACCACCGAACAATTCGAGAATACCGGCACCTGAAACACCGATGCTTCTCAATATACCGATGTCTTTACTCTTATGGCTAATTATCATATAAAATACAACCAAAATAATAAAAACCGTAGTAATCGCAACAAAACCAAACATAATTATCAATTCTGTTTGTTCATTCTCCATTGGCGCGATGGATTCACGCCTGAACTGTTTCCAGTCTTGGATGGAAACGGTCTCTAATAAATACGCCTGTGACTTCTCGGACATTTCCCTCTTATATTCCTGCCACAATGCCTGGACTTTTTCACAACCGGCCGGAATTTTAACATCCCGTTTGAATTTTATATGAATCCATGAGGTTCTTTTTGTCGGGCCGGCCATACCGCAAAGCATTTGTGCCTGTTCGAACGGCAGGTAAATCAATGCACTATCGACTCTGGGTAAACCGCTGCTCGAACGGTCGGTATAGTAGAACGTTTTTGTATCAACCAGGTCTGTCCCGGCCTGGGCCAGGGCGCCTTTTGCAGTTAATGGAAAACAGCTTATGGAAAAAGCCTTCCGGGGACGGCTGGCCCACCCGGTATAATTATTCTCAATTTCCCGGGCCAATAAGTCACCCAGGACACATCCGGGCAGATTAGGTTCATCCGCAAATTCGAATGTCCTGGAGACATCATCTTTGTTTTTACGCAGACTTTCTCCGAAACCGGTCACTTTACTGAACTCGGCAGGATTTACACCCATAATTTCAAGTCCGAAATCCCGTCTCGAACCTCTGATTCTTATCAGGGCAAAACTTTTAATGACCGGCGAAACAGCCTCGATGTATTCCTGTTTTTGAAGTATTTTTACAAAATCCTCATAGTACGCAAAACCTACCAGCGATTCGGTCCCTATAACGCAGTCGCCAACAAGATCGTGATTTTTCTGCCTGAAGTCATCCACCAATCCCGACATTACAGTCATCACAACGATAACGATAAAGACGCAAAGCGCGACCGCTGAACAAGCCAGCCAGCTTATTCGTTTGCTTATCAAATAACGAATAGGTAAAACAATTTTATATGGTAAGCTATCTTCTTGAATGATAAAAGTCGCTTTTACTCTTTTTGATATCTTAAAGTATGGGATCCAGATCGCGGCGACGACAGCCCATTCAATAAAAAAACTCTCGTCTATCAAAGATGTTAGAGCCAGGATATCATCGTGACCAAAGATAAGAATTCTCAGCACAAAAAAGAATATGGACTCTATGAACCTGACGAGAATATATCGGATACAGGTTTGCGGCGCATTCTGTTGCTTTTTAAAAAAACGCAAGGTTAAAACGAATAAATAGAATAGAACCCCTATATGGACAACTATTTTTAAGAGGTAATAAGGGCCATAATCTTCTCTTAGCATTTCTACAAGAGACATGAAATCGATAAGTGGGTAGAAAAGACCAAAAAACAAGCATGCGACAATCCCCATGGCTGGAAGAATCAACCATCCACGGATTCCGACAAGTTTCCGATTCTTTTGATTATCCTGGATTAACTGCCTTGTATTTGCGGCACTCATTATTGCCTGTCCTTATTCGTATCTCAGGATTTCCACCGGTCTCGTTCGTGCAGCCACTATAGCAGGTATAACCGCACCGACTGCTGCGGCAATTATTGCAAACAATACGATAGGCAAAGCCGATGACCAGTCAACTTCGTTAGGTATCTTACTGAATAAATACACGCTGGACCTCCAGAGCTTCAGTCCGAAGATTATCCTGATCCACTCTTCGATTGTATTAATATTCGTCGTGATAATATATCCCAAAACAATTCCTATGCCCGAGCCTACTGCTCCGACACATCCGCCGAAACCAATAAAAATAAAAGCCACCGAGCTGCTGGACAAACCGCAGCTTTTTACTACTGCGATATCCTTCTGTTTTAATTTGACTATTAAGATGAATATGCAGAATATCAGCAGCACAACACTAAAGCTTATAATACCGAATATCACCAGCAACACATTCATTTGCATTTGATATGCAGCAATAAAACGGCTCTGTAATTGTCTGGAAGTTTCGATGGCAGTATAGTTCAACAGGTAAGGATCCGAATTCAACTGCTGTTCAACGAAAGTCCGCCATACTCCGTTAATGACGGCAAGCGCGACTTCAGTATCAGCTTTATCGGCGAGTTTAATATTTATTTGCTGCGCTACGGGCAATGTCTCATTTGGATATAAAATCTTACTTAATTCTTCGACCGGCATATAAACACATCCATTGTCGAACTGGTAAACTCCCGTTTCGACAATATCCTTAACAGATAATTTCACCACTTTTCTATTTACTTCCGGCCTGGCCGTATCATCAGGATTGTTCGAGGATATGTTGCCTGTCGTCAGGATAATCTGACTACCAAGCATTTTTCTCGCCGCATCATAATCATATTGGTCCGTTTCCTCGTCCGGCTTACCCAATACACCGATACCCACAAAGGCGCCGATATTATCCGTAAAACCTGAGACATCAAAAGATGGTGCAACCGATAAATCCTTTTGTTTGAGTAAAAACCGGTCAAAACCTACCACTTTAGCACGCCCGGCAGGTTCAATCCCCCATATTTCCACTGCCCTGACGTTACCTTTATCCAGATGCAGCAAACCGGCACCAAATGATATTGCAGTCGCGGAATCCACTACTTCGGTTTGTTCCAAACGCTCGATAAGCTGGTCATATTTGGGAATTGCCGAATCCGGTTGAAGAACCACATTTCCCACCGCTATAACCGCCGCTTCTTCGAATGTACTAATAAAACCTGTGAAAAGACTTGCTACAACGATTAATAACGAAACAGACAAAGCAACAGCCACAATGCATAATATGACAATTCTTCTTTTGCGCAGGTATTTAAGAAAAACGAAAAAGGATAGATGTTCAACCGCCGGAGGTCTAAGCCGAGACCACTTTCCCGACAACAAAAGAAACCATTGTTTCAAAACAGATGGCTCTAACTTACAGCGATTACCAAAGCGGTTTTGTCCTTTGGTTCCCGGCAGAAAGAACAACTCAATAAAACACCATAATTGAACCAAAGGTATTAATAGTATAAGTAAAAACCATGCAGAACGATTGCGGTCATGCAACCTGTTTATTATCAGCATCCATCCCATCCAACAAAGTGGAAGAGATAAAGCCCAATACAACAATGAAGAGCTAATGTTATTATTTATACATATATTTAATATGAACCACAAAATCAGCGAAACTAAATTAAGTGAAATGTTACAAGACCAGAAGTCTAACAGACCAACACGATTATTAGTCCATAACAGGACATCTGAAAGAGTCGTTTTTGTCGTTTTTTCCGCTGTTGTCATAGAAACAATTGTTTCATTTAATATGAGTCGTGGGCCGCAGAAGTGGGAACAGCACAACATCACGAATACTCGAAGCGCCGGTCAGCACCATAACAAGTCTGTCAATCCCGATACCCAGTCCGCCGGCGGACGGCATGCCGTACTTCAATGCCGTGACAAAATCCATGTCCATTTTTGCCATCGTATCTTCCTGACCTCGAAGCTGCAATCTGAAATTCTCTTCCTGCACGGCCGGGTCGTTCAACTCCGTATAGGCATTGGCCAACTCCATCTTGCCGATAAACAATTCGAATCGCTCGGCGTATTTCGGGTCTTTCCTGCTGCGCTTCGTCAGGGGACACAGCTCGGCGGGATAATCAATCACAAATGTCGGATCAACCAGGTGACCTTCGACCGTGGCTTCGAATACGTCGTTGATAACCACTACATCGTCCATATCCGCTTCATCGATTTCAAGCTCTTTCGCTTTTTTTCTTAGAGCACTAATATCGTCGATATCGCAGCCGCTGTACTCTTTTAATAAATCAGCGTATGGAACTCTCCGCCACGGCCGGGAAAAATCTATCGTCAAATCCACAAAATCAACCTTCGGATCGGGACAAAACTTTTCGACAAGCAAAGTTATCATCTGCTCGGTCAAATCCATCATAATATTATAGTCGGCGTAAGCCTGATACAATTCGAGCATCGTAAATTCCGGATTATGCTGCCTGCTCAATCCCTCGTTGCGGAAGTTACGGTTAATCTCGAAGACTTTTTCCATCCCGCCAACAAGCAGTCTCTTGAGAAATAATTCTGGAGCGATCCGCAAATATAAATCCATATCGAGAGTATTATGATGTGTTATAAAAGGTTTGGCCGCCGCCCCACCTGCGATTGCCTGCATCATCGGCGTCTCGACTTCCAAAAATCCTCTGGTTGTCAAAAATTCCCGGATAGCTTTGATAATAGCGCTGCGATCCTTGAACCGCTCCATAACTTCCGGATTGGCCCACAAATCCACATACCTTTGCCTGTAACGCTGGTCGATATCAGCAAGGCCGTGAAATTTCTCCGGCGGAGGCAACAGACACTTGCTTAATAAAACAAGGTTGTCCGCCCATATCGTTATCTCACCCGTTTTAGTCTTGCCTAACTGACCGGAGGCGCCGATTATATCACCGAGCTCAAGCAGCTTGACCAAAGTCCACTGCTCGGACAAAAGTTTCTTACTCAGGCCTATCTGAATGGTACCGCTGCGGTCTCGCAAAGTGATGAAAATGAGCTTGCCGATGTCCCTCAATAAAACAATCCTTCCGGCGGCTTTTGCCTGCAGGCTTTGGTCGTCTTCTCTGTATTTATCATGAATATCCCTGGCGGATTCGACCCCATCATATCTACCGCCGTAAGGATCGAGGCCTAATTCTATAATCTGGGATAATTTTACCTGCCTGTTCTGTTCGAACTTACTTACTTCTTCTGAATTAGTCAAATCTATGCACCTCTGAATATGAAAGTTGTAATGAAAAAAGCTGTGCGTGACATGTATCGCGTACGGGAAGTAATTTCAGTTCACGACATACACAATACTCAAAACAGAATCAAGAATCCGATCTTGCCAGCTCTAATGCTTTAGCCTGGATTAATTTACTCCTTATAACTAACAGACCGACCGCCAGCTGCCGGTCGGCTTCGAGAGTTTCCTCGATTGAATACTTTTCCACATCATCTTTGGTTTCATCGTGATCGGCTCTGACCAGAACATCATTGGCCCTTTGCACATCAATCATTTTTTTAAGCTCTTCGCTGTTCAAATCAACCATAATATTGGGTCCGACTCCCCAGTCGCTCCTGTCCTGTTTTTTCATTTCTTCGCGACTTTCAACTCTCTGTCCGGAAGGCAGATGATAATACGCTATCGTATATTTCAATTGGGCACCGTCCCCTATCATGTCCGTGACTCCCTGGACACTGCCTTTGCCGTGAGTTCTTGTCCCGACTAAAATCGCACGTTTATGTGCTTTATCTGCCAACGCCCCGGCCACAATCTCCGAAGCACTGGCGGAATTGGAATTAACTAATATTACAAGAGGATAATTCGGGTGAGTCCCTCTCTTTTTTGCTTCTGCATAAACAGGTATCCTGCCAAAGCCGGATTGTCTTGCCACGATCAATCCTTCATCGATAAATTTATTCGAGACATCGATAGCACTTTCCAGAAGCCCGCCGGAGTTGTACCGCAGATCTAAAATCAATCCTTTTAAACCCTCGTCTTCCAGCTCGTCTAAAACTTTCTCCAAATCATCGGCCGATTCCGCGGAAAAACTTGTGAGCCGAACATAACCAATCTTGTTTTCCGGATCAATCATGTAACTCCACCGTCCCGTGTCGTTCCTTTGCCAGCCGCGAATAGTCGGAACGACTATCTTGCCCCGAGTAATAACAATGTCATTAGTTTCTTCCTCACCCGGCCGTCTCACCGTCAATCGTACTTTTGTGCCTTTCGGACCGGTGATTTTTTTAACGGCACAGGTAAGAGACATATCTTTGGTCTCAACGCCATCAACCTTTTCTATCACATCTCCTGCATCAAGGCCCGATTTGTAAGCCGGTGTATCAGGCAAAAGACTCGATACGGTCAATAATCCCTTCGGTTTGGAAATCTCTATTCCAATGCCTGAAAATTCATTAGTCATCAGCTTTTCAAATTCCTGAACCTGCCTGGGCCAGACAATGATCGTATAACTGTCGAGAGCCGACAGAGCCGCTTCTGAAAAATGCGTAATCAATAAAGGCTGCGGCAATTTAACAGTCGTTTCATTGAGTTTAAGAATCTTCTCAAAAATATTCAGGAATTTGTCCTTGTTAATCCTCACGGAGTCCTGTTCGATTTCATCCAGCATACCTTCCAGGGCTACCGTCCAGGCGGAAAGGGCTTGTTTGTATCCATAACTTGTTCTTTGATTTTCAATGGTGATTTTGAAATCTTCCGGCGGGAATTCCATTACTTCACCGAGCAATCTACAGCGTTCCAATGCCTCAATCGCTGTTTGCTTGTAATCAATACTGTTGACGTAATGAATATCCAGGTAATTAATCGTCCGGACAAATATCTTTCTATTGACTCCCTCGTAACGCTCGGCGGTAGTCTCACAGGGACTGTCTTCCAGCGAAGCGGCAATAGTCGCCTTATCATAAATTTGCTGGGCATAATCCGAATAACCTTCATTATTGGGATCGATTACAACCAGCCAGGCATAACAATCAATGTACGCCTCCAGCCATTTGCCCTCGGCCTCGAAATCCGTGGCCTTGTCAACGGCTTTCTGAAAAACATTTTCTACGAACTTATCCGATAAAAGCTTTCCCTTCTGCTGTTTGTCCGCAAGCTCACTTACCTCGGCAACGGCAGCGAGTACCTCGATAACGTCATTTACATCGTTTACATCCGCTTCGGTTCGAAGCTTATCCAGTGAGGCCAACCTTTCCGCGTACGTCTTTTCCCGAGCAAGCTTCATCCTCTTATTAATACCCTGATACTCTTCGATAATAAGGGACAACTGACGAGTGGCATCGCCAAATTGCTGTTCGGCAGCATCCGAATTATGTTTAAACAGCTCATCTGCGGCATCGAATTTGCCCTCGCAAATCAATTCGCAGGCCCGACCTACAACGCTGTATTGAACAGGCTCAGTTCCAAATTCAGAAACCGCCGCTGTGCCTTTATTGGAAGACGGGATACCTATAATAGAGGCAAACACACTTGCTAAAGACAAAAGAAATATCGTTATCGGCAGAAGGAAAATCACCAAACTTTGCTTTTTATTTCTAATGTTTTTCATCTTGTCATTGGTCCGATAATTAATTCAGTAAAATCAAAGTCATAAAATATCAAAGATATGAAAAGCAGAATCTATGCCTGTTTTTCAATTCATTTATACACACTCGGCAGCCTTGCCCGCACAGCCTAAAATTTGAAGCTTATGTCTTACCATCTCTCTGATAGCGTCCCTGCCGGGCCCCAGGTATTTACGCGGATCGAACTCGGCCGGTTTTTCTGCGAATATCTGCCTGATTTTCGCCGTTAAGGCCATGCGAAGGTCGGTATCAATATTCACCTTGCACACACCCATCTTCGAAGCCTTGCTTATAGCTTCTTCCGGCACACCCATAGCATCGGGCATATTCCCGCCGTACTTATTAATTAGATCCTTAAATTCTTTCAGAACGCTGCTCGAGCCGTGCATGACAAGCGGGAAATTCGGTAATCTTTTACCAATCTCCTCTAAGATATCGAACGCCAGTTTCGGCTCTTTCTTAAATTTATAAGCCCCGTGGCTCGTCCCGATTGCAACCGCAAGCGAGTCAACGCCGGATTTTTCCACGAATTCCTGAACCTGTCCCGGATCGCAGAGATGCTTGCTGATATCGTCGTGGTCGACTCCTACAACATCTTCCTCAATACCGCCGAGCTGGCCCAGTTCGGCTTCGACGACAACATCATACTTGTGAGCGTAATCAACCACTTCCTTCGTGATCGCGATGTTTTCCTCGAACGGCTTGCTCGAAGCATCTATCATTATCGATGTAAAACCATCCTCGATGAATTCCTTGCAGGTCTGAAAATTGTCGCCGTGGTCCAGATTGATTGCGATTGGAATATCCGGATTTTCCCGCACAGCTACATCAATCATAGCCTTTAGCCAGCTATTACTGGCATATTCACGGGCACCTCTTGAGACCTGCAGAATCAGCGGGGCTTTTTCTTCGGCTATCGCCTCGATAATCCCCTGAGTGATTTCCATGTTATTCACGTTAAATGCGCCTATAGCATAGCCGTTTTTATAGGCCATCTCGAACATTTTCCTTGTGTTCACCAACGCCATATTAATCTCCTTTAGAATTTAACAACCAACGAATCATTTAACAAACATCAACAATGGAATCCAAAACGCTAAAAAATGCGTTTGGGAACCGAAATCTACTGTTAAAAGCCGGAAGAACCTCCCAGCCCCATATACCTGCTTGGCCCAATCGCGAAATCAGGCACACCCTGTGGCCACAGGCTAATCACAACCGACTGCCTGTCCAGAGAGGCATCAGTACTTAATGTAACGGACCAGTACAGCCTGTGATACCGCCTGATGAGCGTTATATCACTCCGGATAGTCGCATCGTAGTCAAAGTCAAACTGACCTGAATAAACGAGAGTATAACGTGGGTCGAGTATATAAGTAAATGCGAAAGTGACCGCATTCGAACCTTTTTCTCCATAATCGTTGTCGATTCTCCTTAAATACCTGCTTCCAATATAATAACTCAAATTTGGCCACCTCAGGCGCGAAAAACCTACATTATACTGCTGTATTACGCCGCTTTGCATATCATAATTCATATCGGACAATACCGCCGTGGTATCGGTTATCCTCCAGATATAATCCGCTTCGAAATAATTCCGTCTTGGCCCGAATATAGTACTGCTTCGCCTGTCCTGGGGAGGGGCAGTGGTGCTGAATCCATTGATCAGCGGTATAAACGGCTTATTCCAGATATACTGGTCGGCTCCCGCCGAGGCATCGCCGGAATTATTGACCCAGGCCAAATCCATATCAAGCCGCATCCAGTCAACCGTCCGCTCCTTTCGACCTGAGCCGCGCTTCGTCTGGAGCCGCTGTGAAATACCTACGCTCAAAGTATCGCGTTGTTCGATAACCGAATCACTTTCGGTGTACCCAACTGCACTAAATCGCGGTGCAATAATATGCCGTAACTGCCTTAAATCCCATAACTTAGATTCAACATTGGGGAATATCTTCCAAAATGGCTGCGGCGTAATGCGAACTCCCGCCTCACCGAACCAAACATCATCCCTGCGTCCCGTCGTAACACCGTCAAGCTCCCTGTAAAAACCCATGCCGTCTTCGTAAGCAACCGTTCCGGCAACAAAAGGCACAACTTTAGTTCTGCCGATAGAGACAGGCATATCGACTTCGTTTCTGGTTGTCATAAATGTGAAAAAATCCTGTGAACCGGACGGGGTGCTGTCTGAAGCATATCGCTGGCGGAACCGGCTTACCTGACTATCACTATAGAAAGTAAGCTTATCGTCGAGAAATGACTGCCCCGTCCAGTGAAGCTCGGTCGTGGGCAATTCCTCCAGTTCTGTCATAAAATCATTCAAACGAACCTTACCGAAAAAGGAAAGCCCCCAGTTATCCTCGATACGTTTCAAATGAACGAGGGTCTCCTGTTCCTTATCGACGTTGAATTCATCGCGATAATAGCTCTCTATGAAATTCTTGTCGGATATGTAGCTAACCTCGGTTGTCAGTTGCCAGCTATACGGCAAAAAGTGCCTGTGCTGCCAGCGAAACCGGCCACGAAGATCGCGAGGCGGTTCGAGATGCTTTCGCGAACTGTTCCTGCCAAGCCGGTCCTCGCCGTCATCGTTAATAATATATCCTAAAAGTCTCCCGAAATAATCCTCCCTTTCGTATTCGGTTGCTACTCCGGCTCCAACTCCCCGCTTGTCATAGTAATCCAGAGCCAGTGTACTGTCGGTACCTTCCTGCTCTTGTAATCCCAACAGCCGGGCCAGGTACCATCGAGTTTCCACATACGTCCCATATGTATTGTCATTTCCGACATGCACGCTTTTAATCGGCACATCGGGCCTCTGCATATTGCTTCGCATATACGGCAGATAAAAAATTGTCTTGTCAAAATATTTCATACGCACATCACTCATTTGCACGTCGAAATCACTTTTTGAAACATCACCCTGTTGTTTTTCTATCGCGGTATTATCAGTGATAATCACACTCGGAGCGTGAAGCGATATCTGAGGCAGGTAAAATTCACTTGTCGTAAGCGTTATATCTTCGGCAGAAAATTTATTCGCCGCCAACTGCCGCAATTCTGCCGCCCTGATGTAAACAGGAATCCTGCCCTTGACGTCGAAATTTCTCATTTCCGCATTTACAACAAGTGCTTTTTCCTGCTCGAAATCATAGAAAATCTCATCCGCCCGGATTGTACGACGACCTTCGGCCATCATGACATTGCCGGACAAATAAACAGCATCAATTGCTCCGCGGGCTAAAAAACTATCGAGCCCGCTTGGACCCTGCTGTTCTGTCTCGGTTTTTTCTTCCGGCAAAAAAATTGCGGCGCTATCGGCATGTAATTCAAGCAGGCCGCCGTCATCCTTTTTTTGCCAAATATAAAACCTGCCGATCACCGTCCAAATTTTCTCTTCCTCATTCCACTCGTAATCCAAAGAAGTCTCACCTGCTGGAGACAGGCCTATCGGAGATTTCAAGTCCAAATCAAACTTTTGTGCCGCTGAGCTTTTTGCCGGGGCGGTTTCGGTCTCTGCCGAGGTAACGCCGGGTGCCTGAGAGGTTTTTTCTTCGGGGAGCTTCGCCGATACCTGTCTTTGAGCTTCCGTTTCTACATCTCTGGCAGATATCGTAATGGGCTTTTCTTTCAGTTCATTCTGCAACCTTACGGCCTCAGACTCGGCTTCGTCGCTCGGCAACCGGATATCTACAGCCCGGATCAAATTATATGCCTTCGTGTAAAGCTCCAGTCCTCGCGGGTCGGCAGATTCCTTCTTATCCGCCGATATCAAAACCTCGCCGTTAACAACAAAACGAACAACCGTATGCTTATCTTCCACCAGCTTATCGGTTCCTGCCGTCTGCGGCAGGCCCGCTCTTTCGGCCGAAACATTACCCTCCAGATATACTATCGCCTCATAAGGGCTTTTCGTGTTCGAATCACCATCGACCGGTTTCCCGGCACCGGCAGAAGGATACAGCAGCCAGATTACCGCGTCATCACTGGAAAACTGCTGAGTACCAACCGACATTGAAAAACCACCCTTGAATACGAGAATGTGTTCGCCGGAATCCAGTTTATATGTAACAGCCTCACTTGCAGCCAGATGCAAATCTTTTCCGGCAAAAACCTCGCCCTTCTCACCGGGATTCTCCGTATCGTTCGCGGCGAAAAGCTCGGGTAAACAAAAGCATAGAACTACAAGGGCACAAGTGCAAAAGAGCTTTCTACCCTGCGAAGCACGAGTAGGAGCACAAGAGCACAAGGGCACATGAATCAAGAATTTTGCACTTATTTTCTTATGAATTATGCACTTGTTTTTTAGCAATCCTGCTGTCATATTACCAATTCTTATCCTGAGCTCAAAATTCCATCAAATTCATCGAGATTATAGTCGTTTATTAACGCAAAGCCAGTAAAAAGAAGAAAGATTGACGATTAACGATAGATGATTTACTATTAACCAGAAACTAAAAACTTAAAACTAAGAACTGTTTTGACTTTATGGCCAAAGACGAATATTCGGAATATCAAAAGGCGAAGATTTCCGCCTACTATGCAAATCTCGATACGATTATGCTGGGAAAGCTCAGCAACCTGGTAAGCGAATTGTATCTGGTCGAAGCGGATGATAAAGAACAGCGACTGTGGCAAAAAGCCCGTAAGGCAATGGAAAAGTTAAACATCCCGGAAGCAATAATAAATCACATCGCCGAAAAACAGGACGTGGAAATTTTAGCCAAAAACCTCCAGGATTGGATAAAGGCCGCCGAACGCAAAAAATGATATTGACAGGTCAAATAGAACCCCCAAAACTAAAAATTTCCTGTTTTTACCGTAACAAATCTCCCTTCTGAGCGTCTTAATATATGATATCCTTGATTTATTAAGATCTCGCTTTAAATCGATTTTTTATGATGTATTCAAGCTAATGTCTAAAAAATATATTTTTCCTTAATAAAAAGGTAATTAATTTGATATAAATATAATAATAGTGAGGCTTTAATTCTTCATAAACGGGCATCTTATGCTTTATTTTTCGAAAGATTATTAAAAGACCGAACAGGGGAAAAGCAAACGAAAAAACCGCAGACTGAAATCGAGCAGGATCTTTTGTTTATTTTCAAGAATTACTGTAACGAATTTGTGCTTTTTATGCCTAATATATTGTGTAGGTCATATTCTTTTTATAGCTAACAGTCGAATTATGTCCTTAAGCCCCAAAAAAAGGCAAAAAAGATACGGATTCGAAAAACAGTCGTGGAAAAACCGTTACGTTATCATGAAATATCGCACTATAATTAATAGTGAGACTAAGGAGGCTCTCTGCACAACAAGGATCGCAAATCTTCTTCGGTGCCTGAAAAACGGCAAACGGGACATATACCTGGCTCGTTGCGATATTTTTCGTGTTTTCAATCAGGTGTACGATTCACCCGCCGGGTTGAAATGTTAATCCGTACCTGGCAGTACTAGGGAATTTAAATTATATTTCGATCCCAAGACGTAACGGCTGGTGCACCTGGTTCCTATGGTCATGGAATTGGCCAATATATTTTAACAGGAAAGTTGACCATGACGCTCGATCATATAAGAGGTCAAGCTCAGAACAAGAGAGAGCTGGTTCCCGTGGTATTGCTTGCGATTGCAGTGCTCTCTGGTGTTCTGACCACCACTAAGGTAATGGGCTATTTCATTGATTTGGCCGAGGCCGAGAGCATTGTAAAGCAGGCGGTCGCACAGAGCAAGTCAGACCCAAACGTTGTAAAAACCATCATTGCCAAAGACGACCCCCTTGTGGATAAATTGAAGAAGAATAATCTTTTTACACCACCCCCGCCCTGGGAGAATCCTGTTAAGGCCGTGCTGGGCATATTCGGTGACGAGGCATACATCAACGGCAGATGGTATAAGGTCGGAGCCAAGATCGGGGACGCAAAGATTGTTGCTATAGACGCCGCTTCGGTCACAACCGAATGGGAGGGGAAGAAAAAAGTTTTTTACCCGGTTGACGCCGAAAGCTCTTCGGCGCCGAGCGGTTCGAGATCCAGACCCAAGAGACCGACACCCAAGGCTGGTACGACGGGTGGAAAACAAGCCGATATGATCGTCATCCGATCCGAGGCACCGTCGACGCGCAGTCCGAAAGGAGTAAGGCCCGGCATGAAAAACGAACGCCAAATCTCCGAATTAGAAAGGGCCAAAATGAAAGAGAAAATGGAAAAGGTTTTGGAGCGATGAGACCAGATCCCGGATGAAGAAAAGCAAAAAGATGAAGATAAAAATACGATTTGTTACTCTCCCCGATGGAAGCGACGGATGGATTTCCGGCGCAAGCTACAAACGACACAGAAACTTTTATAAAAGATAAAAAGAGCAGGTTTGGATTAATGTTGAGGTCAATATAATGAAACGGTCGAAATCAATAATATTAGTATTGCTCGCAGTTGCGGCAGTACTTGTCATCTGGAGAGTCATATTCTATCAACCCGTACCTGGGCAGCCGGACAAGCCGGGAGAACTCGCCACCGCCGAGCCTAATAAACCCGGCGGGATAACAAAATCCGGTGATTCAAACGAGCCTAAGGCGGCCTCCGATGCAAACGAAACCAGGGTAGCCTCCGACGCAAACGAACCGGCCGGACCACCTGATGCTAACGAGCCCGAGAATGCGGTTGCCGAAGATGCTGATTCGGACAAACCGGCAGACTCAAACGAACCCATGGTAGCGCTTAATCTTAACAATGTCCCCATGAAGGATATCCTGAAGAAGCTGGCAGACTGGACCGGCAAAACTATTATTCCGGATGATGAAACCACGAAACTGAAAGTGACTATTTACTCTTCCGACAAAATGCCGAAAAGCGAGGCTCTCTCGATGATCTATGCCGCACTGCGAATGAAAGGTTATATTGCGGAGTTTACCGAAAACGCGGTTTTCCTCAAACCTATTGCAGAAGCCAAACTCGGCGAAGTCCCCACGATAGCTTCCGATTACCCCCTGGCTATGATTGAGAACAAGGACCAGATCGTCCAGAAGTTCTTCAAGCTGAAAAACCACAGCGCTTCACAGATGGCGAAAATCCTTCAGCCGTTGGTTAGCGAATACGGCTATGTAAGCGCCAACGAGAACACCGGCTCGCTGGCGGTGATAGATACGGTCAGAAATCTTTTACGAATCGAGATGCTAATCAAACAGTACGACATGGTCGAAGTTGCCGATCTCGATAATCGGATATTCGAAATACGGTATGGCGGTCCGGAGGAAATAATCACCTTGTTAAAGACATTGCTGTGCAGCAGCGCCGACAGCAGCGCAGGCGGGTCCGCCCGGACACCGCCAATGCTTATAGCCGAGACGACTCACAACTGGATTATCGCAAAGGCGAACGCTGATGATATGAAGCAAATCGCCGGTTGGATTGACAAGCTGGACAAAGCCGTTCCTACCATCCTGGTCGATTATCCACTTTCAACAATCGAAAACAAGAATCAGGTCGTTCAAAAGTTCATTCGATTGAAAAATTACGGATCTTCCCAAATGGCTGAAATCGTCACCCCTTTTCTCACCGACGCCGGCCGTGTAACCGCCGATCAGAACACCCGTACTCTGTTTGTGGTTGATACGGTACAGAATCTGATACGTCTCGAAGGGATTATTAAACAGTTCGACGTACCCGAAGCCGAGCAGATCCAGCAGGAAACATTTGAAATCTATTACGGCGACCCGGCGGAGATTGTCCAGGTCCTTAGAATGCTTCTTAACTTCGACAGTATGGAAGCAAGAGGTTCCGGTCGAGATAGAAACAGGTCCGGCCGAAGCAGCAGCTCCAGAGGAAGCGCATCACCCGTGACCGGGACCGGTCGGGTACCCATTGTGCTTATCCCGGAGCCCAATCGCAGATGGATAATTGCGAGGGCATCGGCCGAAGATATGAAGAAGATTGCCGATTGGATAGAGAAACTCGACAAGGAACAGCAGATATCCAGAGAGCACGAAACAATCACACTGAAATATGCCGATGTTTACGAGGTGGCTCAGCGTATCAACGAAGCGATACAGCAGATGCCCGGAACGGAATTGCAGGCGAGCGTTCTTATTCAGCCATTGACCCGGGCGCAGCAGATAATGATATTCGGCAGACAAGAAATGCGAGTGATGGTCAAGAAACTGATTGCCGAAATAGACATCCCTACGGGTATATTTGAAACGAAGGTTTTTCCGTTGAAATATGCCGACCCCGACAAGATCAAGGAGAACCTCGAAGGTCTTTACGAGCAGCAAGCCGGTTATTCTTACAGCTATGGCTATTCTTCCAGGGGTTATAGTCGAAGCTCACGTAATATCGAACCTCAGGATACGGTAAAAGTTATATCATTCCCAACGATGAACCAGGTAACGGTGATTGCCTCGCCGGAGAACATTCTCAAGATTGAAAAGCAAATAAAGGAATGGGATGTCCCGCTCGATCTGGATCAAGTCAGACCGAGGATCCTTACACTGCGCAATTCCGACCCCATGCAGATGGCGGACATACTCACAACGCTCTTCAGCGAAAAAACGTCCGACGGCAGAGATAGCTTTTACCGCTACTACTTTGGCGACGATATAGACGAAAAGAAGAAAATCGTCGGGCCGCTCTTTGGACAGCTAACATTTGAAGCAGTACCGGGCACGAAGAAAATCATCATAATAAGCAACGTCGCAGGGGCATATGATGTGATTGAGGACCTTATAAAAGAGCTCGACAGCCAGGAAATGGGTGAGATACCCGAGGTTGTCGAGCTAAAGTACGCCGATCCCGAGGACCTTACCGAACGTCTTAACGCGTTGTTCGTGGAACCGGGGCAGCAGGCGAGGATTCGTCTCACGGCCCAGGGATTGAGCGGAGAATCCGCGATGGATAGTACGGACGACGAAAATGCCGACTCGAACAACGAATCCGATTCGGACGATGACGAATATACGCCGCCCTGGTCGAGTGCCTCGGCACGCAGCGACACCGCCGACACGGAAATGCCTATCAGCAACATCATTGGAAGAATCCGCTTCGTGCCGGAACCGCATACGAAGTCAATTATGATTCTGGCACCGCCGGAATTCATGAACGCTATAAAAGAACTGATAAAAGCACTGGATGTGCCGGGCAAGCAGGTAGTGGTCGAGGCGATTATTGTCGAGGTCGAGCATTCCAAAGTGACATCTCTCGGAATCGAGCTATCGACGAATCCTCAGGCGTTCGGGACATTAAGCGAAAATGCAATCGTGGCACTGGGCAATTTGACGAATATCGGAACGCATGGCTCGGCGGCCGGGACAATATCGTCAGCCAGCGGAGTGGCCGCTACCGGATCGGGATCCGTACTTGGAGTCGGAACAGACATTTACGCGCTGATTGACTTCCTTATCAAGACAACCAACGCCAAGATCCTAAATCAGCAAACACTCTGGACCAAGGACAATGAGCAGGCGAATTTCTTCAAGGGCAGCGAAGTTGCTTTCCGGGGCAGCGAATCAATAACGCAACAAACCACCAGCCAAAACATTGACTTCAACAGGGTCGGTATGGAACTGCGTACCCGACCGAGTATCACCCCCGAAGACAATGTCGATATGATTGTCAACATCGAGATTTCACAGTTGACCTCGGATCTTGTAAACGATCAGCCCGTCAGGACCGTAATGGAAACCACGACCAATATGATCGTGCGGGACGGCCAAACGCTTCTGTTAGGCGGCATCCTGTTTCAAAAGGAAAGCATCACCCTTCACAAGCTTCCACTGCTCGGGGACATACCGCTTCTCGGGGGACTTTTCCGGCATACCGAGGCCAATTTGTCAAACAACGAGATGTTCGTATTCATAACACCACACGTGATCGACGAACCCAACGCCGTTCTGCCCGATGCAATAGATGTGCAGGAAAAGCTGGATGATATCCGGGAAGGATTGAATACCTCTTTGGAGAGTATCTCCGGACATAGCCCCGGCGAAGCAAGCGAATACTCAGGCGAATCGCAGCTATGCCCTGGCGAAGCCGGAAAATCTCCGCGAAAAGAATAAAATTAAAAGCGCCAACTTCGTTATCATCCATTCGCTTTGCTCGGGGGCAAGTCTGAGTCCAAACCGAAGGTTTCGGCTTTGACGAACTGGATGAGAAAATAAAACAATAACTACCTCTTATCTCCATCGGAAAAAAAATATCCGCATCAATTATCCGCTATAGCATAGTAAAAAATTAATTTTCCCTGGGACAGTTTGGGTGATATACTAATACACAACTTTGGCCGGATAGATTTTATTGGAAATTTCCTGTTTTTTTCATTAACAAATCGCCGCTTTGAAACGACTATTTTCATTTGGAGACAAATATGAACCAGCAATATTCGGCAACAGAAAAGGTATATCCCACGGCGGAACACGGCAAATTCAGCCTTCGGGACATGCTGGATTACTTCGTAAAACGCGGCGCGCTTAGAGTCTCGGACCTGCATATAAAAGTCGGAGCTCCGCCGGCATATCGCATCGACGGCGATTTAGTCAAGCTCAAGGGCCCGAACGTAACGCCCGAGATGGCAAAGATTCTAATATACCCGTTTCTGACGGAAGAAAATTCACAAAAATTAAAAAACAATCACAGCGTGGATTGTTCCTACCGGCTTGGCAATTTGCAGTTTAGAATCAATATCTTCATGGAAAACGACGGACTCGCCGCTGCCATCAGGGCATTGTCGCTGGAAATCCCGGAGGTCGAAGAAATCGGTTTCCCGAATAACGTCTGGGAAGACATCATCAATCGCAGGCACGGCCTGATCCTCATGACCGGCATCACGGGGGCCGGCAAATCCACTACCATCGCCGCCCTGGTCCACCGAATCAGCCAGAAAAGCGCCTGCCGAATTATGACCGTCGAGGACCCTATTGAATATATCTTCCCGCAACATTACTCGATAATCTCACAGCGTGAAGTCGGCAGAGATGTCCAGTCCTTTCACGGCGGATTGAAAGAAATGCTCCGGCAGGATCCGGATATCATCTTTGTCGGCGAAATGCGCGACGCAGAGACAATCTCCATGACACTGATGGCCGCAGAGACGGGCCATCTCGTCTTTTCCACGCTGCACACCAGAGACGCAACCGGCTCGGTGACGCGAATCCTCGACTATTTTCCTGAAGGCAGACAGGCCGAAGTGCGAAACCAGCTCTCGCTCGGATTGGCATATATCGTCAGCCAGAAGCTCGTGCCTAAAAAGGACGGCACCGGCAGAATCGTCGCGATGGAAATATTGAATAACAACTACGCGACGGCGAATTTGATTCGCACCGGCAAAATCGAGCAAATCTATTCGCAGCTGCAAACCAAAACCCGAAACAGGCCGGACGAAAAAATGTTGACCATCGAAAAGCACCTGGCTATGCTGGTCAAACAGGAC
>Ga0272441_10001815_pt1 | contig 44830 bp, 30 predicted proteins | sample SSMProp6N_FD_193582 | JGI IMG/M metagenome (GOLD analysis project Ga0272441, IMG submission 193582) | Marine sediment archaeal communities from Little Sippewissett salt marsh, Falmouth, MA, United States - SSM-Prop-6N | ecosystem: Environmental > Aquatic > Marine > Wetlands > Sediment ... | reverse complement strand
TGACGTACACGAAAGACAGCTCTCCGGTATTTTGGCGTGAACTGTAAATGATAGTTGCTGCCACCAACACTATGCCTATTGTACACTATTTCCATTTCAATATCTCCCAAAATTTTTAGATAGCTTCAGCTAATGTCGGCAATTGGTAATGTGCCGACAAGATAGCCGGGGAGAATGTATATCCTCCCCGAGCTATCTACCCAAAATTCATATTGATACGGTAAAAACTTGGCGATTCATCTCATGCCTAAAGGCATGGGAATTCTCGCCCTGCACAGTTAAATTATATCGGGTAAAAGCTTAAAATATAGATTTTCATTTCTCGAAATGTGACGAATGAGTTTTATTCTAATTGGTTATTATCCAATCGCCATGTCTATATGAAACTCCTTTGTTCAATGATAATTATCTCAATTTTAATGCAGCCGATAATTGGATTTTCGGTTCCAATCAAATCGTATGACGATTTTAAACAACTTAGAGAAGAGCAAATTGAGGATGGAAATTGGTCATTAATGAAATCATTTGAGAACGAATCAGCAATCTCATCAGTTGATTGGGGTGGCGTTGATGGTAAACAATTAGCTGTTGGTTATTTTCATAATGAAACCATAGCAATAATTGATAGCCTCAACTGGAGTGTTGTTAGGATATTAATAGGACACAAGGGTGCAATTTTTGATGTCGATTGGAGTCCAAATGGTACACATATTGCATCAGGATCTCGAGATAAAACCGTTAAAATTTGGGATGTGGAAAAAGGTACAGAAGTCAAATCTTTAACTGGACATACCACTGATATCAATACAGTTAGGTGGAGTCCTGATGGAAAGTATTTAGCATCTGGAGCAGAGGGGCTGAAGAATCTTAAGATATGGGACACAGACACTTGGACTGAAGTTTATTCTGATGACTCCGGTCAAATTTATTGTAACTCTTGGAATAATGATGGGACATACTTAGCTTGTGGAATAGGAGATGAGATAAAAATTCTCAGATATGGCACTTGGGAAGAAATTGCATCAATACATACTCATAATAACACAATAAGCAGCATTGCCTGGAGTCCTGATGGAAGACAGTTGGTATCAGCTTCTGGTCTCACATCGACAGAACCAATAATCCAAATCCATGACACATTACGGTGGAACCACGTTAGAAATCTGTCTGGACATGAAGATTTTGTTTGGAGTATGGCATGGAGCTTTGATGGGGATTATTTGGTTACAGGATCAACTCACAATTCTGTAATAGTATGGAATGCAAACACGTGGGAAGTGATTGCTTCATTCCATGATTCGTTAGGTGGTGGACATTGCCTTGATTGGTCTCCAACTCGTTATCTATTAGCGTGTGCCGGTGAATATTCATTAAATATCCGTAATTATTCAGCTTTTTATCCGAAAACGAAAGACGTGAGCCCTGGAAATCACCAATCTATTGAGTGGTTTTCATCCAATGAAATCAAAATCGAATGGAATTACATTAATCCATATGGTTCTCCACAGTTGAGTGCCAATATCCAATATAGTATCGATAATGGCACAAATTGGCAAGATATCTCAAATAATAATGAAGTAGAAGAGGCGGTTGAATGGTTTTTATGGAACGTTTCGAAAGTTGCGGATACAAGTTCTTTAAAGATTAGGGTCCAAACATTCGATGGAATTCGGTGGAGCCCTTTCAGTTCGAGTCAATACGTTTTTGGAAAGGATACAACCCCTCCTGTAGTATCAGGTCGACCCCAGGAAGGAAGGAATGATGCAGATTATTCTTTTACAGGATCATATCACGTATTTTGGGATAGTTTCATAGACTCAACTTCAGGTATTCAAGAATACGAAATTCAGGAGAAAATTAATGACAATGGCTCTTGGGTCACAATTAATAGTTCGTTGACTGATACAAGATATCTTGTTACTGGCCGAGATTTTGATCAACAATATTACTATAGAATCAGAGCTAGAGATAATGCTGGAACATGGAGTTCATTTTCTCTAGCTTCAGATGGAATTGATGTAAAAAAGATGATAACTCGGACAGTTGGTCATTGGAAATTTGATGAGAATGATGGAACGGTTGCCTATGACTCTTCCCCGAATATGAACAATGGTTCAATAACCAATTGCTTATGGGATATCGGTAAGAATAATTCAAGTTTAAAATTCAATGGAATAGATAGTTATGTGAGAATTGAAAACTCTGAACATGTTTCAGTTCCCTCCGATGATAAATTTGTTGTTGAAGCCTGGTTCTGGTGGGATGGCACAGGTAGTGAACGTACAGTGTTATCGAAGATGACTCCATCTGATAGGTCCTATTATATCGGAGTAAATTACGATAGTAGCAATAAAGCTCGATGGTGTGTTAGTATAGACAATACTGGAACTGGAGATAAGTGGATAGAAACAATCTCCAATGTTACACCAAATCAATGGAACCATGTTATGGGAGTATATGATGGTAAAATATCATCTATTTACCTTAACGGAATTCTTGAAAACCTTGAAGAAGGCAATTGGGATCTAAAAACATCCAACCATGATCTTATCATTGGTAACTATCCTGGATATGATTATTATTATCAGGGTATGATTGATGAAGTTGCGATAAAACTTCTAGATAAAATGCCTATTTCAGAAGATAAACCTGATGATGTTCATATTGATTACAATGGGACATTGATTGGACATTGGAGTTTTGATGAAGGGGAAGGAGATACTGCTTATGATTCAAGTGGACTTGAAAATGATGGCATCATTAATGGCCCATCGTGGATGGAAGGAATTGGTGGATATGGTCTCTTATTTGATGGCCAAGATGATTATGTGAAAATACCAAAGATGGATTTTGACTCAACAAGTTTCTCAATTTCTGCTTGGATATACCCAACCGACATATCTGGAAAAAATGCAATTTACTCGAATGGTGAAGGTACTACAAGCCACGATCCAGGAATTCGATATTTTGGAGTCCATGATGGCTACTTGTTTTTCGAGATGGATACTAACCCCTACTTTAGCGTGAGAGGTATTGAAGAAATTGATGTCAATCATTGGTATAAGGCAACTCTTACGTGTAACAAGTCGAGCAACGTTGGATCATTTTATCTCAATGATAAATTGGATTCAACATTTGACATAAAGGGAATATGGGGGCATCTTAATTCAAATGAAGTGCATGGATTTGGTGCATTAACCCCTGAGAAGACCGATGCTGATTTTGAAAAGGCTGCATATTTCAATGGCATTTTAGATGAGGCCACAATAGCAAATTATTCACTCTCACCAAGTGAAATCCAACAGGATTGTATTTTGTTTGAAGACAACATCGATACGCCCCTCTATTTTGATCGGGATGATGATGGATATAAGGATAATATGGATGAATTCCCAGATGATCCACTAGAATGGATAGATACAGATGGAGATGGTGTTGGGGATAATTCTGATGCTTTTCCAAACGATCCAAATGAATGGAAGGACTCTGATGGGGATGGCATCGGTGATAATTCTGACTTATATCCAGAAGATCCTGCAGAGTGGAATGATACAGATGAAGATGGTATTGGTGATAATGAAGATATCTTCCCTGAAGATGATGATGAATGGGAAGACCGTGATGGGGATGGAACGGGAGATAATGAAGATGATTTTCCCGATAATCCAACTGAATGGGATGATAAAGATGAAGATGGAATAGGTGATAATGAAGACCAATTTCCTGATGATCCAACTGAATGGAGAGATCTTGACCAGGATGGGGTTGGAGATGTCAAAGATGAGTTCCCGACCAATCCAAATGAAACCATAGATACAGATGGGGATGGGGTTGGAGATAACACAGACCAATTCCCTGATAATGGAGACGAATCAGTGGACTCCGATGGGGATGGGGTTGGGGATAACTCTGATGTATTTCCAAATGATAGAAAGGAATGGAAGGACTCCGATGGGGATGGTATTGGTGACAATGCAGACTTCCTACCTAAATATGATAATAATTCATTTTTCTGGTTAATCGGTTTGATTATCTTCCTAATACTCCTAATGTTCTATGCAAATATTCAGTATAAGAATCGCCAAGAAAAAATCTCAGAAAAGAGAAAGGAGAGAATGGAACAGCAAGCAATAATTGAAAAAGAGGAAAATGAAAAGAGATTAATCGAAGAGAAAAGAAAAGAACAATTAAAGAAAGAGGAATTTTTTCAGCAGGAGAAATTGCGAAAACAAAAAGAGCAATTTCTTAAGAGTAAAGAGTATTCTGTGATTGTTGATTATGTTCGTAAATATGGGAATCATTATCGTATGGATGAATGGACAAAGCTAATATTTTTACTTGAGAAAAAAGGAATAGATTTCTTAACAAGAAAAGAATTATCAGATATTGTAGAAAATGAATATTCAAATCAGCAATATCAAGTTTTTAAGAGGAAGATGGGATCAGTATCAAGGAAAGATTTGGATAGTCAAATAAAGGCATTCTTAGAACTATATGGACAACAGTATCGTAACAATATTCACTTGATGTTTAGATTTCTAGAAACCCAGGGAAGAGATGTTGAACCCAATGATATCCGAAAGAACATTGAGCGCATTAAAAAAGACATAGAACTGGAAAGATTTGAAAAGGGGCTGAAAGATACAGAATACAAAGGGATGTCCATCTACGTTGTAGATGAAATGAGAGGGATTGAATTTGAATCATTCCTTAAGAATCTTTACAAAGAAATGGGATATGAAGTCATTCAGACTAAACCTTCAGGTGATCAGGGTGCAGATCTGGTTGTAAAACGTTTTGGGGAAAAAACAGTGATCCAAGCAAAACGGTATCAAGAAGGGCATAATGTTGGAAATAGTGCTATTCAAGAGGCATATGCCGCAAAAAAACATTATGGGGCTGATGAATGCAAAGTAGTGACGAATAGTAAGTTCACAAAAGCAGCAAAGGAACTTGCGAGAAGTACCAAGGTTGAATTAATTGATAGAAGAGGATTGAAAGAACTGATCGATAAATATCTCTAATGTGAAAAACGGGGGATGATTAATGTTAGATTTCACGAAAAATGATTTGAATCATATTAGATTATGTGTAAAGCACTTTGAACGTTATTATACCAGTGAATTGATGAATGTCGTCATCTCACAGCTACAATTACCAAACGATGATAATGTTGTTACATTATTTGATAAGATTATTAAAACAAATAGAAAGATCGGATCCAATATTAGTGGTTACGATAGTGGACTTTTTCAAGAGTTAACTGATGAAAATATTTCAATAATGGCTACAGCAATAAAGCAGAAAATTCGGGATTTGTCAATTAATATTGAGGAGAGAATTAATAAAACTGCAAATCCTGATGCGCAGGAAACCATTCAACAGGAGATTGAACCATATAAGGAACTTTTAAAGAATGAAAAAATTGCTTCTGCAAAAGAGTTTGATATTCCCCAATTATCTGATTATTTAAATATTGAAACGCTAGAAAAAACATTGAGTTCCAGTTTACCAGAAAGAATCTATGATGATAAGTTTCACATTCTCCAATCTCAAGGTAACTATATTGGTGATTTGAAATACTTTCGGGATGTTTGTTGTTTTAGAAAAAATTCAATCTGTGTAGGGTATATCGATATCGATGACTTCAAAGAATTCAATACAAAATATACACAGGCAGTTGTTGACAGAATCATTTTACCCATTTTCATGAACGCACTAGAATCAATAGTACATCTAAGGGGATTCGCATATCGTCATGGTGGGGATGAATATGTTGTGACATTACCAAATATGAAATTGGATGAGGGTGAACATTTTTTTATTAATTTTCAAAATACATTGGAAGCTTTGTCATATCCATGTATAACTGATGGCGTTATTCCATCTGTATCAATTGGTTTAGTGGAAATTACATCTGAATGTATGTTAACTGAAAGAGAAATTCTTGAAAGAGTGTGTAAGTTAGAGAACGATGCCAAACAATCAAAAGGATGTATTAATAAAGATATTTTACTTGTTTAATATAATTGATGTTAGTTCATTGTCACTTCTTTCGGGTACTTACTATATAAAAGAACCGGCACTCGAATCTATTTGGTATAAATATCTGAAAGGATTGATTGCCCAAAAACGTCACAATTTGGGATAAAATACGACGTTTTAGTCCCCGGGTTGATACAATGAATGGTGTTGGGTCAATCAGTCTCCCTCGGACTGTCGTAAATCATCCTATATAAACCCCCAACTTCAATGGTTTGTATGTGAGTAACTCGGTTGATGGTTTTAGGACGATGGGATATATATCCAATCCTCCCAGAACCCTTTATAATCTCTATCCAATGCAATAAGATCGAGGTATTAAAATGTCCTCGATATGGAAAAAAGGAGTTTGTGTGCGGATCGGAATGGTTCTGATGGTTGTCGTACTTATGGTATCCATCCTACCAATAGGTCTTGCTGAAACGAAAACAATGTATGAATATGAATGGAACCTTGAAGTTGTTGATGATTCAACTTACGCTGGTGCTGAAAGTGAACTCAGGATAGGAACAGACGGGATTTCCCGAATGGCCTGTTCCAGCAACGATGGATACGATGTGACGTTTGGTAAACGCACATCGAATGGTTGGGAAGCTGAACTTGTGAAACATTACACATGTTGTGTTGAAAGCGTTCAGATGACCCTAGATTCTGCAAATACCCCTCACATTGTAGCCCTGGATTATGGTGAATGGCATTTTGACTATTTCACCAAAGTAAATGGTGAATGGATCGAGGATACGATTGATGATAATGGAGGAGCAAAGGGATTCATTGATATCGATGTTGATAACAATGGTATTCCCAATGTAGTTTACAATCGATTTACTGATGCTACTGGATATTATAGTACAACTCAACTCAATTTCGCACGGCTAATAAATGGAGAGTGGGTAATCGAGAAAGTTGATATCCACGTTGGTATCCATGATCCAATATCCATAAGGGTCGATGAGAAAAATAGACCACATATTGCCTACGGTGATTCACCATCAACAAAGCATGGTGTTGGAACGGTGAAGTATGCGGTAAAGGATAACGGAAAATGGACCGTCGAAACAGTCGATGAAAATGCCTATTGGTTCGAGAGCCCATCTGTTGCGATAGATTCTGACAATGAGCCACACATTGCATATGCTGGTCGAAACGGTGAGGATGATTGCATTAAGTATGCAAATAGAAACAACGGCGAATGGGAAATTACGATCTTGGAAATGGATGGTGGTTTCTATGAGGATACCGTAGCACTCACAATAGACTCTGAAGATGATCCGCATATCCTATTCAACGACTATAATGGACTGAGATATTCAGAAAGGGAAGATGGGGTTTGGTACTTCGACTATGTGTACTTTAAAGACACGGATTGGTATTTCAAATCCATTGAACTCGATTCAAATGATAAGCCTCGATTATTATATTTCGACCACAAAGGCCATTATTTGTCATATGCCTGGTTAGAGTCTAGAGAGGCATTCCAAATTGAACAAACAACTGTTGACGATGCAAATGAATTTGAAGATGAATCGAATTCCAACGATCGCCTAAATGTGAATGATAAAGAGAATGACATAAAAGGTGGAGACAGCAAGAATAATGATATAGAAACGGAAAGCAATCAAGATGTTAATAGTGATGAAACGATCTCTTGGAGTTCTGTCTTAGTGATTCTCGTAATGGTAATCATTGGTACTATCGTGACCGTGATTCTGGTTCTACGGAAGTGATATATCTATACCTACCAAAACGAGGTTATTTACTCCGATCTTTAACCTATTTGTTCGGGAGGGTGTGGTTTTCTTAACCACCCATTCTCTCCTCTCTCCCCCTTCCGAATGTTTTTTTTTAATCCCAAAGAAAATGAGGCAGTCTTTTTACACTACCCATTATAGGGGCTAAAGGGGCAATCTCACTCGAAGGGGCGGTATTAAGTTGTATTAGTGATAGGTTTCTTTGGGTGTTTTATTACCGGCTATTCTACTCCAGAGGTAGGGTTGAATCCTTCTACAAAGAAAAAAAAGACCCCCGGTCCCTGAGGACCGGAGGTCATGGGACACAGGGCGGATTGGTGCCAGAAAAGAATTATGGTTGATTTCGGCCTTTTTCAACGTCAGTGAGACCGTTTCCGGACGAGCCCACTCATTTTTCTTCTTAATGCTATCGTGGTCTCGTCCTACAGGTAACGAACCTGCGGTTCGCTACCTTGCCATTGTGCTCACTTTCAGTGATCACAAAGTCCGGCGAGCCCACCATTTTTTTTTGTCTTGCCCGATGCAAACCCCTATCGCCCCCAATATGTTGTAATCATGTTGGAAAAATATTTCAATCCCTTCTATATACTAACCGAATAATATCTCATAGGGACGATGAAATGAATAAAAACGTCGGTTTCCTAATTATTTGGGGAATCCTTCTTTCGGGATTGGTTATAGAAAGCAGTTCTGGAACGGAAGGGACACTATCCTCAAGAAATTCAAATGATGAGGTGGAATCCGGTCCGACACTATCGAACTTGGAAGTGTGGATCGATGATGATTTTGACGTTATTTTCGAGGCTACTTATTCCAATCCAGAAGGTGTGAGTGCAGCTGTATTTTTAGAAGTGGATGGGGTCCGCAAGCAGATGGAGTGGTTTAAGGGGGTTGGCCCAACCGATGGGATGACATTTGAAACCGATATGCCATTGCTGGATCTTAATGAGAAGTCGGAATTTTTCATCATGGCTGAGATTGAAGATGGGGATGAGATATGGCTAGGGGATTCGGACGAAGAGCCTTTTTTCATAACGGATTATTTGGACCTTCAGGCTGAAAAGGATGCCTTTTTAAAAACTGATAGTGGATCAGGGACCAGATGGAAGGATCCGGAGGTTATTATCGGAATCATTGCCCTTATTGGAATGGGTATTGGATCCGCTTTTACATTTTGGAACAGGAAGAGAAAACAAAATATCTTCTCTCGATATCTTACGAGATTGGATGCCCTCCATCAGGAAATGGGAACCAACTCGCAAAGCGTTAATACCGATCTAGAAAAGATCAAAACGGAAATTGACATCGATTTGAAGAACGGGGCAATTGATGATGGTAGCTATTCCATCTTGAAAGACCGGATACGAGAAATTAATAAGGAGCTTAGAACCGAGAAGGTCAGATCAAATGTTCAAAACCTGCCAGAGACCATTGAGATACAAGTAAAGGATATGCTCATCGATGGGAAGATCACGAAAAAAGAATACAATCAATTCATGAAGTCCATGAAAAGGACCAAGATGGATCCCGAAGATAAGAAGAACCTGCAGGCAATGGTGGAGGAATGGATGGAGAGGGACGATGTCGATGGGTGATATCTAGGTTCTCTAAACCTTTGCCCCGCTGAACCAATTAAGTGGTGTTTACTGGTCCGATTAGCCCTTTCATCTCGTTTGATATTACTGTGATCTAGTGATGAATCCAATATGACTCAGCATGATGGTTTCATTAATCATAATGATCACAATAATTCGGTGGTGGAAGGAATAGGTTCCGTAAACTCATCCAATGCACCCGGCCCTGGATGGGAAGCTTATTATGCCATGGCGACTTGCAAAGCCGGGGCCTGACCATGTCGGACGAACCCGTAAAAGAGGTAAATGTCAACATCAAGAGCGTGCCTGTGGTGGAACCCGCGCCCCTGGGTATTACGGGCCTTGCCATCGCAACGCTTCTGATCGGTCTGAAGTATTCGGAGATCGCTCCCCATGATGCTGTCATGATCATACCGTGGATCGTGTTCGTGGGCGGCGCAACCCAGCTAATCGCCGGGATCATGGAGTTCAAGCGGGACAACATCTTCGGCGTGACGGTGTTCACCACCTACGCGCTTTTCCTATTCACTGTGGGATCAACGTTGATGATAGCATATTTCTCGGATATTCCACCCGAGAAGATGAACATGGAATACTACGGGTACGGTGTTCTGGGAATACTGATCTTCAGCCTGATATGTTCAGTTGCGTCCCTTGCCGTAAACAAGGTGTTCGTGTTCATATTCATCGTGCTTGATCTGGCCATGGTGTTCATAATCCTCCACTACGTGGCCGGGTACGACGGGTTTGTTCAGCACGCCGCCGGGTACCTGCTCCTGGCGGCATCGGCACTGTCGTTCTACGCAGTGGCTGCCATACTGCTCAACACAATTACGAAAAAGAAGCTGCTCTCCATGGGAGCGCCGTTCTGGGTGCCGAAGTAAGGTCCAGACGCCCGATCCAGGGGTCTATTCCACCAGCAGTATGGCGTAGCGATCCATGGTCTCCTCGTAGCTTTTAAGGACCCGGATGGGGTAGCCGGAGTTGCGGACGGTGGAGTAAACATCCACTGCCATGCTCTCGGGCGACGGCCTGGCCCGGATCTTGTCCCGGCAGTTGATCCTGTCCCCGGTGCAGTCCGGGCAGATCTTGCAGTCGGAAACGAACAGCAGGAATGCCTTGTAGAATCCCGCCAAAAACACGTCCCTTTCCGCCTTCACCAGCCTGTCGTTGAGCGATCGGAACGCCTCCTGTCGGTCCCCGGGCTTGTCCAGCTCGATGGTAAAATGAAGCAGCACGGCGGAGCCGTATTCCGAAAAGAACTCCCTGCACTGGGCCACCGGCGGCGTGTTGGGTGGGCAGCAGCCTCCCTTGCCGTAGTCAGGGCACCCAAACTGGCATTTCATCCGAACCCAATTGGCCACCACTATGTTGTTCGAGGGTATCCACTTGAAATCGTTTAACCCGTGTTTTTTCAGCAGGTCATTCACAGCGGATATGGGTTTCATGGGTTTTGCTAAGCATGTCCATATCTTAAGACTTTTTACCAGCCGGTTTTTTAACCATTTGTATCCATGATGGGCATGAAGTACTGGTAGTTGGCATGAACAACGATATTCCCGGCAAATCCATGCAGACGTCTCTTGACGATCTGGCAGAGCAGGCGGTCATAGTGGTACTTCACATACGAAACCGGAATAACCCGGCCAGCAGGGCGCTGGAGGGAAAGCTTGTCCGGATGATGGACGAGTTCAGGGAAGATCCCATCCGATTTGTCACCCTGGACTGGGAAGGGCCGGGGAAGGGCGTGCTTGAGAAATTTCCCATATCCGAGTTCCCGTACATGATATTCTTCCTGGGCGGTGAGGTGGAATCCACCATATCTGGATACCATCCCGACCGGGTGGAAAGGGAGATACATCATCTCATCGATAGGGCAAAACTGCTGGGACTCTGATGGATTTCATGTCCCTGGGGAAGGCTGTCCAGATCGGCCAAGGTTTTTTAACGAGGCCGATTAATTGCCAGGACATGGGACGATTGCTGCCGTCCATGGCATTGTTCGTTGTCATGGCACTCTTTTTGATACCTGCCGCTGCGGGGACCACGGAAGCCAGTGACGGGACACAGGTCCGGGAATTCAGTGTCAAGGTCCCGTCCCACCGGGAGATGACCATGACGGATCTGCAGTGGGAGAACCCGTCGTCCATAACCGTCAGCGGCACGGAGTTTACGGTCATGGAGAACATCACAATCTCCCAGTTCGGTACCCTGAGCATCAAACCGGGAGAACGGGTCCGGTTCGCCAGCGGTAAGGGGCTTTTTGTGGAGGGGGCGCTCTATGTCAACGGCACCGAAAGCTCCGGATGCACCCTTACCGGTCAATCCCATTCGGAGGTAGAGCAGTGGATAGGGATTGTGGTGGACAAGAACCTGGACGGCCGGTCCTGCGTTTTGAAACACACGACAGTCGAATACTGCATGATAGTTCTGGATGTCACCGGGTCCACAGTGTATCTGGAGAGTTGCGAGTTCAATCATTTCGATGACAGGGGCATTTACTCCAAGAACTCCGATCTGGAGATGCGAGCCTGCCGGATGGTGGGTGATCACAAGACGGAGTACGGTCTGTGGGTGGACGACCAGTCCGACGCCTCTGTGAGCGGTTGCGAGTTCAGGAACCTCTACTGGGGAATCCGGGCCAACCGTTGCGAGCCGTTGCTGGAGGGCAACACGTTCCAACAGTGCATGGTGGGTATCTACGTGTTCGGAGTGATGGGGGACGAGTTCACCACAAACGTTGCTAACGGCACATTCAACGAGTGCAACCAGGGAATATACGCCCTGGGAGGACGGTTCGTTGCCCGCAGCAACGACTTCGATAGAAACACAAACGCGGTGGTCACGGGAGCCACCGAGGACTCCGGTCCCACCCGGGCTGTCTTGATTGGCAACGCCATACGCAATTCCAAGGGATATGCAGTTTACACCTTCAAAGCAGAGGTGAACTTGGTGGACAACACCATGGATCACAACGGCCACGGTGACACCGGAGACTCATCATCCGTGTTCCTGAACGTATCCGCAGGATACCTGAGGGGCAATGTGATAACCGATTCGCCCAGGGCCTGTCTGTATGTGACCTCCCTGCTACCCGGATCACCCAACATAGTGCTGGAGAACAATACCCTTGAAAGCGGCAGCAGATGGGGTATTTGGGCCCAGTACTCCAAGCTGCACATGACATCCAACCGGATATCATCCTGCGGCGGTGACGGCGATCTGGACGGAGGGTTGATCGCCTTCTGGACCAACGTGTACATGGAGGACAACACCGTGGAGGACACCCAGGGGGTGGGAGTTATGATGGATACGCCCTACCAGTCCACCTTCTACACCGCCCCGGTGCTTCGAAAGAACACGATCCGCAACTCGCAGCGGGAGGGTGTGGTGATCCAGAATTTCCCACCGGACCGTCCCGTATCCATGTACGACAACCTGATAGAAACCAGCGGTCGTTACGATGAGCTGAATTACCTCTCCGGCATAAAGATGACCAAATCCACCGTGAAGATGGAGGGCGGAAGGGTGAACGATACCAGGGGATACGGCCTTCTTATGGTGGGCGACGCGGTGCTGGAGGCCGAGGATTTGGAGGTGGAGAACTCCGGGTTCGGTGACATGTACATGATGGACGGGTCCAACGCCACGTTGACGGACTGCGCCCTGGACCAGGACACGATCAACCAGGACATGAACACTTCACTGATCATCCGGTGGAAGGTGATGATAACGGTGCAGGACCCCTCCGGTCTTCCCGTGGAAGGCGCAACCGTCAACATCACCGATAAGGACGGTATTGTTGTGGGTTCCGTGGAGACGGGCGAGGATGGCAGTTTACCGGGGGAGGTGACCCTGGTCCAGTGGTCCAACCTACTAACGGAGGAAGACGGTTATTACGTAAGCGACGGCAACCCTTTCCGGATACATGCAGCCAGCGGTGATTACGGGTGGTCCCAGGAGGCCGTGATACTCTCTGGCGGCCTGATAGTGGTTACCGTCCACGGAGCACCGGATCTGACGGTGCTAACCCTGGAGGAAGGTGAGGAGATAAGCTTCAACTGGACGGTCAGGGGAACGGCTTTCGGCAGGGATGAGAATGTAACCGCCATGGGTTACCGGATAGATGATGGCGATTGGATCGAGCTTGATACGACACCGGATATCAGCGTGGAATGGAGCTTTCCTGTAAACCCCGATGAACTGTCTGAAGGGGATCACGCCCTTCACATCAGGGCATCCACCGACTTTCGGGAAACCGAAATACGGTTGAACTTCACCGTTACCAGGTCCGATATGTCGGACGACGACAGCGGTAGCGATGATGAAGGAGAGGACGATCTTCCCGTGGCCGGTCTTGCTGTGATACTGATCGTGGCCATAGCGGTGGTCGGATGGATGTTGATGGTTAGTCTGAAACGTCACCGGGATAAGAAATCTGAAGGCAGAGACGATGGCGCCGGGACATCCAACGACGTAAAGGGAAAGGAAGGCGACCGAGGAAAAGACAATGTGAAAGGTACCCCGCCCGCAAGGAAGCGTTCCCGATCCAGCAAGAGGTCCAAACCCTCCCCAAGATCGGACAGGTAACGCCCCGCTGCCTTTTTAGCGTCCCTGATGCATTTTTGGCGGATTTTGATATTACGGGTCCAGATCGGTATTCTTCTGGGTAGTTTTGGCATTCTTCTTTGGCAGAATTCTATCCGGGCCAGATGATAGAAATCATGACCTTTTTTTCATTTGTCTGGGAGCCAGAAAGGAAGGTTTTTCGTCGTGGGCCTTTGATGAAAAGATTAATCAGTTAAAAATGGATTATTTGCCAACAACCCTTAAAGGAAAAGGGAAAATGAACTGCTCCAAATGCGGCCGACCCACCATCGAAAACCAGGCGTACTGCACCGAGTGCAACAATATATTAAATCAAGAAGAAGTATACAGAGGGTTCAAAAAGGGCCTCTCCTGCGACGACCAGAAAAACGGTATGAGTAAGATGGTTGACAACAAGCAACCCAGCTGCCTTCGATGCGGCTCAAAATCCCTCCGTATGTATGCCGGGAACAACGTGCAGTGCATGGACTGTGGGGTGATATTCGTTCTCCCCCACGACCAGCCCCAGCAAGGAAACCCTCCTTTGAAGACCCTGACTCAGAAAATGGAGACATCCAGGGTTTCTTCCCAGGAGGAATACGACCAGATAATTGGACAGCTCAAGGCTGTGAGAAATGACATAGACAGTGCAAAGGCCCGGGGAGTGAACGTAGTCCCGGCCGAGCGGATACTTCAAAACGTACGTCCGATGCTGAAGAGAAGGGACTTTGATCGGGTATACGAGTACATGGAAAAGACCAAGGATGTCCTCAACCAGGCCGTCAAGGCATATGAAAAAAAGAACCACCCTGTGGTGGAAGGCGAGGAAAAGAAGGTGGGCGGCAAGGCCGCCGAAGACACCGGCGAACCCCCGGAGATAGAGTGGCGCACCACCTACATATCCAAGGAGAAGAAGCCCAGGAGGGCCTTCAAGCTGTTCAAGGAACTTACAAAGCGAGGTTCCCAGGGCCTGTGCATCTCCAGGGTCCACCCCCAAAAGATCAAGCGCATCTACCACCTGGAGAACACCGACAACCGGTGGCTTTCAAAGAAGATGGAAAAGTTCTGCATATCCCCCACACCGGAAAAGCTTCAGCACGAGATCAATCAGTTCATTCGACGGAAGGGAAAGGACAAAAAGACCAAACTTGTCATCTTGGTTGACGGGCTGGAGTACCTGATATCCAACAACGAGTTCAAAAAGGCACTGCGGTTCATCGATGATCTCAAGGAGACGGTGGTTGTCAACAACGCCATCCTTATTCTACCCATATCCCCGGAGACCTATTCCGTCAAGGAACTCACGCTTTTGGAGAAATCCACAATCGAGATAACCATGCCGGTCATCAAGAACGCTGATCTGTTCTTCAAGGCGCCGGAGTCCGAGGGGGATAAGACCGATGACGGTTCCACCGGTTCTCCATCAACCGATGGTCCAGACGAGGATTACGGAAAAGAGGTCATGTCCAAGATAGCCAAGATCAAGTCCATGATCGAGCAGAAGCAAAACGATGGTGGCGGCGGCGATATCCCCAAACCCGAAACAGATGATGGCGGGCAGGGTTCCAAGGTTTCCAAGGATACCGACGAGTAGTCAACGAGCAGCGCATTAACGATGCAATGCCAGGTAGAACGGTTCGGTGGAGGGCACAGTGGAGGGATCGGTGGAGGGCAAGGTGCGGGTGTGTGGCGACCGACGGAAAATGATAACAAACGATCTTGATCTGTGGTATATGATCGTATGGGGTGACGGGTGGTGTTTGAAAAAAAACCGGCCAATCTCTATTTCGGTCTAAATAGCCCGGTCTTCTCGAGGTGCAGGCCCTTGACCCCTTTGAGGGACGAAAACCTCTCCCTGAAGTCCTGCCGGTCCTCCCTGTCACCCTGGAAGGTGAACCGTATCCTGTACTGGTGGTTCTCCCTCTCCACGTGCAGTTGATCGATGAAGGGATCCACGTCCCTCAATCGGTTGAGAACGCCTCTCAGCTCGGCGGGCTCCGGAACGATCTTTATGTCCACATCGTAGGACTGGCGAACGTGTTTTAGAAGCCAGGCGTCCACCCGACGCAGCCCCAGCAGGACGAAAAGGATGATGAGGGTGGTCACCACGGCCAGTGGGTAGTATCCGATCCCGATGGCCATTCCGATGGAAGCGGTCACCCATATGGTGGCGGCGGTGGTGAGACCGATAACGGATCCTCTGGACTGGATAATGGCGCCGGCACCCAAAAAACCAATTCCGGTGACTATCTGTGCAGCTATCCTTGCCGGATCGCCTATCTGCGATCCGTCATCGTCCCAGGCCATAACGTATGACAGTATGACGAAAAGGCACGATCCCACGCAGATAAGTACAGTGGTCCTCAGACCCGCCGGTTTTCCCGATATCTCCCTCTCCAGACCAATGACAGCACCGCACAGTCCGGCCAGGACGATCTTGAGAACGTAGTTGAATAGAAAAACGTCAAGCTCCAAGTATTAACCCCGTTGACCTGTTTGATGCAACGTAGAATTGGGGTGCTTGAAAAATCCTTCGGTACGGCAGGGCAACGGACCCCGGTCCGTGGAGAGCTGTATATCCCGGCTCACCAAAAAAGGTTATAACCTACCGGTCGTCAACGGTTGCATGAGAGGATTGATTGACAGGTTCAGGGCAATGGGAATGGTGGGTCTGGCCGTGAGTGGAAGCACGGTGGGCATAGTACTTCTGTACCTCGTATCCCTTCAGTGTGGAACGCCTGTGGTTTCCCTGGATGAGCTGGAAGATCATATGGGACAGCGGGTGATTGTGGAGGGTGCGGTGGTGAGAGCTGAACTGGAGGAGAACGGTGTTGGGTCCGTGACCCTCTACGATTCGGGTAACCTTTTGAAGCTCAACACCGAGATGACCGGGCGACGGGATATGGAACTCCACCGGTGGATCAGGGCCGAGGGCGATCTGCTGTCATGGGGGGACACCACAAGGCTCCAGGTGACCACCGATGATGCCATGAAGGACCTGGGACCCTGGGAACCATTATCCACAGGACTTGACCAGCTGTCCGAAGCGGGGGGGGAGTACGTGAAGATAAACGGCACAGTGGCCCGGGTCCGCAGCTGGGAGGGCGGATTCACCCGTCTGGATGTCATGGACGGTCACTGTGCGTGTTCTGTTAGCGTGGACGGCGATATTTCGGATGATCTGGCCATCACCGTACTGGAAACGGGGGATCGTGTGAGCCTTTGCGGCATGGTGGAAAACGGCAGCTGGGGAAACAGTTTGGAACTGCTGGATGCCAGGGCAGTGGAGAAAGTGGGAAAGTGGTCGGTCATGGAACTGACACCCGGTTTACTGGCGCTGGAGATGTCCCGCCTGGCCGTAGATATGGAGCTATCCACGGACAGAATAACCGACGATTGCCTCTTTCCCATAAACCTGACCGGGTACGTTCGATACGAGCCCCTTTACCCCGGGAGTCTGGTACTGACCGAGCTTCCCGGTGACGGCGATCTTTCCTTCAAGGTCATACTGGAAGATGAGTGCCAGGGTGCCTTTGGAGAGGATGCTATTCACATGTGGGACCGGGTCAGGATAACCGGAATGGTCCGCTTTGATCCGGATACCCTTCGATACGAGATATCGGCAACGTCCCTGGATATCAGGGAAGCGCATGGCCCAATAAACGTTACACTGGAGGAACTGGTCGCCAACCCGTCCATTTACCAGGGCGCGCGGGTTTGTGTAGATATTCTCTTTGTCCAGAGCCTAAAAAACGATACCTGGCTGGCCGCTGACCCCTCGGGAGACAGCGATGCGGAGGTTGGTATAGTCTGGATTGGAGGTGCTCCGTTCCCCCCGGCCCTTTACGGCGTTGTGTCGGTTACCGGTGAGTGGGTGCTGGACGGTCGAGACATGGCCTACCGGTTGGAGTGCTCGGACTGATCTTGGGGTCCGATCCTGTCTTGACCACGGGTTCAATGGGATGCGTGACATGGCGATCCGGTGGGCAGCCACCGGGACATGAACGTGATCCAATGACCAACTCAACGGAACGGCTGACCCGTTAACCTTTCATAAATATCGATGTAAAGCCCGGATACCTCTTTGGTGAAGTCCTCGGGAAGTGGAGGTATGGGCGGTTCGGAAAGCCCCTTCTCCCGGGCGTCCATGAGCTCTTCATGATATCCCGATCCCCTGTAGAACTTGCGCACGGCCTCCTTTGAAAGCTCCACGGTCTTGCCCCGGGCGTACTCCTCGGCGTCCCAGAACCGGTCCTCGTCGGCGGTGCCGAAGGTATCGATCAGCATTATGTTGCGATCCTCGTCGAAGGCGAACTCCTTTTTGCCATCCACGTGGATGAGTCCGCGGCTGGCTGCCTGCTCGCCCATGTGCTTGTCCACGGACAGCACTATCTCCATGATGGAGTCGAACTCCTCCCCAGACAGCTTTGCCAGTTCCATGCCCTCTTCATTGGTCAGGGGTCTGTCCACCTCCTCCAGCTTGGTGGTCACCTCCAGCATGGGCCTGGGCAGTTTTTCGGACGCCTTGACATCGTGTCCGGCCGGGAATCCCAGGTCCTGGGCATTGACCTTTCCCTTTTTAATCCGGTCGTAGAGGGAACCTGCCACGTAATGGCGGCATATGAACTCCAGCGGAATAAGCACTGAAGTGCTGTTGCGGTCCAGATCCTCCGGCGGCTTCACATCAACCCGTTTTACCTTCATTCCTCCACCTGCGGTGAGGGAAATGAAATGGGTCTTGAACCCCAGTTCGTTTGCCTTCTCGAACCAGTGGGCGGCGGTCCTGCACAGGGTCTCTCCCTTGCGGGGCACTAGGGTCGGGATGATCTTGTCGAAAACGGATATCTGATCCGTGAACCGGAACTCCAGCACATCCGGGTCATCCGTTTCGTAGACCTCCTTCACCTTTCCTTTCTGTCTTAGTTTTCCAGTTGGTGCGTCGCTCACTTGAACACCCTCCGCCCGAAAGCCCTTTCAATGTCTTAAGCCCTTCCCAATCGCGATGAAGGATTCCCTGTTCATCACCCTGGAAGGAATAGACGGCTCCGGAAAGAGCGTGCTGGCCAAGGGGCTGCACTCCCAGTTGGAGCAGAGGGGCGGGCGGGTGGTTTGCACCCGGGAGCCCACGGATTCCTGGCTGGGTGAGGCGGTAAAACGATGCTACAGTGAAGAGATCGATATACTCTCAGAGACCATGCTCTTCGTTGCGGACAGGGCGCAGCACGCCCGGGAGATAAGAAATTGGATGGGCCGGGGGAAGATTGTCATATCCGACAGGTACCACGATTCCACGGTGGCCTACCAGACAGTGAGGCTGGCATCCCGGGTCCCCGACGGGGAGGATGGTGCCTTTCGACGCCTTGTCTCCCTGGGAGAGCTGGTGGGTCTGGTGCCGGACCTGACCATACTTCTGGACATCTCCCCCAAGACCGCCCTCAAAAGGATCGGGACCCGGGGGGAGGAATCGTCCCGTTTTGAACGGTTGGATTATCTGGAGGGTGTCCGGAAAAACTATCTACGCCTGGCCAGTGAAAATCCCAGGATAGCCGTAATCGACGCGTCGCTCCCGCCCGATGATGTGTTAAAACAGGCCCGGGACCTCATACTGGTCAGACTGTGAAACCCGACCGAGCCATTTACACAATCAACAATGGTCAATGATGATCAATAACGGTCAACAACGGTCAGCCTCAACCCTTGCGAAGGACCTCTTCTTCAATCTGGCGCCGTTCCTCCGGGGTTATGCCCATGGATTCCTGGAGCCTGTCCAGAAGCGCCATCTCGTCTGGGGTTATCTTCCCGTCCGCCAGGGCCTCCCTGAGGGAATCGACGAACACGTCCTTGGTGGATATCTTGCCATCCTTTTTTGAGGTAATATCCGATTCTATGGTCTTGTGATCCTTTTCGGATATGCCCATGACCCGCCGGAGCTCCTCCAGTATGCCCAACTCGTCCACGGTCAGGATATGGTCCTTCCAGGCCTGGGTCAGGGCGGCCTTGTAGATCTCCAGTTTGGCCTCCTTGTCCGTCACCGACGGTTTCGATACCGGGAGCAGGTCAGCGGGATCCATTTCCCGTTCCTCGTAAAACACCCGGTTCTCGTCCAGCTGGAGCAGGACCTGGACCGGGCTCTGGTATATCTGGTGGGTGAAGTAAAGCTGGTCGAAGGTGGTCTCCTCCAGGTTTTCACCCTCTCCTTTAACGTAAACGGTCTCCCTTTTGAGGTGTTCCCAGATGGAATTCCCTCTTTCCAGCCCCTCCCGGGTGAGGAAGTAACCCCTGACCCTTTGGGAATGGCCCTTCACGTGTCCCATCCTCTCGTTTACGAAACCCTTGGACAGGAGTGCCTTGATGGTCCGCGGGATGTGTTTTCGGTGTATCCCTATTCCCAGGGAGATGCCTTTTTGGGTGATGTCGGACGGCATCTCGAAGTGGTCCTCGGAATCTGCAAACTGGAGCAGATGAAGAAGCACCCGTTCATCGGCGGTTAGGTTGAGCCTGTCAGCGGCCGCCATGATACAAGGTTAGCGGCAAGGTGGGATTTAACTATAATGTTCGAAAAGACCCTCACACGGCTCATGCCGGCGGAAGCTCCCCTTCCATATCCATCTTCCCGGAGTTCATAAGGTCCATCTCCTTCATGGCGCGACCGTGGATATCCAGGGGTTCCCGGTAGTATTCGTTGACCACCGAGGCCACCTCCACGTGGTTGCGCACTCCCTTGGCGCACATCCAGCGGATGATATCCGCCCTGCGTTTGACGTCCTCCAGAACCTCGTCGGCAGTGAGGTTCTCCTTGTCCATGATCTTCTCGTAGAGCTTGGAGTGACCGGTGTACTTGAACTCGTCCTTTCCAGCGTTCCATTTGAAAACCGTGTTGGTGATGATCTCCGCAGATACCGGTTCGATACCTATGACCTCCACCAGCTCCTTGATGCGCCTTGTCCGCTGGTTCTTGACCCTGACCTGCGCCTGAAGTATCACCAGGTTCAGGCCCAGGATGAGGATACGGGGGATGTTGATAGGCGGGTTCTCCAACCGGTGAACGATGGATGCCATGGAATCTGCGTGAATGGTGGCGTAACAGGTCTGACCGGTGGCCATGGCCTGGAAAACCGCCATGGTCTCGGCACCTCGCACCTCCCCGATGATCATGTACTCAGGCCGCTGACGGAGAGAGGCCACCAGCAGTGCGAACATGTCAATGGACTTGGCGCCGCCTTCCACATTCCCCTTCACCTCCCTGGTCAGGCCAGCGATCCAGTTGTCGTGGGGAAGGTTCATCTCACGGGTGTCCTCAATGGTTATGATCTTGGCAGAGGGGGGTATGAAGTGGGAAATGGCGTTGAGGGTGGTGGTCTTGCCGGAGGCCGTACCGCCGGAGGTCAGCATGCTCTCCCCGTACTGCACGGCCAGCCAAAGGTGGGCGGCCATCTCGGTGGACAGGGTCTTCCAGCCCACCAGGTCCGTCACCGTCAGTGGATCTTCCTTGAACTTCCGGATGGTGAAGGACGAACCCCGGGTCGTGACCTCCGTGCCCAGGGTCTGGTTCAGACGTGACCCGTCGGGCAGGGTGGCGTCCAGCACCGGGCTTGCGATGGATATGGACTTTCCGGAGCGTTCCGCCATCTTGATACAGAACTTCTCCAGCTCGGTACCCTTGTTGAAGACTATGTTGGTCCGGATGTTCTTGAACTTTCGGTGGAACACGAAGATCGGGATGCGGTTGCCGTCGCAGGAAACGTCCTCCAGTTCCGGGTCCAGCATCATGGCCTCGATCTTGCCGTATCCTATGAACTCGGCGATGATGTAGTAGAAGAGCCGCTCGAAGCTTACAGGGCCCAGGTTCTTGCCAATGCTGTCCAGAACCTCATGGGTCAGCCCCCGGAGCCTTATCTCGTTCTCGGCCCGGGTCTCCACATCGTCCCGGGCAAAGTCGATCTTGCTCACCATCTCGTTTATCACGAACCGGAGCAGCCTTTTCTGGGTCGCGCTGAGTGGGGGCTCTATGAGGTTATACAGATACTCGCTGGTCTTCTTGTTGATCAGGGTCTGGGCGTAGATGTAGGGCTCCCGGATCACCGCCACGTCGATCTCATCGAAAACCTCTTCATCGTAAGGGGGCACGGAGGTGATCTTGAGCTTCTTGGCCCGCTCCGCCTCCTCCTTCAGGGCGGCCTCCTGAAACTCGAAGCGTTCTATGAAGGTCTTGCCCCTCTTGATGGCCTTGTCCTGTTTCTTCTTCCCATCCTTTTTGCCATCTTCCCCCTGGGACTTGGGATCATCCTTTGCTTTTGCGTCCTTTTCAGTGTCGTTCTTCTTCTTGGCCATGGATGTTCCCCCGGAACCCGTCCGTTTTGGAAGTACGACTTAATATCGTATGATTATTAAAAAATATTGTGATAGGCGATGTGAAGGGAGAATCCCCATTGAAAACACCATGAACCGGGTCCCAGGGCACTGGGTGATCAGATGGGCGTGATAACCTGTGTGGACCCGGTGGCGCTGAGGAGAGCCTGGAGTTTATCGTGGTACTGTTCCGGTTCGGCATTTAGCAGCTCCTTCACGGGGCCCATGAGGAACTCGCCGGAATCGGTCTCGGTCTTTGTGTACTGCCATTTCTTGCTGGCGGCCTTGTCGAACACCAGAAGAATTGCAAAGGCCACGGATTTCACGTTGGTGTCCCCTCCCCGGTACTTGTCCACGGCACGAACGGCCTCCTCCTCGTCCTTGGTCATGTAGATACGGGCGATCTCGTCGGCGAATTCCACCACCGGGGGGAGCTTGTCGTAACTGGGTAAAACCCTCAGTATGTTTTTGTGTTTGACCCTGAACAGGGCCTCTTTGATTATCTGGGACGGTGGGTTCTTGTTGACATCGAACTCCTTGTAAACCGCGTTGGCCACCTCCTTGTCACCGGTGGCGGCCAGCAGGGCCTTCTTGCCGTGGGATTTCCAGTAGGTCATGAATACCCGGTTTGGGGTCATCTTGTCCACCACCACGGTGTCCGGGATCGCCTTGAGCACCGCCTTGAGCGCTGACGCTTCCTCGTCGGAGGGTTTCAGGGCCCTGATGAACCGCTTTATATTGGTGCCGTAGCACTTGTTCTCCCCGATGTAGAGTTTCTTGGAGAGGTTCTTGTAAACCTGCAAAACGTTGGACATGTGTTCCGTGATGAACTCCTGGTCCGCGATCTCTCCCTTGGAGTAGCGCTCGAAGAGTTCCTCATCCACCCCGGGGGACTGTTTGATCAGACATTCCGAACACTTACCGGCACAGTCCGGGCGGCTAATGACCTCCAGGGTGAAATCGTCCAGGGCGTTCACTGCGGCTACCCTCTGGGTGAGCTGGGCCAGGGTATGCCCTTTGTTGGAGGAAAGACATCTCCTGCACGCGGCGATGGTGATGTTGGCAGATTCCCATTTGATCCGCATGTATGGCTCGGAGAAGGCCCTCTTCTTCTTCACCCCCTGGGGGGTCAGATGATCGCAGTGGTGGATCCGGTCGCCGTATCGTAACCTGATACGAAGACCCCCAATGGCCTCCTTGACGAACTCCTTGGGAGGCTCCGGTGAATGCCCGGTGCAGTACATGGCCTCCTTGGTCGAGTAAACGTGAAGCTTGTATTTCTGGACCTCTTCCAAAACGATGAGAAGTCTCCACTTGGGATCGTCGTAATGCTGCATGCCCGCAAGCTTCTCCTTCTTCGCCTTGCCCCGAAGGGCGTAGGGGACCTCACCCATGGGTGTGCGGAGCACCGCAAGGAAAGGCACCTTTTCTGCGTGGGCCAGCCCGATGGTCCCGGCGTAGGCCCTGGCGATCTGATCCCCACGGTTTGAGAATTTCTGCAGCATCTTCGGGTCGTCGGACATGGCGGCGACCCGGTCGATCTGCCTTCTGGTCTTCTCGAAAGGGCACTTCTTGCAGTTGCCGATGCACTTCGGCAGGGCGAGCTCCGGGTTCTTGGTGAGTCTTCTGGCCTTCTTGATGAGCTCCTTTTCCAGCACCTTGGATGTGGTGCGGGCCCCGGTACGGATGCGGTAGCGTCTGGAGGATCCCATGTGTTGAGTGCAACTGTTGCAAAGTAAAAAACGGTTGCGGAGGTCCCTAATCTGAAATATCTTCTGTCATCCTCCAATTACTTATGCCCCTTTTGCCCCGCATTTAGCCCCGCATTTAGCCCCGTTCTGGCATGGAAAAGTTTTATGTTTGACGTTGGTCTTCCATCCATCATGGCCATGGACGATCTGACCGACGCCGACAGGCGGGTATACGAGTACATCAAGGCCGGGGACTTCCAGAGTCGCAAGTGGAGCACCCCGGAGTGCGCCCGCAGACTGGGCATGAGGGAGGACGATGTTTACGAGGCCATCGCCAACCTGACCAAACACGTTCCCAACAACATTTGGGTGTACTACGAGGGCGGCGGTCTCAGAATGGTTGCCGAGTGATCAGTTCACTCATCATCCTCTCCGTTTCCCCCGCCTTCACCTTCCCTCTTTTTCCTAATGTAATTCTTGATCGGGTCGGTCCATATCTCCCAGGGCCTGTCGTTTTGCCTTATCCTTCGGATAGCGTAGGCCACCGCCAGAATGAACAGTACCACCACCAGCACGTTGGCCATCACCTGCCCGATGAAGTTCATGGATACCAGGGAAAATTTGGCATCCGACAATGGCCACAGCAGCGACACGCCCTTGTAATGGTCCATGGTGGGCGGGAGATCGTGGAACCGTAGTATCTGGAAGAATGATCTGTCCAGGGTGAACATGTCAAGCACCAGATGGGACCCGACGCCCAGGGACACCCAGTAACCCACCCTGGTCCAGCTCTTGCCCTTTGTAAGGTACATGTACAGGGCGGTCAATGCAACGATTATTATTAGAGATCCGATGATGGAATGGGTGAACCCCCGGTGGAAACTGGAGAATGCGTCCACTCCCCCCAGGATGAACACAGCGTCCAGGTCGGGAAGGGTGGATGCCAGGGTAAGGAGCATGAGCTGTTCTTTGCTGGCTCCCTTCCTCCGACCCAGGAAGTATCCCGCCATGTAATGGGTAACCGGGTCCATCGGTCAACCATTCGGCCCATGGGCTAAAACCCTTTCTTCCCCCATCTGCATAATGTTTATAATCACCCTCCCTTTTGTCGCAACTCCACAAATTCTCAATAGCGGGGTGGGGTAGCCTGGATATCCCGTCGGGCTCATAACCCGAAGATCAATAGTTCAAATCTATTCCCCGCTACTTTTTTCTACTTTTACAGGTTGTTATGGACACCTAGAGGGGGATAGTTTTGAAGCGCTGCATTGCCCGAAGGCAGCGCCTGTCAGATGTTGGCCATTGCGGCCGATTGATATCTATTCCCCGTTTAAGTTGTTGAGATGCTCGCCGGCGCCGCCAAACTCTCTGGGCCGGCGGGTTATTGGAAAGGGCGTCACGCCGTTATGTAGCTGGCGTTATGTAGCCGGCGTTATGTCACCAGCGTTATTATGTCCCCGGCGTTATGTAGCCGACCTCCCGGAATATATAGAGGATATATATTTTAACAAGAATATATGTGTAAGCTTTATTATCCCGGAGTAGTTGCAATGGTTTTGGAAAAAAAATGACTGGAACCGTAGGAAATCTATTTAGGGATGGAAAGATGGCTGGTTGGGGGAGAACGGCAATCTGGTTCCTGCCTGGGACCGGTCCGCCCTCCAGTTGCAAACCGAGATATCACCATATCCGATCCGTACCGAATCCTAGATGACGAGTATCCATTTTCACCGAGGTGATCATACGACAGAAAAACACGTGTACATGTTCTCTGAAGGGAACAAGGACATGCGCTCCCTTCTGGGAGGCAAGGGGGCCAATCTGGCCGAGATGAGCCGGATCGGCCTGAACGTACCGCCGGGCTTCACCATAACCACCGAGGCCTGCAACAAGTACAGGGACAACCAGGGGGAGTTCCCGGACAAGATGTGGCAGCAGGTGGAACGCTCGCTCAAGGCGCTTGAAAAACAGATGGACCGGGGGTTTGGCGACAGTAAAAGACCTCTGCTGCTGTCGGTTCGTTCCGGTGCCGTTTTCTCAATGCCCGGCATGATGGATACCATCCTGAACCTGGGAATGAATAACGAGGTTGTGGACGGGCTGGCCAAGGCGTCGGGCGATCGTCGGTTCGCCCTGGACTGTTACCGCAGATTGATCCAGATGTTCGGCGACGTGGTGCTGGGACTCGACCTCGAGCTTTTCGAAAGGGCGCTGGATGGAGCGAAGAGGAATGCAGGTGTTCACTTTGACATGGAGCTCGGTGAAGATTCCCTGGATAAACTCGTGAAGGAATACATGCAGATCATTGAGGATGGATGGGGCCAGCCTTTCCCCCAGGATCCCATGGTGCAGCTGGAGATGTCCATCAGGGCGGTGTTCGATTCCTGGGACAATCCCAGGGCCCAGGTGTACCGGCAGCACAACGACATTTCCGGGGACCTGGGCACCGCGGTGAACGTTCAGACCATGGTGTTCGGTAACCTGGGGGATAAATCCGCCACCGGCGTGGCCTTCACCCGCAACCCATCAACCGGTGTCAAGGAATACTACGGCGAGTACCTGCGCAACGCCCAGGGTGAGGACGTGGTGGCCGGGATACGGACCCCAAGACCGGTGGCCGAGATGGAATCGGACATGCCGGAAATGTTCGAGGAGCTCAAGAAGGTCTACACCACCCTGGACACCCATTACCGTAACATGCAGGATTTCGAGTTCACCATTCAGGAAGGCGAGCTGTTCGTGCTCCAGACCAGGAACGGGAAGAGGAGTGCCCAGGCTGCCATAAAGATAGCCACTGACATGGTGGACGAGGGTCTCATTGAGAAGAACGACGCCCTGTTGATGATCGAGCCAAAGCAGATATCCCAGCTCCTGCACAGCATGATCGACCCGTCGGCTGAGTACGATGTGGCGGGCAGCGGTCTTGCCGCGTCACCCGGAGCCGCTGTCGGACGGGTAGTGTTCACGGCAGACGATGCGGTGGAATGGAATGAGCGTGGTGAGGACGTGGTCCTGGTCAGGGTGGAGACCAAACCCGACGACATTCACGGTTTCTTTGCCGCCGAGGGCATTCTAACCGCCAGGGGAGGCAAGACCAGTCACGCGGCGGTGGTTGCCAGGAGCATGGGCAAGCCCTGTGTGAGCGGTTGCGAGGACATGACCATAAGCATGTCATCGAAAAGTTTCAAAATAGGCGATAAAAAGGTGTCCGAGGGCGATTACATTACCATAGACGGGTCCCGGGGATATCTGATCATCGGACAGGTGCCCACCATTGACCCGGAGCTTTCTAAGGAGGCAAAAAGAATATTGAATTGGGCCGACGAGGTTCGAAGGCTCGGGGTATGGGCCAATTCCTCTACCCCGGAAAGCGTGGAACTGGCCTCCCGGTTCGGCGCCGAGGGTATCGGCCTTTGCCGAACCGAGCGGATGTTCAACTCCCCAGAGCGGCTTCCCATAGTCTTGGACATGATCCTTTCGGATACCAAGGAAGAGAGGGAGGATGCCCTGGGCATGCTCCTTCCCTATCAGAAAAAGGATTTCACCAAGATGTTCAAGGCCATGGACGGCAAGCCGCTGGTGATAAGGCTGCTGGACATACCGCTTCATGAGTTCCTGCCCAGCATAGAGGAGCTGAACAAGGACATCGAGAGCCTGAAGGATTTCAGGGACTGGCTCAAGTCCATGCGGTCCCTTTCCAGGGCTGTCAAACAGCTGGAACTGCCGGGTAAGGAGGATTTCATACTGTCGAAGCTGTCCAGTGAGACCAGTATTCTGGCCGAACAGAAGAAGGCCAAGGAAGTCCTGGAAAGAAAGGTTCAGATGCTCAAGAAGGTCCGCAAACTGGTTGAGGTAAACCCCATGCTGGGGCACCGGGGGGTGCGGCTGGGGATAACCTACCCGGAGATATATCGGATGCAGATGAAGGCCATCTGCGAGGCATCCGCCGAGGTCAGCAAAGAGGGTTTCGAGGTCCATCCCCACGTCATGATACCCCAGGTGTGTACCATTGACGAACTGAAGTGGACAAGATCCCTTCTCATGAACGTCAAGGAAGAGGTGGAGGGCCGGTTGGATATGGAGCTTCACGTGAAGTTCGGGTGCATGATCGAGGTGGTTCGGGCCTGCATGCGGGCGGGCAGGATGGCGGAGATAGCCGAGTTCTTCTCCTTCGGGACCAACGATCTGACCCAGGCGGTGTTCTCCTTCAGCCGGGAGGACGCCGAGAACACCTTCCTCCCGCTTTACAACGAGCGGAAGATCCTCAACAACAACCCCTTCGAGGTGCTGGATCAGAAAGGGGTCGGGCGCCTAATGGACATCACAGTGGCCTGGGGCAGGAAGACCAGGCCCGATATCAAAATAGGGGTTTGCGGGGAGCACGGCGGGGAACCCAGGTCCATAGGCTTCATCCACACCCTGGACATTGATTACGTCAGCTGTTCACCCTACCGGGTCCCGGGGGCAAAGATAGCCGCGGCCCAGGCCGCCCTCACCGAACCCAACAAACTTTCTGTGATCTACGATACAGGCGAGACCCGCAACGGGAAGGATCACGGGCGATCGGAGAGCTGAAAGGGCAATTTTTTGCCTTGCCTAATCCAGGGCCTTTCTAACCATGGTGCCGGTGCCCACGCAGTTGAAGGATTCGAAGAATGTCCTGGCCTGGCCGTAGGCGATGGCCTCCACGGTCTTGTCGAAGGACCGGCCCATGGAGTAGAGCTCATCGAAGAACTCCTTGGAGGCGTACTTGCCGTTCTTGCCGAATATCTCTTCGGGCCTCTTGCCGGGTTTGTTATGGTTCTCCAATGTCCAGTCAAAGGCGCGTTTGTAAAGATCGGGATTGTAGACCTTGACCTCGTCCCAGTACAGGTTCTGCCAGAACGTTGCCACGTTTCCTTTTATGATATCCCCTCTGGGGAAGGTGGTCTTGATCAGGTCCCGGGGTGTACCGGTGATCCCGTGCTGGGCTATGCGGACCTTCAGGCCGGCTTCCCGAAGAGCGCCGGCCACCGCCCTGGTCTGGTCGATGTCTATGGACACCTGTTCGATGGGGTTGCCCGCCTCGTCGTATATGTTGCCGTGGGCAGACCCGTTGGCTATGGCCAGGATGTCCGGGTCCAGTCCATTGGCCAGAAGCGCCGTGATGTAGGTGACCGCTTCCTCGGGAGATGTCAGGACCCTGCCGTGCTCGTCCTCCTTTCCTATCTCCCCCACCTCAACCTCCAGTCCGAAGGGGACACCACCCATCTGATCCTCGATGAAATGGGCCAGCTCCGTGGTGACGTCAATATTCTTCTGGAGCTGTTCTGTTATGGTCTTGCCCTCCATGTTGAACAGGTAGGATGCATCTATGGCGAAGCTGGTGTACCCCGCCTCTATCTGGGCCCGGATCAGGTCCTTGATATCCGCCACGTCCTCGGGGGTTCCCTTGGGCACCTGGATATGATCAGCGTGAAGCACCCACATGTCCCAGCCCACATCCTCGGCCACCTCGCAGAGGAAGTTGGAGTACATCTCCGGAGTCATCCCGGTGTATCCCACGTGTTGGTTGCATTCGCTTCTGGCCAGCTCGAAGATCACGGCACAGTCAAGGTCGCGGGCGGCCCGCATGATCCCCCGTCCAACTCCCGGAAAGATCCGAACGTTGTTGGCCATTATTATGACATCCTTGTCTCTGACCGCCTCGAAAAGTATGTTGCCCGGGATGGGCCCGTATTCCTCAGACATGCATGTATCCCCTTTGAACCGGGGATGGACGGGAGCCGCTAAAAAGGTAACGCACGGACCCCAAAGCATCGGTTTTTTCATTCGTGGGGAAGAAGGACCACCTTGATGGACTTGCCCGCCTGTGCCACCAGGGAGAACCCTTCCTGGGCTCGTTCCAGGGGCAGCCTGTGGGTTATCATGGGTCCCAGTTCAAGACGGCCTGAGCGCAAAAGTGCCATGGCCTGTCGGATGTCCCGGGGGCTCCCGGCGTAGGATGTGGTGATTGTCACCTCGTTGCGCCACATCTGGTTCAGGGGCACGTTCACGGGCGCGTCCGGATCGGGAACCGCGAAGAACAAAATGGTACCGCCCCCTTCCACGCACTGGAATGCCTGGTCCACCGCGGTTGCGGCCCCGGTGCACACGATTACGAGATCGGCCAGCATGCCATCGTTGGCCTCCCGCAGGGACTCGGGGGTCAGCTTTCTGGCGTCGAATACCACGTCAGCGCCGAACCGGCCCGCGGATTCCATCCTGTAGCTGTCCACATCGGTTGCAATTATCCTGCCCGCGGATGTCGCCCGGGCCATCTGGATGTGCAGCAGGCCGGATATCCCGGCACCCAGCACCAGCACGGTCTTTCCCGGTGCCATGCCCGATTGCCTCTGCCCCCTCACCACGCAGGCCAGGGGTTCGATGAACACCCCCAGGTCGTCGGTTATGTCATCAGGCAGGACAAAGGTTCCCACCCTGACGTTTATTGCGGGGACCCGAACAAACTGGGCAAACCCGCCGGGATCGAAGTTGGTGGTGTGAAGGGTGTGGCACACAGAGTGGTGGCCCGACAGGCAGTAGTGACAGGTGTCGCAGGGTACGTGGTGGGACACGAAGACCCGCTGCCCGAGTTGGAAACGGTCCACGTTGGCGCCCACCTTCTCCACAGTGGCCACTATCTCGTGGCCCAGTACCCGGGGCGCGCTCTTTATTCGGTACCATTCCAAAACATCGGAGCCGCATATCCCCGAGGCGTCCACCTTCACCAGGATCTCGTCCGGCCCGATCTCCGGGACGGGCATATCCTCTATTTGGACATCGGAGTTGTTGTAGTACATGGCCACCTTCATCGGGCCACCTCACATCTTTTATTGATCCGGGACTACTTCTGGGCCCGTTTGGCCATTGTGCTCAGGAATATCTCATAACCTTCCGCGGGAGTGGCACCCTGGTGCACCACGGCCTTCACGGCCTGTATCATGGCCACCGGGTCCTCGGACTGGAATATGTTGCGACCCATGTCCACGCCCACTGCACCTGCGGCTATTGCATTGTAGGCCATCTTGAGAGCATCCCGTTCGGGGATCTTCTTCCCGCCGGCGATCACTATGGGGACGGGGCATGACTGGACGACCTCCTCGAACCCTTCAACGTAATAGGTCTTGACGATGGATGCACCCAGTTCCGCACCGATCCTTGATGCCAGTGCCATGTACCGGGCGTCCCGGACCATGTCCTTTCCCACGGCGGTGACGACTATCATGGGTATTCCGTAACGGTTGCACTCGTCGATGATACCAGTGTATGCGAGCAGGGTATCCCGCTCGAACTCGGCACCGACCATGATGGAGAAGGCGACCCCCGCGACGTTGAGCCGGATGGCATCCTCCACGTTTGCCACCACCCCTTCGTGGAGAAGGTTCTTGTTGAGTATGGATGTCCCCCCGGATACCCGGAGCACGATGGGAGTGTCAATTTCAGGGCTGACGTAGTTGCGCAGCGCCCCCCTGGTAAGCATGAGGGTGTCCGCGTACGGGAGAAGTGGGTCAACCATCTTGTTGAGCTGTTCCAGTCCCGTGGTGGGACCCATGAAGTACCCGTGGTCAACCGCCAGCATGACGGTCTTTCCGGTTTTTGGTTTTATTATTTTGTTGAGCCTGTTGCGCATTCCCCAGTCCATGCTATCACGGTCCTGTTCGCTTCGGTTTTGAACTTGAACGGGGGGAGGTTATTTAAGGGTTTTTTAATGAGATTTTAAGAGATATCTACGGGCTATTTGGAAGAATAATCCGAGGCCATCTGGTGGTTGATGGATATCTCGGCTATATCCAGGATGTAAGAAAGGGTTCGGTCTAGGCTGTCGATAGTGTAGGCCAGGCTGACTGCTGTTACCGGGTCCACATCGGTGGAAATCATCAGTTGCTTGAGTTTCTCGATATCTTTCGACTTGGATTTACATTGGTTCACAACGTCATTGGCCGATTTGAACCGGTTGCTATAGAACGCTTCGATTGACACGTCAAGGACCCTGGTTATATCCTTGCTGACAGACTCGATTCTCTTTACTGTCGTAGGCCTTGAGTTCAGGAGTTTTGCATTGGTAGCTATCTTCTTTGCATGATCCGCAATCCTTTCGATGATTCGTGCTACCTGTAGGTAACCCAATGCGACCTGGGAGTTCACCTGCATACGCTCAGCGAAAAAGATGTCACGAAGAACCAGGTTGTATTGTTTGGCGATCATCCAGTTGAGCTTATCGACTTCATCATCTCTGGATTCAACATCAGTGGCCAAGGCATCATCACCATTGACGAGGGCCGAGATTGCATCTGTCAACATCCCCTTGGTGATAAGATACATCCTCTTGACACCTATTACAAACGAGAAATCACTGGCATCAAGCAGGTCCTTGATGGTCATCGTGCTCTCGGTCTCATCTATTATCTCCGGTCCGATCACCCAGTGTGTGAGAGACACGATCTTCTGTCTGGTTTCCTTGGTCAATCTGGGATTTCTGGTTATTTCGATAATACTGTAACCTGCCAGGTATGCACCAATGAACTTGCGTACAAGTTCTTCCGGGTCATTCGACTCCACCACAATGGTAATCTTGGTTGATATGCCGTTTCTAGTGCCAACTTTGGGGTTTAGCAGCAGGGAATCATCAGATCGTGGTATGATGCCCAGGCTGTCCCCGCTTTTTATATTGACCTTTTTGACCCATTTTTTCGGTAAGGAAACCACGTAGGTCGATCCTCCAGTCATCTGGACCTTTCTGGTTTCCATAGGTATCCTGCTCCGGGAAAAAACATCCATCTGGATCTTTCCCTGGACATTTTCATCCGGTGAGATTATTAAAGGGTTGTCAATATACAATCCATAAGCCACATAGGTCTATAGAGATTATTGGGTCATTTGGGTTAATGTGGAACATGATGGTGAATCGAGATGGCAGAAACAGACGTTTTCCTCCACATATCCCGCCATGCTGGACACCTCAAGGACATCCCCCGCACCGGGTGGATGGTCCGGGGGGTTGAGGACCCGGAATCCGTGGCGGACCACTCCTACAGGGTGGCGCTGCTGTGCCTGGTCCACGCTCAGGGGGCGGACCTGGACCCCCACCACTGCGTTTCTTTGGCCCTGGTCCACGATCTTCACGAATCTGTGTCCGGTGATATCATCCCCGTGGAAGGTATCGAGGGCGGAATGGGCCCTGAGGAGAAGTACCGTCGGGAGATGGACGCCGGCTCCAGTATGTGGGGAGAGTGCGGTCTTGAAGGGTCCCGCCTGGAGGCATTGTGGAAGGAACACATGGACCAGAGATCGCCGGAGTCCCGTTTCGTTCACGACATGGACCGAATCGAGATGGCCCTCACCGCGTTGGAGTACCGGAAGGGCAACCGGAGCCCCCGGGACGATCTGCAGGAATTTTTGGACGCCGCCTGGGAGGAGCTCAAGACATCCCCTGGAAGGAAGGTTTACCAACGGCTCGTGGGGCAACCGCGGTCGGGAAAAGAATCGGGCGTGTAAGAAATATTGGCCTACTTGGCCACCATGGCCCTGAGCCGGTCACCGGCGTTCTCGGCATGGTCTGCTATGTTGTCTATGTAATCCACCACCAGGATGAGTTGGAAGGTGGATACGGGGTCGATGTCATCGTCCTGGAATATCCTTTTCGAGACACGATGATGAATTTGGTCCGCTTCCCACTCGTAGCGATGGATCTTCTTTATCATCTTCTTGAGCTCATCTCGGGGTTTTTTGCCAAAAGACGTTTCCAGTATGTCTCTGAGCATGGCAATGGAATCCTCGGTCTGCTTGACGGTCTTGATGACCTTGTGCATGTGTGCCAGTATGTCCCGTTTTATGGCAGGGGGTATGGATGTGTTGCGGTAGGACAGGGTGACGGCGGCCTCCTCGGAGTAGTCCAGTATGGAGTCCATCTCCCGAAGCAGCATCAGAAAGTCTCCCTTGTCCACGGGCATGAGGATGAACTTGGGAAGGTGGGCCCTGATGTTGGCCTTGATGAGGTCGGCCTCGGCCTCCAGCTCGGATACCTTCTTGGCCCGTTTTTCAAATTCCTTGAAATTGCCCCTGCAGTACAGCTCGATGGCGTTGTGAAGGGTTTGATTGCATTCGTGGATCTTGGATGCGTGTTCCAAAAGCCCCGCAAAGGGGGATTTTCTATAAACATCGCTTACGACAACTCTTGCACCTTCTACCATATCATCATCCTTCCGTTCAACCTTCAGAGGGCCATGACCCCATTTTGTATATGCATCCTACAATGATCCTTCATCAGATAAATATCCATCTTAATAGCAGGAAAATGCCAACACAGGTGGCACCAGCGATGGGCAGGGTGAGCAGCCAGGACGCCGCGATCTTCTTGATCACCCGCAGGTCAATGGCCGCAAGGCCCCGGGCCAGTCCCACTCCGATAACGGCTCCAACCACCGTGTGGGTGGTGGAAACGGGCATTCCCAGTTTTGAGGCCATCAGAACGGTGGTCGCCGCGGCAAAGTCCACGGAGAACCCCCGGGTGTTGGTGAGCTCGGTTATCTCGTGGCCGATGGTCTTCATGACCCTGTATCCGTAGGAGAATATCCCGAAAGCTATACCGAAACCGCCAATGGCCAGCACCCAGGACGGTACCGTCACCTCGGCTGGCATGAAGCCATGTTCGGTGACCGCGATTATGCCCATGAAGGGACCGATGGCGTTGGCCACGTCGTTGGCGCCGATGGCGATGGCAACATAGCAGGAGGTCATTACCTGGAGCTTTCTGAAAAGGTCCTCAACTCTCATGTAGCGTCCGTTGCCGTTGGCCCTTTTTTCAATATTTCGCAGTATGTAAAAGCCCACAAGGCCCGCAACACAGGCCACCATTCCCGATACCACCAGGGGAAGAAGGATCTCCTCCCCGAAACCAAGCTTGTTGCCCAGGTTGGTCTTCATCAGAAGGGAGGCGGCGATGATGAAAAACGTCAGGAACACGAAAAGGGGACCGAGCCGGATGGCGGCCTCGTCCGGGTTGTCCTTATCAAAAATCATCTTCACTATCAATTTAAAGAGCAAAAAGGCAATAAGCGCTCCACATAGCGGTGACAGTAACCAGCTCAGGGCGATCTTGCCCACCACATCCCAGCTTACCATGGCAGTTCCACCGGCCATGAGCCCGAATCCTATCATGGCCCCCACTATGGAATGGGTGGTGGATATGGGAAGGGCCAGGTAAGATGCCAGGGTTATCCACAGGGCAGCGGATAGAAGGGCTGACATGAATCCGATTATCAGGATGTTCTCGCTCTGCCCCTCCACATCCAGGATGCCCTTTGATACCGTGCCGGTAACGTGGGATCCGATGAATATGGCGCCCACGGCTGTAAGGATCCCGGCGATAAGCACCGCCTGGCGGGCGGTTATGGCCTTTGCGCCCACCGCCGTGGCCATGGAATTGGCAACGTCGTTTGCGCCTATCCCCCAGGCCATGTAAAAACCCAGGATGGCGGCAAGCAGGGTGATGAGAAACGTTGTCTCCATCATTGACAAAACACTGGCCCGATCACCTGGAATACCTTATTTTATGGTTATCTACATAGTCTCTATAGAACCCAATAGGGTACATAGTTATGGTGCGCTGGGTGTTCAGTATCCGGGTATTTCAGGAGCTTCAGGTCGGTGACATGGCTTCCGTTTTTCCAAACATGCTCATTTCAACCCATTTCAACCCATTTCAACCCATTTCAACCCATTTCAACCCATTTCAACCCATTTCAACCCATTTCAACCCATTTCAACCCATTTCAACCCATTTCAACCCATTTCAACCCATTTCAACCCATAGGACTTTCATATCCGTCCGTCCCAAAGGGGCTTTTATGCAGTTCTCCGGTTGCCCTCTTCATGAGGGGAGTTGAAGCGAGTTTGATACCCCCGGCGATACTGGTGTCCATTTTGGTATTGTCAGTTGCCTGGATGCCCGTGGCTCTGGCATCAGACACCTCAGGGGTACCGGGTATAGTGATAAACGAGATAATGCCCGATCCGGATTCGGATTGGGATGGCGACGGGTCGTATTCGTCATCTGGCGATGAGTGGGTGGAGCTTTTCAATCCGGGTGACGTGTCCCTTGACCTGGAGGGGTGGTCACTAAAAGACGGTGGCAGCACCCGGCGGACCCTGCCTGCGGGATGGGTGATAGATGCGGGGGGGTTTGTGGTGATCTATGGCAGCGATCTGGGAAGCCTGAGCCTCAACAACGGCGGTGACACTGTGTCATTGCTGGAACCCGATGGGAACACGGTGGCAGATTGCATCACCTACGATTCATCAACTGATGACGTGTCCCTGGGAAGATTGCCGGATGGCTCTGGTCCCTGGGAATACAACCGGTTGCCAACACCGGGCGCACCCAATCACCGTGTCCCCGAGCTGGTAATAAACGAGCTGTGCCCGGGCAGCTACGGTTGGCTGGAGCTGATGAACACCGGGAACGGTTCGGTGGAAAATACCGGGCTTTTCCTCTCCAACGGTTCCTTGGTGGTGCCCTTGCCCCCGGTCTGTCTGGACCCGGGCGGATGGATTACGACCAACCTGTCGGAGCTATCCGGAATGGACCTGGCCAACACCGGGTTGCTTGTCCTGCTGGACAGTGACGGTGCAACCGAGATAGATCGATTCGAGTGGGCCGCTGCAGAGATGCCTACTTTTTTTGGTCTTTTTGGCAGGAGACCGGACGGGTCCGGGAACGTGATGCCCCTGGCCCTCCCCACCCCCGGGAGTTCAAACGATCCCACGGGACAGATCGTCATCAACGAGGTCATGCCCGATCCGAAGCATGACTGGGACGGGGATGGGAACGCTTCAGCGAAGGATGATGAGTGGGCTGAACTTTACAACCCCAATCCATATCCGGTGGACATATCCGGCTTGATGGTGGCCGACAGCGGTTCCAACGCCAGGTCCATACCGGGCAACACTTCGATGGCACCGCTGTCCCACAGGGTGTTCTTTGCCTCGGAACTGGGGCCCCTGGGGCTGAACAACAACGGTGACACCGTCCGACTTCTAAGCGCGGACGGGATGGAGGAGCTGGACCGGTTGAGCTATTTTCGTTCCACGGACGACCTGAGCTGGGGACGGGTGCCGGACGGGTCTCCAAACGTCACCGAGTTCAACGGACCCACCCCCGGGAGTACCAACGGGGATTTGCCCCGTGTTATGGTAAACGAGTTCTTGTACAATCCCGCGGGAGACGATCTGGACGGGGAATGGGTGGAGCTTGTATGCCTCGATCATTGGGCAAACCTTACGGGTTGGTATCTGACGGACAACGACGGGCACGCCTTCCAATTCCCCACTATGAACATGATGGAGGACGATCTGGTGGTGGTGCATTCCGGGGAGGAGGAGGACTTTGAAGATTCCAACGGTACAAAACACCTGTTCATGGGGATGGAAACATCGGTGTGGACCAACACCGGTGACGATATCGTGCTCATGGATCGGGGCGGACTGGTGATGGACCGGGTGATATACGGCAATGGTACCAGCGTTGACCTTCCCAACCAGACCCACGGTGGGGGATACGTCCTGGCCCTGGTGGATGAGGGACACTCCCTGGCCCGATGGGGCAATGAGGGATCGTGGAAGGATCAGCCTCCCCGCAACATCACACCGGGACTTCCCAATGATCACATATTCGGGATAGATATGCATATCGAAGATGAAGGAGAGTGCATTGAGGCGGATGGGCCCTTGATCCTGGAGATGGGTCAGGTTCGGGATATGATCCTGCATATCCGGAACACCGGGGCCCGGGAGGATGGGTTCAACATTTCGCTGGGAGTTGACCGGCAAGGGTGGAATGTAACGCCGAAGAACGTACACATCAAATTGGAAAGCTGGGAGGGTAGCAAACTTCCTTTTTCAATTTGTTCGCCACAGGGCCTGGATCATGGGGCCGATGCCTGTTTTGATATACTTGTACGGGGCAGCAGCGGTCAGCTGGAACAGTACCGGATCGTTCCGCTTCACCTGGTGTCCCACAACGTAAACGTTACATGGCTGAAGGTGAACGGGCAGAGCGGTCCCATGATGTTGCATGAGGGGGCGATTGTGGATGTCAAGGGATGTGTGAAAAATGACGGTGATCTTCCCATGGACGATGTGGAGGTGACATTTTCCATGGCCTCATCCGCTCAGAACGGGACGGTTAAATCGATCTGGCATATCCGCTACGATGTTTTGGAACCCGGCTCGGTCAGGTACCCGTCTGCAACGATATCCACCCTGGGATGGTCCGGGGAGGTCAGTGTGCGCATATCGGTGGATTCTGACAAAACAGTGGCGGAATCCGATCCGGATGATAACTCAAAACAGGTGACCATGACGATCAGGTCCACCTCTCCATCATCCCTCGAACGCAGGATCGTTATAGAACGGGTCTATGCAAATACCCGGATATCCTACGATCTGGACGAGCATGTGGTTATTGGTAACCCGACCGAGCAGACGGTCGATATTTCCGGATGGCGGATTACGGACGGAGAGGGAACGGTCGCCTTCCCCCCCGCAACGACCATGGCGCCTGGATCGGAGCTGGTAATATCCAGAAACGCCGACCTGTTCATTTCCCAGGGGGGGTACACACCCAATTTCGAGATGGACAATTCCCGGGTGGATGTACCGGACATGGTGGTGGAGGGGTCGGTGCCCAAGCTTGCCAATGATGGTGACGAGGTGATGTTGCTGACATCCCACAATCACACCATAGATGTTTTCTGCTTTGGCGATTCCGCTTTCTGGGGGACAGGGTGGGACGGGCCGCCGGTCCCACCCCTCCCGGTTGGCAAGGTATTCTCCCGATCAGGGGAGGCAGACACCAATCGATCCCAGGACTGGATGAGCTGGCCCCCGGAGGGGTTCGGACAGTCCCATTTTGCCCCCGATACCTTCCGGGTCTCCGGCGGTATTATAGCCTTCTGTTCCCCGGACAACTCCTGGGATGTGGTGGTGGATTTCATCAACCGTACCTGTCACACCCTGGATGTCAACATCTACCATTTCACGTCCACCGGGTTGGCATCCGCCATTGAAAAGGCACTGGACCGGGGAGTTGATGTCAGGGTATTTCTGGAAGGCGGGAAAGTGGACGACGATGAAAGGTATGTTCTTTCCCGGCTCCACTCCAAAGGCGCCCGGATCCGCTTCATGGCAAACGATGGAATCGATGGTATCCATAACCGGTACACCTACGACCATGCCAAGTACGCGGTGTCTGATGGCAATCGTACCCTACTGACCAGCGAGAACTGGAACGGCGACGGCATACCTGTTCCTTCCTGTTCGGGCAACCGGGGTTGGGGGATCGTCGTGGACGATCGGTCACTGGCCCGGTACTTCCTGGATGTTTTTGAAGAGGACTGGAACGTATCGAGACCTGACAGCGTTCCCTTCGAGCCTTCCCATGACCGGTACGGCAACCCACCGGTGGGATACCTCCCAAAAGAACAGGAAAACATCTCCTGGAACGCCAATAGGGAAGGTCCGTTGACGATCAAAGACGATGCATGGATCACCCCGATTCTTGCTCCGGATACAACCTTCCTCAAGGAGGGGGGTATCCTGTCAATGATCCAGGGGGCCCGTCAAACCCTGGACGTTCAGCTCATGGACTGCAACATCGACTGGAGCAACGGCATGTGGGAGATGCCTAATCTTTATTTGGAGGCCCTGGTGAACGCGGCCTCACGGGGGGTGAAGGTCCGTATCATGCTGGACCCGGCTTACGTCAACATAACCGATAACAGCTCTGACAATCACGACACCATGCTCTGGCTTAGAGCACGGGCTGAACAGCTGGATGACCCGGGCAATCTTCAGGTAAGGCTCATGGAACTGGACGGTCTTGCAAAGATCCACAACAAGGGCGTGATAGCGGATGGGAACACTGTACTGGTATCCTCCATCAACTGGGGATACAACTCCGTGGTGAACAACAGGGAAGCGGCTGTGATCGTGGGATCGGAGGAGGTTGGCCAGTATTTCTCACGGATCTTTCAAAGGGATTGGGAAAGCCGCTATGATCTCATGGTATGGACCGGAAACGACAATGTGAGCCTGGGGACCGAAGACGATGCAATGCTCGAGCTGGAGGTGTTCAACCCCACCTTCGACACGTGGAACACCACGGTCAGGTGGGGCGTCCAGGGTGACCCTTGGGCGGAAGACATCGGCGATATCCCGCCCAGGTCCAGACGGTTTTTCTCAAAGATGGTTGGAAAGGAAACCTGTTGCATGGGTTCATCCATCAGGGTGAGCGCTGTAGTTACGGTGGAGGGACGGCCGGAAATCTGGGACCATTCATGGGATATCCAAAGAAGGGCGCCTGTGAAGATCTGCAGGTTGTTCACCCCTCCGGATCACGGTGACCGGTACCCCGGGTTTATTGTCCTGGGACCGGTCAATGGCACGGCAGTGAATCTATCGGGTTGGTATCTGACCGACGGGTTTGGAAGATGGATCATCCCCTCGAATACCGAAACAAGAGAAGACCAGAATATCCTGGTGGCTGAAAAAGGAGAGGATGTCCTGGAATGGTTGGGCCATCATCCGGGATCCGCTCTTTGGGCAAAGATCAGGGCCGGAAAACTCCGGGTGGTGGAACCTGATGTTACGGGAGGGGGAGTTTGGCTGGACCCCCGGGGAGGTTCCGTGTCGCTGATTGCCAGGGACAGATCCGATTCGGATCGAGTTGTCTGGGGCGATGGTACGGGTAATTGTGAAAACTGGACAGGGCCGGGACTTGAGATCACCCCGACGGGTCACTATTCCAGGATACTGACCCTTTCCGGGGACATGGTGGACACCGATTCGGCACCGGACTGGAAAGGTGAACGGCTTTCACCCCATCTTTCGTTGTTAGATAGGAAGGTGTTTGAGAGGGACATGAAGGGCGAGGCCTTCCTGTCCCCCGATTCATCCTATGATGTGATGTCCCAGGTCTGCCAGGGCGCAAAAGAAACCCTCTTGGTGGCGACATACCATATCACCAGCCATTCCGTTGGGGCGCTCCTGACAGATGCTTCAAGCAGAGGAGTGGACGTCAGGCTTCTGGTGGAAGGCGATCCGGTTGGAGGCATGTCAGAGACCGAAGAATACCTGATTGCCAACCTGACACGATCGGGATGTCGGGTCCGGTCCATCGGGTCCGAATACGACAGGTATGACAGGTACCCGTTCATGCACGGAAAGTACCTGGTGGCGGATAACCAAACGGTGATGGTCACCTCAGAGAACCTGGTTGGTTCCGGGATACCCCGGGAAGGCATGTCGGGTAACCGGGGATGGGGCATCCGGGTCAACGATCCCGGGGTGGCCAGCTACTTTGCTGAAATATTCATAAGCGACTGGTCACCCGTGGGATGGGACGTGGAAGATATCCTCCCGGAGGATGGGGATTGTCCTCTGTATCCCCCCATCGGATCTTCAACCCAAGGGCCGGTGCACCCAGAAGGCTCCTATCAGTTCACTGGAAAGACCGTGATTACACCGGTGGTGCTCCCCGACATGGCCTGTCCGTCGGGTAGTGATCGGACCGATCCCCTGTTGGAGATGATTCAGGAGGCCGAATATACCGTCCGGGTCCAGCAGCATATAATGGACGTTGGCTGGGGGTATGATGAATCACTCAATCCTTACCTGGATGCATTGGTGAAGGCCGCGGAGAGGGGAGTGGATGTCCAGATCCTTCTGGACCCCACTTACGTGACGAACGACGATGAAACATGGGATAACGGTGATACTTTGGAATGGATCGTTTCCAAAGCCGATGAGATGGGTTTGCAGGATAACCTGCGTTGTCGTATGATGCACGTGGGCCCCCTGGGTGGGGGATACGAGTTGGATAAGCTCCATAACAAGGCAATGGTGGTTGACGGTTGCAGGGTACTTGTGTCTTCCATCAACTGGGATTACACATCCTGCCGTCTAAACCGGGAAACGGGGATGATAGTGGAAAACCCTCATGCAGCGGGTTATTTTCAGAACGTCTTTGACAGGGACTGGAACCTGAGCATACTGGACAGGATAAGATCGGAAGCCCTCTACACGGTTGAACAGACTGTCAAACCAGGGGAGAACGCCTCTTTTCACATCCGTTGCACTAACCTGCAAAACGTGTCCGCATCGGCAAGGTACACGATCCGGGGAATCCCGGATTGTTGGCCCAAGCCGGTTCCGGTCAGCCTGGTGGACATATCACCCGGTGGGATCATGGACCTTAAGATGACAGTCCAGGTGCCTAAAAGCGCAAAAACGGGAGAGGAATATTGCCTGGAGGTGCTGGTGGATCAGGATGAAGACAGCACCGTTTGCCTGTATCTGACTCTCGGGATCCGATCGGACGGGGACATCCTGCCATCGCCGACCGAAGAGGGGAATGACACCCAGAGTACCAGGGAAAACCCAGCTCCCCTGATAGGGCCCGTATCGGGACTCTTCTTTCTGTTTTCCATCATCATCACCCTGGCAGTTGTAAGGGACCTGCGGAGCAAGGGGATCGGGACATTTGAGAGGAAGTCCGAAACAGGCGGTTCGGGTCGAAGTACAGCAACCGGTAGAAAGGGTGCCAAACGCCAGGGTGCCGCCACCCGAAAGGGTGACCCAACCCTTAAGGATGCTACCACCCGAAAGGGTGACACAACCCTTAAGGATGCCATCGCCCGAAAGGGTGACACCACCCTTAATGATACCATCGCCCGAAAGGGTACCACCACCCGATGGGGTATCAATGATGGAAAACCGGCATGTTCCGGGTCCGGTAAAAAACGGAAAAAAGTGAAGATCGTTCCCAAAACCCTAAAATAACGCTCCTCCAATGCCACGGGCGGTAGATACCATGGACCGCCGTTCCAAACGAGGTGGAGATTCAAAGACCTGTGATGTCAAGGGGTGCGACGGGGCATCCAAGAGGACAGTGTCCTCAAAGGCCCTGGAGAAGTCTCCTGTGGGTTTCACCCTGGAGAAGGAGGGGAAGCGGATCAGTCTCTGCAAGGACCACTACAGGGAGTTTAGGAAATCCACCAAGAAGGACAGGACCATGGACCGGTTGGCCTGGTCCAGCTGAACCGCCTTGTTGGCTCTCCTTCCGGTGTGCCCGGGGGCATGTTCCCTTTGAATTCCACACTTCCCCTGGCCGCATTGCTATCGATACGTTTGGCCCTGATGCTGTGGGCCTACAAATGGGCACAAAAAAAACAGTATCCCTCCCTGGGCTGGGCCCTGTCAATGTGTTTTTCACCGCCGGTGACCGTGCTGTACATGGCTTTTTTCACAAGCGATGTGTCCGGGGGACGAGGTGGAACGGAAAACCACGTAACGCCTCTGGGGATCGTGGGCACTTTCATTGCCGGCATCGTCCTCTCCACATTATCGGCCTCCGTGATCCTTACGATCATGTTTTGGTCCCTGGAGGGCGGATCAATTGCGGATTCTGATGGATTTACTGAGTTCCTCACCTCCCCCATATCGGTATTGATATCCAGAGCTTTGCTCAGCGGTAATCTGGCATCCCTGGCATTCTTGAGGACCGCTCCAACCAGATCAGGTTTTCTCTACAGGGTGGGTTTTCGGGGAGGCAACGGACAAAGAATGGGACGCGATATCTCGCTGGCGCTCCTGGGAGCGGCAGCTCTGGTGGGAACCATGTTTGCAGTTGAGCCGGTCCAGAGTGCTTTTGGCTGGGAGATCGATCAATCCGTGCCGGCGCCCGAGGGCCTCCGGGGAACGATCCTGATGCTGACGGCAGTGTCCCTGGTGGCTCCCCTGGGAGAGGAGCTGTTCTTCAGAGGTTACGCGTTCGGTATGGGCAGGGGGACCCTGGCCAATGGTCGATATGGCAGGGGAACGAAGGCTGTCTGGGCGGCCGCGTTGTTTTCATCGACACTGTTTGCCTCGGCGCACCTGTTGGGAGATCTGGAAATTGCCAACCTGGCCCCCATATTTGCCGGTGGTATGGTGTTTGCCTTTCTTTATCAGAAAGCCGACAATATATTTCCATGCGTGGTGGCCCATGGCATTTCGAATGCGTTTGCGCTCTACCTGTTGATATGACCAAAAAAAACTTGACGAAGCGGGTCCGGCCGTTCTCGAGGATGAACCGTTGGGAGATTATTCCCTAACCCAGATATCCTCGGGGATATCGTCGTAGACAGTGATCTGCTCACCGGTGCCTTCCTCATCGTCTGCCTTGCTGTTGAGGAGTTCGTATACCTTGTCCCTTCTGAAGAGCCAGTAGTTGATCCGCCACTCCCTGCCGTCAAAAAGGGTTGTCTCCTCCCGTTCCGTGGTGAGGATCCCCGAATCCTCCATCATGTAGAATACGTCCCGGTCCTCCGGTTCCAGGACGTTGTCGATGATCCGGTCGGAGTATCCGAAGAAATTGAGCATGTGCTCGGCCATCCTCTTGGCCTCTTCATGGTTAATACCACGGTTGCCAACTGAATTCTTGATGGCCTTGGTTAGCTTTGTCATGGTAAGTATATCGGATGTATCTGTCATTACATTGATTGGAATGGGGTTTTGGGATTGCATGTTATCATCCGTTGCAGGGAGTTTTTCGGAAAGCGAAGGAAGATATTGCACCTCAGTGGATATAAAAGTTTCTTACTTGCGGCTCCCTTGTGGTTATCGCGGGCTTGTAGATATTGTCAGTTCATATCACCGATCCAGCCTACCTCCAGCCTACCTCCAGCCTACCTCCAGCCTACCTCCAGCCTACCTCCAGCCTACCTCCAGCCTACCTCCAGCCTACCTCCAGCCTACC
>Ga0272441_10001814_pt1 | contig 44844 bp, 35 predicted proteins | sample SSMProp6N_FD_193582 | JGI IMG/M metagenome (GOLD analysis project Ga0272441, IMG submission 193582) | Marine sediment archaeal communities from Little Sippewissett salt marsh, Falmouth, MA, United States - SSM-Prop-6N | ecosystem: Environmental > Aquatic > Marine > Wetlands > Sediment ... | reverse complement strand
GGACTGGTACACCTACCTGGCTGATCTCGAACATATCCTCGGGCCCGATGAGGGGCTGCCTCTTCTCAACAACCGGCTGACCGATATCGCCGAGCTGGTAGTCGGAGAGGCGTTCAGGATTGCCTGGGACCATCTGGCTGGAATACACGGAATCCCGCAGACTGTCGCCAGACTTCCGGCCGTGTATGCCGTATTCGGGCTGGGGAAATTCGGAGGCCGGGCTCTGGGATACGCCTCGGATATTGAACTGATGACCCTCTTCCGTGATGCCGGTGAGACCGGGGGGCCGAGAAAAGTGAGCAACACCGAATTTTTTACCTCTCTGGTACAGTCGGCATCTCTGATCATTGAAAGCAAGCAGGAGGGAATCTACCGGGTAGACCTTCGATTGAGGCCTCACGGTGCAGGCGGTCCCCTTGCAGTCCGGTTGAACCAGTTCATCACCTACTATCGTGATGAAGCCTCCAGCCTGGAAAAGCTTGCCCTGGCGAGGATGCGTACCGTTGCCGGGGATGCGGAGTTCGGCGCCCAGGTAGAAAGGCTCCGGGATACAATCCTGTATGAAGGCGGAGGCATAGATATTGACGAGCTTGTTAAGCTGAGGAAAATCCAGGCCGGGAAATACGATTCGACGGAGGGTCCGAATGTGAAGTACGGTCCCGGCGGACTGGTGGATCTGGAATACTGTGTACAGACCCTCCAGGTGATGGACGGAGGAAACAAACCGGAGCTCCGGACACCCTACATGAGTGATGTCTTTTCCCGGCTCATGGAACTGGGGACCCTGGACCGGAAAACTGCGGGCAGTCTCGAACGGAATTATATCTTTCTGCGGCGCCTGCTGAATGCCCTCCGCATGTTGAGGGGCAATGCCCTGGATCTTTACCTTCCCCGGCGGGGAACTTCCGAGTTCTTTCATCTGGCTCGACGGATGGGATACCGGGAGGAAAACGGCATATCCGCCGAGGAACAACTGTGGATTGATTTTCAGAAAAACACCGCCCTGGTGAGGAATTTCGTCGAAAATCAGCTCGGGTCGAAGGCAGTGATTCTGAGAGGCCCCGGAACGATCGCCGACCTGCTGCTGGCGGAAGAGCCCGATCCGGAACAGGCTTCGCTGCTTTTCATGCAGGCCGGTTTCGGTGCTCCCGAGAAGGCCCTGGCCAATTTTCTCTCCCTTGCCCGGCTGTGGGAAGACAGAAGCCGGTTCGTCGAATTGTCCCTCTTCGCCTGGGATGAGCTGCAGCAGAGTCCCGATTCCGATATGGCCCTCAACAACTGGGAACGGTTTGCAGCAGCCCATCCCGACCCGGTCGGTCATTTTTCCGAAGCTCACCTTCAGCCGAAGCGGCTGGAGATCCTTCTGCGCATCTTCGCGGCCAGTCAGTACATGGCGGACCTTCTCATACGGTACCCACAGTTTTTCTCGGTTGTTACGGATCCCGGAAAAATCCTGATCCCCATGCAGTATGAAGATTTTTACCATGACATATCGGCGGTTCGCGAAACTTGCCGGGGCGGGAGCGAAGAAAAGTGGAAACGGGAACTCCGGCTTTTTCGACATCTGAATATCCTGCGTATCGGCAGCCGGGATGTCTGTTACGGGGCCCCTCTCGAGGAAATTCTGGTAGAACTGAGTGCTCTGGCCGAGGCCATGGTGCAATCCGTTCTGGACTACCGGCTTGAGAAGGAGGAGATCAGCAGCGGGACCGCCTGTGTTCTCGCTTTCGGAAAACTTGGAGGAGGAGAGCTGAACTACAGTTCCGACATCGATCTGGTGATTCTCTCGGGAGCTGATGGGGACGAGGAGATGGGCATAAGCAGGAGGAAACTGCGGCGCCTGGCAAGGGGACTGAGGAGTGATCTGGCAGATGTAACGGAAAACGGCTTCGCGTATCGGGTGGATTTCAGGCTCCGTCCGTATGGAAGTTCGGGTGATCTGGTCTTTACATCGGCACAGATGGAGGAGTACTATCGCCGGGCAGCTGATCTCTGGGAGTTCCAGGCCCTGCTGAAGGCCAGGGCGGTCGCCGGAAACAGGGAGATGGGGGAAAAGCTTCTCGCTAAGCTGTATCAGGCGAATCTCGACCAGCTTGAACCCCTGGAAATCGTGAATACAGTATCTGAAGCCCGGAGCAGCCTCGGGAATCACCGGATTTCGGCTTCGGGATCCCTGAATGTGAAGGAGGCGGCAGGCGGCCTGCGGGATATCGAATTCCTCATACAGGCTCTGCAGCTCATTCATGCGAGGGAAAATCCAAAGCTGATATGCGGCAATACCCTTGAAGCTATTCAAAAACTGAGAAATGCGGATATCATGAAGGAAAAGACAGCAGCCGCCCTTTCGGAGCATTATCACTTCCTTCGGAGAGTTGAGCATTTCCTTCAGCTTCTCGAGGACCGGCAGGAGCATAGTCTTCCGGATGATCCGGTCGAACTTGGCGCACTGGCAGGCCGGATGCGCTGGATCCTGGCCTATCCCGGTGATTTCGATAATCAGGTGAGGGCGGTTATGAGCGAAGTGCGCGGCATTTTTCGGACCCGGGTGTTGGAAATGAGAAAAGAAGCTACAAAAATGTAGTTATTTTTAAATTAACATACAATATTGTAGGTATTTACGAAGACCTTTTTATCACAGCATGGGTATAAGAATCTTTAATTTATTATAATATAAAAACTTATTGATCATCAATTTCTCCTGGCACGTATTTTGCATATTAGTATCATATTATGATGATAATTTAACGACAAGGAGTACGTGTATGGACAAAATGAAAACAGCGAAAGAGGTAATCGACCTGATCAAAACCAGGGGAATCCGCATCGTCGATTTCCGCTTTATGGATTTCCCGGGCCTCTGGCAGCATTTCAGCGTTCCGGTAAGTGAAATAAGTGAAGATATATTTGAAGAAGGACTGGGCTTCGACGGATCGAGTATCCGGGGCTGGCAGGCTATAAATGAATCGGATATGATCGTGAAGCCGGTTCCCGGAACGGCCTTCATCGATCCCTTCGCCGAACATCCGACCCTGGTGATGATCTGTAATATCTGCGATCCCATAACCGGGGAGGATTATTCCCGGGATCCGCGAAACATCGCCCGGAAAGCGGAGAAGTACCTGGCTGCCACCGGGATCGGCGATACGGCTTTCTTCGGTCCGGAGGCGGAGTTTTTCATCTTTGACGATGTACGCTTCGATCAGAACGAGCACGAAGGATACTATTTTCTCGATTCGGTGGAAGGCCGATGGAATTCCGGCCGGGTGGAGGAACCAAACCTGGGCTACAAACCCCGGTATAAGGAAGGTTATTTCCCCGTTGCACCCACGGACAGTCAGCAGGACCTGCGTTCTGAAATGGTTCTGACCATGGAGGATATCGGCATGTTTGTCGAGGCTCATCATCATGAAGTGGCCACCGGCGGACAGGCAGAGATCGATCTGCGATTCAATTCCCTGGTATCCATGGCCGATGACCTGCTGAAGTACAAGTACGTGATAAAAAACACCGCCCGTAAACACAACAAGACGGTCACTTTCATGCCGAAACCCCTCTGGAACGACAATGGAAGCGGGATGCACGTGCACGTCTCGATCTGGAAGGCCGGAAAAAATCTCTTCTTCGGTGACGGCTACGCGGGACTCTCCGAGACCGCCCTCTACGCTATCGGGGGCATCCTGAAACACGCGGCGGCGATCCTGGCCTTCAGCAACCCCACTACCAACAGCTACAAACGACTGGTCCCGGGTTTCGAAGCTCCGGTAAACCTGGCTTATTCCAGCCGGAATCGCAGCGCGGCAGTGCGAATCCCCATGTATTCCGCTTCGGAAAAGGCAAAACGCTTCGAATTCCGTTGCCCCGATCCATCGAGCAACCCGTATCTGGCTTTTTCAGCTATCCTGATGGCCGCCATCGACGGGATCAAGAACAAGATCACTCCGGGAGATCCCCTGGACAAGGATATCTACGATCTTCCGCCTCAGGAGGCGGCGATGGTGCCGAAGACGCCTGGTTCATTGCGTGAAGCTCTCAATGCTCTGGCTGCTGATCACGAGTTTCTCCTGCAGGGTGATGTATTCACCAGGGATGTGATTGAGACCTGGATCGACTACAAGATGAACAACGAGGTGCTGGCTCTCGATCTGAGACCGCATCCCTGGGAATTCGCCCTCTATTACGATATTTAAACCTCCTTTCAAGGCAGGAGGTCGGGAAATGATTCCCGGCCTCCAGGGGCATGACGAGGCGGCAGCGGCAGGGCAGATCTCCAGGGGCATGACGAGGCTTCAGCGGTTGGGCAAGTCTCCAGGAGGATGACGAGGCTTCAGCGGGAGGGCAAGTCCCCAGGAGGATGGCGAGACTTCAGCGGGAGGGCAAATCTCCAGGGGCATGATGAGGCTTCAGCGGTCGGGCAAGTCTCCAGGAGGATGACGAGGCTTCAGCGGTCGGGTAAATTTACAGCCGTCCGAGGAGACCACAGGGGCTGAAATCTATGAACAGATCCCGTCCTTCCTCGGGCAGGAACCACGCCCGCTTTCTGTTTGAGCAGGGAAGGGCGGATGTCCGGTTTGCAGCTGCTGCGCCTATACAAGGGCTGCGAAGAGGCTGGTGAGAAGAAGGAAAACCGCCACCGGCTGCCACAGGCGTCTTTCTTTCCGGCTGGGGGTGATACTGTTGAGAATGAACGACAGGGCTGAAAATCCTACAACAAACCATATCGCCGTTTGAGAAAAATCGTAGAGCCCCGGCAACGCAAGTTTCGCCTTCGCCAGGACAATAGAAGCAAGGAAGGCCAGCAGAATAATTTCGAAGAGGCAGACCACCCGCAGGGCGGGCGGATATTTTCCGGGGAACTTTCCGCCCATCGAGTACTCACCCCAGGGCATGCCCAGGGCCAGTCCGAGCTGCAGAATAATTACCATGCCGATGAGCAGGGTGAATATGATTGCCGCGATGGATATAAGCATTTTTAATCCTCCTGGTTATCTGAAATTATAATATAGAAACAACCCTCCTGCCCGCGCTTTCGTCCAGCGAAAGAGAGTGTCTGGATCCCCTTGCCTAGTGGTTTTCCAACCATTCCAGGATGGTATCGAGCAGCAGTCCGATGTTGCCGATCTGGCAGTGGTTCTGGGCGTTTTCCTCTTCGGTAAAGATCCTTTCGCTTACGGACGCGGCATTGACCAGGGCCTCCACCTGGCGCCGGTGCATCCTGAAGGGGATGAAATGGTCCTGCCTCCCGGTCAGCAGAAGAACATCCTGAGTGATTCTTTCAGGATGCATGTTCTCCCTGGAAAGGCTCAATGTCAAGCGGCTCGCTTCGAGGGGGGTGGAGGATTTTGTTATATGCATCGCGTTGCCTATCTGCCATTGGACGGCAGGATTTTTCTGCATCTTCCAGTAGCTGCTGCGGTTGAAAAAATTCTCGTATTTCATAAAAAACTTGAACATCCAGGCAAGAGGTGCAGGGGCGATCTCCATATAATCTACTGCGTGACCTGAGGCAATCACCTGCTTTATTCGCGGCTCAAAGGCGGCAGCCCGGAGACAGAACCATCCTCCCATTGAAAGACCTAGGATGGCCGCTTTATCGATGCTGAAATGGTCGAGTACAGCCGCGACGGGTTTTTCCCACTCGATATCCATCGGGATACCCTGCTTGAGAAGCGCTCCCCCCTGACCGGGCCCCTCGAATCCGATCACCTCATAGCCGTGGGCGGCAAGGTACTTCATCATCAGGTACCATTCCTCAAGGAAGGAATCGAAACCCCCGTGGAGGAGGAGGGTGCCTTTATTAACTTTGCCGGGAAGGAGCCGAAGGGCGGGAAGTGAGGCACTGCCGTAGGGGACCATTTCCCGCTCATCCTCGGATCGGGGGAAAGCGAGTCGGAAATCTTTCCGGAATTTGTCGTACAGCCATAGCTTGCCGGGAGTATCTCCTTCGAAGGTATAGAACTCAGCGGCCCGATAGTACATGGCCGCATCGGCAAGACGTTTTTCTGTTTCCGCCGTTTCGGCGAGTCGGATCATTTCCCGGCGCCAATCGGTGAAATCTTTTACCTTGCCGCCGACAGATGAAAAATCCTCAAACCGGCCAAAACTGAGGGAATGCCAGCGGTTGAGCTGAAAGTTGAAGATCTGTTTCGTATGAAAGCGATGGTATCCTACCGGAAAGGTACCAGGTCCATCATTCTCCATCTTCGCACCTCCACTTAAATTATTATCCGCAGGAGCCGTTACCCCCCCGGCCTTGACTGAATCAGAAGACATCTCGTCTATTTCCCTATCCGGCAGTCACGGAGGAAAATAATTTATTATAAACAAGCCCTTAGATCCCGGGTTTTACCAATTCCATTTCAGAATATAATAAACCGAGGAGAATTGAGCCGGGTTTTCCCGGAACAATCGGATCTGGTCCCGTTCTTCTGTCATGAGCTCGGGATGTTCTGATTGTCCCAGGGCTGTTTCGAGGCACTTAATATAGTATTTCCACCAGATACCCCAATTCAGCTCAAAGCTCTCGAGAAGGACCAGCCCGAGGCTCGTGAAAAGTTTCCTCTTCCATGCATCATCTTTCAGTTCGTCATGAAGGATCAGGTAGCCGTGTTGTTTTGCCAGCTCCACCAGCCTGTTTAAGCCTGGTTCAAAACCGACGGCATTGAGCAGTCCTTCGGCGAGAACCAGGTCATAGGAGGAACGGGGAATCCTCTCATCGAAAACGGAAGCATTCATTATATGTAATCTATTCTCATACCCCAGGGATCGAGCATGCGATTTCAGTCTTTCCAGAGCTGCTGTGTCAATGTCAGCTGCATCGAAGCTGCCTTCGCAGTGGTCCATCAGGGCGAGAGTTTGTACTCCGCTGCCGCATCCTATGTCGAGGATCCGGGGAGCTGTAAAAGGAGGGAGAGTATCGAAAGCCTTCAGGGTGTATGGAACAAGATTCCGACGGCATTTTTCCAGAATTGTATAGGTAATATTATGCATAGCGATGTTCCCGGGAACATCATTATTCTATATCCAAATCCTGTTTGGAACAATGGAAAGAATATGTAGTGTTCTCGATCCTGCGGATGAAATGGAAATTGATTGCTGTCTCAAGGGAAATTGAAGAGATAAGCCTTGTTATTCCAGGAAAGCTATCCGTAAGGTACTCATGTACAGAGTATTAGAGTTGATCTATCCGCAGGATTTAGAACACTAAAGGATAAAAAGCATCAAAGGAATGGCCCGATCCGCCGTGCAGTGAGCGGCGAGTACCGGGGTCAAGTACTCCCCGAACATCGGAATCCCAGCCGCTTGCACATGAGAATATCCGGTTTTCCGATACCGCTGGCGTCAGGCACCACGCCGACAATGCGGTAGCCGTTCTTCTGATAGAATTCATAGGGATGACGGCCCAGGTTTCTTATATTCTTGATCTCTTCGAAGAGGTCCGCCCGGTAGAGATCGGTTCCCGAAAGACTCGTCAGTCCCCCTTCGTCATCGGTCCCGAGAAAAATATTCAGAATACCGCGATCACCGGCGATTCGCTCGATTTCACGCAGAAGAGCGCTGCCGATCCCGCGGCCCTGATGTGAGGGGGCGACCATGAGGGGGTGGAGCTCCCAGGTGATCTGTTCGTACAGCGGCCGTAGCCCGGCCCAGCCGAGAAGGGCCTCTTCTTCCGCCAGGCCTATACAGATATAATCGCTGTCACAGCACTCTTCAACTTCTCTGCAGGCGGATTTCATATCGGGCCAGGCTGCAGTAAAAAGGGCTTTCGATGCTTCGAACAGAATCTCCGCAGCTTGTTCACGGATGGTGTCAGACGACCGGGCGAGTTGAATGAAGTGTTTGTGAGTTTTCTCGTGTGCCATCGGTTTAATTCGCTCCGGCCATCAAACTGATTGTTTTCGCTGATCCACAGGCTTCTCAGCAGCCTTTATTCCAGAATTTCCTTGACCCGCCCAACCTGTCCGTCTTCCAGCCTGACCTTGATCCCGTGGGGGTGAAAAGCGGAATTGGTAAGTATATCTTTGACAGTTCCTTCGGTGAGTGTTCCGGTCCGCTGATCTTTCTTCAAAACGATGGCTACTTTCAAGCCCGGTTTTATGTCTTCTCTTCGCTGTCCGTTCAAAATTTTTCTCCCTCGTGACGCTTATCTGATTTTCTTCTCGAATTCCTGAAAAACCGCCGGCGGACACTTTTCAGCTGGAGTTTTAGCGAACTCCACCGCGGCTAATCCCATCAGGTATTCCCTCTGGCTTTCATCAACTTGAAGATAAAATAATCTTCCCTTTGGAATCAGGGCGGCAAGTCTGGGATAATGGCTGTTATCATGGACATGGTCCAGTACCCCGTTGAATATACTGACTTCCTGCCGGATATCAGCCGCCTCATCGTACAGTTCCAGATCCCGGCACTGCAGCGCGGAGCGCCGCCATTTCCAGATTGTCGCATTATCGATGAATAATTTTGTCCTCGCCAGTTGAGTTACTTCCTTCATACCGGCGATGGCAATCTGTCTGGCCGCCGGTTTGATGAGATTCCAGAACCAGTCCGGAGTAAAGGGTGCGATATACTTCAATATCCACTTCGGAAACCAGAGGGTATGCATCGGATCGAAAAGTACGACCGTGGGAGCTTCGATGATCTGCCGGGCCAGGCCGTAGGCGATCATCGTTGAACCCCAGCAGGTGCCGATGAGCGCAAAGTCTGTTCCCGCCAGGCCGAGGTGCTGAAGGGCATTCTGAATATCCCGGGCCTGTTGATCCATATCGAGCCGGGCTCGGGACTTGTTCAGACGGCTGCTGTTTTTCTCCCGGGTTTCCAGATAGAAGCACTCGATCCTGCCGTTTACGGCATTGAAAAAGTCATGAAAACCCTCCGGATTGGTCCCCCATCCCGGTATGAAAAGTACCGGCCGTACTCCTGCCGGCTGAGCGGGTTTGTGGTGAAGACAGCGAATTTCTCCGTCCTTGACGGGAATGTAAATTTCCGAAGTCTCTTCACTGCTGAAAGAGATTATGCCTGGATCCTGCTTGATTCCGCCGAGGAGGGATTGGATCCGCTGTTTTTCCTGAGCTGAAAGCGTCAGCAGGTTTTCGTCGTGTTTCATTGCTGATTCCTGTCGATAAAGGTTCGAAGACTGTGGAATTATACACTGCCGGAGACAGGAGCGGTAGGGTCGGTGCGCCTTAAAGAAGACTAATTCTCGCAGAGTTCCTTCAGCTTCATATTCATATCGATGAAGCCCTGACGTGTCATGTTGTCGAGCAGCTTATTCAGGAAGGGAACGAGAACTCCTCTGAATTTTTCCCGCTGAATGAAGGTTGTGCTCCCGCCGGGATACGAACTGAAATCAGTCAGTACCTCCCAGGCCCTGGCAGGAGGCGCTTGGATTTTAATATCCGTAAATAGAATTTATATTATTAACATCCGCTCTCCAATATTTTCCTTTTCAGAAGAAAAGGCACATCGGCGGGGAGACGATTCGCGGGTACAATATACAAAGCCGGGATCGACACTTTCACGGTCGTATTTTTTTTCAGTTTTTTACCGCACCCCTGCTGTATTATGCCGCATGTTTTCCCGGCCTCCTCCATGGAACGCGTGCAGGGGATGGAGAGTTCCTATCGATCGGAATTGGTAATTCCATTACCTGTATTAAGAAAGCTATATATAAAGTCCAGGTCTCGGACATGTGCTATAATTCAGGTAGAAGAACTCTGCTTGGAATGGTAATTGCAATATTGAATGAATAGAGAAGGGAAAAGAGGAGGAATTCCATGGGAGAAAAGATGGAGGGAAATATTTCTGGAGGAGTGAAGGATCTCGAAAGAGATTTTGTCTATTGGGAAAAGACGAAGGACTGTGTGGATCAATGCATCGATATAATCCTCAACTACCGGCAGAGCGGGCACCCCGGAGGATCACGTTCCAAGGTGCATGCCCTGCTTGTCACCCTCCTCAGCGGGATAATGAGATGGGATATCCGTGATCCTTTCAAGAGATTTGCCGATAAGTTTGTGCTCGGGGCGGGGCACACCATCCCTCTTATCTACGCGACTCTGGCTGTGCTGAACGAATCATTGCGGATCAAGTATGAACAGACGGGTGAAGAAAAGTATCTCAATTCATTACCCCGGGACCAGGTGCTCTACTGGGAGGATCTGCTTGGTTTCCGTTCTATAGGCGGTCTCTCCGGTCACGCCGAGATGTCCGGCAAGACCTTGTTTCTCAAATACAACACCGGGCCTTCGGGCCACGGGAGCCCTGCCGCCGCCGGTATCGCTCTGGCTCTCAAGCGGGCCGGCGCCGGGGATGTGAAGGTTTTCATATTCGAAGGTGAGGGAGGGCTCACTCCGGGAGCAACTCACGAGACGGCGAATTCCGCCTGGGGGCTGGCTTTGGACAATCTCTATTTCGTTGTCGACTGGAATGACTTCGGCATCGACGCACACCGGGTAAGCGATGTTGTCTATGGAACCCCCGAAGACTGGTTCAGCTCTCACGGGTGGCGGGTATTCGGAGCGGAGGACGGCAGTGATTGGGAAGAAGTAAGCCGGGCTCTCCGGGAGATGGTCCTGAGCGCGAATCCCGAACATGTTCCGAGTGTGACCTGGATGAAAACACGCAAGGGCAGGGAATATCTCAAGTACGATAACGCCTCTCACGGTTCTCCGCATGCCATGAACAACGAACTTTATTGGAAAACCAAGGCAAGCTTCGCGGAAAAATACGGCGCCCGGTTCGCAAATTTCGGCGGTCCCGCTCCCGAAGCCGCGGAGGCGAAGAAAGCCGAATTCCGGGCCAATCTCAAGGCAGTCATGGATGTCCTGCGGGCGGATCAGGATCTTATCGATTATCTTGCGGACCGGCTCGTTGCCATCGGCGATAGCGTTCCCTCCGCTGCAGAGGACTTCAAGCTTCAGAAAAAGGGAAATCCCTTCAAGGATGAACGGCTTTTCGACTTCGCCAATTACCCGGGGGACATCTATGCTGAACCGGGAACGAAGTTGGCGAATCGGGCGGCCCTCGCGAAATGGGGGGCCTGGGTAAATGCCTTCGGCGCGAGGGAGTACGGGAGGCCCCTGTTTCTCGCCTGCTCGGCCGACCTGGCCGGGTCTACCAATATCAGCGGCTTTGCCGGGCAGTACGGTGATTTCCAAGGCTACGGATGGTACCAGCGGGTCGGAACCGGGGAGGGAGTCCTTCTGCCCCAGGAGATAACCGAGTTTGCAAATATGGGGATCCTGACCGGTGTAGCGGCGGTGAACCTTTCAGAAGACCCCCGGCGTGAGTTCGACGGATTCTGGGGGGCCGCCTCGACCTACGGATCTTTCTCATATCTCAAATACGGCCCGGCCCGTCTGTTCAGTCAGCTGGCCCAGGACTGCGGATTCAAAACCGGCAAGCTGATCTGGGTGGCCAGTCACTCGGGGCCTGAAACCGCCGATGACTCGCGAACGCATTTCGGGATCTTTTCTCCGGCGGTGACTCAGCTCTTTCCGGAAGGACACATAATCAATCTTCATCCCTGGGAGTACAACGAAGTTCCGGTGCTTCTGGCAGCCGCTCTGAAGACGGATGTTCCCCTCATTGCTTTGCATCTCACCCGGCCCGCCGTTGAGATACCGGACAGGAGAGCTCTCAGGATGCCTTCCCATATGGAAGCAGCCAGAGGCGCCTATGTAGTGAGGGAGTACAGAGATAAAGGGGAGCGGCACGGGACGGTTATCGTGCAGGGTACGAGTGCGATGGCCGGGATCGTTCAGATACTCCCGGAAATAGACCGGGCTGAGTTCAATGTGAAGATCGTGTGCGCGCCGAGTGCTGAGCTGTTCGCTCTGCAGACGGACGAGTATCGGGACCGGGTGCTCGGCTCCGGTGAGCGGCTGAACTCCATGGTGGTGAGTACTGCCGGGCGGGCAACGATGTACTCCTGGTTGTTCAATAAAACAGCCGAAGAGTACACGATCTGTCCCGACTGGGACAACCGATGGCGTACAGGCGGCTCTCTCAGCCAGGTACTGGATGAAGCACACCTTTCACCTGAATGGATCTATTCGGGAATCGAAAAATTCGCGGCCGAAAAAAAGACCCGGATAGGGCGATTGCGGAAGGAGCTCGAGGCGGCGGAATAATTTTTTATTCTGCGGCAAGGGGTTTCACTGGTGAGAAATATGAGCGGAGCTCAAAGGGGATGAGTACATGCAAGAATCATTACACGCGTATATGAAAGTAGGACTGATCCATTTTATGGCCTATCCGGATACGATTCAGGGGCGGGGCCCGATAGAATCAACCATACGGAAGATAGCCCTCGACGACTATTTTGATGCTGTTGAGATCAGCTGGATAAAAGACAAAGAAGAAAGGCGGCGGGTCGTCCGCATGCTCCAATCGGCTCACATGAGTATCGCCTACGCGGCCCAGCCTCGTCTTCTGACTCAGGGGCTTAATATAAATGATCTCGACGAGTCCGGGAGAAGGAAGGCCGTAGATACCCTGAAGGAAGGGGTCGACGAAGCCTGCGAATGCGGCGCCTCTGCTCTTGCTTTTCTCAGCGGCCCCTACGATGCGGACCGCAGGGAGGAGGCATATCGGGCCCTCCTGGAATCGACGAAGGAAATCTGCGATTATGCCGGGAGCAAAGGGAACCTTCGAATTGTCCATGAGATTTTTGACTATGATATTGACAAGAAAAGTCTGATCGGCCCGGTTGAACTGGCGGAAAGGTATGCCGGGGATGTCCGGAAGGAGTTCGACAACTTCGGGCTTCTGGTTGACCTGAGTCATCTTCCGCTGCTCAGGGAAACCCCCGAACAGGCCATTCTGCCGATACGGGAATATCTGGTACATGCCCACATAGGAAACTGTGTTGTCCGTGATCCCGGACTCGAGGCCTATGGTGATCAGCACCCCCGTTTCGGATTTCCGAACAGCGAAAATGACACGGCCGAACTGGCCGGGTATCTGCAGGTACTGAAGGATACCGGTTTTCTCAACCGGGAAGATCCTCCATTCCTGAGTTTTGAGGTGAAGCCGGCGGGTGATGAAGATCCGGATATCGTAATAGCCGGTTCAAAACGGGTCCTGAACCGGGCATGGTCATTGGTTACCTGATCCGCAGGTTGAAACCGGGAGCCCATGGAAGGGCCGGTTCCTATTGAATCGAGGCATTCTGTATAGTAGAATGCGCATATGAAATATGACGCCGTAAGAATCCTTCTGCTTATAATCCTGCTGCTGTGTCTGTCGGCGGCACCGGTTTATTCTCATCCCCACATGTTTATTGATTCGGAAGTGACCTTTGACTTCGACCGGGATTCGCTGAAAGGTTTCTGGATCCAATGGTATTTCGACGTGATGTTCACCGCCTCGATCCGGCTCGATTATGACTATGATAAAAACGGACAGTTCGATACTGCGGAGGTACGGGATATTGAACAGCAGGCTTTTCAGAACCTGCGTAATTTTCATTATTTCACCTGTGTTATCCGGGAAGACGGTGTGGATTCAGTCGAAGAAGTCCGGAATTTTGACGCCTGGCTGGAAGACGATCAGCTGGTGTACCGGTTTTTCGTTCCCTACCGGGTCACCCTGACAGAGGACGTGGAGAAACTCAGTATCATAATATTTGATGATACGTTCTGGTGTGACATCCTGTACCGGGAGGACTCTCCCGTTAAATACAAGGGTGAAGCCTGGGTTGCTGCGGAGGCGGATATCCGGGCCAACCGGGAGCAGATGATCGAATATGACCCTACGGGCGGCAGGGATCGGACGGGAAACCAGACCGCCGCGCTTGGACAGGCCTTTCCCTATGAACTGCGGCTCTCGTTCAGAAAAAAATGAACAGCCTGAATATGCATCGAATTATCTGCTTTGTTCTTCTGCTGATCCTTGTTGCAGCTGCTGTTCCGGCACAGCAGAATCCTTTTCTATCGGGGGGCGGCGAAACCGGCAGTTCCGCAGATTCCAGCTCCGGTAAGGGCAGCCGGAGTGAAAGCCTCCCTGCCGAAGCAGGCCCTCAGAATAATTCCGATGTTCCATCAGACTCATCGGGTGATCAGGGCTTTTCAGCCCGGGACCCGGCTCCGATTGCTAAAAGGAAGCAAAACCGTCTCACCCGGTGGATCTTTGAGATTCAGCGTACAATATATGAAGCCCTGGCAGAAACCATGCAGCTGGTCAAGACGGAGAAGGAGAAACCCGGAATGCTGCTGCTGGTTTTGGCAGGAGCATTTCTTTACGGGATCATTCATGCTCTCGGACCGGGGCACCGGAAAACGATTCTCTTTTCCTATTTTATTGCAGAGGAGGCCCCTCTGATAAGGGGCATGGCTGCAGGGGCATTGATGGGAATCCTTCACGGAGCGGCGGCGGCGGGCATCATTCTTCCGCTTTTTTACCTTTTGAGAGGTTCCCTGCTCCTGACCTTCAATCAAGTAAGCAGATCGATCGAACTTGCGGCATTTCTCTTCATCACCCTCTTCGGTGCGGTGATGCTGCTGTATTCCATCGTCCATATGCTCTCTGATAGGAGCAGCAATGCAGATAGGGATACCGAAGTATCTCAGCCTTCCCGCTCAGGATCGAAAACCCTCCTGCTTATTGTAGGCAGCAGCATAATCCCCTGCCCCGGAGCGGCGATGATACTGCTTTTCGCCCTGTCTCTGGAGATGATCGGAACGGGATTGTTAGCTGTGGCTTCCATGTCCGCGGGGATGGCCTTTACCTTGAGCCTGGTCGCACTGGTGACCTTGAAAACCCGGGCTACCCTCCGCCGTATCGGTGACAGGCAGGGAAGCCGGGCGGAATTTATTCACCATATTCTGGAACTGGCCGGTTATCTGATGATCACCTTGTTCGGGGTGATAATGACAGTTGGACTCATCTGATCCGGTGCTCATCGGAACTGCAGAGGGAGTAATGGGATAATAAGTAATTGACAAAAAGAGAATACGCCACCGATAATTACTCATATGGTCCTCAAAAACAAGGCATGCCGGTTTCTGTGCATACTCCTCTGTATAACTGCAGTATCCGCAGCGTATCCTGATTCCCCGAAGAAGGTGAAAATAGCCTGTTTTGAAAAGGACAGGGTCATCGAGTTTCATCCTGATGGTGTCAGCGGCTTCGCGGTTGATCTTCTCGAGTATATCGCGGAGCAGGAGGGCTGGTCCATTGAATGGATGAAAGTCACCTTTCCGGCAAGTCTGCAGCTCCTCTCCAGAAAGTCTGTGGACCTCGTGGTGCCTCTGGGATATACCTGGGAGCGGGATGAAGAGTTCGATTTCTCTTCCGAGGAGCTTCTGACCACCTGGGGGCGGGTATATACCCGGGAAAGATCGGATATTAATTCGCTCCTCGACCTAAAGGATAAAAAAGTAGGGTTCGTGAAGGATAGTCTTTTCTATCCTGTCCTGTTTGAGATCACCCGGCAATTTGGAATTGAATGCAGTTTTGTACAATTCAACAGTTATGACTCTCTTTTCATTGCCGTGTCCCGGGGAGAACTGGATGCAGGTTTGGGTGACCGCCTGAAAGCCTACTCCATCCCTGCAAGGCTGAAGATAAGTGAAAATCCGATTGTCTTCTATCCTTTCGGTCTGCATGTCGCGGCGGCCGAAGGGGACCCTCATGCGTATCTTGCGGCTATCGATTCGATGCTTGGAATCATAAAAAGAAACGATAAATCCCGGTATTATCAGAGCCAGAAAAAATGGTTCGGTCAATTGGAGCGGAGGGTTTTCCCCCGATGGATACTGATAAGTGCCGGTATTATTCTGATAGGGGCTGTACTTATTGTTCTATGGACCCTCTCACTCCGGCGTCAGGTAACGGCCCGTACCAGGGAGATCGAACATTTACGCAATCTCCTATCAAATATTATCAATTCAATGCCTTCGGCTTTGATCGGTGTCGACCAGCAGGAGCGGGTAATCCAGTGGAACAGACAGGCGGAAAAAATCACCGGAATAAGCCCGGACTCGGCTATGGGTAAGACCCTCCATCAGCTGCTGCCAGACTTTGAGCAGGAAATGCGTGAATTGAGTGAGACTATACGGACACGATCACCCTTTTCTCATCATAAACGGAGCAGAGCTGATGGAAGCGCAATACGGTACGAGGATGTGAGCATTTTTCCCCTCATAGCCAACGGTGTTACCGGTGCCGTTATCCGTATTGACGATGTGACGGAAAAAACCCGGCTGGAAGAGATGATGATCCAGTCTGAAAAGATGATCTCTATCGGAGGTCTTGCCGCCGGAATGGCCCATGAAATCAACAATCCCCTGGCGGGAATAATTCAGAATACAGTGGTGGCAAAGAACCGCTTGAGCAGCAACATCGAAGCTAACCGATTGGCAGCCGAACGGGCAGGTACGAGTCTGGAGGTGATTCACCAATTTATAGCGGACCGGAATATAGATGACATGCTTCAGAATGTGATTGATTCGGGGAAACGGGCCTCGAGCATCGTGAAAAATATGCTCGGCTTCGCACGAAAAGGAGGTTTTCAAAAGAAACCTGTAGATATCCCCGAATTGGTCGACCGTACCGTGGAACTTGCCCGGAGTGATTACAATCTGAAAAAAGAGTACGATTTCAGAAATATACATATCACCAGGGAATACGAACCGGGTATCCCCGCCGTTGTATGTGAGGCGACCAAGATTCAGCAGGTTCTGCTGAACCTGCTTCGAAACGGTGCCGAGGCTATGAGTGATCCTGATTTCCGGGCCCGGCAGGGGGAGGATTACCAAGCCCGGTTTATACTGAGACTCCGGAATGAAGAAGAGGATGTGTGTATAGAAATTGAAGATAACGGCCCGGGGATGTCTTCCGAAGTGAAGACCCATATCTTCGAACCTTTCTATACCACCAAGGAAGTGGGGAGAGGTACCGGTCTCGGCCTCTCGGTTTCCTACTTTATTATCGCCGAGGACCACGGCGGCAGTATGGGAGTGGAGTCGAGCCCGGGGAAGGGAAGTCTCTTTATCATACGTTTACCATCTATCGGGAGACGGGAGTGAGTATGAATCCGAAACTGAAGGTTCTGATACTCGATGACGAAACGGCTATTCGGGACAGTATCAGTTATTATCTCGAAGATTTTGGGATCCATGTCTTTCCCGCTTCCACTGTCAGGGAGGCTCGAAAAATCCTCAGTTTAGAAACTATCGAGGCTGCAATCGTAGATCTCAGACTCACCGATGCAAGCGGAGAAGACTTTATACTTGCGACATTGAAGGAATATCCGAACCTGAAATACCTCATTCACACAGGTATGAATGATTATGAAATGGACCCGATTCTCGGGGCGAACAAAAGGGTATCCGATACGATTTTTCTCAAACCCCTTCAGGAAATGGAGGAATTATACCGGGAGATACTTCGTATAACGGAATATGAAAAATAGGCGGGCATCGGAAAAGTACCGGCTACTCTTTGCTGATGGAATACCGGGCAGCAAAGATGGCCGCCTGGATCCGGTCTCTGAATCCCATGGTATCCAGTAATCCGGAAACGTAGTTTTTTACCGTCCCTTCGCTGAGCCCGAGTTCCAGGGCTATTTCGTAGTTCGTTGCCCCTTCTCCGATCAGGGCCAGCACCTCCTTCTCCCGGGTGGTAAGAGTATTGCAGGTCTGCAGCAGGATTCGGTCCTGTTCATTTAACGTCCGGTCAATTTCTCTGTATTCATTCCCGGCAGTATCAGTTCCCCCGGCTTGGGTATCGAACCGCAGAGTTCCCATCAGTTTTCCCATCACCGACGCAGCCTTCTATTCCAGTCTGATCGTGCTTCCGTCGTCGAAGACCAGATCCAGGGAGTCTCCGGCTGCCTGGAACTCCACCGGCAGTTTGCCCTCGTTCAAGGCCTCTTCGAAGCCTTCGTGTTCAAATAGTTCCGGGTAGGGTAACCGAAACAGCGCATAACCGGTTTCCAACCTGCCCCCGGCGCTCTTCGGAGCCGTAAAACCAACGCACCACCGGCCGCCGGGACTCAGCAGATAGGGATCGTAAAGCATTTCGCTCTCGGCATACAGAAACCTCCATATTCCGTCTGCCTTACGGTAGCGAAGAGCCCCTTCGAGGCTGGCCATTTCCACCGATTCAAACCGCCCGGAATCGAAGCAGCGGAGCTCGGTCAGGCAGGTATCGTTCCACAGGTTGCCCGGATATACCTCCGTTATTTCCATCCGCAGCAGGAACACAGTCTTCTCGGCGGAAGGAGGCAGATCTTCCCCTTTCGCGTATTTTACGAACTTCTCTTCAAGCTGACGGCCTTTCCGCCGGGCAGCCTCGTAGTCGAAGACGAACTGATGTTCCTGGACCTCCCGTATGTCTTCGAGCCGGAGGGTCTCATACTGTCCAGCGGGTGCAGCAACATAGAGCGGGCCGTATTCGGTCACCATTCCCGCCGGTAGATAGCCGATCCAAAGAGAAACGTCGAGGGACTGTACCCGGTTGTTTTTATAGAACAGGTCCATCGAACGGCTGAATCCGTTCTTTATCAGAAGGGTGTCGCAGCCGGCTGTTATCTCCATCCAGAGCACTTCACCGGTTCCATCGCCGCCGACCCCTTCGGACCAGCCGGAATACTGATCACCGTCGAAGAGGCTCTGCATGCCGTATTCGCCGATGTACGGGTAGTCCGGGGACTCAAGGGTGGAAGAAGCCCTGTAGGTGTATCCCTGATAGTCCGTGAAGAGGATCTGGTGAAAATCCTGCGGCATTTCTCCCGTCTGTGCCGCCAGGGGTGCGGCCAGGGCGGCGAATACCAGAACAGCGGCCATGCTTATCCGAAGTAATACTATTTTTTTCATAGGTCAAAAAAACTTTCGAAATACGCCCCGGGTTATTTTTTTTGCAGCCCGGTTCACGCTGTTCATGGCTTCCTTTTTCACCGAATCCTTCAGCTGTTCGGCGAAAGACTTCTCGTCCTGTGGTGTCTGACTTCCGTCAGACGCGCCTGTTTTGATACCTTCCGCCGAATCAGAACCGCTTCCCGAATCGACTCCGGTGCTTCCGGTTTCCATGGCTGAAAATTCAACAGCCGACTCCCAGCCGTTCCGATGATCGAGAAACTGCCCGAATATACTGCACACCACCGATTTGCCGAGATCACTTTTCACGCTCTCGAACATCTCATCAGCTTTGCTGTACTGGACTATCAATCCGCTGTCTGAAGCAGCTGTCTGAATGAATGTATCGCCCTCGCTCAGGATGCAGAAGTCAAAGTCCCGCCCGATTTTTCCAATGATTTCATCCAGTTCCTTCTTTTCCGGATTCTGGATGATCTTACCATCTGATAATTCCAGCTTCATACATACCTCCATGAACCTTTTTCTTTGGATTATTGTACCCCGGTTCTGTACACCGGGCAAGAAATTAAAAACGGGCGAGGATAGCGGGAAGGAAGCTTTTCTCAAAATCTTCTACACAGAAGTCCGGTAATATTGAAAAAATACCTTTGCACAATATGCGGGGAACTGACTATAATGGTCCAAAGGAGGAGGAAATGACAAAGTTTATTATCGGTATCGTATGCGGGGCCCTGGCTATTATTTTTATTCTTCAGAACGCTCAGGTAGTTGAGTTTACCTTTCTGTTCTGGTCCATCTCCATGTCCCGATCGATCCTCTTTTTCGCCATGCTGCTTGTCGGTTTTCTTCTGGGTATCGGCGTTGGGGGCCTCAGACGCCGCAGGAAGAAATAAGTACCGTGTGTATCCGTCTGATTATTACCGGAGGCACCTTCGACAAGCATTACGATGAACTGCACGGAGAACTCACCTTCAAAGATACCCATCTTCCTGAAATACTGGAAGCCTCAAGGTGTACCGTTCCTATCGAAGTTGAAATCAACCAGCTCATCGACAGCCTTGAAATGCAGGGGACTGACAGGCAGCGGATACTGGAATCCTGCCGTCGCTCTTCACAGAAAAGGATCTGCATTACCCATGGGACCGACACGATGTGTGAAACCGGTCAGGTCCTCGGACAGGATAATCTTGATAAAACCGTTGTGCTCACCGGAGCGATGATACCCTACGCGGTCAGCAGATCGGACGCGGTGTTCAATTTCGGCTGCAGCATCACGGCGGCACAGCTCCTTCCTTCCGGTGTGTATATCGTAATGAACGGCCGGATTTTTAACTGGGACAATGTCCGGAAAAACCGGCAAACCGGGGTGTTTGAACAACTGCGTGAGTGAGTCTCTACGGCAGTGTCCATGAGGCGGCACCTGAATTGTAAGAAAGTTTCGTATGAGGATAGAAAAACAGGGTACATTCCTGGAAACTTCCGCTTCTGATCTGAGGTTCTATTTTCTGTTCCGGTCGTAAAGATTTGATCAGAAAAAAGTGCCGTTTCGGGTACACTGCCTGCCGTTTCTGAGACACCGCCAGAGGTTTCGGACTCCAGGCTCCGGTTGATTTGGTGAAAATCCTTAATTACCGTAGAGAATGCCGAGGACCTTCAGATAATCATCGGTATTCATGGGTCGCGGATTATCCTTGTTACTGCCGTTTCTGGCGGATTTTTCCGCGATTTCCTGCAGGTCCTCTTCTCTGACTCCAAGGCTCCGGAAATCGGGAAGCTGGATCTCTCTGGCAAGATCCTTTACCCGCTGAACAGCCATCCGTGCTCCTTCCTCTGAATCGCTGTAGGAAAGACCCATAGCCCCGGCGATACGCGCGTAGCGATCGACGGCGTAGTCCCGGTTGTACTCCATAATGACCGGCAGAGCGATGGCATTGCAGACACCATGGGCAGCGTCATATTTCCCTCCGAGAGCCTCAGCGATACAATGGACCGCGGCGACATCGGAGTGACTGAAGGCGATCCCCGCAATCAGACTCCCCACGAGCATTCCCGACCGGGCTTCCCTGTTGTCCGGTTCAAAAACCGCTTTTGCCAGGTGGGTGTTGATAAGCTCGATGGCGTGCAGAGCCGCCGCATCGGAAAGGGGATTCGCGTTTCTGGCAGTATAGGCTTCAATCGCATGAGTCAGGGCGTCCAGGCCGGTGGCGGCGGTAAGGGAAGCAGGCTTTGAGAGGGTCAGAAGAGGGTCGATAAAAGCGATCCGGGGAGCTATAAGAGGTGATTTGATGGTAAATTTAAACTGCTCCTTCGTATCGGTTATAACGGAACTGAAGGTTACCTCACTGCCGGTTCCGGCGGTCGTCGGAATACTGAAGAGAGGAAGCACCTGGTCGGAAATTTTCGAACTGTCTTCATACGACCGTATCTCTCCTCCATGGGCAGCCAGTACGCTGACCGCCTTCGCACAGTCTATGGGGCTCCCGCCGCCGAGAGCAAGGAGGGCGTCGATCTTCAGCAGAACAGCCTGCTCCGCCGCATTCTTTACATTATAGTCTTTGGGATTCGCTTCGACCTGGTCGAAGATATGCACGAGAATATGATTCCCGGTCAGATGGTCCACAATTTTCGCGGTGAAACTCTGTTTTCTTATCTGGGGATCGGTAATAAGAAGCACTGAATGAATATTCTGTGCCAGTAGTTCCCCGGCAATGGTCATCGCCGATCCTTCACCGAACCGGATGGAAGTGGGAAGGATGAAGTCAAAAGGTGCTGTACTGCTGCTCATGGTATATTCTCCTAACATTTTTCACGGGAATAAGGAAAAGAGCCGGCAGGCCTTATCCTCTTTTCAATTCCTGCAGAGGGATTCCGTAGACTTCACTATACACGGGACCGAGGGTGTTTCCAAGGCTTGTCCGCATTGATAATGCATGGATTCTCCTTCGCCGCGGATATTGGAACTGCTTGATTTTTTCCGGGGATAGGGGCAGATTTGAGAGGGTTTGGCAGGATATCAGGGATGGAGACCGATACTGGGGATGGCAGGAACACATAAGGAAAGGGGTAAAAAATGGATCGACAAACAGAGACGGTGCGCACAGCTGTATTTCAGGCAGCTCCAAGGATCATGGATGGTCCTGGAACTGTCGAGAAAACTTTGACTCTGATTCGGGAAGGGGCAGGGAAGGGGGCACAGCTGATCGTGTTTCCCGAATCCTTCATTCCCGCTTATCCGAGGGGGCTGAGTTTCGGCTTCGTGGTTGGAAGCCGTACCGAAGCCGGCCGAAGGGACTGGCAGCGCTATTTCGACAATTCCATCACCGTTCCCGGCCCGGAGACCGAGCGGATCGGTGAAGCCGCCCGGGAAGCCGGAGCATATGTGGTTCTTGGTATAACTGAACGGGACCAGGTAAATCGCAGCCTTTATTGCAGTATGCTGTACTTCGGGTCTGACGGAAGTCTACTCGGAAAACACCGTAAACTGAAACCAACCGGTTCGGAACGGCTCATCTGGGGGGAAGGAGACGGCTCCACCCTCACCACGGTGGATACACCGTATGGCCGGATGGGCGGTTTGATCTGCTGGGAAAACTACATGCCTCTGGCGCGGGTTGCCATGTACCGCCAGGGGGTTCGCCTCTATATTGCACCCACGGCAGATTCGAGAGAAGCGTGGCAGAGTACTCTGCGGCATATCGCGTTGGAGGGACGCTGTTTCGTGATCGGCTGCAATCAATACGTGGAAAAAGGAATGTATCCCCGGGACCTTGAATACGTACACGATCTGGTTGACCAGCCGGAGGTTATGTGTCCGGGCGGTTCCTGCATCATCGATCCATACGGCGCATATGTCGAGGGGCCGCTTTTTGGAGAGGAAGGAATGCTGCTCGCGGACCTTGATCTGGGGGCTCTCACCCGTACAGCCCTCGATTTTGATCCGATAGGCCATTACGACCGGCCGGATGTCTTCGAGTTCACCGTACATGGAGGCCCCACAGGCAGTACCTAAAATGAAAACCGGGGGAAGGGAAGAAAGGAGCTTCCGGATGCCTGATGAAAAAAGACTGTCCCGAAGCTTAGGGCAATTGAATTAAAATCTACAGGAAAACAGGGGCACGAAAAAAAGGATAACGGATTTCCTGCTTTTATATATAAAAATCCAATTTGAAAGTGGTAATCTCATGATTTTGTCATATTTATTTTGAGAATGCAGGTGACAGAACTTTAGATGGGTAATTAAGGTGGAATATTTGCATCCCTGTGATGCTTAGTCCTGACAGTGCGCAAAGCTTCGGGACAGTCTATATGGGTTCAAGGGGCTTACATATTTGCCGAAACCCATATCAGGAAGCAGATTGATTGCCTGCAGCCGGAGCATGCAAAATCTCTCCTGCCGGGACCAGAGTGCTGTTTTCAATACAAATCCTTGGAACAATAAATTAGTATCATTTCATCCGCAGGATCAGGAGCACTATCTACAGAAAACGGCCATCCGAATTTTTTTGCGGTATTTCCTTTTTCGCCTTTTCAATCCAGCCCGTTCTGACTTCCCCTCTCGGGTTGAAGTCCGGTACGTAGGGTTTGATATCGAGAAGGGGCGTGCCGTCGGCTATATCGACACTGCTGATATGAAGTATATTTTTCCTAACTGATTCAAGGCTGACGACGGATATCCCGATCGGATTGGGCCGTTTGGGCGCCCGGGTGGCGAACAATCCCCGGGCTTCCGTGTCGAGGAAGGGCACAACCTCCAGTTTATAACCCTCAATGAGATGAAAGAAGTAGATGAGGATAATATGGGAAAAGCCTTCAAGATCTTTCAGGCCTGACGTGAATTCCGGAAGAACTTCAACACTTCCGGCCGCACCTCTGCTTGATGCAGGCTGTATCGGCATACCCTTGAGCTCCCGGAACGGAGAGCGGATTATTCCGATGGGTTCAAATTCAATTTTCATGAACTTATCATCGTCAGAAAGGGCTGATAATATGAGCCGGTTGTCAGGAAAGCGGTACGTTTTTTATTTAGAGAATACAGAAATCTCCCATGGCGGGCATCATGAAGGTTCAGAAAGAGATTTATCTCCAGGCAGCACTGTTTTAGATTCAATTATTCACTGGATGTATAGGTATCAGAACTTCCAGTGAACCGCTCCTGTATAATGAAGGATCTCCTGAATACCCGGAGTTATCCCATTTTTTCAGCTCTCCGGAAAACAGATATCTTCAGATTCTAAAAGAAGAGCTGCCAGAGGACTTGTATGTACAGAAGAATGAACTGGATATTCTTTTGTCGGTAACCGCCTGCGTCTCGGGTCTGTGGGAACACAACGGCAGCTCAATGCCTGAACTCTCTGACCCTGTATCGATCCTCCGGGAAGTGACGGCTGGAGGAGAGTTTCGTTGTGTTGATTATTCCATCGTGGCGGTGGATCAGCCCCTATCTCCATTATTTTGATCGCGCCCTGGATAATCGGTATTCCGAAAAAACGATAAGAGGGAGAATAATGCTTGTTCCTCTCGGTGCAGCGTAACCCCGGATTTTTCAGAATACATTCCCCCTCAATGGATTCAGATATACTCATTCACTGGCGGATTTCTACCGGACACCGATAATAGCAGGCCCCCAAGCAGGCTTCGATAGTATCGGATCCGGGGTGGACGAATTTTTTTACAATGGAGAAATTGGGAGCATTATAGATTGATTCTGCTATCGGGATATACTATTATGACAATTGTGTTCTTTTGAAAAGATACACCCTTTTTAGATGCATTTATAGATTAATGGGTAAGGAAGGCTGAAGACAACAGGGGCCTGGTGAGATGAGCGAAGTTACAAAAAAGATACTGCTGGTAGATGATGAAGCTATTATTGCCCTCAGTGAGGCGAAGAAGCTGCAGAAGAGAGGGTACGAAGTTCATACTGCTGGTTCAGGTGATGAAGCCATAGAGTATGTTCGGTCCGACAGCGTTGATCTGGTCCTGATGGATATCGACTTGGGTTTTGGCGAGATGGACGGAACGGAGGCTGCTTTGAAAATACTCCGGGAAACTGATCTGCCGATCGTCTTTCTTTCCAGCCATACTGAAACCGAGGTCGTTGAAAAAACCGAACGTATAACCTCTTACGGCTATGTTGTGAAAAACTCCGGAGACACCATACTTGATGCATCCATCAAAATGGCTTTCAAGCTTTTTGAGGCGCATCAAAGGGAAAAGCAGCATCAGGGTGAAAGTGAGGATGCCGTTCGTCAGATCCGCTTACGGGAGGAAAGACTTGAACATATAAACCGTGTTCTTGTCTCCATGCGGAATATCAACCGGATAATTACGAAAGATCCGTCCATAGTCGAGTTGATAGATGAGACATGCAGGTTTCTCGTGGATCAGAGCGGCTATTTCAACGCCTGGGTTGTGCTGCTTGAAAAGGACAAACCGAAAGAGCCCTTCTTTCATCATGGATTTAAAAAGAACTGTTTTAATGAAATGGCAAAAAATCTTAAATCAGGTTGGATGCCTCCCTGTGCCGAAAAGGCCCTCAGTTCCGGGGAGATCATCATCACGGAAAAACCTGAAGAAACATGTTACGGCTGTCCGCTGAAAGACACCTATACATCCGATGTCGCGACAGCATCGTGGAAGGCGAAGAATGCGGGTATGACTTCCCGGATTGAACATGCCGGCAAGGTATATGGTTGGCTCAATGTTTCCATACCTGAAAGATACGCTGCAGATGAGGATGAACATGAGCTCTTTAAGGAGATTGTAAATGACATTGGATATGCTCTTCATAAAATTGAGATCGGAAACGAAAGAATTGAGGCATTTTCAGAACTGAACCGGAAAAAACATGAGCGCGAATCAATTCTGGACAGTCTTGTGGAGCATGTAATCTATGAGGATAAGGACCTGAAAATAATCTGGCCGAACAAGGCCGCCTGTGATTCGGCTGAAGGAGAACGTGAAGAACTCATCGGCAGATACTGTTACCAGATATGGCCGCAGAGAGACAGCCCCTGTGAAGACTGCCCGGTTTTGGAGGCCATCGAAAAGGGTGAACCCTGTGAAATAGAAAAAAGCACACCCGACGGGAAATCCTGGTTTATCCGGGGGTATCCGGTCAAGGATGATAAAGGGCAGGTCCAGGGCGCCGTGGAAGTGACCCTTGATATCACCGGGAACAAGAAATCGGAAGAAAAACTCAGGCAGCTCACCGAGCGTATGACTCTTGCAGCGAATTCCGCCGGTATCGGTGTCTGGGATCTGGACCTGGAAACCAACGACTTGTTCTGGGATGAGTGGATGTTCCGACTCTATGGTATTGAAAATAGAGATTTTCAAGAAGCATATAAGTCATGGAGGGGGAGGGTACACCCGGAGGATCTCGACAGAACCGAGCGGGAGATCAACGAGGCTATAGAAGGAATAAGAGAGTTCAATACACAATTCCGAATTGTAACCCCTGAACAGGAGGTCCGGAATCTTCGGGCTTTCGCCAAGGTTATCCGGGATGAAGAAAAAAAGCCGCTCCGTATGATCGGTGTAAATTATGATATGACCGAACATATCCGCGGGGAAAAAGAGCTCTTCCGCAGTCAGGAAAATTTGAAGGCCACTCTCAGATCTATCGGAGATGCAGTGATTGCCACGGATACGGAAGGACTGATTGAGCAGATGAATCCGGTAGCAGAAAAACTCACCGGATGGAGCCTGCAGGAGGCGAAGGGAAGAGCTCTTCCGGAGGTCTTTCGCATCATCAACGCCCAGACGGATGAACCAGCCGAGAATCCGGTCTGGAAGGTCCTGAAGAGCGGTCAGATTGTCGGGCTGGCCAACCATACCTTGCTGATCGCGAAAGATGGAACCCGCTATCAGATTGCCGATTCAGGAGCACCGATCAGAGATGCCGATAACCGGATTACCGGAGTCGTCCTGGTTTTCAGGGACGTTACCGAAGAGTACCGGATCAAAGAGAAGCTGAAGGAGAACGAAGACCGGCTGTCGAAGATTATGCTGGCTGCCAATGATGGGATCTGGGACTGGGATTTAAGAACCGACGAGGTGTATTTTGACCGTCGGTACTACGAGATGGCCGGATACGACCAGGATGATTTCCCCCACCGATTGGAGGAGTTCCAGAATAGAATCCACCCGGATGAGGTAGGATATGTCCTTCGGACGGCGGAACGGCATTTAAAGGGGGAAATTGACCGTTTCATTGTTGAATTCCGCTTTGCAAAAAAAGACGGCGGCTGGATATGGATTCTCGGGCGGGGCATTATCGTTGAGAGAGATTCGGACGGGACAGCTCTCAGATTTGTAGGAACCCATACGGATATCAGTGACCGGAAGGCCATTGAGGAAACTCTGCGTACCGAGCGCCGCCGTCTTTCGGATGTCCTCGAAGGAACGAACGTGGGGAGCTGGGAATGGAATGTTCAGACTGGAGAGACGATTTTCAACGAACGCTGGGCGCAGATCGTGGGATACGCGCTTGAGGAGATATCTCCTACCACGGTAGAAACATGGATGAACCTCGTACATCCCGAAGACCTGAAACTCTCCAATGAACTTCTGGAAAAGCACTTCAGGGGAGAGACGGATTTCTACGAATGTGAAGTCAGAATGAAACATCGGGAGGGTCACTGGGTGTGGGTCCTTGACCGGGGCAGGATCGCCAGCCGGACGGAAGATGGAAAACCCCTGCTGGTATCCGGCACTCATCAGGATATCACCGAACGGAAGCACGCGGAGAACAGTCTCCAGGAATCTCTCAGTGAAAAGGACACCCTCCTGCTGGAACTTCAGCATCGGGTAAAAAACAGCTTCAACCTTATTATCAGTATGCTTAATCTTACATCAGGAAAGGTAAAATCACGGGAGACTGAGGAAATCCTCCGGATGATATCATCCCGGATAAGGGCCCTTTCGGAATTGTATTCCCTGCTGTACCAGTCTGAATCGATCCATGATGTTCAGCTTCGTGATTACTGTACCAAGGTCATTTCTACCATGAAGGATCTTTCCGGAACCGTACGAGTACATGCCGATATTGAAAATATCGTGGTTTCCGTCCGGGAGGCGGCCAGTGTCGGCCTGATCATCACCGAACTTGTCACAAACGCATTGAATCACGCCCTTGATGAACTTATGGAGGGCTGGATCGAGGTGAGACTGAGAAGAGAGGGGAGCTCTCTTAGACTCGAAGTGGAAAATAATGGCAAACCGCTGCCGGAAGATTTTGCTCTGAATAATTCAAAGGGCATCGGACTCCAGCTGGTACAGGCCCTGACAAGCCAGCACAGAGGTTCCTTTCAGTGCTCCGGCGGTATGACTACAACCATGGCGGTGGAACTGAAAATACAGTAAAAGCTTAAAGGAGGGAACTGAACATGAAGATGTTCAATACCGGAAGGAGATTTTATTTCCTGATTCTATTTGGTCTGTTCTTCCTGCTGCTGCTCGGCGGTTGTGCAAGCCGTTCGATGGAAAATGCTGGAAATCCTCCGGGCTTTTTTTACGGCCTGTTTCATGGCTTCGTAATCCTTTTCAGTTTTATCGGGAGCTTGTTTACCGACTATGAGATCTATGCTTTGCCGAACTCCGGAGGATGGTATGATCTGGGATTTCTCCTGGGTGCTTCCATGTTTTTCGGAGGCGGAGGAGCAAGCTCCTGCAGGAGGAAGTGAGGCCGTTGGCGGAGCCGGAAGTCATCCCGAACAATAGGGAGATATAAAAACCGCCGCTTGACCGGCCGAAGATTACTTTCCGTCTTCAGGACTAAGCGTACTCATCCATGTAAGGATTGTTCTCAGTCCGACGCCGCTCGCTCCCGGCGGATTGATATCCCATTCTTTCTCGACAAACGCCGGACCGGCAATGTCGAGGTGCAGCCATTTGTCCTTGTACTGCTTTTCAACGAATTCGGAGAGAAAGAGTCCCGCGACAATCGCCCCTCCGTATTTGGTTCCCCCTACATTCGGGACATCCGCAATTTCGCTTTTCAGCAACTTCTTAAGATGCCTGTTGAAAGGGAGAGAATGGGCCAATTCACCGCTCTGTTCCGCCGCCGTCAGCATTTCGTTTTTCAGCTGTTCATCATGGCCCATAATCCCGAAAGTGTATTCGCCGAGACCGACAACGCAGGCGCCGGTAAGTGTGGCCATGTCGATCAGGTAGTCCGGTTCGAGTTCCTGAGCGTAGCAGAGACAGTCGGCCAGCACCAGCCGTCCTTCGGCATCCGTATTTTTTACCTCGATGGTTTTCCCGTTTTTTGCCTTCAGAATATCATCCGGCCGGTAGGATCTGCCGCTGACCATATTTTCCGCCATGCCCAGGATTGCATGAACCTCGATATTTATCTGCATGCGGGCGGCGGCAAGGATTATACCAAGGGTCGTGACGGCGCCGGATTTGTCCGCCTTCATCGTTGTCATGGCACTGGTGGGTTTCAGGCTCAAGCCTCCGGTGTCATAGGTAATACCCTTGCCGACCAGGGCCACCTTTGCCCCTGGATTTTCCGGGGTGTAGCTGAGATGAATAAGTCGGGGGGGATTGTCACTGGCTTTCCCGACGGCGTAGAAGGCGCCCATTCCCTGGTCTCTGATCCATCTTTCATCATATACCTGACAGGCAATGCCGTTTTCTGTACTCATTTCGGAAGCAAGTTTGGCGATCTTTTCCGGAGTTGCTTCCTCCGGCGGAGTATTTATCATATCCCTTACGGTATTTACCGCTTCCGCGGTACAGACCGCCTTCCGGATGGATTTTTCTATCTCCTCGGCTGGCATTTTTTTTGCAGAGTATTCACTGCGTGAAATATATATCTCCTCAAGCCGATCTCCGCCCTTTTTGCTTTTGTAGGTCTGAAATTTATATTCTCCGAGCAGCAGCCCTTCACACAGCGCCGTTACCGATCCTGCTTTATCCGTTTTGTCCAGATACAGTCCGATCTTTGCGGTCTTATATTCACCTTTTACTGCTCTGACGGCGGCTGCGGCGGCACGGCGGATGTCGGCGGCTGCAGGAGAAGCCGCGGCTGTTACCATGATATTGCTTTCCGGGAGCAGGACCTTTTCCTCGGCTTCACCTTTAAAGCCGATTTTTATCAGAAGTGATTTCTGTTTTTTTATCCATTTATGATCGAAGTTCTTATCTATCAGGCATACAATTTCCAGGTCCGCCTGTATCTCATTAATAGTTTTGTCGATATAGCTGATTTTCATGAAGCTGCTCCTTCCGGTTTGAATAGTGGATTTCTGATGAGCAGTATACAGTAATCACGGAATATAGTGTAGGGAAGGACTCGGAGAGATGGGAGGGAAAAAAGTGGATTCCCTTCCAGTCTCAGGGGGATTATCGCCTGGAAGAATTATGCCGAATCGAGGGCCGCAGGACTCCACTGTGCTTGATTAATTCAATGTAATAGATATACTATATGCAATAAATTTTATTGTGCCTTCCTTGCATTTTAAAAATCGAATAATAATACTTTAAGCATCTTGTATAAGGAGTTGGAGAATGAAAAAGTCCATCCTGCGGACATATCTCTTGTGGTTGATTCCACTGATCTTTCTTGTTTTTTTAGTCATAGGTTTCGGTGCCGAGCGCATTCTGACTGCGGAGATCGATACCGACAACAGGGAGCTTGGCAGAACAGTTACGGGGAATATTGCCTCCGCCCTGTCGGTATGGCTGAACGATCAGGTACTGGTAGCCAGGGGGATCGCTCAGGATGAACGGGTGATCCGAGCATGCCTGGATCCCACCGATCGCGAAGCATATGCAGCGGTCAGAAACTATCTTGAATCTCTGCACTCGGTATACCCGTTCTATGAAAACCTCCCCATATCCTCTTTTACCAGCGGGGCCGAGACGATTACCGTGGTATACGACGGGGTAAGGCGTGAGATTCCTCCCGGCGGTTTCATTATAGACACCGTTGGCGGGAATACGATCGGAAAAGGCGGCGGAAAGAACTATATCGCCGCTATCCGAAATGGGTCGACAGCCTTCGTCAGCGAAGTGTATCCCAGCATTTTGCGGGGTAACCCCATTTTTGTAATCGCCGTCCCTGTTACCTACCAGAACACGATAATTGGAACGGCTATTGTGGCACCCCAGATGGACTATTTTACCGATATATTCAGCCAGCAGGAGGCCTTCCGTGAAGGCGAGTATGTTTTCATGGGAGACACCGACGGTAAGCTGATCGCCCATCCGGATACAGAGCTGATCCTGACCGAAGACGGGACTGCATCCTTCTCCCCCTATCTGGAGGAGGTCCTGAACGGAAATTACGAGTTTACCAGGACTGATCAGGGAGATGAGGATCTCTATTTTGCCTATGAATACATGATCGAAGAATTCGATCATGTAAATGAATGGGTAATATTCTACCGGAGAGACCTCTCCGCGATGCAGGCCCGGCAGATTGAACTCGCGCTGACGGTTTTCGGAGCTCAGCTGATATTTCTGATCCTTATAGTTTTCGTGCTCATTATCACGACCCGCCGATTGGTCATTCGGCCGGTAAAGACCGTCCGCACTCAGTTGGACCAGATCGCCGCGGGAAACGGGGATCTTACGAGAACCATAGAAGTTATGGTCCAGAACGAAATCGGTGAGGTGGGAGTAGCCTTTAATAATTTTCTCGGCACCCTGCGGAATCTCATCGGCCGGGTACAGAATTCGGCGGAGGTGAACAAAGGCATCGGGGACGAACTGGGGGCTTCAGCCAATCAGTCTTTCGCCTCGGTTCATGAGATTACCTCGAATATAAACTCCATAAAAGAGATGATGGACAAACTGAACAGCGAAGTAAGTGAGGCCGCCTCCGCTACGGAGCAGATACAGCGGAACATCTTCGAGATGACGAAACAGACCGAGGACCAGACCAGTTCGGTAACCGAGTCTTCCTCTTCGGTGGAAGAGATGGTTGCTTCCCTCAACAGTATGGCGAAGATATCCGAAAGCCGTCAGCAGGAGTCGGTGAAACTCCTGGATAGCGTTCAGAAGGGAGCGGACCTGCTCGAGGAAACCAACGAATCGATGAACGAGGTGACCAATGGTATCACTTCGATTATCGAAATGACCGATGTTATAAAGAATATCGCCGATCAGACGAATTTGCTGTCCATGAATGCAGCCATTGAAGCGGCCCACGCCGGAGATGCCGGGCGCGGCTTTGCCGTGGTTGCCGAGGAGATAAGAAAACTCGCGGAAAACTCCGGAAACAGCTCGAAGACTATAGCGGCAAATATTAAGGACATCGTGGATAAAATCGGGAGAACCGGTTCGACTTTGAAACAGCTGCATCAAAGCCTGGGATCGATCATCGGAGAATTGAAAAACATCGCAGAGGCCTTCGCGGAACTGGGAACCAATACCCAGGAGATGGCGGCAGGGTCCGACCAGGTCATGCAGGCCATGACGATTCTCCAGAATACCTCGGTCCAGATTTCCTCCGCCTCGAAGGAAATGCAGGGCGGTTCGGAAGAGATGGCCTCGAACATGGGGAATGTAAATCAACTGTCCCTGATGGTCAAATCCGCCATCGACGAGATAGCCAGGGGAAGCGAGGAAATCATGGCGGCCATGACATCCCTTCAGGAACTGAACACCGAGTTTTCGGAGAAGAACAGCGAGTTGATCCAGGAAGTGAGGGGTTTCAAAACCGGGGAAGAAGTCTGAGCAGCCTAAGAAGTGCTCTGAGGGGGTTCTCTGAGAATACAGGGAACCCCGCTTTTTTTTGCTGTCTCGCACATTTTCAGAAGGATCTCATGAGAAACTGCCGGCCTGGAGGAAAAATCCGGATCGAGGGTGTGACCGGGTCGAAAGGGGGTAAGAACGAACCTTTCGGCTCCCGGCAGCAGGGGAAGCATGCTCATCAGATCATGTTCATCCACAATACCCGGCGCAACGGTGGTTCTCAATTCATATGGAATCCCCGCTTTCCTCAACGTACGGATGGACCGGAGGATTGCATCCTCCAGGTTCGCATCAAGGCCTGCCGTACCGGGCAGGAGCCGGTGGTACGCCTCGGGGGCTGTTTTCAGGTCCATGGCGATGTAATCTGCATCGATTTGGGCAAGCTGCTCCGGGAAAGTCCCGTTGGTATCTATTTTTACCTTGAGTCCATGGGATCGGATCAGCTGAATAAGTTTGTTTATATCCTGATGAAGCAGCGGTTCTCCGCCGGTAATACAGACGCCCCCGAGTACACCGGCTCTTTTTCTCAAAAATGCGTCCAGTTCATCCAGGGAGATCATATCCGAAGGATATGGAGGTTCGACCAGTTCCGGGTTGTGGCAGTAGGGACAGCGCAGGTTGCAGCCGGGAGTAAAAATGGTGGTAGCCACCTCTCCGGGAAAATCCAGGAGGGTTGTCTTCTGTAAGCCTATGCGGTCTAAGGGCATGGTAATGCTTCGTACTGCCCTGCTAGAGGGAAGCGGCGGCCAGGGGGAGCAGGTGCTCATCTATTTCCCGGGGGCTGAAAGCCCTGCCGGATTCCCTGCCTTCGTCATCCAGAAAGATTACTGTCGGAGCAGCCATCACCTGACGGGAAAGGGCCTCCTCCAGGCCTTCGGGACGGTCTACATTTACTTCCCGTCCTTCGAGTTCCGCGGCATCCATCTTTCTCTTCACCGGTGGGCAATTCGGACAGGTATCCCGATAAAAGAGAATATAACTCGCAATACCGGGAGTCAGTGAGAGTTCACCCTGTGAAAGGGAACTTTCCCCATCCCCTTTAAAATCGTCGGAATTGGCCGGAACTCTTTCAGATGTCTCCTCCCGGAGCTCCTGCTGCGAATCGGTCTTCCCGGTCCTGAGCAGCGAGGTTTCGTCCGGCTGGTCAAAGAGGGTCCGGATCCCGTATTCTTCCCGCTTGCCCTTGTTCCAGTTGCGTACAGAACGGTAATATCCGACGATCCTGGTGTAGACCTCCGCTTCGGCCCCGCAGCGGGGACAGATGAAGTGTTCGCCCGGCAGATACCCGTGATTCGGACAGACGGAAAAGGTAGGTGAAATGGTGAAATAGGGAAGATGATAATTCTCCGCAATTGCCTTCACCATGTTCCGGCAGGCCTCCCAGTCACTCACCGCCTCTCCGAGAAAGGCGTGAAATACCGTTCCGCCGGTATATTTCGTCTGCAGCCGATCCTGGTGATCGAGGGCTTCGAATACATCCCTGGTATGGTCCACAGGCAGCTGGGTTGAATTGGTGTAGAAAGGTTCATCTTCGCCGCTGGTGATGATATCCGAGAAGGTTTCACTGTCATGCTTTGCCAGGCGGTAGCTGGTGCTTTCCGCCGGAGTAGCTTCCAGATTGAACAGATCTCCGGTGTCCTCCTGCAGATCCGACAGATGCCGGCGCATATAGGTCAGAACTTCCTCGGTAAAATCGGCCCCTTCAGGAGTGGAAATATCCTGCCCGAGGAAGTTGAGGACGCACTCGTTCATACCGCAGATACCGATGGTGGAGAAATGGTTGTCCAGATGGCCGAGGTACCTTTTTGTGTAAGGGAAAAGGCCGCCTTCCATGAGCCGCTCGATGACCTTTCTCTTGATGACCAGGGATTGTGCCGCCAGGTCCATGAGCCTGGTCAGGCGGTGGAAAAAATCTACCCGTGAATCCGAGAGATAGCCGATCCTGGGGAGATTGATGGTCACAACTCCCAGAGATCCGGTGAACTCATCCGAGCCGAAAAGCCCGCCTCCCCGTTTCCGCAGTTCCCGTTTGTCGAGCTGCAGTCGACAGCACATGGATCGTACATCCCCCGGGTTCAGATCGCTGTTGATGAAATTCTGAAAATAGGGAGTTCCGTATTTTGCGGTCATTTCAAACAGCATCTGCCCGTTTTCTGAATCCCAGTCGAAATCCTTCGTGAGGTTGTATGTGGGAATGGGATATTGAAAACCCCGGCCTTCGGCGTCGCCTGCGAGCATGAGTTCGATGAAAGCCCGGTTGATCATATTCATTTCGGCCTGACATTGGGCATACGTGAATTCCTGTTCCTCTCCGCCGACTATAGCGCTGCGTCCGGCAAGGTCTCCGGGGACCGTCCAATCGAGGGTGATATTGGTAAACGGCGCCTGGCTGCCCCATCGGGAAGGGGTATTTACGCCGAAAATGAACGTCTGCAGATTCTGTTTCACTTCGTGATAGGAGAGGCTGTCCTTCTTCACGAAGGGAGCAAGGTAGGTGTCGAAACTCGAAAAGGCCTGAGCACCGGCCCATTCATTCTGCATGATACCGAGAAAATTCACGATCTGCTGTACCAGCGTCGAAAGGTGCCGTGCCGGTTTTGATGAGATCTTGTCCGGCACGCCTCCCAGTCCTTCCTGTATCAACTGCCGCAGGGACCATCCGGCGCAATATCCGCTGAACATCGACAGATCGTGAATGTGAAAATCGGCATTGCGGTGAGCCTCCGCAATCTCCTGAGTGTATATATTTTTCAGCCAGTAATTGGCGGTGATGGTCCCCGAATTGTGAAGGATGAGACCGCCGAGAGAAAAATTCACGTTGGCGTTTTCATTCACCCTCCAGTCGGAACGGGACAGATATCCATCCATGGTTTCATTGATATCCAGTACCAGCTTCCGGGTATCCCGGATGGACTCGTGCCGGGCACGATAGAGGATATATGCTTTGGCAATGGCAACTTCCCTTGATTCGATCAGAACGGTTTCAACGATGTCCTGAATCTCTTCAATCGCGGGTACGGAGTTGGGATGTCGTTCGGATAAAAAGTCATGGAGCTTGTCCTCCACCTGCTGGGATAAATGCTCCGCCAGTTCCGGATCCTCGGATCCCCGTACCGCCCGTATCGCCTTGGCAACAGCATCGGCGATTCGGGTCCGATCATAGGTCTCGATCGAACCGTCTCTTTTTACCACTCTCCTGACAGCTGTCCGGGCCGACGATGCTCCCATCGGTTCAGCCGAATCGGTAGAAAGTGATACCTCCCAGTTACCGTTTTTCAATTCTACTTTCACCTGTTACCCCTCCGGTTGTCGTTCCCCTGATTTGTGCTGAACAGGAGATCCAGTTCCTGCTTGAAAGCCCCGATGTCTTCAAACATCTTGTAGACCGATGCGAAACGGATGTACCCCACTTTGTCGAGGGAGAAAAGCTGCTCCAGGACCATCTCGCCTATCCTCGATGTTTGGATCTCCCGGGAATTCCCCCCTTCCAGCGAAGCATGATCCTCGATCATATTGATCAGCTGCTCGATAGTCCCCTGGGATACCGGCCTCTTTTCAAGGGAGGTTTCGATCCCGCGTTCGAGCTTCTGCCTGTCAAAAGCTTCCCGACGACCGTCCCGCTTGATAACCTTGAGCGGCTTTTCTTCGATATGCTCATACGAAGTGAATCGGTAGCCGCAGGAGAGGCATTCCCTTCTCCGGCGGATGCTCGTGCCGGCTGAATTAGTCCGCGATTCTATTACTCTGTCATCCAGAGCGGAGCAGTGAGGACACCTCATGAAACATACATCCTTCAATCACACTATATATAGTGCATAAAAACCCACAAACCCGATCATATCACACTACATATGTGGTTTCAATAATTTATCGGAATTTTTATCGGGAAAGTTTAGATATGCCGGTGTTTCCGGGGCCGCGGATGCTTCAGACCAGGATTGAAGCCAATAGCCTGGTGGGGGTATTTCAGGAGGTCCAGCTTCATCAGATGATCGGACTGCAGTTCGTCTCCCATTTTGAAATCGTGGGAGCCGAAGACTTCGAAGCCCATTCTGCGGTAGAATCCGACGGCTTTGCTGTTTTTTTTCCAGACCCCAAGCCAGACATATTTTTTCCCTTTCCCCCCGGCCGTCTCGATCGCTTTATGCATCAGGATCCTGCCCAGACCCAGACCCTGAAATGCCGAAAGGAGATAGATCCTCTCTATCTCCAGGCCTTCAGCTTCACACAGGTCCGTCTGGGCTTCATATTCGTTCAGCTTCAGATAGCCCGCAGGTTCTTCACCCCGGAACAGAAGAAAAAATCGGGAGTAATCGGACCTTAGTTCGTTCAGCAAAGTTTCCTGATTGAATGCCGCATCGAGATAGGTCTGCAGGGTTTCCTCGTTGTTCATGGAAGCGAAGGTTTCATGGTAGGTTTTTCGTCCGATTTCGGCGAGCAGAGGGATGTCCTCCTCCGTACATTCACAGAGCCGCGGCTGAGGGACCGGTTTTTGTGCGGAAAAGTTTCGCAGTTTCGAACCCCTTTTCCCCGGGTGTTTTGTCAGAAAGAGACCGCCGAGTACCAGTATTCCTCCGACAGCAACCGGCAGACTGAGATGTTCACCCAGGACGATGATTCCGAGAACGATCGCCGATACCGGTTCGAGGTTCAGAAAAACGGCGGCCCTGGATGCCCCGACGTTCTTGATTCCTTCGTAATAGAAGAGGTAGGCAATCCCTGCGGCGCCGAAACTCAGGTAAATCAGACTCCACCAGCAGGCGGCCGGTTGACCGCTCAGTTGAAAGATTACGCCCTCCCTGAGAGTGAAGGGTATCAGCAGGACCGCTCCGATAATCGATCCGTAGGTCAATACGGTAAAGGGAGAGAGTTCGCGCATGGTATATTTCGCGCTAATTGAATAAGCGGTCCAGGTCAGGACGCAGCCGATAAGGTACAGGTCTCCCCGGGAAAGCCCCCCTGTAAACACTATTTTCAGATTTCCTTCGGTGATAGTAATGATAGCACCCGTGAAAGCGGCGAGAAGTCCAATCTTCATCAGCGTATTGATCTTTTCATGAAAGAAAAGACCGGAAACCACGGCAACGACCGCGGGGGTAAAAGCAATAATCACCGAACTCCGGATAGCCGTTACCGTTCTCAAACCGGAGAAGAGAAAGAAATTGAACAGTACAATTCCCGAGATACTCATGGATAGAAGGAGAAGAAGCCCCTTCTTCGACGGCCTGGGAAAGCTGCCGTTTTTCAGGTACAGAACCGGAATAAAAAACAAACTCACCAGGACGAAGCGTAAGAAGGTGATCGTAAATGGAGGAAGCAGCGGGGAGATAATTCTGCCCGCAATCAAGGCCCCGCCCCAGAGGATCGGAGCGAACAGAAGCTTGAGGTAATGGAACTGTTTCACCTTGAGCCCCGGGAACCGCGCACCCGGCAATAATACCTTTTGAAGGAAGTGCCGTCAATGAAAATATCTGCTTCAGCCGGTCCCGGGTCCGGAAGAAGGATTATTTCGATCGGTTTATCTTACTGGATGATCAGATGCGATGGGAAACTTCAGGATGAATGAAGTCCCCAGGTCCTGTCTTATCTCGAGGGAAGCCTTCAATTGTTCAGATAGGGCCCTGATCAGGGTCATTCCCAATCCATCGGATTTTCCGCTGATGACCGACTCTGGAATACCGATTCCGTTATCCCGGTACCGCAGTTCAAGGAGTCTGTCACCGGCAGTCCGGAAAATAATGCTGATTTTTCCCATCTGTCGGTCCGGAAAAGCGTGTTTCATCGAATTCGTAAGAAGCTCATTGAGCAGAATTCCAAGGGAAGCAAGGGTGTCGGCATTGAGAACGATATTCTGAATGTCTACATCCGTATCGATGGAGGTTTCATTGGGAAGCAGGCGTATGATTTCGTCTACCAGGGGAGGGAAATACTGATCGGCGGCGATATCTGTAATGTTGCCGGAGCGATAAAGGCGGTCATATAAAACCCCCATACTTCTCAGCCGGCTTTTGGCTTCATTCAGGGCATCGGAAATACGGCGGTCCTCCGTAGCGTTGGCCTGGAGAGCCAGAAGGCTTTCCACAGTGAACATATTGTTTTTTATCCGGTGATGGACTTCTCTCATCAACAGGTCCTTTTCCTGGAAATGATCTCTGATTCTCCTTCTCATGGATTCGATAGAGGAACGGAGTTCCTCAAGTTCATCCGGATATTTCACCTTTCTTCTGAGAGTGACAGGAATTTTGAGGTTGCTCAAACCATCGGTACGCATAAACTCCGATAGATTTCTGAGATGGCGGCCTACCATCGAATGGAACAGGAAGGATAGAAGAAAGGCAATCAGAATAGCGAGGAAAAAATGAAACAGGATAAAGATGTATTCTTCCCGAAAAACATCTCTGCTGATCTGATCCTGATCTATATACAGACTGAGTTCGCCGATTTTGATCTTCTCTTCCTGGTATGTATAGACCAGAGCTTCCCGGTTTTCTACAAGGCCTGAAACCTCAGATGATCCGGCTCTGAAAATAGTGCCCTCATCATCGATCACCTGGACTGTGTCGATATATGAAAACCGGGATATTGCCTCGATCTGTTCCTGGAGAAGATCGTAATTGGTTAACCATAAGCTGGAGATGAGGGAGGGAAGATGGCTGTCCTGGATCTGCTGCAGCTCATAATTGACCTGCTTCAGTTTCTGTCGGTAGGAAGAGAGCATCTCAAGGGGATATATGATTGCACCCATAGCGATGACGAGAGCGAAGGTATAGATGATGTACTTCCTGGTCAAAGACATTCTGCTTTTTCCCTCTTTTATTCATCCGTGATATTGTATGAAGCCATGATCTCCCCGACAATTCTGTCGTAGGTCCCGTCTTCCTTCATGCTTCGGATAGCCCCTGCGATATCGTCAGCCATTTCCCGGTGTTTCAAATGAACATACAGGTACATCTCTCTGTTCGCAAGGGGAGGTTCGATATGACGTATTCCTTCATAGCCCAGGTCCTGCAGTACTGCATATCCGGTAAGTTTGGAATAGAGGGCGATGTCAAGCCGCCCTTTTCTCAGCATATTGAACAATTCCTTTTCCGTAGGGACGAAAACGACATTCGGAAAGCCCCGGGTATTATTCTCGAGGATCTTCCACCCTCTGACGACACCGATATGCAGATCCCGGATACTCTCCCAGCCGTTTACGGGAAGGTTCTCCCGTGAAAAGGCGACAAATTGCATGACCATGTTTGATTCAGGTACCCGGATCAGATTGGAATAAAGCTTCTCCATACCTTCGATCCTGTTGATTTCAGCATCGATGATGCCGGCATTTACATCTACCAGAGACTTTTCGGTGGGTGTGTAAACGAGTTCTGCTTCCATCCCCAACCGGCTGAAAGCTTCTATCATTATTCTATCCAGCATACCGGTTCTGTCACGATTGGAGAGCAGGTTGTTGTAGGAGGTACTGATGGTAAAGGAAGGCTCCTCTGAGCAGATCGCCTGAAGAGAAAAAATGAGCAGGAAAAGCAGGATTATCCCTCTTTTCATAGGAAAACCTCCATAATCTTAGGATACAAATTACTCCAATATATCATGCATGTCAATAATTTTACATGTTTTGCCAGGACACTGCTCTAAGAATACTCGTCATAACAAAGGTGACGGGCAAATCTAAGGGGTACCCGAAAGGTTTTGGATTCATTTTTCTTGCTGATAATCAGGCCGTCATTATCCCTGCCGTGTAGAATAATGGGTATTCCGGGTTTGAGATTGTTTTTAAAACAAAACTCGAGAAGGCCGTCAAGTTCTTCTCCCTCCTCGGTAATACGGAGCAGGGTAAGCTTTCTTCCCGCAATTGCGTTGATAAGTCTTGGTGCTGAGATAAGCTTTTCTTCTTCGGGCGAGCCGGGAAAGGGGTTTCCATGCGGGCAGGTTCGAGGGTTTCCCAGCCTGCTCATGAGGTGTTCCTTGAGGTCATCGCTGATAATAACCTGAAGTTCCTTTGCTTCCCGATCAGATTTTTCCCAGGGATAATCAAGCAGATCAACCAGCACATGTTCGATGAGATAGTGCCGAATCATTATTTCCCTGGCTATTTTTCGCCCGTCATCGGTGAGATTGATGACTCCATACCGGTCCTGACTCACCAGCCCCAGTTTTGAAAGCCTGCGGATGGATTGGGTTACGGCGGGTTTTGAAACGTGCAAACGCTCCGAAAGCTTCAGATTATTCACCTTGGCATAGTCCCTTTCTATTAAAAAAATCTGGGATAAGTAATTAGCTGCAGCGGGGAATTTATATCGGAGGCTTTCAACATCCATGGTGTTCATAAAAGTATACTACCGGGAAAGGATGGTCAAGTTACAGCAGGGTTTGAAGGGCCAGACAGAAAAGCCGGGGTTCAGGAACTAAATTTGTTTTCTGCCATCTATTGATACTGCATCCCCGCTTCGGACCAGAGATGACTTTCTGTTGATTCATGTACTCTTTGGAAAGTCAAAGGTCGAAAACGAACCCCACTCCCTCATAATAACTGCCTCCGATTTCCAGCTGTTTGCGTTCAAGTGGAGAGCCTCCCTGCTTCCGGTAGAACTCGTTGTTCCGTACCCCGAGGATGGTCCGGATAATGAGACTGCGGCAGCTGAGTCGGCGGAACTGATTCCTCATCTCCGTAAGCAGGAGGCCGCCGATACCATGGCCCTGGAACTCCGGATCGATGTAGAGTCCCACCACCTCCGCGTCGTACTTGGATAAGCGGGATCTATCACTCCATCATATGCATGCTGCCAGGCACTCACGATGATGAGCGCGATAGCCCTGCTGTCTTCTATTCCTGCTTCACGGATCACCTTTTTCATACCTCTTATTCATTGGTATGGGATTCAGCCGGCTGAGACTGATCTATCGGGGTGAAGCCTCCATCGGCGTTTTCTCGAAGGAACGCCGCCATGTCCTTCACGACCGGCTGATGTCCTATTCCGAGGTAAGTGACCAGTTGGGCATGGTCGGTGTTCTCCATATAGACATCGATACAGTTCTGCCAGCGGACCGCCATATCCTTGCCGACGGTGTCCCAGACGAGATGAGCCTCATCCCGGGTAAATCCGTCATCGTAAAGGGTTGTGTCGTTACTGTCGAGTTCTCCCATGTAGATATACTGGGCCACTTCCCGCCATGCTGCCGGATTGAAGGTCCTTCCGGTATGTTTCTCTAAATTCGCAATCCCGATGTGATAGGGAAGCGAACGCCCTCGATAGGTTTCGATCGGCAGAATCGGGATCGAGTTTACACCGCCGCAGGCAACGGCGCGTACCCGTTCAGGATGCAGGACGGTGAAACGGTTGACAAAGGTCCCGCTGGCGGAGAACCCGCTCAGGAAGAACTGCTCCTTCAGGGCTATTCCATGCTGGCGGGCCAGGTATTCCCGGGTATCGTCGATCATGGCCAGGAGCTGCAGATCAATCCTTTTCAGCTTTCCGTCGCTGATCGCCAGAGTATCTCTGTCCAGGGAGTGGGTGTAGAGGTGCCAGTCGGTTCGCGGACGGGGGAACACCGGCATCAGATGAGGCACGTTGAGGTCCTTTGCAACGCCGTATTCCCAGTTATTCAGGATCGCATGAAGCGCCTTGCTGTCGTGGAACTTCAACAAATCATCAGAAGATCCGGAGTTGTTGGGCGTAACCAGGAGCCTGTGAATATCGTCCGGACCGAACGATGACGGCAGCCAGATGTACGCGTCGTAGTTATATCCCCGGTCGGGATTTCTTATCAGTTTGACCAATCCCGGGATGTTGGAATTTTTTTCAACGATGATCCCGGAAGGACTTACTTCACCGGACCCGGAGCCCGGCGTTGAACTGCACGCGATCAGAATACCGAGGCACAGTATGGAGAAAGATACAGCCGCTGTTTTTTTCATTTTATGCATACCCCCGGGGGAGTGTATCATTGAACGGCAGTACGGTAAATGAGGGAGGGCCGAACGGAGGTCACCGCTTCAGGCCCGACAGAGCATCCATCAGTCCCCGCATGGCGACCACGGAACTGAAGGCGATCGTTCCCAGTTTGCCGCCGGCCCCGCCAAGATACGGAGTGGAGTAAATAAAGATCAAACCGCAGAAAATACCGGACAAGGCGACGGGCAGCTCGTTCCTGAATCTGACGGGGCTGCTCATGCCCGCGAAGGATGCGCAGAATACCATGACCGCCAGGGTATCTCCCGGATAGGGCCCATGAATAATGGGGAGAAAGAGTCCTGCCATCAGACCGACGATGGCGGAGGACATAACCGGGCCGTTTTCCAGGCGTATACTCAGGGTGTAGGTGACCGCTGCGCCGGCGATCGAATAGAGGACTATCATCCAGCCGATGTCCCAGCCGGGTGCCGGCAGACGAAGCAGGGGTGATCCGGTTATCAGTGAGGCGGACAGACAGCCGGTGAAGGCGATCGTGCCGAGTTTGCCCCCGAATCCGTTGAAGACTTCCTTACTGAGGATGTAGACCGCCGCGGCAACCGCCCCGGCGGTGAGAATGCAATAATATGAAAGAAAGACCGCCGGAGAGGCCATGCCGACGAAGGAGCCGCAAAAGATGGGGACTGCGTATTTTTTCAATGCAGCCGCTCCCAGGATACCGACTATGCCGGAAGCCGCTACAGGGCCGTGTCCCAGTTCCACGTTGATGAAGAAGGTAACGACCGCCCCGCCGAACACGGCAAGGAAATTATACAGATCCGACCGGTCCCATGTTCTCGCCTCCGGCGGAATGGATGATGCCCGCCGCCATTCCTCGTACAGTCCATAAACAAGCCCCAGGATGATGAGCCCTTTGAAAGCGGAGAGAAAGGGATGCAGGCGAAGGGTTTCAATGAAGCTCAAGCTGAGCAGAACAAATGACAATACTGAGAAAACGGCAAAACTGATTCGTCCGGTAAATCCCCGGCTGTTTGGTTTCATACTTTCATCATAGATCATAACCGGGGATATTCAAATAAAATAAAGAAATGAAATATACCGGGACCCGAAGGGGAAGGGAGCACAGGGTATGAATATCTACAGAATATGCTGCTTCACCGCATAATCAATGAGCTCATGGTACTTTTTATCAAGCCGGTGTATTTCCAGGATCTGTGGAGGGCGCTTGAGAGGTCCTGTATCCGATGAGACGGAGCGGAGACCTTCCGGTCCTGAAACCCCGGATTGGGCAATCTCCTGGCCGGGTTTCTGGTCGGGCAGCATCTGCTGCAGCCGGTCGGAGTTTGCTCCGTATTGTTCCACGAGATAATCTATGGATTCCTGGTTCAGAGGCATGCCGTGATAATTCACCAATACATGAGCAAGACGATGAATCGGGGTGTGGATGTTTTTCTGCAATTCCCGTACCAATGAAACCGCAACACCGGCTTTACTTGCGGCAGACATATCAAGCTCAAGCGAGGAGAGATATGGCGCGTTGGAACTCTCAATGGCGTACTGTATCTCAAACCGGCTGACCTGCAGCTCATCTTCCAGCTTCATGGCAATGTCAACGGCGAGCTTCTTGTACTCCCCCGCCTGGGGATTATGATGGGCATCGAAGGTTTGAATGAGTTTCTCTATATTACGGGCGAAACGAAGCTTTCCTCCTCTGCGCAGGGCGATATGTTTTTCCATAATCCTTATGCCCCTTCTGTGTTCATTCGGCTTGAGCAGATGAAGGGGAAAGGTTTTCGCTGATTCCGTTCGAATCTTGTTGTACTTCTCTTCGCTCTGACGCAGAGCCGAGAAACGCTTCTTCATCTGATTATTTGACGCCGCCAGGGCCCGGTGCAGAGCTATGGCATTGTTCAGCCGGATGAATTTTCCGCGAAGTTTCTGAATGTCATATCGTTTACGTCGCTGGAATGGCGAGAGGCCTGTCTGTTGCTTTAATTTTTTATACAGGTCTTCAAGGGCCTGTAAAATATTGAGATACATCCGGTCAACGGTTGTGAATACCGGTGAGGCCGCGGGGATAATATCTACAGGGTCCGACTCGGCAAATAATTCAGCCAGGGCCCGCAATTTACTGTTGCGAAGATACGCAGCTTTTCGAAAGGCCAGTCGGTGACGGTCCAGATTTTCCGAAGCATCCGTAAACTCCCTGGATCCAATGTAGCGCAGGGAAAATACGGGAATATTACGACCGGCCAGCATCTCATAGGCCAGAGTAAACACTTCTTCGGCGTCATTGAGGGTCATCCCGGATACATCGTGTTCTTCACCGGCAGTCAGTACCCGCCAGATAAAACCTTCGGTACGAGTACGTCCCGATTGTCTGCTCGGCGGACGGCCGGCGAAGCGCC